>JACXTT010004866.1_pt1 | contig 19805 bp, 20 predicted proteins | sample 9270951 | NCBI WGS metagenome assembly JACXTT01 (sample SAMN15532306, study PRJNA645909) | rock metagenome | isolation source: weathered quartz diorite | place: Puerto Rico | collected 2017-06-21 | reverse complement strand
ATTTACAATCAACCATGGCTTGGGCGGAGCCGTCAGTCGTGGGAACGAATCTGAACAATGTTGAACGCACCCGCACATAGGACCTAGTTCGGTTTAAAGGGGAAGTTGTGGCGAGGCCCAATGCTGGGACCGGTCGGCGCTGCGGCCGAGAGGGGCCTCTCAGGAACTGAAAACTCGCGCCAGGATGCCCGTGCGAGTGGTGGTGCGGGTTTTCTCCATGATGTGCTTGATGTGCTCTTTGACCGTCTGTTCGGTAATGGCGAGCGCGTTCGCGATTTCCTTGTTTGTATGCCCTTTGGCCAGATAGCTGACCACGCCATGCTGGCGGGCGGTGAGATGGAACCGCTCCCGCGCCTTCTCGGTGGCGCGCTCTTTGCGCTGGGGAACCTCCTCCATGAGGATGAGGATCCGCGCCTGCTGGACGCCCCCACGATCGGGCAGCCCGAAGGCCCGGAGCAGCACGGGCGGCCTCGGGGTGGCTACCAAGCGCCTGATCTGCACCTGCTCCCAGTCTTTCGCAACGGTTTTGACCTGGAGCGCCGTGATGACTTCGGCGCACAGTTTGGTGACAGCCGTCGGGAGCACGCCCATGGCCGCTTTCCCATTCTCCGACTGCGTGATCTTCCCGCTCAGCTCCCAGGCCCGCCGGTTCATGTGTATCAGTTGCAGCGCGGGCGAGAGCAGCAGGATTCCCGGGCCAATACGCTGCTTGACAAGTGTCTCCACAACGTCAGATGAAACGGGCAGCTCTTCGGTTGACTGCGTCGTCTCTATCTTTGCTTCCATGGTGTCTCCTCTGCAGGTAAGAGGTCCTAGAATAGGGGCGCTAAGGGTAAGCTAGACCACTAGGGGAGTCAACCCCCCTTTTGTATGGGTAAACCTACATAATAGGAATTGTGCCTCTCCTCCAGTTCTTTTAGTGTCCCTCCCACTCAGGATCAACTGACCCATAGATACCGGATGCTGATGCATCAAGCGCGTAGTTTTTTCGTCAAATAGTAGGAATATCACATAGTTGGAATGAAACATCAGCCTGCCCGCAGCCTGTTGAAACCACGCGCAGGAGCTTTCCCAGGGAATTCCGGGAGAGGAGGAGATCGCACTGGACAGCGGCGGGCCGGGAAGTACCAGGGCCACCAACAAATGGCGAGAGGATGGTGATGACAGCGAGACCGAGGCTGGCAATGCGTGTAGGCAGTCTGCGACCGCAGACTAGTTGGGGCTCGATTCAGTAGGGACCCACGCTGGAGCGAGCATGGACTCACATCTCGATTACACAGCCGAAGCGTCATGGAGGGGACAGTGGAACCTTCAGATGAATTGAATGGATATAGCACTACCTGGGAATGGCCTGTCGTCGCGAGCCATCAACAACACGCGGAACGCGTTGCGCTGTTGCGACCCATCCTCTACGAAATGCTCTACGACATGGACACGGCTTTCGCACTTGAGTCACAGGAAGCCCACGTGGCCCGTCAAGGAAAGGGGCTCTCGCTCAACGTCAGCTCAGGCGGCATGCTGCTGTTCCTGGACCACCAGCCGAAGGTCAACCAGGCTATGAGGATCCACGTGCCGACGCCGGTCAATAAAGCCAAGACGCCGACGCTGGCAGAAGTCCGTTGGACGCGGAAACTCCCATTCGCGAATTTGGGCGGATTGTATTTTGTCGGTTTGAAGTTTGTGCTGTAAGGAACGTGCGAGGAAATAACGCGGTATGCCTTGGTACGCAGTCAATACCAAACCCCAACATGAACGTGTGGCGGAGCTCAGCCTGCAGAAGCTCGGGGTAGAGACATTCTATCCGCAGCTCAAGCAAAGAAAAGTTATCCGCCGCAGGGCAGAGACTCGAATCGGCCCGTTGTTCCCACGATACCTGTTCGCCAGGTTTCAGTTGGACACGCAGTATCGGGCAGTGGCATACGCGAGGGGCGTGCGAAATATCGTGACGTTCGGCACAGTGCCCGCAACCGTAGAGGACGAGATCATCGAAGGAATTCGAGCAAGGCTTCACGACGGCTATCTGACAGTCCCGACGCCCTCATTTATTCCCGGAGACGTAATACGGATTCAGACAGGGCCTCTTCAGGGGCTCGAAGCAGTCTTTGTCAGAGAGATGAGCGACCACGAACGGGTCGTGCTGTTGTTGCGAACGCTCACGTACCAGGCGCGTGTCGTGCTGCCCTTTGAGCAGGTGGTGAACACCTAACGCGGCTATCGCCGCTGGCAGGTTTTTTATCCTCCGCGAGGAAATCCAGAACCGGTGATGCACCGGAATGGCGGCAGCGTGCCAATTTCCATGGCCGGTCACGGAATCTAACCTTAGAAGGAAGCGGTGTCTGACATGCGGGTGAAGTCAGATCGGGGCTTATCCGGCGTCGCCTTGGAGGGTCGGCTGGGCCACGCGTACAACGAAGAGGCGTTCCGGTACCTCTTGACCATCGAGCGAAAGCGCTCTGAGCGCTCGGGTTGCCCTTTCCTGCTTCTCCTGATAGATCTGAAAGAAGAGGAAGGAGCCAGTGCGCGCCTCGGCGCCATGGTGGTCAACAAGCTCTTCTCGAATTTATGGCTCTGCCTTCGAGAGACTGATTGTATCGGTTGGTATCATAAAGAGCGGGTGGCTGGAGCCGTGCTGAGCGAGTTCGGGGATAGGCGCCCGACGGAAGTCTCCCGCCTGATTGGTCAAAGAGTCAGTGAAAGGCTTTCCGAAAGTCTTCCCTCAGACGTTGCCCGTCGGCTCCGGTTTCGCATCTATCAACACCCCGAGCTTGAGAGGATCGATTAGGGCGTGCTGTAGCACCATGATCACACCTCAGCATCTGGAATGCATCAGAACACAAGTCTGTGATCAAGAAGATGGGTATTGGTGTCCGCACGTCATCAACGAAGAGCTCTTCTGGCGCGTCTTGATCAGGGAGCGGAAGCGCGCCGATCGCTCCAATCAGCCATTTGTTCTTCTGCTCGTAGACATGAATGATGGCCTGGGCGCCGATTCCTCGTCGATTTGGGAGGCGGTCATCGAGGCCTTGACGGCGGCCAAGCGTGAGATGGACGTCCTTGGATGGTTCGAGCGGCGATCTGTGATCGGACTCATCCTGCCCGAGATCCGCGTGTCAGATCTGGCCAACACGCGTGAAGGACTCGGCGCTCGAGTCCGTCGAGAGCTCGCCAACCGGTTGGGCGCGGAAGCGGTCGACAAGTTTTCGATTCGACTCCATGTCTATCCCGACCCAAAGCTTGCGGGAGAAGAGGGAAGTTGGCGTGTGAATCCGCTCCTTTACCCAGAGCGACGCTCGCGCTGGGAGAGGAGGACGATCTATGAGGCGATCAAGCGGGGGCTGGACGTCATCGGCAGTCTGATACTTCTGGTGGTACTTTCGCCTCTTCTGTTGCTGATCGCCGCCCTGGTGAAACTTAAGTCACCCGGTCCGGTCTTGTTCGGACAAGTACGAATCGGGCAGATGATGAAGCCCTTCACGATGCTCAAGTTTCGAACAATGTACCTGAACTCTGATCCCGGTCTCCATCACGAGTTCGTCAGCTCGTTCATCAAGGCGAGTGGACAGGTCCAAGAGTCCGGCAAGAACGGATTTTTCAAGCTTACCAACGATCCTCGAGTCACGCCGGTCGGACGCATTCTTCGCAAGACGAGCCTCGACGAGCTGCCCCAGCTATGGAACGTGCTATGCGGGGACATGTCGCTGGTCGGACCACGGCCCCCGCTTCCCTACGAGCTTGAGCAGTACAAGCCCTGGCATCGCCGCAGGATCCTAGAGGCCAAGCCGGGGATCACAGGACTCTGGCAGGTGGCCGGGCGCAGCCGCACGACCTTCGACGAAATGGTGCGCCTCGACCTGCGGTACGCCAGGACGCGCTCGCTCTGGACCGACATCAAGATCCTCCTGGCGACGCCCGCGGCGGTCATCTCGGGGAAAGGTGCCTGTTGATGAACGAATCTCTCTGCATTGCTCCCGACGTCAAGCTGGGGAAGGGCGTCAAGCTCGCGAAATTCATCAACCTGTACGGCTGCGAGGTCGGAGACGAGACGAAAATCGGGACCTTCGTCGAGATCCAGAAGAATGCGAAGGTCGGCCGGCGGTGCAAGATTTCGAGCCACACCTTCATCTGTGAAGGTGTGACGATCGAGGACCACGTCCTCATCGGCCACGGCGTCACCTTCATCAACGACTCCTATCCACGAGCGACGACTCCGGCCGGGGAACTCCAGACCGGGAAGGACTGGAAGGTCGAGGCCACGCTGGTGAGGAAAGGCGCGTCGATCGGGTCCGGGGCGACAATCCTCTCGAACTTGGTCATCGGGGAGAATGCCATCGTTGGAGCCGGCAGCGTCGTCACCCGCGACGTGCCCGACAATGCGATTGTGGCTGGGAATCCGGCGAGGGTCCTCCGCTACATCACGACAGACCTTGAGGTGTTGCAATGACCGGCAGCCGGACGGGGGTATCCCAGCCTGCCTACCTGTCCGAGCTGCAGACTCAGATGGACGCCCATTCGATCGGTCGCCAGATCCATGCGCTGATCGCCGAGCTGTATCCTATCTGCCGCAGCATCACGGGGGATGGGGTACGCGAGACTCTGCAAATCATTGGCCGGCATATCTCCCTCGCCGTGCAGGAAATTCCGACCGGGACGCAGGTTTTTGACTGGGTCGTTCCGAAGGAATGGAACATTCGTGATGCCTATGTGGGAAATGCCAATGGAGAGCGGGTCATCGATTTCCGGCGCTCCAACCTGCACGTCGTTGGGTATAGCAAGCCGATCCGAGGGCGCATGACGCTCAGCCGGTTGAGGGAGCACCTGTTCACGTTGCCCGAGCATCCAGACTGGATCCCCTATCGAACCGCCTATTACCGGGAGAGCTGGGGGTTCTGCCTCACCCATCGTCAGTACGAGGGGCTTCCGGACGAAGAGTACGAGGTCGTGATCGACGCCTCCTTGGAAGCAGGCTCGCTGACGTACGGGGAATGCTTCCTTGCCGGGGAGACAGACGAGGAGGTACTCATCTCGGCGCACGTCTGCCATCCCGCGCTGTGCAATGACAACCTGTCCGGCGTGGCGGTCGCCACGTACCTCGGCGCATACCTGGCGACGCGTCCGCGGCGCTACTCGTACCGGATTCTCTTCGCCCCGACCACGATCGGGGCCATCGCGTGGCTTGCGCGAAACGAGGCGCAGGCGACTAGGATCCGACACGGGCTGGTGTTGAGCTGCGTTGGCGACCGGGGGCGGATCACCTACAAGAAAAGCCGGCACGGCGCGGCCGACGTCGATCGGGCGGCTGCGCATGTTCTGGCGCATAGCGGGGCGGATCACGAGATTCTGGAGTTTTCGCCCTACGGGTATGACGAACGGCAGTTCTGCTCGCCGGGATTCGATCTGCCGGTCGGGTGCTTTATGAGGACGCCGAACGGGCGGTTCCCCGAGTACCACACTTCGGGGGACGATCTCGAATTCGTTAGCCCGGAAAGCGTGGCTGACTCCTTCGCAACCCTCGTGAGCATCCTGAGCGTGCTGGAGCGGAACGTCACGTACGCTAACCGGAATCCCAAGTGCGAACCGCAACTGGGCAAGCGCGGGCTCTACCCGACTCCCGGCAGCAAAGAGCATCTGGCCACCCTGTGGGTATTGAATCTCTCAGATGGGACACGCAGTCTGCTCGACATCGCCGAGCGAGCCGACCTGCCGTTTACAGCGATTCTGGATGCCGCCGAAAAGCTAGAGAAACATGGATTACTCACACGCGTAGGGTCGGCAAAGCCCCGAGGCTGATCCTTGCGAGGTACCACGTGAAAGAGAGGGACATAACATTGTTGCCGGCGACGGAACAACCCGTAAGCCAAGCATCGCAGCAGTCCACTGAGGGGAACTGTCGTTTCTGTGGCGAGGCCCTACGTCACATCTTTGTGGATCTGGGGATGTCGCCTCTCTGCCAGAGCCATATCGAGCTCGAGCAACTCAATTGTATGGAGCGGTTCTACCCCCTCCGCGTGTTGGTGTGCGACCGGTGCTTTCTCGTCCAGTTGCAGGAGTATGTGAGCCCACAGGAGATCTTCGGTGAATATGCCTATTTCTCCTCCTACGCGGACACCTGGCTGGAACATGCCCGCCGGTACGTGGACGCGATGATCGAGCGTTTCAAGCTGGGACAAAGCAGCCAGGTCGTGGAGATCGCTAGCAACGACGGCTACCTCCTCCAGTATTTCGTCAAGCGGGGTATTCCGGCCCTTGGCGTCGAGCCGGCGGCCAACGTCGCTGCCGTGGCGGTTCAGAAGGGCGTCCCCACGCTCGTGGAGTTCTTCGGAGAAGCGCTGGCTCGGCGACTGGCCGCCGAGGGCAGGCCAGCCGATCTAGTGGTGGGCAACAACGTCCTCGCCCACGTGCCGGACCTCAACGGGTTCGTGGAAGGTCTCCGGGTTCTGCTCAAGCCGCACGGTGTTGTCACGATGGAGTTCCCACATCTGTCGCGGCTCGTGGAGGAGAACCAGTTCGATACGATCTATCACGAGCATTTCTCCTATTTCTCGCTCTGGAGCGTGGAGCAGGTGTTCGCGGCCCATGGTCTTGCCATTTTCGATGTTGAGGAGCTGCCGACCCACGGGGGATCGCTGCGGATCTATGCCGGCCCTACTGTGGGGACGGTCCGCCGGGTGACGGATAGTGTCGTCGAACTGAGGGCACGTGAGGTGGAGGCAGGGTATACGCGGCTGGAGCACTATTTCTTGTTCGGGGAGCGCGTGCGCCGGACAAAGTGGAAGATCCTGGACCTTCTCATCGGGCTGAAGCGACAGGGAAAGTCGATTGCCGGCTACGGTGCACCAGGAAAAGGTAATACCCTCTTGAACTATTGTGGTATCCGGACCGACTTCCTCGACTACACCGTGGATCGGAGCCCATACAAACAGGGAAAGTTTACGCCTGGCACCCACATCCCGATCTATCCGCCGGACAAGATCCGGCAGACCAAGCCGGATTACATTCTCATTCTGCCCTGGAATCTGAAAGACGAGATCATGAATCAGATGTCGTATATCCGCAAATGGGGCGGGAAATTTATCGTCCCAATCCCAGAGGTAACGATCTATTCATAATGTCTCGACAGTCAAACTTGCAGTTGAGTGATGACAAGGCAGAGCGCGCTGTTTCGCTTGCGCGTCCAGCACCACCACGCACAAAAGGAAAAGCAATGCCCACTGCTCAGCAAGTAATTAGGCAGGATCTTAACTATATCTGCGGTAACTTGAAGGAAGAATTTGCTCGCATGGCAGGCAGACAGCTTTTAATCACCGGAGGGGCGGGTTTCTTAGGCCATTATTTCGTTCAGTCCGTGCTCCACTGGAATAACCAGGAGAATCACAATGCCTGGCCAATCCGGATAACGATGTTTGACAGCTTAATCCGTGGCATGCCTGAGTGGTTAAGCAAGTTGGAAGGTGATCGCAACCTTTATTTAGTCCGGCACGATATGACCCAGCCGCTGCCCAAAGAGATGGGCAATTTTGATTTCATAATGCATGCGGCTTCGATCGCGTCGCCGACGTACTATCGGCGCAACCCGATTGAAACGATGGACGCCAATGTCAACGGCTTGCGGATGCTGTTGGATTACGCTCGTGCCAGGAAGGAGACACAGAAGCCTGTTGCGGGCTTTCTGTTCTTTTCCAGCAGCGAGATTTATGGTGATCCGACACCAGAGAACATCCCCACTCCGGAAACGTACCGAGGCTTTGTATCCTGTACCGGACCGCGGGCCTGCTATGACGAAGCCAAGCGTTATGGTGAGACCCTATGTGTGAATTTTTCCCGGCAGTACGGCTTGCCTGTGAAGGTGGCACGACCGTTCAATAATTATGGGCCCGGTCTGAAGATCACCGATCGGCGAGTCATTCCGGATTTTGCGCGCGACATTATAGCAGGGCGCGATATTGTCATGCTGTCTGATGGCTCCCCCAAGCGAACGTTTTGTTATGTCGCAGATGCGGTAGTTGGGTATTACAAAATCCTGGTTAAGGGCGGTGCTGGCGAGGCTTACAATATCGGCGTCGAAGCGCCGGAGATTTCAATGGCCGAGTTGGCGGAGGAGATGGTCTTCCTTGGGAAAGATTTGTTCGGATATACAGGCAAGCTGGTTAGACGGGCAAGCCCAGACGAGTCGTACTTAGTCGATAATCCGAACCGCCGATGTCCCGTAATCAAGAAGGCACAGCATGAACTTGGATACAATCCGACGATTAACCTCGATGAGGGTCTCCGCCGGTCTCTGATTTGGTATCACGAAAACCAGGTTGCCGAGGATGCTTAAGCCTTGGGTGATAGTGAATATGGCACCGCAAAGGAAGAGCTAATCCAATCGCTGGACACCAATAGCGAAAATCGTGGGCTCCGGTTCGACGTCGAAATGTTGAAATATTGCGGGTGTACCTTTCGCGGCAAAGGGCGCGTCGGGTGAAGGATGGTGGCGAGACAATGAACGTTTCAGTAATTGGCACTGGTTACGTGGGGCTCGTGACGGGGGTGTGCCTGGCAGAGAAAGGGCACAACGTGGTCTGCGTCGATGTGGACCCGAAGAAGATTGACGGTATTAACAATGGCCAGCCGCCGATTTTCGAGGCGGGGCTCGAAGAACTGTTGCAGCGGAACATCCATGCCAAGTTGACGGCCACCACGGATCTTGAGAAAGCTGTTCAGGGGACTGAGTTGTCTCTGATCGCAGTGGGAACTCCTTTCGATGGTCGTGAGATCGATCTGACCTATATCAAAGAGGTGTCGGGGCAGATCGGGCGCGCTCTGCTGGCCAAGTCCGGGTACCATCTTGTCGTCATGAAAAGCACTGTGGTTCCAGGAACCACTGACGGGATCGTGTTGCCGATCCTCGAAGAGGCGTCAAGGAAAAAGGTTGGTGTCGATTTCGGTCTGGGGATGAACCCCGAATTTCTGACGGAAGGGGAGGCTGTCCACGATTTCATGTATCCGGATCGGATCGTCATCGGCGGTATTGATGAAGCCAGTATCAGACTGCAGGAGGCCCTCTACAGCGTGTTCCCGGCAGTAAAACTCCTGCGGACGAACAACAAGACGGCTGAGATGATTAAGTACGCTTCTAACTGCTTGCTCGCCACGATGATCTCGTTTTCCAATGAACTCGCAAACCTGTGCACGGCGCTCAGCAGCATTGACATTGTGGACGTAATGAAGGGAGTCCATGCCAGCCGGTACTTGACCACCATACTTCCGAACGGCAATCGGGTTACAGCACCCATTACCTGCTTCCTCATGGCAGGCTGCGGCTTTGGTGGAAGTTGTCTCCCGAAGGACGTGAAGACCCTGGTGGCCCAGGGCGACGAAGAGAGGACGACCATGCGGCTGCTCAACGCCGTCATGCGCATCAACGACGAAAGGCCAGACCGGGTCATTGCCCTCTTAAAGAAACATTTTCCTTCGCTGAACGGGGTGCGGATCGCGATTCTCGGATTAGCGTTTCGTCCGGACACGAACGATATGCGCGAGTCGCCGGCAATTCCCATCATCAAGAGGCTTCTGGACGAAGGGGTAATCCTCAAGGCATACGACCCGGTGGCCATGGAGGAGGCCCGCAAGCTGTTCTCTGAGCGAAGTCTGACCCTTTGCGTGCGGCTTGAGGACTCGCTCGACGATGTGGATGCCATCGTCCTCGTAACCAATTGGGCGCAGTTTGGTGCGCTCCCGCAACTGCTTAAGAGCAGAGGCACACAACCTCTAGTCGTCGATGGACGACGCTTGCTCGACAAACGAAGCGTAGCTCGGTACGAAGGGATTGGATTGTAGCCTCCCATGCCAGGACGCCAAGTCAATACTAACGCTGCCGCCCCAGCCTCATTCGCTCGATAGAAGCTACAACTTGGTGGAGGTCATGCCATGAACGCGATCTTCTTTGATCCCGACTGCACCGACGATGTCAGGCGAAAGCTGTTGTTTAAGGGGCAATTGCTCGCCTTTTCTCCGCGCCAGAGCTCGTTGGCTCTCATTGAGTTCGCGCGGGAGATGATCCAGGAAGCATTTGGAGTTCTGGATCCGAGAGAAGCCCAGCACAGTCTCCAAGTTGAAGAGTACGTGGCTATCTTGGGTGCGCTGAAGCCTAAGTTTATCAATCACTCGACTTCTAAGCAGCTCGTGAAGGGAATTCTAGAGGAGATGGGCTGCGACCTCGACAAGACATATTTTGACGTGCCACGCATGCGAACAGCCACCTCGGGAGGCTATTTGACCTCCGGGATCGCCTATGCATACCACCCGCATCGCGATACGTGGTATTCGGCGCCGACGTGTCAGATTAATTGGTGGATTCCCATCTTCGACATTGAACCGGACAACGCGATGGCTTTCCATTGCCGGTACTGGGATACCCCGGTGAACAACGAGTCGAAAGATTTCAACTACTACGAATATGTCCGCACGGCCAGAAAAGACGCGGCCGAATACATCAAGGAAGATACGCGCAAGCAGCCTCGTCCGACCGGGCCACTTGAACTGGATCCCCAGATTCGTGTCATTACTAAATTCGGCGGGATGCTGCTGTTCTCAGGTGCACACCTCCATTCAACCGTGCCGAATACGTCGGGACAGACCCGGTTCAGCATCGATTTCAGAACAGTCCACTTCGATGATGTGGCAGCCAAGGAGGGAGCCCCGAATATCGACACGGCATGCACCGGCACGGTGCTCCGGGATTTCCTGCTGGCGAGAGATTTCTCGAAATTGCCGGAGGAACTAGTCCTGCCGTATGAAAGCGCCGCGGAAATCTGTCCCACACCGCAAGCAGTATGATAGGTCGAAGCGCTGGTCCCATGACTTCCCTGGTTACCAAGAGGGTACTTGTAACGGGAGCCCGAGGGTTTCTCGGCTCCAACGTCGCAGTCCGGCTCAGCCAACTCGGTGCCGAGGTTTATGGTATAGCGCGCCACGCGACTCAGAACCGTGAAGGCATCCGCTTCCTCACGGCCGATCTCAGAGATATAGACGCCCTTCGGACCCTGCTCAAAGACATTCGGCCCGATGTCATCATCCATTTGGCCGGTCAAGCGGCGGCTTCTCCTGACGCGGAACTCGTTCTGTCGTCCTTCTACGACAATTTGGCAACCACGGTTCATGTCTTATCAGAGGCTGTTCTCCTGGGTTGCAGCAGGGTCGTCATCACCGGTTCACTAGAAGAACCGGACTACTCGGACGGCGACGTTGTTCCTTCCTCTCCCTATGCGGCGTCCAAGTGGGCCACGGTCGTCTATGGTCGCATGTTCCACAAGCTGTACCAACTCCCTGTAGTCATCGTTCGTCCGTTCATGACCTACGGGCCAGGCCAGGGGGACACGAAAATCATTCCCTATGTGGCGCTGTCGCTCCTCAGAGGAGCAGTGCCGACGATCGGACAAGGCGACCGTCGGGTCGATTGGATTCACATCGACGATGTCGTGGAAGGCATAGTGGCTGCTGCGCAGGTAACGGGGGTGGAGGGATACACCATCGACCTCGGGTCCGGTGTTTTGATCGGCATTCGGGAGGTGATTGAGGAGTTGGTGAGCGTGGTTGGCACGGGGATTGAGCCTCGCTTTCGTCCCTCTTCGACCACCCTTGCGCTGGATGGCCGCGCGGCGAAGATCACCGACGCCTTCAAATTGCTAGGCTGGAAGCCGACGACGTCGTTGAGGAAGGGACTTGAGCAAACCGTGGCATGGTACCGAAGGAGATTGACTGGCACCTCGTTATGCAAAAGTGAGGTGATGTCTCCGGAAAGGAGTGTCTCATGAAGGTCGTTCTTTTTTGCGGAGGCTTGGGCATGCGCTTGCGCGAATATTCGGATGCAATTCCGAAACCCATGGTTAACATCGGGTATAGACCCATCCTCTGGCACCTCATGAAATACTATGCCCATTATGGACACAAGGACTTCATTTTGTGCCTGGGTTACCAGGGAGATACCATCAAGAATTACTTCCTCAACTACGATGAATGTCTCTCGAACAATTTTACGATGTCTAAGGGTGGGAAGGACATCCGCATGACGAACCGAGACATCCATGATTGGAACATCACCTTCGTCGATACGGGATTGAATTCCAATTTGGGGCAACGGCTCAAGGCTGTGCAACCATACCTCGAGGGTGAAGAGATCTTCCTGGCGAACTACACGGATGGGCTTACCGATTTCCACCTTCCCGATATTATCGATGAGTTTCAGGGGCGGGATGCGATCGGAAGCTTCCTCAGTGTAAGGCCAATCCAGAGTTTCCACGTGGTGAGAATCCAGGACGACGGCCAAGTTTGGGATCTTAAGGACCTCAATAAATCGGGCCTATGGATCAACGGCGGCTACATGATTTTCAGAAGAGAAATCTTCGAATACATCCATCCCAATGAGGAATTGGTTCATGAGCCCTTCCAGAGGTTAATCCAGGAAGGGAAGCTCATCACGTACCGCTATGAAGGCTTCTGGATCAGCATGGATACGTTCAAGGACAAGCAACGACTGGACGATATGTATGCTCGCGATGAGACGCCTTGGGCTGTCTGGAAATCCCAATCGCTCCTCTCCCCCTCGGCGTCCGGCCAGCCTGAACCCAGCGAACGTGGCATGGGCCTTGCCGAACACGCGCCGCTCGCTATGGGCAGGACAGGGACGCCCTGAACTTGGGGATGGCTCTTGGCGTCCACACGATAAGAACGAAATTTGGGGGAAGATCAAATGAAGCCAAAGAGACTCTGTTTGTTTGGAGTCTTTGGTCAGCAAAACCTGGGCAACGAATGCACTCTTCAAGCAATTATCAATAATGTTCAAAAATACCTACCAGGTGCGGAACTGAACTGTGTCTGCACAGTTCCAGAAGACACATCAGCAAGGCACAACATCCCTGCATTTCCAATGTCTGAGCGCTATCTCAGAGGCGGTAATTCAGGAATGCGGTCAGGACTGTGCAACATCCTGATTAGATTTCTTCGACGGGTCTTGGTTCGAATACCAGAAGAGCTATTTCATACAATCAAGGCTTTTAAGATCTTGAGGGGCACACAAGTCCTCCTCGTCCCGGGAACGGGATTCCTGTCAGATGTTTACTCATGCTCTTTTGGCTGGCCCTATGAAATGTTCAAATGGTCATTGGTAGCAAAATTGTGCGGATGCAAACTGCTCTATGTAAGCGTCGGGGCCGGTCCTATAGACAGCCCTCTCAGTAGGTGGTTCATTAGGTCAGCTCTTTCATTGGCAGACTTCCGGTCTTATCGAGACACCTCTACTAAAAGGTACCTTAAAGGCATCGGGTTTCCGACAGAGAAAGACCGGGTGTATCCTGACTTGGCGTTCAGCCTCCCTGAAACTACGATACCTCGTGCTGACAATTCCAAAAGGCAAAAAGCTATTGTTGGCATCGGCTTAATGAGTTATGCCGGCGAGTTGAGCGGAGGGAAGGCTTCCAAGGATATCTATTGGGAATATTTGGACAAACTTGCGATCTTCGTAAATTGGTTGCTCGCCCATCAATATGACGTCAGGTTACTCATTGGTGACGTGTTATTCGACAATTCCGTGAAACGAGATTTCAGAGGCATACTGCAAGAACACGCACCAATGCATGGTCAAGGGCAGATTATCGATGACCCGGTGTTCTCTGTTGAGGACTTACTCTCACAGCTCGCCGCAGCCGATGTCGTAGTTGCAACTCGGTTTCACAATGTTCTGTTAGCGCTGATGCTCAACAAACCGGTAATCTCTATCTCGTTCCATGATAAGTGTGCCTCCTTGATGAACGAAATGGGACTTTCCGAATACTGTCAAGATATTCATCACCTCAATGCTGATAGGTTGATCGGCCAATTCTGCGACCTTGAGCGAAATGCAGAGCAGCTGAGGCCGTTGATTAAACAGAAGACAGATGAATTCCGCCAGGCGTTGGAACAGCAATACACTTTCATCTTCACTGAGGTCCTGTCTAATAACCTCGATAGCAGCGCAGCAGTGTGTCGACTATCCAAATCATTGCCCTGAGCCCTAGAACCAGGGCGACGCTCATCAAGAATTGCATCGAAGGATCTAAGCGAAGAGAGCAGTATGCTGAAATTGGAATTCGATAAGAGAAAAGAGCAAAACCTGAAACTTTTGTGCCTCGGTGCGCACAGTGATGATATAGAAATCGGCTGCGGAGGAACAATCTTAAGGCTGTTATCCGCATATGATGTGGTTGAAGTCCACTGGGTGGTTCTTGGATCAGACGACCAAAGAGATGGAGAAGCAGTTGTGAGCGCAAACAAATTTTTAGCGGGTGCAAAAAAGAAGGAAATCATCATCGAAAATTTCAAGACCAGCTTTTTTCCCTATATAGGAAAAGAAATAAAGACCTTTTTCGAGAAGCTAAAAAAACGGGTATCTCCAGATATGATTTTTACCCATTATCGCGGAGATCTCCACCAGGATCATCGCCTAGTATCAGAATTGACATGGAATACCTATAGGGATCATTTCATCCTCGAATACGAAATTATCAAGTACGATGGAGATCTCGGTGTGCCAAATTGCTTTGTTCATTTAGATGAGGAAGTATGCAAGCAAAAGATCAAGTATGTGATGGAGTCCTTTCAGACGCAGAGAAATAAAGATTGGTTCACCGCCGACGCTCTTTTGTCAATACTCAGGATTCGAGGAATCGAGTCTCGAGCTCCTGAGAAATACGCAGAAGGCTTCTATTGTAGAAAAGCCGTCATTTAAGGCAACAATGCGTTGTCGTTACTCAAGCCGACCAATATAGCCACACCCTTTATACCGCGAAGGGAGGAATTGCAGGCGAAAAGCAGAATTAAATGAGTCAACCGGTTCTGACCAAAATAATACGAGTGCGAGTGTTTCGGAAATCTCCTGTCAACGCTTATCTGCGGGTAAATAAATGGCTCTGGAACCACCTGCCTCTATCCCTAACGACGCTTCGTCCTTTCCGTTCATACGGGAGCTTCCTGCATGGCTTAGTTCGCCTAACCGCTGCGCGTCGCCAGTTTCACGGCACCTTTTTTTGCCGGAACCGTCCTGAACTGGAATTGATCCGCCGTCTTGCGGATCAGAAGGGCAAAGGTTCTGTCTTAAAAATCGGATTCTTGGGATGCAGCAATGGGGCTGAGGTTTATTCGGTCCTATGGACAATCCGCTCAGCACGGCCGGACTTGAAAGTCATTGCGCATGCTGTGGATATCTCGGAGAAGGTTCTCGATTTAGCCAAACAAGGAGTGTACTCCCTCAAAGCTCCGGAATTGGTCGATGAACCCATTTTTAAACGAATGACAGAAGAGGAAATGGAGCATCTGTTCGACAAGGAAGGGGACGATGTGAGGATTAAGTCCTGGCTCAAGGAAGGCATCACCTGGCATCATGCGGATGCTGGAGATCAGGAAATCGCAAATGTTTTTGGTCGCCAAGACATGGTAGTGGCCAATAACTTTCTTTGCCATATGGAGCACCAGTATGCAGAGGCATGTCTACGAAACATTGCTCGATTGGTTAATACAGGTGGATATCTATTCGTTCGCGGAATCGATCTTGACGTTCGAACAAAGGTTGCACGTGATCTTGCCTGGAGACCGGTCCAGGAGATGATCGAAGACATTCATGATGGTGATCCATCCCTGAGGACGGACTGGCCTTGGGAATACTGGGGATTGGAACCCTTCGATAGGAGAAGGCCTGATTGGAGGATCCGGTACTCCTCGGTGTTCCAGACAGTCGCTCTGTACCCGTTGAGCCCCCCTCTGCAGGTGCTTGTGAAATCTGCAGCCGAAGAGTGAATTGCATGACGTTGGCTAGAGCGAAGAGGGCCATGTCCGTGAACACCGCAGAGTCTTCAGAAGGCTCGCGCGAACCCCGGATCTGTATGCCGACCTTCTCGGCGTTTGCCAGGAATGCCTTCCGAACAGCGTTATACGAAGCTCAAGACGTCCTTGTGGGCTGTGATGACGTGGACTTAATTCCCTTGGAGCCTTCCAACGGATTCGCGTTTAGAGAGAAATGGCTGACGCGACTTGTTAACCACGACGTGTCCCGGAGGCTGGTGTCCCTCAACCCGGGACTCCGACCGGTGCGGCTTACGAGGGATTACGACTTGTTTATGTTTGTCTGCTCAGACTTCCAGGATGTGTGGTATGCCAACGCAATCGAAGGATGGCGGGATCATTGCAGGACCAGCGTCTGCTGGATTGACGAATTGTGGTCAGGCCATGTGCCACAGATTCAGTACTGGCTGCCTATTTTAAACAGGTTCGACCACGTGGTACTGGGAATAGGCGGGTCAGGCAAAGCCCTCGGTGACGCCATCGGGCGTCCATGTCACGAGATTCAGGCGGGAGTGGACGCGGTCCGCTTCAGCCCGTATCCGAACCCACCAGCACGGGTCATTGACGTTTACAGCATTGGCCGCAGATGGGCAGGGATACACCGAGCTCTTCTCAAGTTGGCAGCTACCAAGAAGATCTTCTACATTTATGACACGCTGGATAACGCGGGTTACAGCAAGACGCCGGACTACGCACAGCATCGCGATCTTTACGCCAACAAAGCAAAGCGGAGCCGCTTCTTCATAGTGGCGCCGGGGAAGATGAATTCCCCGGAGGAAACCCACGGTCAGGTCACTCTTGGCTTTCGCTATTTCGAGGGATTGGCGGCGGGCGCAGTCCTGGTTGGGCAGGCACCCGATTGTGAAGCATACCGCCGGCACTTCGACTGGCCGCAAGCGGTCATTGAGATCCAGCCAGACGGTTCGGATGTAGTGGAGGTGTTTGCGAGACTGTCAGCCGATCCCGAGCGGCTCCGAGAGATCAGTTGTCGAAATGCAGAGGAAGCGCTTCGGCGTCATGACTGGGTGTACCGCTGGAGGGAGATCCTTGGTATCGCGGGACTGAAGCCGACACCGGCGATGGAGGCGCGGGAGAAACAACTAGGGGAGTTGGTGGAGTTGGCACGAGGAAGGGGTCAGTCTGTCGCCAAAGAATTGAGGGTTGCGCGATGAATACCAACGGGAAGATTCCACTGGTGGACTTGGTCACTCTACAGCCGGAGCTGGAAGAGCAATTGGTGGCGGTTTTCAAGACGGCTCTGAGAAGTGCTGGATTCGTCGGCGGATCGATGGTGGAAGACCTCGAGCGGGAGTTTGCGGAGTTTTGCGGAGCGCAGTGTTGCGTCGGCGTGGGGAGTGGCACAGACGCTTTGCGTTTCGCCCTGATTGCGGCCGGTGTGCAACCGGGCGATACGGTCGTTACTGTACCGCTCACCTTCATCGCCACCACGGAGGCGATCTCGCAGGCGGGCGCGCGGCCGGACTTCGTCGACATTGATGAGCGCACCTACACCATGGACTCGGAGAAGCTGCGCGCCTACCTCGAGACCGAATGCACACCAAGTCAGGCGACGGGCCGCGTAGTGAGCAAGCGCACTGGCAGCCCGGTGACGGCGGTCATCCCCGTGCACTTGTACGGGCAGATGGCCGACATGGACCCCATCCTCGATCTGGCGACCCAGTACGACCTCATCGTCGTCGAGGACGCCTGCCAAGCGCACGGCGCAGAGTATTTCTCAAGAAAGGAAGACCGGTGGCGCAAGGCCGGCTCGATGGGCCGCGCCGCGGCGTTCAGCTTCTATCCCGGCAAGAATTTGGGCGCCTGCGGCGAAGCGGGAGCCGTCACCACCGACGACGAGCGACTGGCGCGGCGCTGCCAGATGCTACGCGACCACGGCCAGTCGAGGAAGTACTTCCACGAGATCGAGGGATACAACGGCCGGCTCGATGCCATCCAGGCAGGTATATTGCGCGTGAAGCTTCGCCATCTGGCGAAATGGAACGAACATCGCCGGCAGTGTGCACGCCGGTACGACGGGTCCTTCACAGACGCCGATGTATCCGTGATTCTTCCTCATGTGCCGTCATGGTCCCGACCGGTCTACCACCTCTATGTGGTACGGGTTGCGGACCGAGAGCGTGTCCAGCGCGAGCTCTCCGCCGCAGGCATTGGCACGGGTATTCACTACCCGATCCCGCTTCACCTTGCGAAGGCCTACCAGGCTCTCGGATTCCGGCCGGGTGACTTCCCGGTCGCCGAGCAGGCAGCTTCCCAAGTGCTTTCCCTCCCGATGTTCCCCCAGCTCTCCCCCGAGCAGCAGGAACGGGTGGTTGCTCAGTTGGTGAAGCCGACGAAAGTGGCCGGCGATCAGATTCCCGTTCCGGCACCTACATGTCCGTGAATAGAGGTGCTTAAGGCAACCGCAGTCGGGTTCGCACTGCTGATGACGGTGATGGTGTGGCTCATCAATAAGCCACCGGTGAACCCATGCCCAGCAGAACCAAAGGTTGATTCCAAGGTGCATGAGATTCAGGCGATGGAGGTTGTCGTTCAACCCTGGAAAGGTCCTCATCAAGTTTACGGGATTTTCGTGGTGCCGATTCGATACAAGGACGACAGGCTATACTCGACACGCCTCCGCGTCCCAGGGTTCGAGAGGAAGCTGACCAAGCCTGAGCCTGAGTACATGGACACCGTGGCTGCCAAGCCAGGATATTACCTGAAGCGGACCTATGTCCCAACGCGCCTCGCCCTATGGTTTTTGATTAGCGGGCTGTTTGGTGATCTAAGGACGCCCTGCAAATGGACTCTGGTGATCGTGGAGCGCAGGTCCTGAATGACTCATCGTAGCTCGTACTTGCCATACGTCCTCATCACCCCTGCTCGTAATGAAGAGGCGTTCATCGAGAAAACCATCCGATCGATGATATTTCAGACTGTCTTACCCGCTAAGTGGGTGATCGTGGATGACGGATCGACAGACTCTACGGCAATTATTGTGAGCCGATATCTCTCGAAATATGACTGGATCGAAATGATCAGGATGCCACAACACAGAGATCATAACTTTGCCGCAAAGGTCCGTTGTTTCAACGCTGGCTATGAGAGAGTCAAAAGTTTCGATTATGAAGTTATAGGTAATATAGATGCGGATATCTCATTCGACAAGGATCATTTTGAATTTCTCTTGTACAAATTCAAAGAGACCCCCAACCTTGGAGTTGCCGGAACAATTTTCAAAGAAGAAGGCTACAGCTCGGAAACTGACAGTTTCACGGGGCAGGGTAGCGTTGATGGTGCGTGCCAGTTGTTCCGACGCAGATGCTTCGAGGACATTGGTGGATATATCCCAAACAAGGCCGGCGGAATCGACTGGATCGCTGTCACAGCCGCCCGAATGATCGGCTGGAAGACGCAATCATTTCGGGAGAAAGTTTTCTGGCACCACCGGCGTGCGGGGACAGCCGGTCGAGGTGTCCTAGCGGCAGTCTTTTCATCCGGCGAGAAAGACTACTTTCTAGGTGGGCATCCAGTATGGGAGCTTTTCAGGGTCGCGTATAGAATGACAAAGAAGCCCTATTTGATAGGAGGGATTGTATTGGGGTTGGGGTATTCATGGTCCCTTTTGCGCCGGATAGAAAGACCTGTTTCAGACGAACTCATGAGATTCCATCGAAAGGAGCAAATGCTGAAGCTCAAAGCAATACTTAAGGCCATACTTAATTTGAAGTGGCCAGATAGTTTCCAGCTCGTCCCACGATAGCGACGTTGCGCCGGTCTGATCTATGCATCGCTGTACCCAAGCACAATTATTTAGAAGTTTCTGCTTTTTCTCTGCCAAGCCATACAGAAGGCTAAGACTGAACCACAAAGGCACTCTTCTGCGCATATCTTCAGATCGCTAGAAGCATAAGAAAAGTATTGCTATGCCACTGCACGCGTTGTCCTTTCTG
>JACXTT010004865.1_pt1 | contig 19809 bp, 13 predicted proteins | sample 9270951 | NCBI WGS metagenome assembly JACXTT01 (sample SAMN15532306, study PRJNA645909) | rock metagenome | isolation source: weathered quartz diorite | place: Puerto Rico | collected 2017-06-21 | reverse complement strand
TACAGAAGCGAGATCTTTCCAACGACTTCCTCGGTCAATTCGGCTTTAATAACGACACAATCAGCCAGAATAGCGGCGGTTGCCCCAACGCATCGGGAGACTGCGGCACCGGCAATTCGGTTGCGGACTTCCTGCTCGGCTACTACAACAATGCCTCGACATTTCAGCCCGGACCATTTAGTCCGGCTAATGTCGCAGGCAACTTGAACCAGTATCACTTCCAGTATTTTGCTCCGTACATACAGGACGATTGGAAAGTGAGCAACCGCCTCACCTTGAACCTGGGACTGCGCTGGGACTACCGCACCGTGCCCTTCGAGCAGGACAACAAGATGTTCTGGTTTGACCGAGCCAACGCGGGAGGCGGACTATGCTACGCAAATAAGAGCCTGGGCACCGCCGCCGTTTCGGGACTGGGTGGCCCGATCGCGCCTGACGGCAACGGCTTCTACCGGTTCTGCGGCCGAAACAATCCCGCTGCGGCCTCGAAGAAGCCATTCGCTCCCAGGGTTGGATTCGCCTATCGAGTGGGCGACAAGACCGTGGTTCGCGGCGGGTACGGCATCTTCTTCGATTCCGCCGAGACTCGCGAAATTGACGATTCCGGCGACATTTATCCTTTTGTCGTCCGCGCCTCGCCGAATCCCACAACGGATACGTCAGCTTGCGTAGCGCTGGGTACTTGTCTGCCGAAGTTGACCGACAACATGTTCCCCGCAGTTCCTCTTCACCAGGTGACTGCGGCGCGGGATGGCAGCCAGTTCTTTGCCGTGATCATCTCGGAGTTTCCGCACAACCCTTACGTCCAGCAATGGTCTCTGTCAGTCCAACGTGAGTTGGCCAAGAACACCACTCTGGAAGTGAACTATGTCGGTAACAAGGGCACCCACCTGCTCAACCGGACGAACATCGGCCAGGGCCTTCCGCCAACGAATCCTGCACTGTGTGACCCGAGCACAGGCGGCGATCCCACAACCGGTGACTGCCCAAAGGCGGCCCGGAGGCCGTTCACCAACATCACGTCCTCTCTGGGCTTCCTGGACAGCCAATGGAATGGATATTCCAGCTATAACGCAGGCAACGTTAAGCTTGAACGTCGTTCCAGCTCTATCGCGCTGGTTGCCGTCTATACCTGGGCGAAGAGTCTGGATGACAAGTCCGCGGCCGCTGGTGTGGGTTCTACCAACGCGTTCGCGGGTCATATGGACGAGCACAATCAGAGTCGCGACTATGGGCGTTCCGATTTTGATGTCAACCACCGTTTCGTCACCAGCGTTGTTTATCAACTGCCGGTGGGGAGAGGTAAACGCTTTGGCGGCAATATGAACCGGGCGGCTGATTTAGCAATTGGCGGATGGCAAGTCACGGGCATCACCACCTTCCAGAAGGGATTCCCGTACTCCATCCTCGCCGCCGACAAGCTCGGGCTGCTTACTACCTTTACGCAGAGGGCCAACCTGGTCTCCGGTTGCAACCCAAACAGCGGATTCCACAAGAGCATCAACGAGTTTTTCAACACTGCGTGCTTCGTTCAGCCGCTTGCGGGCCAGTTCGGCAACAGCGGGCGTGACATCCTGCGAGGGCCGGGAATCAACAACTGGGATATGGGCATAGGCAAGGACTTCAAATTTACGGAGAGGGTTGCCTTCCAGTTCCGCGCCGAGGCGTTTAACGTGTTTAACCACGCTCAGTATGGATACGACCCTAACACCGCTACGAGCATCAATGCGCCGGTGGACAACAATCCCAATGATACGGCGTACGGCAAGATTATCGCCGCCCACCCGGGGCGTATTATCCAGCTCGGAGGGAAGATAGTCTTCTAATCTGCATCTCCGTGGATGGTTTGACGTTAAAATCTCCGCCAGGCCGCTCCGGCCTGGCGTTTTCTTTGGGCATCAGTTCTTGCCATCTGAGTTAGCATGACTTCCATGTTTGTCCGCAAGGTTTGGCTCTGGAGTTGGTCGGTGGCGATCTGCACAGTCTGGCTGTGCGGCGGACAAATGCTTGCGCAGTCATTGAGTGCAGATGCTATCGAGCAATACTCCGAGCAAGGGCAGCGCGCGCTCGCGGAGGGCCACTACTCCGAGGCCGAGCAGGCATTCGAAAAGCTGCGCGAGCTTGAGCCTGGAGTAGCTGAAGTGCATGCGAATCTGGGTGTGATCTATTTCCAGGAGAGAAAGTTCGAGCAGGCTGTGCCTGCTCTGCGCCATGCCTTGAAGCTCAAGCCTAGCCTGAGCAAGACAGAAAGCCTTCTGGCCATGTCGCTCTCAGAGCTTGGCCACTACGAAGAAGCTCTGCCAGGGCTGGAGAAAGGCTTCCACCGATCCACAGATCCTGCGATTAAACGCATGAGCGGTCTGCAGCTGGAGCGGGCCTACACGGGACTAAAGCGCGACGCCAAGGCGGTCGAAGTGGCCCTTGAGCTGAATCGCCTTTATCCGGACGATCCGGAAGTTCTCTACAACAACGGAAAGATCTTGGGGAATTTTGCCTTCCTCAACATTCAGAAGTTGGCGCAGGTGGCTCCGAATTCGGTGTGGCGGCATATGGCGGCCGCCGAGGCGCAAGAAAGCCAGGGCTCTTACGATCAGGCGATCGCTGAATACCGCGAGGTGCTTAGGCTCAAGCCAAACCATCCGGGGGTTCACTATCGGATCGGACGAACTCTGCTGGCTCGTTCCTGGGATCGTCATCTGCTGGAAGATCCGGCCGAGGCCCAAAAGGAATTTCAACAGGAATTGCAAGTGGATCCGAGTAACGCCAATGCGGCGTACGAACTGGGCGAGATGCATCGCCGCTCGAAGCAAATCGACGAAGCGCAACACTATTTCGAACAGGCTTTGGCGCGTTACCCCGCCTTTGAGGAAGCGCATCTGGGCCTAGCCGCCGTGCTGCTCCAAAAAAATCAGCCGGAGCAGGCGCTGGTTCACGCGCAGAAGGCCGCAGCGGCGAATCCGGAAAACGAGGTTTGCTGGTACCGTCTGTCCCAAATTCAGAGGAGGTTGGGCAACGTCACTGAGCAGCAAAAAGCGTTAGCGGAATTTCAGCGATTGCACGACGAGTCCACCCGACGGAAAGGATTCGATCCGGCTCGGGTGCCATCCGAGGTTACGAAGCAGGAAGTTGATCCGAATGCGACCCAGTAAACCGGCAGGGGGCACAGAGGTAAGAAAGGTAGTTGCCGCCCGCCGGAGACGTTGCAAACGTCTCTACAAAGAGTGCAATTGCCACTTCAGATTTTCCCGGATCACGTTCTGCTTTGCGAAATACAGACTGGTCACATTAGTGTCATCCTCAAGTCAGGTAGTTGGCCATTCCTCCCCACATTCATAGCCTGAGGGCTGTATTGTCGGCCCTATTTACCCGGATAGGAAATTTCTCATTGCAAAACACATGGGAATTGTTGAATGCTGGTTGACACACAAATCTCATAGTGTGATGATCCCCGCCGCTCTCCCTGCATGGAATGGCGACTCATCAGCCGGAAATTGCACCGAGCGAATCCGTTCCGACCCAGGCGCGGATTCCGATGTTCCCATCGTCTGCAAAAGCAGCGTCAACAAAGTTGGCCTGGAGGAATGGTTTTATGAGCAAACGCCGGTCCGCATGGATGCTAATGGCATTGATCGCAGGTTTCCTGATGACGACTTCCTGGGCTGCGGATCAAAGCCGCAGCGATGATCCGCTGGCCAGCGGCTTCAAGAATCCGCCGAATGGCGCCAGGCCGCGGGTGTGGTGGCACTGGATGAACGGCAACATTACCAAGGAAGGCATCAAGCTGGACCTGGAGTGGATGCATCGGGTAGGACTGGGCGGATTCCAGAACTTTGATGCCTCGCTGGGGACGCCGCAGGTGGTCGACCACCGGCTGGCGTACATGACGCCGGAGTGGAAAGAAACATTCCTGTACGCGACCAAGCTGGCCGACCAGCTTGGGCTGGAGGAGGCGATTGCCGGCTCACCGGGCTGGAGCGAAACCGGAGGGCCGTGGGTTCCACCCGCCGAGGGCATGAAGAAGTATGTATGGAGCGAGACCCCGGTCGAAGGCGGCAAGCCTTTTAGCGGAACCCTGACCAAACCGCCTGCCACTACCGGGCCCTTCCAGAACGTACCGGTTGTGCCTGGGCTGGCGGTGGCGGGAGACACGCCACCACCGCCGCCGGGAGATTTTTACAGGGATAGCGCAGTCGTCGCCTATCGTTTGCCCGACAGTGATGTGGCTCTGTCGGACCTGCATCCCAAGATCACCACCAGCAGCGGAACCATTGATGCGGCAGTGTTGACGGAGGGCGACTTCGTGAGGACGACCGATCTTCCGTCTGCGGCCGAGGTTGGTCAGAAGGCATGGATTCTGTACGAGTTTGACAAGCCGCAAACGATGCAAGCCATTACCCTGGCAATGGGTGGTCCGTATGATCCGATGGCCATTTTTTTTGGATATGGGGAAAGCGGCCGCGACTTGGAGGCCAGCGACGACGGACAGCAATTCCGCAAGGTCGTGCACATGGAAAACGGCGCCATTGGAACCACGACCGCCTTTGCTCAGGTAACAGCGCGATTTTTCCGGGTTACGTTTGAGCGGATGGCAGCGCGCCCCAACCCTTTTTTTGCCGTTGGTGATCTGGACACCTCGATGTTTGGAACTCCAACGCCGCCGACCGGACCCCACGTCGAGCACATCGCGGAGTTGGTTCTGCATGCCGGGGCACGGGTCAACCGTTTTCAGGACAAGGCTGCCTTTTCTCCCGTTCCGGACCTGTATGGGTTCGCTACACCGCCGGTGGCGGCGGCGGACGCAATCAAGAAGTCGGATGTGATCGACTTGACTGCGCAGATGCACCCGGACGGAACCCTCGATTGGACACCTCCAGCGGGCCGCTGGGTGATTGTGCGCATGGGCTACTCCCTGCTTGGCATCACCAATCACCCCGCTTCCAACGAAGCGACAGGGCTGGAAGTGGACAAGCTGAATCGCACCTATGTGAAGAAATACATGGATCAATACCTGGACAACTACAAGAGCGCTTTGGGCGAAGACCTGATGGGTGCGCGCGGCTTGAAGTTCGTAATCACCGACAGCTGGGAGGCAGGCTCCCAGAACTGGACCGACAACATGATCGCGGAGTTCATCAAGCGGCGCGGATATGATCCTCACCCCTGGCTGCCGGTGCTCACCGGCCATGTGGTGGAGAGCGCGGAGGCGAGCGACCGCTTTCTGTGGGATTTCCGCAAGACCATTGCTGACCTAACGGCAGACGAGCACTACGGCCAGGTGGAGGCATCGCTGAAGGAGCGGGGGATGGGTCACTACGGCGAATCGCACGAGGAAGGCCGCGCCTTTATCGCCGATGGTATGGAGGTGAAAAAGCTCAATGAAGTTCCGATGAGCGCCATGTGGACGCAGGTGCCAGGCGTAAACAAAGAACAGTATGGGTATAACGCGGATGACCGTGAATCAGCGTCGGTTGCACACATCTACGGGCAGAACATAGCGGCCGCGGAGTCGCTGACAGCGATGGCGGCTCCATGGGCGTGGTCGCCGGGGACGTTGAAGCCGACTGCCGACAAGGAGATGGCGGAAGGCATCAACCGTTTCGTAATTCACTGCTCAGTGCATCAGCCGCTGGCCGGCAAGGCTCCGGGGCTGGGACTGGGGCCCTTTGGTCAATGGTTTACCCGCAATGAAACCTGGGCGGAGGATGCCGCGTCCTGGGTGAACTACCTGGCGCGCAGCTCTTTCATGCTGCAGCAGGGGCATTTCGGGGCCGACGTGCTCTATTTCTACGGCGAGGACTCAAACCTGACGGCGATTTTTGGGGACAAGGGGCCGGATGTTCCCGCGGGATATGGCTACGACTACGTGAACGCCGACGCGCTGATTCACAAACTGGCGGTCAAGGACGGCCGTATCACCACCGAAAGCGGGATGAACTACAGGGTTCTGGCGCTCGACAAGTACAGCATGCACATGTCGCTGCCGGTGTTGCGGAGAATTCGGGATCTGTTGAAAGATGGCGCTGTGGTGGTCGGCGGAAAACCGGTGAACACACCGAGCCTGTCCGATGACGACGCGGAGTTTCACAGCATTACTGACGAACTGTGGGGCGACGGAACCGGCGAGCACACGGTAGGTAAAGGGAAAGTGTATGCTGGCGCAACTTTGACCGAGGCGTTTACCGCGCTGAAGCTGGCGCCGGATTTTGGCTACACCAAGCCGCAAAGTGATACTCGCATCATCTTTGTGCATCGCAAGCTGGCGGACGGTGACCTCTACTTTGTGGACAACCGCAACGACCGCGAGGAGCAGATAGACGCAACCTTCCGGGTTTCGGGCAAGGCAGCGGAATTGTGGCACGCGGAGACGGGAAGGTCGGAAGCTGCGTCCTACACCATTGCCGACGGGTCCACAACGGTTCCACTGCGGCTGGATCCTTGGGGCGCGGTGTTCGTAGTATTCCGCAAAGCGGCGAAGACCAATTCCTACACCGTACCCAAGACAGTGGAGACAGGAGTCGCGACGGTCGAGGGTTCCTGGAAGGTGAGTTTCCAACCGGATCGAGGCGCACCAGCCTCAATCACACTGGACAAGCTGGCGTCCTGGAGTGAGAACGCCGATAGCGGTGTGAAATATTTCTCCGGCGCGGGGACCTACACGAAGCTCATCGAGGCGCCGAAGGAGTGGTTCAAGCCGGGAGCTCGCTTGTGGATTGACCTGGGCGACGTCAAGAACCTGGCGGATGTGACGGTGAACGGCAAACCGCTGGGAACGGTATGGCACACACCCTACCGGGTGGATGCGACCGGCGCGCTAAAGCCAGGGAAGAATGAAGTGACAATCAAGGTGACCAACGCGTGGGTGAATCGGTTGATCGGCGATCAGCAGCCGAATGCGACGAAGTATACCTTCACGGTGATTCATCCGTACAAGGCCACTTCGAAGCTGCTCAGCTCCGGGCTACTCGGACCGGTGCAGGTGATTCGCTCGGCGGTGGAATAATTCGGCGTCGGACGTCAGACTGCAGACTTCAGAGTGGATGGGCTGTTCGAGGGCTGAAGTTTGACGTCCGACGCCAGACTGTCCGGGATCTGACCCCAGCCTGGGGTTCTCTCCGTCTATACTCATCAAGAGATATCCTGTATTGCGAAAACCTGTTTCGCCAATAGAATTTGCCAATAGATTCAAAAGATAGGCCAGAGGCGAATGCGAGATGAACCGGATCGATCTGCAAAATCGTCACGCCATCGTCACCGGGGGAGCGCAAGGCATTGGATTCGCGGTGGCGCAGCGCCTGCTATCGTCAGGCGCCTCTGTTACGCTCTGGGACCGGGACGGGGTAGCGCTCACTTCCGCCGTGAAAGAGCTTGGCGGCGACGACACAATCGATGCCGTGACTGCCGATGTCACGGATGCCGTGAGCGTTGGAAGCGCTGCCGCAGCTACCGCCGAGAAGTTCGGGAAGATCGATATCCTTGTTGCCAACGCAGGAATTTCGGGCCCGGACTTGAAGAGCTGGGAATACCCGGTGGATGTTTGGAAGCAGATTATCGAGGTGGACCTGATCGGCGTATTTTTGTGTTGCCGGGCGGTCGTGCCTTTTATGCTGCGGCAGAAATATGGCCGGATCGTAAATGTGGCGTCCATTGCGGGAAAAGAAGGAAATCCGAACGCTTCCGCCTACAGCGCCGCAAAAGCCGGCGTGATCGCCTTTACCAAATCACTCGGGAAAGAAGTGGCTGACCAGAACATCGCAGTTAACTGCATCACCCCGGCGGCGGCGCGCACCCGAATCCTCGATCAAATATCGCCGGAGCATGTGAATTACATGTTGTCGAAGATTCCGCGCGGGCGTTTTCTCGAGGTCAAGGAGATCGCCGCCATGGTGGCGTGGATGGTGTCGGAAGAAAATTCTTTCACCACCGGGGCAGTATTCGATCTCAGCGGCGGACGCGCAACCTACTAGAGGCGGCAGGTAAAGAGACTTAGGATGACGGAAGACGAGAAAACGAGTACAGGAAAGATGGCGGAATTTGGATCCTACCCCAGCCTGCGCGACCGGGTGGTGGTGGTGACGGGCGGGGCCAGCGGCATTGGGCAAAAAATTGTGGAACAGTTCGCCATGCAAGGTGCGCAGGTGGCTTTTCTGGACATCCAGAATGAAGCAGGGATGGAAGTTGTCAAGCAGATCGGCGCGAAGGGGGATACCGCGCCTTACTTTTTGCGGTGTGATCTCACGGATGTTCAAGCGATTCAGGAATGCGTGCAGAGCGTCATTGCGAAGTTCAAGACGGTGGATGTGCTGGTCAACAACGCGGCAAATGATACTCGCCATTCCGTGGAAGAGGTGACGGTGGAATATTGGGACCGGGCGATGGCGGTAAATCTCAGGCACCAGTTTTTTGTGAGTCAGGCGGTAATTCCAGCGATGAAGGAAGCGGGCCGAGGCTCGATCATCAACTTGAGCTCGATCAGCTGGCTGATCCCGTCGACGGGGTTCCCGGTTTATGTCGCCGCGAAAGCCGCGATTGTTGGGCTCACACGCACGCTGGCCCATGAGCTCGGGGTGAACAACATCCGCGTGAACTGCATCCTGCCGGGAGCGATTCTCACTGAGCGCCAAGAAAAACTGTGGTTTACCGAGGCATATAAGGCCGAAATCCTGAGCCGGCAAGCCATTAAAAGGATGATACTGCCGGAAGAAGTCGCCCGACTGGCGCTTTTTCTGGGGGCAGACGACAGCAGTGCCATCACCAGCCAAGGTTATGTAATTGATGGCGGTTGGGTTTGACGCTCCTCCGTTTTCCGAGACAATTCATGACTAGGAATCCGGTGTTTCTCCTCTTTGTTATTTACTGCTGTGTCGCGCCTGCGGTCATTGCTGAACAGAAACCCGGCCGGATAGATGATTCCCTCCAGTCTCTGGCCGATGAGTTTTGGCAGTGGCGGGCCCGCTATCAGCCGTTCTCCCGGGACGATATTCCGCGAATTGACCATCCGGCGGGACCAAGGGATTGGTCCGCCGCGTCTATCACCGGGCAGCGGGCGGCCCTGAGAAATTATGAGACGCGATGGAAGCAACTGAACACTCGGGGGTGGAATCGTGCTCAACAAGTTGATTACCGCCTGCTGGGTTCGGCGATTGCGCGCGTGCGATGGGAACTGGACCTCAATCGCCGATGGGAGCGGGATCCTTCTTTCTATTTAGACCAGACTCTTACCGCGCTGCTGGAGGCGTTGGTGCAGCCTCCACCTTTTGACGCAAACCGGAGCCGGAAGATTGTTGAAAAGATGGACGAGATTCCGGGGATACTTAAGGAGGGCAGAAAGAATCTCCATCCCGTTCGGCCTTTCGCGCAACTTGCCATCGCGGATCTTCAGCAGATTCGACCCAAGCTGATGCGGGTTCAAGCTGAGGTTTCGCCTCTGCTTCGAGGGGAATCGGGAGACGCCGCGAAGTTCAATCAGGCGACGGAAAGGGCAATTGCCGCGCTAGAGTCTTATCAGTCCTGGCTCCAGCAGAATCTCGACCACATGCCGGGTAACGCCGCTGTGGGGCGCGCCAATTACGAGTTCTTTCTGAACCAGGTTGCGTTTTTACCCTACAGTCCCGAGCAACTGTTTGCGATCAGCGCTCAGGAATGGGCGCGCGCTGTGTCCTTCGAACAATATGAAAGAGTGCGGAATCAAGCTTTGCCGGAATTGAAAATCGCGGCGAACCTCGATGACGAGATCAGGACGTCGCAAAGCGAAGAGCTTGCGATCCGCAAGTTTCTCGAGGACAAGGGGATCCTGACAGTGCCCCCGGATATGCGTCACTACACCCTCCACCTCACGCCGGGTTATCTTGAGGCGCTTGGGGACTTCGGGGAATTGGACGACTTCACCGGGCCGTCGAGGCTGGACGACGATGGTGTGCGCTGGATAAGTCCTCCGTCACAGAACCTCGGTTATTTCGGGCTGGCCACAGCCAAGGACGCGCGGCCGGATATGGTCCACGAGGGTGTGCCAGGGCACTATTTTCAGATGTGTTTGTCGTGGAAACATGAGGATCCGATTCGCCGTCACTACTACGATTCCGGCGCCGATGAAGGCCTCGGCTTCTATGCCGAAGAGATGATGCTGCAAGCTGGATTGTTTGACGACAGCCCGCGAACCCGGGAAATCATTTACAACTTCATGCGGCTACGGGCGCTGCGCGTGGAGGTAGACGTGAAACTGGCGCTCGGTACATTCACTCTCAAGCAGGCGGCGGAATACCTGGCTCAGCATGTGCCCATGGACCAGAAGACCGCGGAAGCAGAGGCCGCGCTTTTTGCCACGACTCCGGGGCAGGCAATCAGCTATCAAATTGGCAAGAATGAAATTCTGCGGTTCCTTGCCGAAGCGAAAATAGCGCAAGGAGACAAGTTCAACCTGCGGGCGTTCGATGACTTCTTGTGGAAGAACGGCAACGTGCCGATTGCGTTGCAACGCTGGGAATATCTGGACAAAGACGATGACATCCGAATGCTGGATAAGTGGCGCCACGACTCGATGTCCACCAAATAGGCTACGGCAGCGGGTTCTCCTCCTACCCCCCAACTTCCCGAACACGTACAATCAGGAGCGCATCATTCCTCTGAGTGCACGATAATGGAGAAAAGGCTACACTCCGACTACCTATGCAGGCTGGCGTTTCCAGAAGAATTCGGGTGATTGATTCTCATACCGGCGGGGAACCCACGCGATTGATTGTCAGCGGCGGCCCTGATCTGGGGAACGGGTCTTTGCCGGCGCGGCTTGAACGATTTCGCAACGAATACGACGCCTTCCGGTCCGCGGTGGTGAACGAACCGCGAGGTTCCGATGTAATCGTAGGCGCGCTACTTTGTGAGCCTGTCGATCCTACGTGTGCAGCAGGAGTAATTTTCTTTAACAATGTGGGATATCTGGGAATGTGCGGTCACGGGACCATTGGACTGATTGCCACCCTTTCCTACATGGGACGCATCGCTCCCGGAGAACACCGGGTGGAGACGCCGGTAGGAACCGTGAGCGCGATCCTGCACCCGGGCGGTGAGGTGACCGTAAACAACGTGCCCAGCTATCGCAGCGCCGCCAGGGTAGCCGTCAAGGTGCCGGGTTTTGGAGAGGTCTGCGGCGATGTGGCCTGGGGAGGAAACTGGTTTTTTCTTATTGAAGGTTCCGGCCAGGAAATAGCGTTAGGCAATGTCGAATCCTTGACGGCCTTTACCTGGGCCGTGCGACAGGCGCTGAGTGCGAACCGTATCACCGGCACCAACGGTCAGGAGATTGACCACATCGAGCTATTTGGCCCTTCGAGGCAGGCCGGAATCGATGGCAAGAATTTTGTGTTGTGCCCAGGTAAAGCCTACGATCGCTCGCCTTGTGGTACTGGGACCAGCGCCAAGTTGGCATGTCTATACGCCGACGGCAAACTGCATGAAGGCCAGGTCTGGAAGCAGGAAAGTATTGTGGGCAGCGTGTTCGAAGGCAGCGTGAGGGTGCGGGACGGGCAAATTCATCCCAGCATCAAGGGTTCAGCGTTCGTCAACGCTGAAGCTGATCTGCTGCTGGACGAACGTGATCCGTTCTGCATGGGCATCCGGTCGTGAGCACTGTCAACTCTGAGAGTTATGACGTAGTGGTCGTTGGGGCAGGTATTGTGGGCGCGGCTTGCGCGGATGAGTGTGTCAGGCAGGGCATGCGCGTAGCAGTTGTGGATGGCGATGTGATTGGAGGCGGAGCGACGGCCGCTGGCATGGGGCACATCGTGGTGATGGATGACTCCGAGGCGCAGTTCGCTCTGACTCGCTACTCGCAACAACTCTGGCAGGAATTGCGTCCTGCGCTCCCGGCGGATGTGGAGTACGAGCAGTGCGGAACCATTTGGGTGGCGGCCGACGAAGAGGAACTGGACGAGGTGCGCCGCAAGCAGGCTTACTACAGCGAACGCGGCGTGCCAGTGGAAGTTCTCGACCAGGACGCGTTGGAGCGTATCGAACCCAACCTGCGGAAAGGCCTGTCCGGAGGGCTGCTCGTGCCGGAAGATGGTGTTCTGTATCCTCCCTGCGCGGCCCGGTTCCTGATTGAACGCGCGCAGGCGGGCGGCGCAAGCATTCATTTGGGATGTCCAGTTTCACAAATTGGAAATGGGTTGGTTCGTCTGCGTGACCGGAGGGAACTATCGGCCGCCGCGATTATCAACGCTGCTGGAAATGGCGCGGCATCGCTGACGCCAGGCTTGGCCATCAAGAAGCGGAAGGGGCATCTGGTCATTACTGACCGCTATCCCGGATTTGTGCGGCACGAGTTAGTCGAGCTTGGATACCTGAAGAGTGCGCACTCGACCACCGGTGATTCGGTGGCGTTCAATGTGCAACCACGCAATACCGGGCAGGTTCTTATCGGTTCATCGCGGCAGTACGACGTTGCGGACAAACAGGTCGACAATCCGATTCTTCTTCGCATGCTCCGGCGCGCGGAGGGGTACATGCCGGGCCTGGCACAGATGTCCACGATCCGGGTGTGGACAGGGTTTCGCGCTGCGACGCCGGACAAGTTGCCGCTCATCGGTCCTTGGCCCGGGGATTCAACCGTGTTCCTTGCTACCGGGCATGAAGGACTGGGAATCACGACGTCGCTTGCGAGCGCCCGGATCCTTGTAGATCAGATTGCAGGCAGGAAAGCTGCCATACCGGTCGAACCCTACTTGCCGTCCCGCGTGTCCTCGGAGCACGCTTATGCCTGAGCGACTCGAACTCAAGGTGAACGGGAGGTCCGTCTCGGTTCCGCCAGGGGCAACCGTTGCCGTTGCGATTGTGCTGGCTGGTGCAGGGTGCAGGAAATCTGTCAGCGGAGAACTGCGCGGCCCGTTATGCGGGATGGGAATCTGTTTCGAGTGCCGCGCCGCAATTGATGGAAGACCGTATTGCCGCACCTGTCAGGTGTTGTGCCGGCCTGGGATGGAAGTAAATACCGATGAGTAGCGAGCAGATAATAGAGAGCAAGTTTGACGTCCTGGTTATCGGCGGTGGACCCGCGGGCCTGGCCGCGGCTGCTTGCGCCGCAGAGTGCGGTGTGACGGTTGGCATTGTTGACGACAATCCCGCTCTCGGAGGGCAGATCTGGCGAGGCGAGTCCGCCACCACTTCTTCAGGGGCTGCACAGTGGGTTGGCCGGCTTCACGCCGCTGGAGTGCAAGAATTTTGCGGAGTGCGAGTTTTTTATAAGCCTGAGCCAGGGACACTACTCGCTGAAGGGGCAGACCATCTTTTTGAGTTGAGCTATCAAAAATTGATTGTGGCAACCGGAGCGCGCGAATTGTTCCTGCCCTTTCCCGGTTGGACTCTGCCCAACGTGATGGGTGCGGGCGGCTTGCAGGCTCTGGTGAAGTCGGGCCTTCCAATTCGCGGCAAGCGTGTGCTGGTGGCGGGAAGCGGTCCCTTGCTCCTGGCGGTAGCAGTGTATCTGCGCCAGTATGGCGCTGAGATTCCGATGATTTGCGAGCAGGCCTCCCGGAGCTCTTTGGCACGCTTCGGCCTGGCCCTTTTGCGTCAACCCGGGAAAATGCGTCAGGGATTTTCCTTGCGCAAGCAGCTCTCGGGAGTTCCATTCGTGCCGGACTGTTGGCCGGTCGAAGCCAGAGGTGACGAGACGCTCGAAGAAGTCGTGATCTCACAAGGTTCCAACAAGCAGACGAAGACTATATCTTGTGACTACCTTGCATGCGGCTTCCATTTGGTACCGAATACGGAGCTTGCGGAGCTGTTGGGATGCCGGGTTCGAGATGGCCTTGTGCAAGTCGACGATCTTCAGCAGACGTCAGTGCCGGGAGTTTCCTGCGCGGGGGAGCCAACCGGCGTCGGAGGCGTGGAACTGGCGCTTCTCGAGGGCCAGATCGCCGGTCTCGCGGCCGGTGGGCGCGCTGAAGCTGCCCAACAACTTTTTGCAGCGCACAAGAAACTGTGCAGCTTCACGCGTGCGCTCGACCGGACGTTTGCAGTACGGCCGCAACTGCGAAACTTACCACGGCCTGAGACAATCGTGTGCCGGTGCGAAGATGTCACCTACTCGCGACTTGCACAGCATCGCTCCTGGCGTGCCGCGAAACTGCAGACGAGGTGCGGCATGGGTCCGTGCCAGGGACGAGTCTGCGGACCCGCGACCCATTTTTTGTTCGATTGGTCTCCAGACTCGGTGCGGCCGCCCATTTTTCCCACACGTTTTGAGAATCTCAGCGCAATTACACTCAAAGAGGAAGCTGAAACCAGCCAAGCGACAGGGGGACGCACATGAACTGGAAGGGCGTGATGCCCGCGATTACGACTTGCTTTGACGAGAACCTGAAGGTCGATCATGACTTCATGGCAAAGCATTATATCTGGCTGCTCGAAAACGGCTGCAGTGGAATTGTTCTCCTTGGGTCATTGGGTGAAGGAGCGACGCTCTCGTTTGAGGAGAAACTGCAGATTGTGCGGAACTGTGTAAACAACGTAAGCGGGCGCGCGCCGGTCGTGGCGTCGGTTTCGGCGCTCTCCACGGCCGACGCGGTATCCCAGGCAAGAGCCTTTGCCGATGCAGGCTGCGACGCGTTGATGGTTCTGCCGCCCTATGTGTATCAAGGCGATGAAACGGAAATGCAGGCGCACGTTTCCGCGGTGTTTGAAGCCACGCCGCTTTCCTGCATGCTTTATAACAATCCGATCGCCTACAGCACTGACTTCGTTCCCGAGCAAATTCAGGAACTGGCCGCGCAACACGAAAACCTGGCTTGCGTCAAAGAGTCCAGCGCGGATGTAAGGCGCGTGGCTGCGATCCGTGCCTTGCTGGGAGATCGTCTGGGGGTATTCGTCGGAGTGGACGATGCGATCGTGGAAGCGATTTCGGTTGGAGCGACGGGCTGGATCGCCGGTTTAGTTAACGCGTTTCCTCGGGAATCGGTGGAACTCTTTGATTTGGCAACCCAGGGAGAGTGTGAGAGGGCTTTCGAATTGTACCGCTGGTTCCTGCCACTGCTCCGCATGGATACCGTTCCCAAATTCGTCCAACTGATCAAGCTGGCGCAATCTGAAGTGGGGATGGGGAATTCGCGCGTGCGCCCACCCCGTTTGGAGTTGGCTGGCGAGGAACTAAGGAACGCTAAGAGCGTAATCAAGCAAGCTTTGCAAAACCGGCCGCAAATGCCGAGCAGCCAGGTCTCGAGCGCAAAATAGTTTGGGAGCACGGCTTTGAAAATATCGGGACAGTCAATCATCGGATTCAGCCAGGCAACCAACGTCGGAGAACCTTTCGGGGCAACCAATCCACGCACGGGAGAGGCGGTGGGGCCGAGTTTTTTTCCCAGCGGGTCCAACGACATAGATTTGGCGGTACGCCTGGCCGATGCCGCTTTTGCGATCTATAGCCGGACCTCAGGCCGCGAGAAGGGGAAGTTCCTGCGTACCATCGCGGCCAAGATTGATGCCGCCGTGGATGCGCTGGTTGAGCGGGCTGAGCTGGAGAGTGCTCTGCCGAAACCGCGCCTGATCGGCGAAACGGCGCGCACCTCCGGTCAGCTTCGCCTGTTCGCGGATGTGGTGGAAGAGGGTTCCTGGGTCATGGCGCGAATCGATCGCGCGGATGCGGACCGCAAGCCTGCTCCCAGGCCTGATCTACGATCAATGCTTCATCCTCTGGGGCCGGTTGCTATTTTTGGAGCGAGCAACTTTCCACTGGCGTTTTCGGTAGCGGGTGGAGACACAGCGTCGGCGCTGGCGGCGGGCAATCCTGTAATTGTAAAGGCGCATCCCGCACATCCCGGAACCAGCGAACTGGTGGGCCACCTGTTGCAGGAGAGCGTCCGGGAATGTGGTTTGCCTGAAGGCGTCTTCTCGCTTTTGTTCGATTCCGGCAACAAGGTTGGTATTGCTCTGGTCAAACATCCGCTGCTGAAGGCGGTGGGATTTACCGGATCGCGCAACGGGGGAAGAGCGCTCATGGATGTGGCGGCCGCGCGCCTCGATCCCATCCCTGTCTTTGCCGAGATGAGCAGCACCAATCCAGTTTTCATCTTGCCCGGAGCGCTGCGTGAAAAATCCGATGCCATCGCCAGTGGGCTGCACGCATCCTTCACTATCGGCGCCGGCCAGTTCTGCACCAAGCCTGGAATGGTGTTCCTTCCTGAGGGCGCGAGCGACGAATCTTTCATTGCCAACCTGCAGAAGCTGGTGCTCGAGTCGAAACAGTTCAACCTGCTGACCGCGGGCATACGGTCTGCCTATCAGTCGAACATTGCACGCCGCAAGGCAGAGAAAGGCGTGAAGCTTTCGGCAGAAAGGCCGTCTTCTGGCAATGGCTCGGAGATTGGCGTCAATCCGGCGCTTTTCGAAACTGATGTGCAGTCGTTTCTGCAAAATCCGGAATTGGCGGCCGAGATCTTCGGTCCCGCGACCCTGCTGGTTCGTCACTCCAATCGCGCTCAATTGTTGCAGGTGGCCTCCAATCTCGAAGGCCACTTGACTGCGACCATTCATGGGACAGAGGACGATCTGCGCGAGTTTGGCGACTTGCTCGCCATTCTGAAAAGGAAAGCCGGCAGAATTGTGTTTAACAGCTTCCCGACCGGAGTTGAGGTTTCGCACGCGATGGTGCATGGCGGCCCTTACCCCGCGACCTCGGATGGGCGCACAACCTCGGTGGGCAGCCAGGCCATCTTCCGGTTCTGCCGGCCAGTTTGTTACCAGGGATTTCCGCAAACGGCTCTCCCCGATGAACTGAAAGACGACAACCCGCTGCAGATCTGGCGAATGGTGGACGGAAAGATGACGAGAGAACCTGTGGCTTAATCTCGTGGTTGTCGCGAACCCAATTGGGCAGGTTTCTCTGCCGAAGAGCCAGCCGGTAGCGCAAAGGCAACGATACTTCCGCCTGAGGGCGCGTTCGACTTGCCTCCACCCGCCGCGATGACCACAAACTGCTGGCCATTGATCTCATAAGTGGATGGCGTGGCATTTCCCGCCGCTGGAAGCGTAGTTTCCCAAAGCAATTTGCCGGTGGCTTTGTCGAAAGCGCGAAACTTCTTGTCGAAATTGGTCGCCGCAATGAACAACAGGCCTCCCGCGGTGACGACTGGCCCTCCATAATTTTCGCTACCAGTTGTGGCAACTCCCTGCGCAGCCAACGCCGGGTATTCGCCAAAAGGAATTTTCCAGGCAATTTCCCCAGTGCTCAAATTGATTGCGTTCAGCGTGCCCCATGGCGGCTGGATAGCGGGGTATCCATCGGCGTCGAGAAAGCGGTTGTAGCCATCGCTGAGATATTTCATGTCAAACGGCGAAGGGCCTTGCCTTTTTACGGACGAAATGTCGCCGTGAGCGATAAACCTCATCACGGCGCGAAGACTTTCATCTCCCAGGCGATCGAAGCCCGGCATCCTGCCGGAGCCTTGAGCGATGAAAAGCAGCAGGTCATCGTCCTCGTAGCGCTGGGAGATGCTCACAAGCGAAGGGAACTCCGGCGGGCTGCCCTTCATTTCGGCGCCATGACAAGCCGAGCACTCCTTCTGATAGATGGTTTTCCCCGTCGGTTGCTCCGTGGCCGGCTTTTGCTCAACCATTCGCAGGACCCACGCCATCTCGTTTGAATTTACATAAAGCAAACCGGTCGTCGGATCGAATGCAGGTCCGCCCCATTCCGCTCCGCCGTCGAAGCCGGGAAAGATGATAGTGCCCTCCCGGCTCGCCGGGACAAACTGGCCCGAGCTGCGCAATCCCTTGAAGCGTTCCAGCGCGGCCCGGTGTGCTTCCGGAGTCCGTTGGGTGAGCATTTCCGCGGTCAGCTGCTGGCGTGCGAAAGGAGGAGGCGCTACAGGAAGCGGCTGGGTAGGACTGGCTCCTTCGCCTTCTAGATCGGACGCAGGAAACTTACGATATTCGATCGGGAACAGTGGCTTGCCACTCGCCCGGTCAAAGAGAAAAACGTATCCCGATTTCGTGGGCTGAGCTACGGCCTCCACTTCACGGCCGTCGCGCCTGACGATTACCAGACTTGGTGGAGTGGGGAGATCGCGATCCCAAATATCATGCCGCACGGTCTGGAAGTGCCACACGCGTTCGCCGGTCTCCGCGTTCAGCGCGATGAGAGAGTTCGCAAACAGGTTATCTCCGAGACGGTTTGCGCCGTAAAAATCGTATGAAGCCGAACCCGTCGGAACGAACACCAGCCCTCTTTGTACATCGAGGGACATTCCGGCCCAATTGTTAGCGCCACCACTGTACTTCCAGGCATCTTTCGGCCAGGTTTCATAGCCCAGTTCACCAGGATGAGGAATAGTGTGAAACGACCAGCGCAGTTTTCCGGTGTGGGCATCGTAGGCGCGAATATCTCCGGGAGCAGCAGGGAGGGTTTCGCTCACGCCGCTGCCGATGATGACCAGATCCTTATATATGATGGCCGGGCTGGTCATGGTTACGGAGTCTCTGGCCTCGCGTCCCAGGTCATCGCGCAGATCGATCCGGCCTCCATTCCCGAACGCTTCGACCACGTGGCCCGTATCTGCGTTAAGAGCGTAGAGATATTGACGGGCGGCAAAGAAGATGCGGCGGTCATTCTCTGTTGCCCAGTAAGCCACACCTCGATTACGCAATTTCCCCACGATCCTGCGGCCTTCGTTAGGATCGAAACGCCAGCGAAGTTTTCCCGTCGCTGCGTCCAGTGCTACCACATTATTCTTCGGAGAAGTTGCGTATAACACGCCTCCTACAATGATCGGGTTACATTCCATCTCCGATCCTGGGTAGCTATCTCCGGTATCGAAAGTCCATGCCACTTGCAGGTGGCTAACGTTTTCCCGATTGATCTGGGCAAGGCTCGAATAGTGAGTGTTTTCCGGGCCTCCCCCATAAGACGTCCAGCCATGCGATGCCTTGTCCTCTGTCGGTTGGCCGGCGCGAGCGGCGACGACGAAAAGAGAGCATGACGCCGCCAGCAAGAGTGCACATGCTTGGGCGTTCTTGTGTCGATCGCTCTTCTGTGCAGGGGAAGTGCTCGATCTCATGTTTGGCAACTCCTCACTCTTGACCCACTGTTCTTGACTAACATGAGAACGCCACCTCAATGGCGAGCGCCGCTGTTGGCTGGAGGTTGGCTGGCGAGCACGACCATCGCTTCCAGCGTCCGTACTCTTTGTTCATCCGTTAAGACAAGATAGCGGTGATTGCCACCGTCGGATTTGTCGAAATGGGAGCTGCCATCCGGCAGCACAGTAATTATCCCGGTGGGCGAGAGTGAGAAGTGTCCGTCATCGGGACGAACAGCATAGAGCACAGCGGTCAAATCCCAGGTGGGGCGATCATACGGCATTCTCATGTAGGAGCGGTAAGCGTCGGCTACGGGATGATCCTGAACATAGGCGAAATCGTGCTCAATGCGGGACGCAGGAATGGGCATTGCAGCCCCGATTTCGAAACCGCTTACGACAATCGTGGTAGGCCACTCGTGGAAGAGCCTTACCGCGGAAGGCACATCCTGTGCCAAATTAAATTCGGGTTTGCCATCGGAGAAATTGCCCGCCATCACCGACAGCAGCCTGACTTTCCTGCTGACGAGGGTGCGCCCATCCTGTGGACTTGCGGCATCGGGCTTTGTATCGAGTAGCCGAGCGAGATTAGTGCTGAAGCCGACCTGAATCATCACGACGCTACCGTCCGATTGAGCTGCCAAAGTTCGGCGCAAGAGAGATACTGCGTCCGGCGCGTCGGCGCCGTCCAGGATGTGGTGCGGATACACGAGCGTACCGTCTGGACGCCGCCGCTCCGATGGGCTTTGGA
>JACXTT010004864.1_pt1 | contig 19812 bp, 15 predicted proteins | sample 9270951 | NCBI WGS metagenome assembly JACXTT01 (sample SAMN15532306, study PRJNA645909) | rock metagenome | isolation source: weathered quartz diorite | place: Puerto Rico | collected 2017-06-21 | reverse complement strand
ACCGCCGGTGGATATATGCTGACGTTTGTCCCATCCGCCCACCAGGAAAAAATTATTGTGCTCAAATTAAGTGTTTCTTCGGTAGGATTTGAAAACGCTCAAAACAACATCGATAAACAAATTGGTGTTTCCGGCTTTGATACACTGCGGCGGAAAACACGCGTACAATGGGAAAAAGCCTTGTCTGTTATCAGCATAGCAGATTCCAATGAACAAAATAAAACCATTTTTTATACGGCACTGTACCACTCCCTGCTGCTGCCCTGGATTATTTCGGATGTGGATGGCCGGTACAGGGGATTGGATGGATTGATTCATACTACCACCGGTAAAAACGAATACGGCGGTTTCTCTCCCTGGGATACTTTCCGTTCCCTGCACCCCTTGTTATGCCTGCTGTTCCCCGGCCGGCAAAATGATATGGTAGTATCCATGCTGGATATATACCGGCAAACAGGCCATTTGCCGGTGGAGTCCATGACCGGCAATCATGCCGTGCCCATTATTGTCGATTCCTGGCTCAAAGGCATTAAAGGCTTTGACAGCAGCCTTGCCTGGGCCGCCATGAAAAAGAGCATCATGGAGCCCCCGTTTATGCAGCCGGACCTGCAGGTATACCAGGCAAACGGGTATATCCCGTTTTCGTACCCCGAGTCGGTAGCACGAACGGTGGAGTATGCGTATGACGACTGGGCGCTGGCGCAATTTGCCAAACGGGTGCTACACCGGGAGGCGGATTACAACAACCTGCTGCGGCGAGGTTTTAATTACCGGAACCTGTTCAACAGCGATGAATTATTCTTACTGCCAAGAAAGGATAATGTATTTAAACTGCAGCCCGGCACCTTCGGGTATAAGGAAGGCGACAAATGGGTGTATTCCTATTTTGTGCCTCAAAATATAAAAGACCTGGTGAACCTTATGGGAGGAAAAGAGCAGTTTACCGCCAGGCTGGATGCTGCTCTTGCCAGCAATAACATCGTTTTCGACAACGAAACCACTTTTCATATACCGTATCTTTTCAATTATGCGGGCAGCCCGCAGCAGACCCAATATTGGACAAGAACTATTATGGCTTCCCGTTATGGCGCCGGCCCCGGCGGCCTGCCAGGCAATGACGATCTGGGTTCCATGTCGGCCTGGTATGTGCTAAGCGCCATGGGTATTTTCCCGGTATGCCCGGGGCGTCCACTGTATGATGTGGGCTCACCGCTATTCCGGTCATTGACCATCCATCTTGCCAATGGTAAAACCTTGCTTATAAAAGCCCTTCATTCCGGCGAACAAAATGTATACGTTACATCTATGCAGGTCAACAACAGGCCTTACCGGCATTTACGAATACCGCATAGCCTGTTGCTACAGGGAGGAGAAATTGTTTTTGACATGGGCAGCAAAGCGGCCGATACCTGGTTCAGGGAAGATGATACGACCCTTGTTTCGGAAACAACCGGTAATGCGGATTTCAACATAACCGGTTTTACTGTTTCAAAGCAACGGGTGGAACCGGGAGAACAATTCCGGGTGCGGTTTTCAATAAAGAACAATGGGAGCGTGGGCACGAAAACAGTACATTTATTGGTAAACGGGCAGCCTTATGCCTATAAGCATTGCATAGTAGCAAGCGGTTTTGTTGTAACCGATTCAATAAGTTGCCGCCTTTACCCGTATGGAACGGCGCGGCTCCGGGTGGAGAACCTGCACGAAACAGAAGTGGAAGTTGTTCCCCCGGTCGATGGAATGCCCGGGCCGCTGGAAATAAAAGCCCTCTCGTTAAAACCGGTTATCCGCAAAGGCGATATACAGCAGCTTCGCTTTACCGCGCAAAATACAGGCGGGGCAGCACGGGAATTCCCCATTTCCATTGCTTTAAATGACTCCTTAGTGCAGGAAAGCAATATAATGCTTCAGCCGGGCGAGGAAAGAAAGCTGCTGCAGTCATTTGCTGTAAGCAAAGAAGGACTTCAAACGCTAAGTGTTAATAAAATAACGCAACGTTTTAAAGTATACAGCAGCGGCATGGGGTCGGTCCTGTTGGATTTACCCCTGGATAAAAATACGGGCGACAGCCTGGTGCCCGACAAATCGGGCTTTGCCAATAACGGCGTCATTGTAAGTGCAATACATAACCCCTGGACGGGCGATAGCCTGTTGTTTGGAAAGGATTGTTTTGTGGAAGTACCCGCCTCGCAGAGCCTGGACAGCATGGGTGAAACCATTACCATGATGTTATGGGTATATGCCACCGGGAGCAGCAATGGCCTGGTGGATTTGCTGACCAAGGGAGATAACCATGTGCTGCAGGTGGCGGGCAATACCATGCTGACTTTTTTTGCGGGTGGATGGGGGCGTGGCGATTGCACGGTACCGTTGCCAGGCAACTGGCTGAATCACTGGCATCACCTGGCCGGTGTGTGCAGCGGTGACAGCCTGCATGTATATATAGATGGCCGGCTGCAGGGCAGCAGTAAGGCAGATGGCCGTGTAAACCTGTCTGTATCCAATAAATGGAATATCGGAAGGAACGAAGAGTTTCCTTCCGATAGAATATTCCACGGGTATATACGGGGAGTCAAGGTATTTGCGGCGCCGTTATCACCAGGAGAAATCACCAGGGCCGGTTCAGATTAATTCTTTCCTATCGCTGTGCTTGTGCTATCCACGCTCTTCATATACAAAGAACCTGGCAGCACGTTCCAGATCAGGGATACCAGTCTTCTCCGCTTGTCGCTGGGCATATAGTCTTTTATCTTGTTGGGATAAGGCAGCGCTTCGCCGCGGCCCAGCCACCGGATATCATAGTTCACCAGGTTGGGATTGGGTATCATGCCTTCGTTGTTCTTGATGACATCTACCAATAGTTTGGCAATGGTTTTGGCCCGTAGTTCGGAAATCTTGGTATTCATTTCCTGGCGTGTGGGGTTGGGGCTGACCAGTTTATCGGCAATGTTTTTATATAAAGGGCTTTCCTTGCCTACCGGTGTCTCATCCGAAAAGCCATAGCATACAATCACTGCTACAAAATGCTGCGTGGGGTGGTCGCCAATGAATTTGATGATGCGCTTTGCAATGGGCTCTATAGAGGCTTTTGCCTCTTCCATATTCTCATCGGGTATGGTATAGCCGCCGGATGGGAAGAAGGTAGCGGTTTCAAATTGTGAGAAGGTAGCTACATCATACAGGTCGTTCAGCGACTTAAGATCGGTGAGCGCACTCTTGATAATAACGGAGCTTTTCTCGGCAAAGTCCAGCTGGGCTTCCCGGCTGTTGCTTTTATCCAGCTCGGCGGCTTTGGCGATCTGGTCGCTTACTTTTTTCTCCGCGTCCTGCAGGTTGGCCACCAGTTCTTTGCCAATATCGGGGTCCACTTCGTTGTTGCGCACTTTTTCTGCCGTTAGCCGGATGGCGCGCTGGGCTTCTTGTTTAATTAATTCCAATGCCTCCTGGGTAGATTTGGTGAGCGTTTGTACACGGCTGCCGGCGCAGGAACCCAGTAATACAACCACGCACAGGCACCCTGGTAATAACAGGTGACGTAGCATAACGAATTGATTTAATAAACAGGGCCAAACGACACCTGTTTTTTTTGTTTGGTAATTGTTTTTGCCGCTGGATTTTTAAGGATGGTTGTTTTACCGGGGATATTGGAGCTGTCGGGTAATTTACTCAGTATAAAAGAATCTTTTTTTTTTGTGTTTTCACTGGCCACGTTGGCCTGGGCAATACCTTCTTCCGCTGTTACCGGCGCCAGCCGCAGCGCGGGATTGGTATCGGTAACCATTTTCCAGCTCACGGGCGCTGCTTTGCCGCTTAGTTTGGCGGGGATGAATTTTTCCAGCGATTCTTTTACTTCGTTGATGTTGTCGTCTTTAATAAAACGGTAGGAGCTGATGCCCATTTCGGTGAACCATTTGCTCCATATTTTGGTGAGCAGGCTGTATTCGTCGCTCCAGTCCTCCTTCGGGTTTATTTCCAGCAGCACCACGCGCAGGTGGGAAAAGGTTTTCCCTACCGGCAGCAGCCCGTAATCGCCTTCATCGAATTTCTTTTCCCAGTCGGGGTACTTTTTCAGGGCATTGATAATCCGCGAGCAGGAGGCAAACCGGTTGGGATGATCCGGCCGCTCTTCTTTTTTATCGAGGTCCATATAGCCGTCGGTCACGATAAAAAGGGTATTCTGCCCGTCTTTTTCCAAATCGTCTTCCAGGTCTTCCTTGAAATATTTCCAGATATCCGCACCCGAATAGGCATTGCTGTTATTGCTGATCACCGCCTGTTTGTAAATATCGGGCAGGATGCTGGTAAATGTTTTCTCCGTTTCCTCTACGTCTTTCGACTTTTTGTCGGGTTGTTCCGAGCCCATGTCCACCCGCAGGTTGCCCACCATATCGTACAGGTTTTTGGGCGTGGTGCGTTGCGGGGCAATGAGCACCTTCAGCTTATCGTTGACCGAATAATACAGGTGCGTGGGATCTTTTACGTCGAGGTTGGATTTAAAGATGGCATAAATATTCTGCAGGGCCGACAGATCCTTGGCCACCTGCTGCTGGTGGTTGTACAGGATGCGGTCGCTTAAATCCAGTAAAACAATGTAATTGTCTTTCGTGGGCGGGGGAATATCTTTCTGCGCATCTTTTACGGCCTGCTGAAAATCATGGCAGCCAATACCCACGCATGCACCAATCAACAATATGTAGCCGTAACGCAGCATTGTTCTGATTTATTTAAAATAAGATTCCTGGAATTCTTTCAGCTCTTTTACATACGATTCCGTGGCATCGTTAATGATTTTTATCTGTTCTTCGCCCTTGTCCCTGCCGTAGAGGGTGGAGAGATAACCGTTCCAGCCGTCGCGGAAATAATTGATATTTTTTTCAATGGTGTCTACCGGCAATACCATGCGGTCTTTTTCCTTGCTCAGGTCTTCGATGCGGCGGGCTATATGGGTTACTTCTGTTTCGTACAGCATTCTTTTTTCTTCCAGCCCCAGTATTTCATCCTGCAGGCGGCTGATACGCCGGTAGCGGAGCTTGATCTGGTTGCGCTTGGCCCATTCTGCCTGCATGAGGTAATATACTGCGCTCCAGATGGCAAATACGCCAAAGCCCAGGAATAATACCAGGTAAAAACGGGAATCGCCAAACACCGGTGTTATCAGCGCCTTGAACTCATCGCGGTTGGCTTTTATGAGCAATTCGTTTACCGCGCTGTGCACCTGGAAGGCCAGCAATACATCGCCCACAAATACGAGCAGCAGCAGCCCGGTCACTATTTTCCTGAACCGTATCCCTTTTTCTGAAAACAGGTGAATGGAGGTTCCCAATGCAAAAAAGATGGTGGGAAAAACAATCAGCGGGGGGTAGTTGATGATAAGATAAATGAGCCGCCGCAGGTTGGGCAGCAATTGTATGTTCAGCCTTCCTTCCTGGAAGATGGTGCGCGGGTCAACACCGTTGAGCGCAAAATCGGCCACGCTCATGTAAAAATACAGGAGGTAGAACGACAAAGTGATAAGCAAAAAAAACAGGAAGGCATAGGTGCCCCAGCTAAACGTATTGAATTTATTGGCATGCGCCGACGCCCGCGTGGTTTCAATTTCATCCAGCTGGTTCTTCAGTAAATTGATTTCGGTTTGCTTAATGGGTACCAGCCCCTTGCTAATATCGCGGCTGTTATGAATTTCATCGGCGCGGTTCCTGAGCTCGTAATATTTTTCCAGTAGCGCATCAATCTGCTTTTGAATTCTTTTTTTTGTTTCTTCTGTTTTGGGAACGAGGCGGATAGCGTCCTGCTCGGTGAGAATGGAGCCGCTGCGTATTTTGTTCAGCATGCCCTTATATGCTTCCGTACCGCCTTTGTACGTACCGGCCTGTTCTACCCCGTATTCGCGCAAATCTTTTACCACCACGTTGGAAAGGTCGGGCAGGTGGTTTTTACCAGTGTCAATTAGTTTTGATTTGCCGGTGGTAATGATCACATCGGTACGTTTTGTGTTTGGAAGTCGAGTTGAATCAAATATAGCTAAATCGCTATACACCCAGAGGGCACCTGCACATTGTGTTGATAAATGAGGAGGCGGGAGAGGAATCTGTGGATAAGATGTTCATTTTTTGGGCTCTTAGCTCATCTCTTTGCCGCCACTGCCACGCGGTAAAACCCATACCCCTTATTCCATCCTGCTCTCTCGGGCATATACATGTGCCGGTATTCACAGGCCCCGGTATCGGCCTGTAGCGTAAACCCAAACAAATCAAGGTAATGCGGCAGTTCGGCGGGGTGAAAGCCAAAAGCCCAGGGCTCATCTTTGCTGCTGCGGTTTACTACCAGCCGCTCTGTGGCATCGTACAGCGAGGGCGATTCCAGCACCAGTTTATCGATATAGGTAAAGATGACCGAAGAGCCCCTTACAAAGCTGTTCAGCACGCGGAAGATGGTGTTGACGGAAGCGGGACTGAGATAGTTGGTCACCCCTTCCCACAAAATAAGCGTAGGCACGCTGGTATCGATTTGTGTTTCTTTAAACAACTGTGCCAGGTCCTGCCGGTTAAAATCGGCTTCGCAATAGCGCACATGACCAGGAAGGCCGCCGGGCAGGGCTTCCAGCGTAACGCGTTTAAATCGTGCCGTTTCCGGAAGGTCGAATTCAATGACCGGGATGGAATGCAATAGCTCCATCCGTTGCGCCCGGGTATCAAAACCGGCTCCCAGGATGATCAGTTGCCGGGCGCCGCCGGCAATGCTTTTTTCTACCAGCTCATCAATATAGCGGGTGCGCGCAATGCCGGAAGACAACGCCCCCGAACGCCGCCGGTTAATCATTCGCACTACAGGCGAACCCAGCAGGGGCAGGGTGGAAAGCTTTATTATCCATTGCAGTTCACGGGTAAGGAATGCAGCGGCAAAGGGGTCGTTGAACAGGCGCTTGTGCCCCGGCCTGGCCGTTTCAATGGCCCTGAACAATGCCATGTACCGTGCAGGAATGCTCACCGCGTGTATTTTCATGATAAAGGTTATGGTTTTAGTTGATAGATGATGGTTGATAGGTGGCTGGCGCCCTGGCTATCAACCATCATCTATCAACTATCAACTTCTTACAGCCCCAGCGCCTGCCGCAGCTTTACATAGCCCGTTTTGCTGACGGGAACTTTGGCACCGGAACGTAATATGGCAACATGGGCATCCTTTTCGTAGGGGTCGATCCGTGTTATCTGCTGTACGTTGACGATATAAGAACGGTGCGAACGTACAAACTGCTGCGCATCCAACGCCTGTTCAAAATGGCTCATTGTCTTGTTCTTCAGGAAATAGCCATCATTTGTGTGAATTTTAACATAATCGTCAGCAGCTTCCAGGTATTGTACGTCGTGTACGGGAATTATTTTGATTTTAGGGCCGTTCTTTACCACGATGCGCTGGCTCTGCGAGGGCGTCAGCGATGCAGTTTCCAGCAGTTGCTGGGTTTGCGCGGTCGCAGGGGCCTCCCGTTGTTCCATCCACTTGCGCACCGCTTTATCAAACCGCTCTTTGCTAAAGGGTTTCAGCAGGTAGTCTACCGCGTGCGCTTCAAAGGCCTTGATGGCGTATTCATCAAAGGCTGTGGTAAAAATGACCGGGGGCCGGTTTTCAATCAGCTCCAGCATCTCAAACCCGTTGATCTTGGGCATTTGTATGTCCAGGAAAATAAGATCGGGCTGGTGCTGCATAATGGCTTTTACACCTTCAAAGCCGTCGTTGCATTCCTGCACTACTTCCAGTTCGGGATAATGCTGCAGGTATTCCATTACCATACTCCTGGCCAGCGGTTCATCGTCTATAAGGATAATCTTTTTCATGCTATGGTAGTTATAGTCGTTTTATGGTTGCGGTACTTTTACCGTGGTAGTGAATATGTTTTCTCCTGCATGCACCGCCAGTAAATCCTGGCGTGAAAACAGCAGGTATAGTCTTCGTTGTATTGAATTCAGCCCAAACCCTGTACCCTGCTGCGGTTTGGAGGTTTCTGCGTCATAAGGGTTCTGAACGGTAAGCACCAGCAGCTTGTCTTTTATTTCGGTACTGATGCGGATAACGGTTTCGCCAATGGTATCGTACAACCCGAACTTAATGGCGTTTTCCACCAGGGGTTGCAATAGCATGGCCGGTATTTTCAGTTGCAGTGATGCTTCGGCAACATCAAATACAGTACTCAGCCGGTTGCCGAAACGTACTTTTTCTATTTCCAGGTAAAGCTGCAGGTGTTGTAGTTCGTCCTGCAGCTCAATCCACTGGTGCTCCTCCCTTTTTAACGTGCCCCGCAAAAAATCCGACAGCTGCTGCACCATCTTACGGGCCTCCTGCGGCCGGTTGCCAATCAGGGCGTTGATGGAATTGAGGCTGTTGAATAAAAAATGCGGTTGCAATTGCTGGCGCAGCTTGTACAATTCGGCTTCCCGGGTCAGCTTTTCCGCGTCCGCCTTTCGCCGGGCACTCGTTTTCTGCTCTTCAAACGTATACCATAATACGCTAATCATGGCCATGCAGCCAATAAGCAGGAACCCGATGCCAAAGCGAACATACCAGGACCGCGATAAAAAGGAATAGTAGTCGCTGTTATCGGCAACCAGCAGCGGCAGTATGTATTTAATGCTCACCAGCCAGCAGCCGCTCAGCACCAAGCTCAGCACCAGTATATACCAATAGCGCTCCCGCTGCGGCAGGTAATACTGCAGGGTATTGCTCACCAGCACGCAGGCCCCGGCCAGCTCAAAATTGCTCAGCACGCTGTCGGTTAATGCCGTTTGCCAGGTATACCCCAGCCCGTTCAGCACCCATGCCTGCATACCCGACCAGACAAGCCACCAGGCTATGAAAATCCATACGAATTTATATTGCGAAAGCGGGGTCGTTGCCACAGCAGTTGGTTAAAAGCAATTGGTTAAATAAGTTGTAAGGAGCGCAATGCGTTATCGCCCTCTATATAATCGGCTTTACGGTGAATAATATCAATATAGGCGCCGGCATCATCGGCTTCCTGTATACGGCTGTACAATTCCGCCCCGTCTATCAGTTCGCTCAACCGGTACAATTCGCATACATCTATGAATTTCCATTCCACCAGGCATTGCCGTTCGTTCAGGAATTTTTCCTGTTCGGTTACGCCTATCCGCTGGGCTTTATGAAACGCTTCGTGTTCATTGGCCGCCCCGATAAGGCGTAACTGTTCGTCGAACTGCGGGCGGTGATTGCCGTCGCCGCAGACAATTTGATATACAATTTTTGCAAGATACCAGTTCATAGTTCGTAGGTTTATCAGCGTTGAAGTGGATATATTATGTGTCTGCCGTTGGTGCAGGCAGGGGTAGAGGATTATTGCTGTACGCGCGGCCCGGCCCTGGGCGACGCAAACAAACCAGGCTGTCCTTAAAAGAATGACTTCTTAATAATTGCGTATTTCCAGGCCGCCGAGGACAGAAGTGCCTTTTAATATCAGTAATTTATTGGGGTCGGTGGCTATGTGCACCTGGCGTTTGTCGTCTACACCGCCCAGCACCGCATTTACTTCGTTACGGATGGACCAGTTGCCCGGCACAATCAGCTTGGTGCCACCCATTACCTGGGTCAGTTCAAGCACCACGGTTCCGTTGATATCAGCCTGCGTAAAGTCAAGCTCCGTGCCGCCCAAAAAGCTGGTGGCTTCACCTCCCCTGAAATTCTTTGATACAATCACTTTTTTTACGCCACCCAGCACGGATACAGAATCAATATAGTCTTCGGCTGAGCCAGCCTGCTGTGCAGTGCCCGGGTCGGGCGATGCTGATGGGCCGGATGCAGGTGGTGGTGGTGGGGTATAAGGAGGCCTGTTTTGATCATCCTGCCAATAGCCGCCGCGCCATCCCCATCCCCGGCGATCATAGCGGTTCCAGTACCTGCTGTCGTCTCCGCGTCGCGGTCGTGTAATCATTACCAGGCCAACACAAATAATAGCAAAAGGAACAATATAGCGATGAATGTTAAAACCCGTATCCACCTGGTCCAGCAGGAAAAAACCGCCTACCAGCAACAGAATCATCCAGCCCCCCCCGCGGAACCCATGTTTTATTCCTGAAAACACCCCCACGGCTATCAATATCATTGGCCAGGAAAAAAGCCAGCCGGGGAAAAAGCCGAACGACAGCTCTTTCATCAGGAAAATACCGCCCAGGAACAAGAGGAACAGGCCTCCCCATATCCGCCCGTTGTACCGGGGTTGGTTATAATCGTTTTTTTGATCCTCAGTGGCCATAACATTTATTTTGATAACACAAACCTAAGCAATGCAAACAAACGACACAACCGTGAAAAGGCTGTGCCGCTGAAAAAGACGGTAAAAGCAGGTGAATAGCCGGTGAAAAGGCCCGTGCTCTCTTATTTAACAGTAAACTGGGTAGTGCCGGCCCATGGCACACCCTTGTCTGTAAGTCCTTCTACGTTGACGCGGACGCTGGTTTTGGGTTCGGCATTATAAAAACTTACCGTGGCCTTGCCGTTTTCGTCGGTTACCAGCATTGGCTCCCAGTGAATGGTGGTGCGCACATCGGGTTTGGTAAGCCCTTCGTTGGGGCTATGCACCGGGGTGTAAAATACCCTCGCATTGTAATACCCGGTTACATCGGTTTCTATCATGGCCATATCGGTATTGTAAGCCCCCGGTTTCAGGGAAAGATTGATCAGGAAAACATCCGATATGCCGGTCCCCAGGTTGGTACGCCCGCCGGTATCGCTCCGGTTAAACGTGGGATGACCTACTACGTGGCGCACCGATACGGATATGACCTGTTCCATGTGCACCTGGTAGTAATCGATGCGCTCAAAAACATCTTCTTTTTTATCTACGATGAACCGTGGTTTTACCAGTTTGCCATTGGCTACAAAATTAACCCCTTCGTTTTCAACATCGGCCACCGCACCGGGTATATTATGAATAAGAAAGTTTTCGAGGGTCTCGAATTTCAAATCCTTTTTCTCAATGGTAAAATCATATTTCGGGTACCCGAAATCGGTATAGGCATTGCCGTCGCGCAGGGTGGTGGGCTTGTTATTGGTAACGATTACTTCCTGCAGCAGCGTAGGGTCTTTCCGGGTAAGTGACAAGCGCCTGAGCGCCTCCGAGGCATAGCTGTGCAGGGCGCTGCTGGTATCTACGGCATATACGGGCGTTTCGTATACCGGCAGGGGATTATTGAACAGGGTATCCATAAATATCCAGCCGCCTTTTTTCCCCTTGTTGTTTTTGGAGTTCACTTTTATCGTCTGGTTGCCGTACAGCTGTACCCCGTCCACATAATACCTGCCTGCCGAATCCGTTTTGGCGCTGAGCAGCCGGTCGCCCCGGGCGCCGGAGGCCTGCAGGGTAATATTCATATTGGGCAGGGGCTTGTTGATAAACAATTCTCTTACCCGGCCGGAAATGGTAATGCCGGCTTCGGGCAGGTAACTGATATGAATGGAAGTGTCCGCCATCTGCCGCCATACAAAACTGCGCCAGCCCTGCGTGCTGAGCAGCAGGTCCAGCTGTTCCAGGCGATGGGCATTGGCAGGATCAAAATAATGGGCGGCATCTTCTACTTTGCCCGCCAGTTCAGAACTGAGCAGGAGGTAGGATTGTATATTATCGGTCGATGCTTTTACCATGCCATCTACCACCGCCAGTGAAAAAGCGGTTTTTACGGGCTGTTGCTGCGCATCGGTAACCGAAATCTGCAAGGTGGTTCTTTCTTTGGGTTGGTAAGAAGGCTTATCGGTGGATACGCTGATATGCAGCGGTTCGTTTTTTACGATATATACCAGCCGCTCGCAGTTGGGGCGCAGCTTTTCATCATACAGCGTAATGGCGGCAATACCGCCGGGAAAATTCTTTTTCGGCACTATTACCACCGCGGCGCCGTTGTTCAGCTGCAGCTTTTCTTTGTAATAAAGAATGCCGCCATGCCGCCCCGCCAGCGTTACCTCGCCCGAATGACGCGTAAGGGTAAGCGCATTGGTGTTTATCTTTACTGTTATCACCCCTGTATCGGTATTGTTGATATTCATTACAAACCCATCGGGATAAGCAGCGGGGAAAGCTGCTTCGGCAGTAGCACGTTGCCGGTATTGCACTATAGCCTTGTATTGCATGCCGGCTTTGGGGGTAAAGACAAAGCGGCCCATACCCAGCCAGTCGGTTGTAAATCGCGCTGCCGTGTCGCCCGCGGAGCTGACAATGCTGCCGGAAGCTTCCACGCCGTTGCCATTGATATCGCTGGCCTTAAACGCTACCATCGTAGGCAGGCCTTCTACCATAAAACCGCCCTCGGGCAAAAACTGTGTATTGTACAATGCGCCGCGGGGGCTTGTTCGCGCTGCGTTTCCGCCATTGGCGGCACGATGCGGGCTTTCTGTGCCGCCCGGCATTACGCTGGCTACCCAAAGATCTTTTTCAAATACAAAATGGGTCCCGAAATTGCGCATCCAGTTGGTATAGGCCCGCAGCAGGTAGTGTCCACCGGGTATGGAGTCGTCCAGCTTAAAGTCGCCCGTGCCCACCCCATTATCGATACGAACCACTTCCCGCGCCATCAGCTGGTTGTTGGGATCAATTAGTTCAACATATAAATTATTGCTGCTGGTAGTGCTGTAATTGCTTTGTGCATTTACCAGGTAAGCTTTAAACCAGATATCATCGCGCGAAGCATAATAGGCCCGGTCCAGGTGTAAATATACTTTTTCAAAAAAGAGTTTAAAGCCTCCCTGCGCTGATGCTGTGTAAATGGAAAGCGTTAACAATAGTAATAAGCAAATCTTTTTATATGGCATAATCGTTCAATTTTCAATACAGCTTTAAATGTAGCGAAGCGCCTGTAATAACCATCATGCACATTCCTGATGCTGTTATGCTTAAGCCCGGTCTTTTACCGGTATACCGGTTGCGCCCCGCAACTGGTATCGATGTGAACTGATAATCAATTCATTTCCAAATAAATACCCCGGTTATAGCAACGGGTAAACCGGTTTGTTAATGATTTGCAATTGTCTTGCAGGCAGCGTATTCGTCATCATTCACGTATCTTCAATTATGTTGCAGAAATCTACCATCCAGTTGTTGCGTTTCCCTTTTTCCTTTTTTCTCCTGCCGGTTTATTTATTTGCCCTCAGCCAGGTGACAGCCCCGCATTGGGGGCATGCCCTGCTCATTTTTGTTATGCTTCACCTGCTGGTCTATCCCGCCAGCAACGGGTACAACAGTTATATGGACCGCGATGAATCGAGCATCGGCGGTATAAAACACCCATTGCAGCCCACCCGGCAATTGTTTTTCGTTACGGTTGGAATGGATATAGCTGCCGTGGCGCTTGGTTTTTTTATCGATAGTTATTTTGCGGCAGGCATTGCGCTCTATATTCTTGCTTCCCGGGCTTACAGCTACCGGGGCATCCGGTTAAAGAAGTACCCCATTACCGGGTATCTTACCGTTATTATCTTCCAGGGGGCTGTAACGTACTGGCTGGTCAATTACGGGTGCCACCGCCAGCCGGAATTTCGTTTCCCGGACAACCTCCTGCGTGGCATGCTGGCCAGCAGCCTCCTGATAGGCGGTTTTTACCCGCTTACGCAAATCTACCAGCATGAAGCAGACCGGAAGGATGGTGTAAAAAGCATCAGCAGCCTGCTCGGTTACCGTGGCACGTTTTTATTTACGGCTATCGTATATGTATTGGCGCTTTCCGTGCTGGCATACCATTTTTTTGTACAACTGGAAGGAAACAAATTTTTTACGCTGGCAACCTGCATGCTGCCCATTCTCGTATATTTCTTTGTGTGGGCGGCAAAAGTGTGGAAGGATACTGCCGCGGCCAGTTTTAGTTATACCATGCGGATGAATGTGCTGGCATCCTGCTGTACCAATATCGGTTTTATCATTCTTTTAACATGGAATTTACTTGAGTAAGATTATTTCAATAGGAACAGCGGTTCCCCCATACAGGCATCGCCAGGAAGACATCCTTCATTTTCTGCAGCAGGTATATGCGATGAATGAAACGGACAGGCGTAAACTGAAATTCCTGTATCATCAAAGCGGCATTGAAACCAGGCATTCCATCATACCCGATTACTGCCGGCCGGCAGGAGAATGGAAGTTTTATCCCAATTCGGAAAACCTGGAGCCTTTCCCTTCGCTCGAACTGCGCATGGCCTGGTACCATAAGTATGCCGCGCCATTGTCGGTAGATGCCATCCGCCAATGCCTCGACGGGCATACGCCCTCATCCGGTATTACGCATCTTATTACGGTAAGCTGTACCGGTATGAGCGCACCGGGGCTGGACCTGCATATTATTGAGCTGATGGACCTCCCCAAAACCATTTACCGCAGCTCGGTTAATTTTATGGGTTGCTATGCCGCCATCCATGCCCTTAAAATGGCCGATGCTATTTGCAAAACGGAAACCACGGCAAATGTATTGATCGTGTGCACTGAATTGTGTACCCTTCATTTTCAGAAAGACCCCACGGCAGATAATATTGCATCGGGGCTCCTGTTTTCCGACGGCGCCGCCGCCGCATTGATTACCCACGACGTACACGCGAAAAAAGGGTGGCATATCGATAACTTTTATGCAGAAATAGTGGCAAAGGGCAAGAAAGACATGGCCTGGGATTTATCGGGCAACGGCTTCCTGATGACGCTCAGCGGTTATATACCCGAATTAATAGAAGAAGATTTTGAAGCGCTTACCGACAGGGCCCTGCGGCAGGCCGGTAAAACAAAAGAAGCTATAACGCACTGGTGCATCCACCCCGGTGGCCGGCGCATACTGGACGTGATTGGAAAAACACTGCAGCTGCCGGAACATGCGCTGAAGCCCTGTTACGACATACTGTCTTCCTACGGCAATATGTCGTCTCCCACCATTCTCTTTGTATTAAAGGAGATAATGCATGGTTATAAGCCTTCCGGCAATGCGAACCTGTTTGGTGCCGCTTTTGGCCCGGGCCTTACCATGGAAACGTTTTTACTATCACCTCATCTATGAATTTTACCCAACGCTCATACGACAAAGAACTGCTGGACCGTGATGATATTCCTTTTGCGGATATAAGGCGGAACATGCGCGAACTGGATATTATCAACAGCCGCCTGGGCGGTCACGGTATTACCATTGAAGGGTTTAAGCGCCTGTTGCAATACAAAACAAGCATCACGATAGCCGAAATCGGTTGCGGCGGCGGCGATAACCTGCTGGCCATTGCCCGCTGGTGCGGCAAACGGACTATTGCCGTAAAGCCGGTGGGCATTGATATCAACCCCGATTGTATCCGCGTGGCGCAGGCCACCCTGGCAGGCACCGATGCGCGATTGATTGTATCTGATTACAGGAGGGTTGATTTTGGAACGGAAAAACCGGATATTATTTTCTCCTCGCTGTTCTGTCATCATTTTACAGAAGAAGAACTGAACGACATGTTGCGGTGGATGGATAAAAACGCCGCGCTGGGTTTTTTTATCAATGATCTGCACCGCCACCCGCTGGCCTATTATTCCATTAAATGGCTTACGGCGCTGTTTTCAAAATCATATCTTGTAAAAAACGATGCGCCCTTATCTGTAAGAAGAGGCTTTGTGCGTAAGGAATGGATAGCCCTGCTCCGGCAGGCCGGTGTAAACAATGCCAGCATTGAATGGCGATGGGCGTTTCGCTGGCTGGTGGTGGTGAGAAAGAATAATCAACTATAAAATAATCAATCATCAAACCGTTAACTGATACCGGTCCATCCGCGCTCCCCCTGCTGCAGGAGGAACTATACGATGTTGCCATCATTGGTGGCGGGCTGGCGGGGCTTACGCTTTCCATACAACTGGCCCGGCAGGGCAATAGGGTGGTAGTACTGGAAAAAGAATATTATCCCTTTCACCGTGTGTGCGGCGAATATATCAGCCTGGAAAGCTGGAATTTTCTCGAAAGCCTTGGCTACCCGTTGCGCGATATGGAATTGCCGCTTATTGAGCGGTTAATGGTATCGGCCCCCAACGGTAAAACGATTGAACGTCCCCTGGTGCCGGGCGGTTTTGGCATCAGCCGGTATAAAATAGATGCCGATATGGCCCTGCTGGCGCGCAATAGCGGGGTGGAAGTATTGGAGGGCACCCGGGTAAGTAATGTAACATTCAACGGCTCGGTATTTATGCTGCAGGCAAAAGGGGTATCGCTTACCGCGCGGGTGGCGGTGGGCTGCTGGGGCAAGCGGGGCAACCTGGACCTGAAATGGGATCGCGACTTTGTGCATAAGAAACCGGGTAAACTCAATAACTATATCGGGGTAAAATACCATATCCGCACCCGCTTCCCTTCCGACACGATTGCCCTGCACAATTTTTCCGACGGCTATTGCGGCATCTCGAAAGTGGAAAACGGTGAATACTGCCTTTGCTATCTTACCACCGCGCAAAACCTGCGCAAGGCAGGCGGAAGCATAGCGCGCATGGAAGAAAGCATTCTTTACCGTAACCCCCGGCTGGCGGAAGTTTTCAGATCGTCTGAATTCCTTTGGAAAGAGCCGGTTACCATTGCGCAAATATCCTTTAGCCTTAAAACACAGGTTGAAAATCATGTATTAATGACAGGCGATACGGCCGGCATGATTACCCCGCTTTGCGGCAACGGCATGAGTATGGCCATGCATGCCGGCAAGCTGGCCGCCCCCCTTATAGGACATTTCCTGCACCGGCGCATCAACCGGCAGCAGCTGGAGGAGGAATATGCCCGCCGGTGGAAAGCCGCGTTCAGCCGCCGCCTGCGGGCCGGGCGCCTGATACAGCAATTATTTGGCTCGGATCATCTTAGCAATACTTTTATTAGTATTATTAAGCCGTTTCCGAAAATTATAGCATATTTGATACGCCAAACCCATGGACAACCATTCTGATCGATCCCGGCTTCATATTCGTGTTTATGAAAAAGCTGCTTTTACTCATAGGATTTGGTTTTACTATTGCCTGCCATGCCATTGCACAAAACTACCATGCTGTGCAGGGCTCATCGTATGCCGGCAGCCTGGGTGTGTTAAACAACCCGGCTTCTATTGTCAATACACCGTATAAATGGGATATAACCGTGTTTGGGGTACAGGCCCAGACCAGCACCAATGCCATTACCATTTACGATTATTCCTATCTTTCTTCCCCTGCCAATTCATTGTATTATTTTAAGGGCGGCAATTATGCGCGCTATGCCAAAGCAAATGTTAACCTTAACTTATTCAACACGCGCATAGCGCTCGGGCGCAAGCAAAGCATTGCCTTTGGCGCCAACCTGGAAAGCTATACCAATATCAAAACCAGCAGCTATAATTTTATTGATACGCTCGGCAACAGCGGGCAGTTTTTTGCCATGAACCAGCCCGGCGCCAATTATACTATGGACGTAGTGAGCAGCAGCTGGATTGAATTATACGGCACCTATAGCCGCACGGTAGTTGACGATGAACGCAGTCGCCTCAACGTGGGCGCTACCATAAAACTAAGCAGGGGCATATCCGGTGCTTATGCCCGGCTGGACAATGGCCGGTTTACCAGCACCGTGCAGGGCAACCAAACCAGTTATTTGGTTACCGGCGCCAGCCTGGTGTATGGCTATTCATCCAATTTTGACCGTTGGCAAACTGCCAACAGCAGCGGCCAGAACCTGAATAATTTTTTAGCCTATACAGAAGGCGGGGCCTCGTTTGACCTGGGACTGGAATACCTGGTAAAACCGCAGGGCACCACGAGTTTTGAGGAGAACGATGACGATAATTATTATGATTACGACTGGAAGCTGGGCGTTGCCCTGCTGGGCGTTGGTGGCAACCAGTATAAGTACGGCGCACAAAGCCGCGTGGTGAGCGGTGTAAAAGCCAATATCACCAGTGTAGCCATCGATAATAAGTTTTCAGGTGTCGGCTCCGTGCAGGAGTTTAACGACAGCCTCGCCACCCTGGTCAACCAGTCGGCCGGTATATCGGGCAAGTTCAATGTTATTAATCCGATGCGACTGGTGCTGAATGCCGATCGGTATCTTGGCGATGCATTCTTTGTGAACGCCGAATTATCTCTCAATATGCCCAGTTCGTTTATGAAGAATTATCTCCAGGTAAAAGAACTGAATTTTATTACGGTTACTCCCCGCTGGGAGACTAAAAAGCTTGGCTTTTACCTGCCCATCCAGTTCAACAATCAAAACCAGTTCTGGATTGGCGGGGCTGTTAAAGCGGGCCCCCTGCTGATGGGCATACACAACCTGGCCAACCTGTTTTCCAAAACCAGCACGCAAAACGGCGGGGGGTATATTGCGCTGGTATTCCGCGCCCCTCATAATTCAGAGAAAAAAAGCGATAAAAAGCTGGATTGCCCGCGGAGCAAATAATCCGGGCGCCGCCTCTGCCCGGTATATGTTTTTACCCCCCCATTTATTTGGAAAACTGCCATTTCTTCACTATCTTGAATTACTGAAATTACCAGTGGGCTGATGCCCGAAAAATCAGCCCGGGTTATTAAAAAAGCAACGAATGCGTTCCTGTTTTTTCTTTTTATCCCCTGTTTTTTACTCCGTGAACGGTGCGGGCTCCCGCGATCAAGATAAGTTCACCTTACTGTTGGTTTACTGCAGGCATGGAGATGGCTTGCCGAAAGCTGCCTTTATCACTTTAGTTTCCTGAAAGATGAACAAGGGTTACTGTTAAGGTGCCCGGAAGGGCAGATACTGATCTGTGGAAGAGCTGCAGGCAGGTTCTTACGGATTGGTAAAATGGAAAATTACGACAAAATGACAGGTGTTTTTAATCACCTCCAGGGTTCTGGCATTCATCAACTGCCCGTTTATTCTTTCAATAAATTTTGAAAATTCAGAAACGCTATCTAATTTTACGGCAGAAATCATCGTCATGAAATTAGCAGAAGCCAAATTACAATTTATCGCCTCCTGGGGCGCTTTTGGCACCCACTGGGGCATTAATCGCACTATGGCGCAGGTACATGCCCTGTTGATGGTAAGCGCCGACCCGCTTAGCCAGGACGATGTAATGGAGCAGTTGAATATCAGTCGCGGTAACGCCAATATGAATATCCGCGAGCTGATTGACTGGGGCCTGGTAGACCGTATTATCCTTCCCGGCGAGCGCAAGGAATATTTCACCGCCGAAAAAGACATCTGGAAAGTGGCCCGCCTGATTATAAAGGAAAGAAAGAAACGCGAGCTGGACCCCATGCTCAAACTGCTGGAACAGCTGGAAACGGTGGATGGCGATAAAAAAGACAAACACGTAAAACAATTTACTGACACCATTGCCGGCATCAAACGCTTTGGCCACCAGGCCGATAAAATGCTCGATGTAATGGTAAAAGCCGATGAGCATTGGTTCGTGGGGAGCCTTATGAAGTTCTTTAAATAATACACACTTAAAAGCTATACAGCCGGTACCCCCGGCTTTCTTTTAGCGCCTGTATTTCAAATATTATTGAAAATATGAAAACTATAGTTATGAAGAAGTTTACGATAATCAAAACAATAACTGGTGTCGGTATGATCCCCTGTGTTATCTACTTCCTGCATTTGCTGCTGACTGTAGCGCCCCTTTTCCTGATTTTATACGTTGGCCTTTTTTATACGGTATGTTCAAAGCTGATAAACGATAATAAAGAATATGCTTTTGTATGCAATTAATAACTGAATGTATGAAAAATAAACGCATTGTCATTGCCGGCGGGACCGGTTTTATCGGCCAGCAGCTGGTGCGCCATTTCGGCAAAGACAACCATATCGTGGTATTGTCCCGCCAGTC
>JACXTT010004863.1_pt1 | contig 19816 bp, 19 predicted proteins | sample 9270951 | NCBI WGS metagenome assembly JACXTT01 (sample SAMN15532306, study PRJNA645909) | rock metagenome | isolation source: weathered quartz diorite | place: Puerto Rico | collected 2017-06-21 | reverse complement strand
ACGTTGATTCTCGGCGGGAAGGTGCGCGCGCTGCTCGATGGGCGCTACAACGTCAGCTTGGAAGACGTCCGCGCTCTGTTGCTGCCCTCGTTGCGGCACCGCATCATACTGAACTTTGAGGCCCAGGCGGACGGCCGGACCGCCGACGACTTGCTCGAGGAGATTGCCGGCAAAATTAGTCCGAATTGAGTTCCGAAGGTAAGATGGAGTAGCGGTTTCGCGTGGCGTGCCCCCGCGATGAGGGGAGCCGCTTTCCCGGTTCGATAAAATGGCCACGACGACTTCTCCGCTGCTTCTCGATCGCGAGTTCCTGAAAACGCTGGAACAGGTCACGTTGCTCTGCCGCACCAACCTCTCCGGCGCGGTAGGTCCCGAGCATCGCTCCCGCACACGCGGCCCGGGAATGGAATTTGCGGATTACCGCCGATACAGTTTCGGCGACGATCCCCGCTCGCTGGACTGGAGTGCCTACCTTCGCCTCGGGAAACTCTTCCTGAAAATCTACGAGACCGAGCAGCATATACCGGTGCGGATTCTGCTGGACCGCAGTGAATCCATGAATTTCGGAGGCAATGGGGAATCGAAGTTCCTCTACGCCCAGCGGCTGGCGGCGACGTTCGCATACCTGGCGCTGTTGCATCTCGATGCGACCGCGGTGATTCCGTTTGCCGACCGTTTGCAAAAGCCAATGGTCGCGTCCGGCGGGCGAGACCGCTTGTGGCCGGTGCTCCAGTTTTTGAGCGAACAATCGTGCGGCGGCGGCACGGATTTGTTTGCATCGGTGAAGGAATTTCTAGGCAGTTTTTCGTCGCGCGGGATCGTCATTTTGATTTCCGATTTCTTCGACGAGCAGGGCTGCGAGCGCGCCGTGGAAATGCTGCGATCCGCCGGTCATGATTTCGTGTTGTTGCAGGTGCATAGCGCCGACGAGCAGCACCCCTCGGCCGCGGGCGAATTGATACTCGAGGACGCGGAAACGGGAGCGCAGCGCACTGTTGAGTGCTCGCCGCAAAGCACGGCGCTCTACGAGCGCAGGTTCCTGGACTTTTGCGCGCGCTTGCGACGGCTCGCCGTCCGCAATGGCGGGCGATACGCGCGCGCCGTAACGAATATCGCCTACCAGGAATTTGTTCTGCGAAGCCTGCGCAGCGGGCAGGTGATCGGATGAATTGGCTGGCGCTCAGTCCGGTGGAAATTGGAGTCGCGTGGACCACGCTCGCCGGTCTGGCGCTCTGGCTTTATCTGCATCACCGCCGTCCGCAACACCGAAAGGTTTCTACGTTGCGGTTTTGGGCCAGCGTTCAGCCGGTTTCGCAGCCGAAGCGCCGCCGGCTTCGCGAGCCTTGGGCGTTTGCCGCTCAGGTCGCTTTCTTGTTGCTTGTGATTCTCGCGCTCGCGAATCCGCGCTGGGGTCCTATATTCGAGCGCCGCAGCGTGGTGATCGTGCTCGACACGTCAATTTGGTCACAGACGCACCCACGGGGAGAACCGGCGTGGATCGACCGGGAACGCGCGGAGGCGTTGCGCGCCTTGGACTCGCTGCCCAATGGGGACCACGTCCTGCTCCTGCGCGCGGAGGCGGACGCGCCGCCGATTCTGCCGTTCACGACGGACCGGGAGGCTGTGCGGCGGGCCATCCTGGCCGCGCAGCCTTCCAGCGTCGCCCCAGATCTGCCGCGCGCTCTGGAAGTGGGCCGTGCGGCTCTGGGCAATGGACGGCGAGGCCTCCTGGTTTACGTGGGGCCCGGCCTTTCCGATTCCGAGCAAGCGCGCCGCCTCGACGACTTCCGCTCGGAAGTCGAATTCGCCGATGGCAATTCCGGCCAGCCACAATTCCTTGTCCGGCTCGTAGGGGACTGGGCCTCTGTCGAAAATCGAGGCATCACAAGGCTGTCGCTGCGGCGCGACGCGGCCCAGCCCGATCGCTGGCACCTGCTCACACAGCTAAAAAATTACAGCCATAGCAAAGTCGACGTTGTCCTGACATTTTCCGTCGACGGGCAGCCGCTTGGACAACGGCAGGCGTCGCTCGCCCCCGAAGAACTGGCCAGCGCTGAAAATGAGTTTACGTGGGACAAAGGCGGACTCTTGCAGGCGGAGATTGGTCCTCCCGACGCGCTTGATGCGGACAACCGAGCTGCGGTCACGCTTCCCACCTTCCGCACCGTTCGCGTCGCGATGTTCACTGGAAGCGGCAATCCATCCGCTTCCGCTCTGGATTTGCTCAGCGTGCTCTTGAGCAATCCGTACGTGCAACCCGAGGTTGTGCCGCCGGGAATGAGCGCGGATATTCCGGCGGACGTCGCCGTCTATCAGGGCACGAGCATGCCCTCGAAGCCGGCGTTCAATTCGATTTGGTTTGCCGGAAGCGCGCCCGCCGCGGGCTCCCGGCCGTTGCGCGTAACGGGCTGGAATGCGCAGCACCCGGTGACGCGTTGGGTCCGCACGCGCGACATCAGCGTTCGCAATCCGGCCGCGCTGAAGGTTCAGCCGGGCGATGCCGTGCTCGCCTATACCGAAGGGAATCCGCCTGCGCCGCTCATTCTGGCGCGCGAACAGGACGGACACAGAGTTTTGATCATCGGATTTGATCCCCACGACTCCAACCTTCCGTTGGAATCCGCGTTTCCGTTGCTGATGGCTGGGGGCTTGGAGTGGATGACGCATTCCGTCGACGAGGTGGCCAACTCACTTTCTACTGGCGAGCTTGATCTTCCTGGCCCAGCGACGAAAATCGTCGCGCCATCCGGAAGAGAAGTGCCGTTCGCCCGCAAGGATTCCGAGATTCATCTCCTGGCGCTGGAGACCGGAACGTACCGAATTGTAGCGCCCGGCGGAGAGACAAGGATCGCGGTGAATCCACCGGCTCTGCCGTCCGAACGTTTGGAGCCAACAGCCGCGGAAACAGCGGGGATCGAGCGGGAGGCGCTCCCGGTGGCGAATTGGAATCTGTGGCGGTGGCTGCTTCTCCTGGCCATCGTGGCATTGTGGCTGGAGTGGTGGCTGTACTATTCCTCGCGCGAACGGCAGCGCGCGGCGGAGGTTCAGGCAGCGCCCGAAGAGCCGCCGCTGGCCGAAGCCGAACGCGAGCTCGAAGAGGAAGAGCACTCTGAATTCCGCAATACGAAGTTTGTAGGCAGGTGATGGAGTGACGTTCGACCAACCCATTTTCCTATTGCTGTTCGGCCTGCTTCCCCTTCTTTGGATGGTGATGCGGAAAGCGCCGGGAGCGTCGCTCGCCTGCCTCGCGCTGAAATGCGCTGCATTCGTAGCGCTGGTCATCGCGCTGGCGGGACCGTGGGCCGCCCTGCGAGTGAACAAGCTCGCGGTAACTGTGTTGATGGATACGTCAGCCAGCATGCCGCGCGAGTCGTTGCAGCGCGGCCAAGCGATGTTGCGCGATCTCGTCCGCAGGGATTCGGGCGCCGATTTGCGGCTGATCACGTTTGCGGAGCATCCTCACATTCGCAGTGTCCCTGCTCAGGCCGATCAAGTCACGATTCCGCAAGGCGTCGATCCAAATGAAGGGATGGCGACAAATCTCCAGGAGGCGCTGCAACTGGCGCTCAGCACGTTTCCGTCGCAGGGCCAGCGGCGCGTTTTGTTGATCAGCGACGGGAACGAGAATCGCGGGCACGTCCTCACCGAAGCGCTCCGCGCGCGGGAGAGCGGCGTCGCCGTGTTCACCGTGCCCGCGGGCGGCACGGCGCCCTTGCCGATCAAGGTGGAGAGTGTTTCCTCTCCGCAGGACGTATTCTCCGGCGAGCGTTTTCCTCTAGTGTTGCGTCTGGAGAGCGGCAGCGCCATGAAGGCGCGGGTCTGGATGACTTCCGAGGGGCAGGAAATCGCGTCCACGACGGCGGACTTGAAGGCGGGCAGCAACGACGTCGATCTCGAAGCGCGAATCTCGCGCAGCGGCGTGAGCCTGATGGAAGTGCACATTGCAAGCGGCAGCGCCGAGCAGGTGCTGCTGTCGCGGGCGATCGCGGTGCGCAGGCCGCACGTGCTCTACGTCGCGGGCGGAAATGAAACTTCTGCGCCGCTGCTGCAGACTTTGAAGAAGGCTGATGTCGACGTGGAGTCGGTCACCGCTTTTCCGGTCAACCGGACAGGCCGCGAGTGGGACGCCGTCCTGCTGGATAACTATCCCGACCATGACCTTGCCGCGGATGAGGACTTGGCGCTGGAACGCTATGTGTACGCGGGTGGCGGACTGATCTTCATCGCTGGTGACAGCAACGCCAAGCTTCCGCTCGAGCCTAAGACGCCGTTCGAGAAGATGCTGCCGGTTCGCGCCGAGCCGCCTCCCGAGAAACCGACCGCCGTCGTGCTGGTGCTCGACAAATCCGGAAGCATGAGCGGCCCCAAAATCGAAATGGCCCGCGACGCGGCGCGCGCCAGTATCCGCACGCTGCGGCCCATTGACATGATCGGAGTCATTTCGTTCGATGAGACGTTCAACTGGGTCATTCCGATGGGCCCGGCCGGTTCGCTCGAAGACAAGAGCAACTTGATCAGCCAAATCACCGCCAACGGCGGCACGAAAATTTATCAGGCGGTGGACGCGGGCTTCGAGGCCATCGTAAACGAAAAGGCCACGCACAAACATATCATCTTGCTCACGGACGGCGTTTCGACGCCCGGCACACAAGAAGATTTTCCGAAGCTCGAGCGGGACGCGCTCGCTAAGCACGTCACTATCTCCACGATCGGCGTGGGCGACTATATCAACCGTGACCTGCTGGACGAGCTCGCGCACAAGACCAAGGGCAAATCACATTTCGTCGAAAACCCCGAGACAATTCCGCAAATCATCAATGCGGAAGTGAAATCCACCGAGGATCTGGCCATTCAGGAGCGCCCGGTGCACGCTGTTCGCGTGCGTCCGATGGAGTTTACCGACGGTATCGATTTCGCAAAGTCGCCGCGCCTGCGCGGTTTCGTTCAGGCAGAGGCGAAGGAAGGTTCGGAAGTCGTCCTGCGCGTCGATGACAAGAAGCCTCTGCTTGTGCGTTGGCGCTACGGCCTGGGCCGGGTGATCGCATTCATGTCCGACGCGAAGAGCCGCTGGGCGGCGCCCTGGGTGCGCTGGGAGTCGTTCGGCGCGTTGTGGCCGCAGATGGTGCGTGACGTTTCGCACCGCGACCGCACGATCCGCGCGGGCGTGCGGCCGGGAAAACAGGAAGGCGAAGCGGTGGTGTATTACGACGTCCTCGCCGACGCGGACAATCCGGGAGCCCCAACGCTCGACACCGCTGGCCCTCCGCACATTCTGGTCGAAACGCAAGGAGAGATGCCGCGAACGCTTCCGCTGGAACAAACGGCGCCGGGCCATTACGAGGCGCGGATCCCTGCGGATCAGGGCGGGTTATATCGCATCGTTTCGGGCACTTCGGAGCTTGTTCTCCCGGAGGCCGGCTTCTACCGCGAATCGGAAGAGACGAAGCCCCAGGCGGTGAATGCGCCGCTTCTTGCTGAGGTCAGCCGAGTGACCGGCGGCCGCATGCATCCGTCGATCGAGCAATTACTGAACGACAGGGGAGCTCAGGTGCGAGAGCGCCAAGCGCTCTGGCCGTACTGGCTGATTCTTGCTCTCGTGCTCAATTTCGTGGAAGTTGCGCTGCGCAAAGGATTCTTCGAGCGGCTCGCGTCGTGGCTACGCCGACATCCGTTGCCGCGTTGGAATCGCCAGCCCGCGTGAGTTTCACGAACTACAAACACAAATCACGATTTAGCGCGGAGTCCAATTCACGCGTCCCGTGAACAAGCCTTCGACGAATCCAACCTGGTAGCAGAGGAATAATCCAAAGGCAACGCTTAGAAAGCCGGAGGCCATGACGAGTCCGTGGTTAAGCCGCGCGAAGCGCCGCAGCGTGTACGCGTAAGGCAGGGCGATGGCCGCCGTGATCAGCATCATTCCGGCTATGGTGCCCAGTCCGAAAATGAAGAGATACCCGATCGCCCACCTGGGATTGTGGATGGTCGTCAGGATCAGAAACGCGATGGCCGCCGATCCCGCGAGGCCATGCACGATTCCGACCGCCAGCGGTCGTGCGACGTGAAACAGGCCTAGGCTCTTCCACCATTGCGGTGTCCAGCCCAACATGGAAACAGAATCCATATAGACCGGTTCACCGTCTTCCTCGTGTGTGTGGACCATGTGGCGGCCAAACAGAAAATGGGGGTGCGCTCGGGGGCCTAGCCGCCGGATCGTAAACCATTCGATGGCGCGCCGCAAAAGGCCCGTCATATTCAGAACGCCTAGAAGAATCAGCATGAACCCAACGGACAATTCCATCGCGAGGCCTAGCCGCGGCGGTATTGTGAGCTTGAAAAGAGTGATGGCGGATCCGACGACAAGGATCGTGAACGTGTGTCCCAGCCCCCACAGGGCGCCGATGAGCGCGGCATGCAGCATCGTCCGTTCGCGGCTCACGATGGTGGTCACGGCCACGACGTGATCCGGATCGGTGGCATGTCGCATGCCCAGAACAAAACCAAGGACGACGATTGCGAAGAGTGCAGTCATGAATACCGATCAGTATTTTCTAGGGTCGAAGGTAGGAAGCCCCAAAACATGCTCGCGGGCGGCATCCCACAGCCTTTGGTTTGCATGCGTCATATCCGACGCAGAGCGAGCGAGAAATCGCACCACGCAGCCGCCTGTCCAAAGGAGGCTTGCGCCGCCGTGGACGCCCGGCTGGCCGTCGAGCACCGCATTCATAGCACTGACGACTTCGCGCCAACGCGGGAATCCATCCGCGAATAGAGCCAAGCACGCCATGTAATCGAAGTCTTGCATCAGTCCAAATTGATCAGGCTGCATCGCCGCGGGCACGATTCTCGTGCAATTGATGTACGCGGGTCTGCCGCACACTTGAATTTCCGTTCGCGAAAGCATCTCGCGGAAATTCCATCGCTCGCCGTGCGCCTGCCGGCCGCATGCCATGGCATCCAGAACAATCGCGCGGCTTCCAGGCGCCATTTCGACGCGCAAGGACTGGTGGAGCGCCGAGCCGGCATGAGGAATCACGTGGTCGGGCAGATATTCCAGGGTAGCCCCATCGCCCACGCGGATCGTTGTCTCCAGAATCGCCGGGTGTTCTGACGTCCGGTAAATTCGCGTCGCCGAAGGCGTGGTCAGGCAGGCGTGGGTTCCAGCTTCGAGAATAATTTCCGTGACCAGGCGATCGCCGCCGAGCACTCCCCCAGTAGGATTGAGGAGCATCAAGTAGCAGGCGCCATCATCGAGGGTGAGCGGAGCGAGCGCCTGCAGCGGCAGCGAAAACCGGGATTGCGCAAGAATCGTGCGCCCGCCGCTCCGCGCAAACCGCAGCCGAAGGAATCCGTCGCGCCCGACGCGCTCAGGATTCAAACAGCAGGGAGTGGCGAATCCATTCGGTGAGCGAGTCCACTCCGTGGCCGGTTTTAAGGTTGGTGAAGACGTAGGGCCTCTCTCCGCGCATCCGCTTTGCGTCGCGGTCCATCACCGCAAGGTCCGCTCCGACGTAGGGCGCGAGATCAATCTTGTTGATGACGAGCATTCCGGACGCCATGATTCCTGGCCCGCCCTTTCGCGGAATCTTGTCGCCTTCAGCCACGTCGATCACATAGATCGTGGCGTCAACGAGTTCCGGGCTGAACGTGGCCGCGAGATTGTCGCCGCCGCTTTCGATGAACAGAAGATCGAGATCCGGAAATCGGCGCATGAGCGCGCTGGAAGCTTCGAGGTTGACCGAAGCATCTTCGCGAATCGCCGTGTGCGGGCAGCCTCCGGTTTCCACGCCGACGATGCGCTCCGGAGAAAGCACGCCACGGCGAGTCAGAAATTCTGCGTCCTCGCGCGTGTAGATATCGTTCGTTATTACCGCGAGTTGGTAAGCCGGCTTCATGCGCGTGCAGAGCGCTTCGACAAGAGCAGTCTTTCCCGAGCCGACAGGTCCGCCAATGCCGATCTTGAGCGGCTTCGGGATCACGACCGGAAGAGCCTCGCTTCCAGCAGAGCGTGGCGCATGCTTGCAATCTCGAGCGCGGGAACAAAGGACCACATGTCGTCTTGATTCTTGTCCTGAGCCTCCGCAGCGAGTCTGGCGATGAACGGCCTAACATTCCACAGGATGCGCTGGCCTGCAAGCTGGCCGAGCGGCAAGAGCCGCAACGCTGCTCCAACCAATGCGGAGCTGGTGGAATAGAGATATGCGCTGGCCGTTTCGAGCGGGCGCCAGTGAGAGATTCCACCGATGATTCCAAACACGACGGCATGATGGCCAGGCGCCAGCTCGTTCGCGACTGCTTGGCCGAATTCCGCGACGAAGGGATCGAGGCAAAGGTGAGTCGCGACGCGCAACGTTTGCCTTCCCATCTGGCGGCTGGCTTCGCGCAGCTCGCTGGCTGCTTTCATCGCGTCAAGCGTTTCGTCGAGAACTAGGCATGGAGCGAGAGTTCCGCTCGCCGCAACGCGATGGGCGCACACCACAGCGACAGCATCCGTGGGCCCAGCACTAGCTTCGAGATACGCACACAGAAATGCCTCCACACCTGCGGCGTCGCGGATCGCGCCGGACTGGACGCAGGATTCCAAGCCAAATGAATGAGCGTACGCTCCGGCGGGAAAAAGCCCGTCGGCGAATTGCAGCAGGCTAAGAAAACGATGCATGTTGATGCAGTTGGGTACTCACAATCGGGTTAAAAATGGCTCGCCTCCGCTCCCACGGCGCGCCCAGGCGTTCCACTAGGCGGACCATTGTCTTATCGTCCGGAACCAGAATCTTCGTTTCCTCGAGCGCCATCGGGAAATGGCGATTTCCGACTTCAAACGCGATTTTCACGGCTTCGTCATAGCATGAGGGAACTATCTCCAGCACTGGCTCGACGGCGGCTTCGATCTTCAAGTACCAATCTTCGCCCACGAAGAGAACCGCGCCCGGCTCGAAAACGGTACCCGTCGGAAGCGCAATGCCGATTTTCCGGCCGTTCGCCGTGGTGAAGCGTCCACGCAGCCAGCGGCGCTCCTCCCAGGTCAGGACCAGCTTGTCTTCTTCCTTCGCACGCAAGATGTCCGAGTCCCGTTGCGGCTCAAGCCGGTCGATGATGAGCGATGTGCCCCACATTTGGTTGGCCCGCAATCCTAGAAAAGAAAATAGCGCTGCGCCATAGGGAGAACCTGCGCAGGTTCGCACGTGAGGAGCACGCCGTCGGCGCGCACTTCGTACGTTTCCGGATCGACTTCGATCCGCGGCAGAGCGTCGTTATTCACCATGTCCTTCTTGGTGACGCGGCGGCAACGGTTCACTGCAACGGCATTCTTTTTGAGGCCGAGCCGTTCTCGCACGCCCGCATTCACTGCGGCACGCGACAAAAACGTCAGCGACGTTGTGTGCATCGCGCCGCCAAAGCTGCCGTACATGGGGCGATAAACGACCGGCTGTGGCGTCGGGATCGAAGCGTTCGCGTCGCCCATCGCTGACCACGCGATCATGCCGCCCTTGACCACCATTTCGGGTTTGACGCCGAAGAACGCTGGCTTCCACAGCACCAGGTCCGCGAGCTTTCCCGTTTCCACCGAGCCGACTTCCTGTGTGATGCCGTGGGCAATCGCGGGGTTGATCGTAAATTTCGCGACGTAGCGGCGCACGCGCAGATTGTCGCTGCCGGACCTCTCTCCCGGCAACGGCCCGCGCTGGCGCTTCATTTTGTCCGCGGTCTGCCAGGTGCGCGTGATGACCTCGCCGATCCGGCCCATCGCTTGCGAATCCGACGACATCATGCTGATCGCGCCAAGATCGTGGAGCACGTCTTCAGCAGCAATCGTTTCGGCGCGGATACGCGATTCCGCGAAGGCCACGTCCTCGGGAATCGACGGGCTCAGGTGATGGCACACCATGAGCATGTCCAAATGCTCGTTGAGCGTGTTGACTGTGAACGGCATTGTGGGATTCGTCGAAGAGGGCAGGCAGTTCGGCTCGCCGCAAACTTTGATGATGTCCGGCGCGTGACCGCCGCCCGCGCCTTCGGTGTGATACGTGTGAATCGTGCGCCCCTTGAAGGCGCGAATCGAATCGTCAACGAAGCCTGCTTCATTGATCGTATCGGTGTGAATCGCGATTTGCACGTCGTGCTCTTCGGCGACGCTCAGCGCGCGGTCGATGGCGGCGGGGGTCGTGCCCCAGTCCTCGTGAAGCTTCAGTCCAATTGCGCCGGCCTCAATCTGCTCCCGCAGCGGCTCAGGCGAAGAAGAGTTTCCCTTGCCGAGAAATCCTAGGTTCACGGGGAAACCGTCCGCTGATTCGAGCATGCGGTGCATGTTCCACGCACCGGGAGTGCAGGTCGTGGCGTCGGTGCCAGTCGCGGGGCCGGTGCCACCACCAAGCAGCGTCGTCAGGCCGCCGGAAAGCGCAGTCTCAACGAGTTGCGGGCAAATAAAATGAACGTGCGCATCAATTCCCCCGGCCGTCACGATTTTTCCTTCGCCGGCGATCACTTCGGTTCCGGCGCCAATCACCATCCCAGAAGTCACGCCGTTCATGACATCGGGATTCCCAGCTTTGCCGATCCCCGCAATTCGTCCACCGCGAATTCCGATGTCAGCTTTATAGATTCCGCCGTGGTCCACGATCACGGCGTTCGTGATGACCAAATCGAGGACGCCGTCCGCAGCAGTGGCCGTTGAGGACTGACCCATGCCGTCGCGGATGACTTTGCCGCCGCCGAATTTGGCTTCTTCGCCGGGAGTCGTGAGGTCCTTTTCGATTTCGATGAACAATTCCGTGTCGGCAAGGCGGACGCGGTCGCCGGTGGTTGGCCCGTACAGGTCGGCGTACTGGCGCCGTGGAATTCTCAGGCTCATGAAGGAGTGCGCATCAGTCTAGAAGCCATTTTCGGAGGCGCGTTTCATCGCGCCCTGCTTGGTTGTTTCGTCCGCAAGCCCGTTTGTGAGGCGATTGAGGCCGTACACATGCTTCGAGCCGCCGAGCTCGACTAGTGTGACGCGCTTCGAGTCGCCGGGCTCAAACCGCACGGCGGTCCCAGCTGGAATGTTCAGGCGCATGCCAAACGCCATAGCGCGGTCAAATCGCAGCGCGCGGTTCACCTCGAAAAAATGGAAATGGGAGCCCACTTGGATGGGGCGGTCGCCCGTGTTGGCGACTTCGAGCTCAAGTTCGCGACGGCCTTCGTTGGCGATCACCGGTTCGCTCGCCAATATGTATTCGCCTGGAATCACCGAACACCTCTCACCCTTTATGTCAGCCCAAGTAGGACAGGCTTTAGCCTGTCGGTTTTGGTTTTTCGTTCCGCAGCAGAAACCCGACAAGCTGAAGCCCGCCTGCCGGCAGGCAGGCCTGTCCTACTTGATTAACGGATCGGATGATGGACCGTTACCAGCTTCGTGCCGTCGGGAAACGTGCCTTCCACCTGAACCTCGTTAATCATTTCTGGAACGCCTTCCATCACGTCATTCCGTTTCAGAATCGTGGCTCCGTACTCCATGAGCTCCGAGACTGAGCGTCCGTCGCGGATTCCCTCGAGTAAGTCTGCTGTAATGAGCGCGATCGCTTCGGGATAGTTGAGGCGCAGACCCCGCGCCCGGCGCCTGCGGGCGAGGTCCGCGGCCGTGGCGATCATGAGCTTGTCAATTTCTCTCGGCGTGAGATGCATATTAGGACGTGTACGCGTCTCGCGAATCCGAATCATAGCGAAGCGGCTACGGAATGGCCATGCAAAATCCAAATCCTCAGCATCCTCCATCCAGCGAACCCGTGCGACGTAAACCCGCGTCCCTGCTGGTTTACTGTGCTGTGATTCGTCAGCGGCCATAGTGTATGATCCGGCGGAAGAAACCGCGACATGCTCCAATACCTCGAGCAGCAAACCAAGCTGACCGGCAATCAGCGCAGGATCATTGCCGCCGCTGTTTTGGGCGACATGCTCGAGTTCTTCGACTATTTCCTGATCGGCTACGTCGTAGCCTTCATTGCGGGGCCGTGGAAACTCACCTTTGGCGAATCTGCCGTCATTCTTTTGTCTTCCGGCTTCGGGGCAATGTTCGGAGCCTTTTTTTACGGCTGGCTAGCGGACAAGATCGGCCGCCGCAAAGTTTTCCTCATGACGGTGATCAATTTTTCGCTCGCCACGGGCATTCTGACCTTCACCCCTGATCGAGCGTGGTTGTTCCTCTCGATCTTTCGGTTCCTGATCGGATTCGGCGTCGGTGGTCTTTACTGCGTCGACCTCCCGCTCGTGCAGGAGTTCGTTCCTGCCTCGAAGCGAGGCATGGTTGGCGGTCTCGTCACCGCGTCCGTCCCGGTGGGCGTCCTGCTGGGCGCGGCGCTGGGTGCGTTCGCGACTCCCTATGTCGGCTGGCGGGGCCTGTTCGCGATCGGCGTGCTGCCTGGGCTTCTCACGCTCCTGATTCGAGTGTGGGTGCCGGAGTCTCCCCGCTGGCTCATTCAGATGGGGCGGGTTGAGGATGCGCGCAAGTCGCTCGCCTGGGCCCTGGAAATGGATCCCGCCAACCTTCCCTTAAGTGCGCCGGAGGTTCAAACCCAGCAGAAGTTGCGAGCGTCGGATATTTTCAAGTACCCCAGGAGTCTGGCGGTCTCGTGGATTACGAATCTCGGCGCACAGACGGGCTACTACGGGTTTCAGCTATGGGCGCCCACTTTACTTGTGCAGCTTTTGGGTATACCCCCGGAACGCGCCGCCTTCCTGATGATCTTTGTCAATCTCGCTGGATTGTTCGGGCGTGTCGGTTTGTCTTTCCTTTCAGACTTGATCGGTCGGAGAGCCTCCGGCGCAATCGCCAGTTTTGGTGCGGCGATCCTGCTGATCGCGGCTGCCGTCTATCATGATGTCTATCTGGCCGGAATCTCCCTGTTCTGGATGCTGCTGATCGTCTACAACGCGTTTGGCGACGGCGGCTTCGCTGTTGTCGGGCCATACGCTGCCGAGGTATGGCCCGCCGCGCTGCGCACGACGGGAATGGGCTCGGCCTACGGGTTCGGCGGCATTGGCAAAGTGATCGGCCCGCTGGGACTCGCGCTTATCGTGGGCTCTTCGAACTTCATCACGCCGAAGGCGTCGGTCGCGGCCCTGGTGCCCGCCTACGCGTATCTCGCCGCGTGGTTTGCGCTCGCTGGATTGATCTACCTCGTGCTCGGCATCGAGACGAAGGGCCGCTCCCTTGAAACGATTGAGCAGGCCCTGGACGCGTCGCGCCCGGCAGCGCTTGCACCTGCCAAAGCTGAGGATCATCGCTAAATATATCGCCCCCCGGGCGCACTTTGCAGAAAATCCCCGGGTCTGAAGACCCGGGCTACAGCACCCGCGCGTGTGAGCCGTCCATCCCAGGTCGAGGGCCGCCAGGATTGCTGTAGCCCGCCTCTTCAGAGGCGGGGATTCTCTTCCCATCCCGGCAAGAAATACGGCATCAACGGCGTAGCGGATTATTCGCCATTTCCTCGAGGACGGCGCACACTGCGGCTGTGTCTTCCGCGCCGCGGCCCATCGCCATGGCGGCGGTGTAGAAGGGCGCGCTCGCTGAAAAGAGTGGCGTCGGGCAATCAATCCTTCGCGCATAGTCGCCGATGATGGTCATGTCTTTCTGCCAGATCTTCACTTTCATGGTTGCGTCCGAGTAGTCTCCCTTCACCATCATCGGGCCACGCAACTGAAGCATGCGCGAGCTTCCTGCGCCATCGGCGACGACCTTGAGCACCATTGCGGGATCGAGCCCGGATTTCATTGCCAGCACCATGGCTTCGGCCGCGGCGACATTGTGAATTGCCACGAGCAGATTCGCGACGAACTTCACCTTGGAGCCCGCGCCGAACCCGCCGACGTAATAATGTGCGCGCGCAAATCCGTCGAGCACTGGGGCGATGCGGCGATATGATTTCTTGTCACCGCTCGCGTAGACGACCAGATCTTTGGCGCGCGCCTGGGCGCCGGTCCCGCTCAGTGTGCAATCGAGCAGAATCGCGCCGCGCGTAGCCACACGGTTGCGGGCTTCTTCCTTCACGTCGATTGGCAGCGTGCTGGTCTCAATGACAATTTGCCCCTTCCGCGTTGACTTGGCGAGTTCTGAAGCGGTGCTAAGCAGCGCCCCCGCGGACGGCAGCGACGTCACGATCGCTTTGCAGCCCAGGGCCACGTCGTGGCAACTGCGAGCGACCGTTCCACCGGCCTTTCGATGTTGCCGGCAGCGCTGCGGAAGGACGTCGTAGCCCAGGACCTTGAATCCAGCCCGAATAAGGTTGGCCGACATCGCCGATCCCATAATTCCCAGTCCGATCATGCCGGTGGCATCTGACTCCATGGAGCTCCTTCTCACTCTCGCGGTAGGGCGATTGCGAAGGTAACTCTAGCAGAATGCAGCGCTGCCGGAATGAAGATCGGGCCGTTCTGGCGCACGCAAAGGGAAGACCGTCACGACTCAATTCCAAATTGGCCGCATTCCTGATTGGCCTTGGCGCGGAAAGCGTGAGCGCTTTGCCGAGGGAATTGGTAAATTGTTAGCGGATACCCGCCATGGAAGCCACGACCCATCGTCCAACTTGGAAGACCCTGATTGCTTTCGCGATCATCTACTTTGTGTGGGGATCGACGTACCTTGCCATCCGTGTCGGAGTGCGCGAAGTCCCGCCATTTCTTTTGGCGGGCATGCGTTTTTTCGTAGCAGGGCTCGTTCTCTACGTGTGGGCGATCGCGAGGGGAGAGAATTCACCAACGCGCCGCGAGTGGCTGGCCGCGTCTTTTCTGTCGATATTCTTTTTCGTCTTCGACTATGGATTGTTGTTCTGGGCGGAGCAGCACGTGCCTTCCGGCCTCGCCGCGGTCATGATGGCCACAATCCCGGCGTTTACGGCGCTCTCGGAAATCATTCTTCTTCGGACCCAAAGACTGACCCTGCGCTTGGCGTTGGCGCTGCTGGTCGGCATTGGCGGAGTGGCTGTGCTGATGAGCCACTCGTTGAACTTCGGCGGTGCGCCCATCGACACGGCTGGCGCGATTGCGCTGATCGTTGCCTCGATTAGCTGGTCGGTTTCGTCGGTGCTTACGCGCAAGCTGCCGCTTCCGCCGTCGAAAACCATGAGCTCTGGGGTGCAGATGTTCGCCGGCGGAGTATTCCTGGGCCTCTCGGCGGCGGCGCTGGGAGAGTTTCACAATTTTCATCCAGGCGCCGTCTCCCGCGAGGCTTGGCTCTCGTTGCTCTATTTGATTATCGCCGGTTCGATCATCGGGTTTACGGCCTATCTGTGGCTGCTTCACCATGAATCGCCAACTAAGGTCGGTACCTACGCGTACGTGAATCCGGTTGTGGCCGTGCTGATTGGATACTTCTTCGGCGGTGAAGCGCTTGGCTTACGAACGATTCTGGGGACGCTATTTGTTCTGGTCAGTGTGGTGATGATCACCATGGCTCGGGCGAAGCAACCGGCAGCGACCATCCCCCTAAAAAATGCGGCGGAAACCGCGGAATCGTAGATTAGGAACCGGCGCCACACAGTTTTCTCACGCTTCGGCTTCGATCTTCTTTCGCCGCGGTAATCCTATCGATCCTTCTAAAATGGGCCGCGATGATTGATGCTCTTTGTCATGATAGTGTATGCGTTTGCGCGAATGATTTTCATCTTCCCTCTTGAGGATCAAGGCCTATGACGACGCATGACAGATTGACACTCCAGGATATCCACGACGCCGCGGAACGCTTGAAGAATTGGGGCCGCTGGGGATCGAACGACGAAATCGGCACGCTCAACAATGTTACGCCTCAAGACATCATCAACGCCGCGCGCCTGATCCAGAAAGGCCAAGTTTTCTCGCTGGCACTCAATTTTGACAGCAACGGCCCGCAGAGCGGTCTGTGGGGCAATCGCTTCAATCCCATTCACACGATGCTGGCGACCGGCACCGACGCGGTCGAGGGCCGGCAGGAGTCCATCAAAGTGCGCTACGCCGACGATATGGTCACCATGCCGCTGCAATGCGGGACGCAGTGGGACGCGCTGGGCCATGTCTTCTTCGGTGAAAAAATGTGGAACGGCTACGACGCGCGACTGGTCGACTCAAACGGAGCGCAGAGGAACGGCATCGAGAAGACGAAGGACAAGATGGTCGGACGCGGAGTGCTGCTCGATGTCGCCCGCTTTAAGGGCGTTGACTCGCTTCACGACGGCTACGGCATCGGCAGCGAAGAGCTAGACAAATGCGCCTCAGCGCAGGGTGTGGAGATCCGTAAAGGCGATTTTGTCATCGTTCGGACCGGGCACATGGAGCGCTGCCTGAGCAAAGGTTCCTGGGAGGGCTACGCGGGCGGCAACTCGCCCGGCCTGCGGTTCGAGACCGCTGACTGGATTTACACGAAGGACATCGCCGCGATCTGTGCCGATACGTGGGGCTGCGAGGTTCGCCCCAATGAAACCAGTGTCGCAAGCCAGCCGTGGCACTGGGTGGTGATTCCGATGATCGGCATCAGCATGGGTGAGATTTTCTACTTGAAGGACCTGGCGGAGGATTGCGCGGCAGATCACGTATACGAATTCTTTTTCTGCGCCCCGCCGCTGCCGATTACCCGGGCCGTTGGATCTCCCGTGAATCCGATTGCCATCAAGTAGAGAGCATGGATGGACCAGGTTGAGAGACAGGCTAGGGCTTGGATTCCTTGGCAGGCGTGTCCCGGATTTTGTCGTTAAACCGATGCTCTTCGGATGGTGAGCAGATCTCCTCAAAAATTGCCGCTTTGGCGCTCACGAACGTGATCGTGTCCGCCACCCACGGCTTGGTGTAGGTTTTTGGGTCCGTGAGTGTCATGTCAAGCTTCAACGTGTCCTTGTCGACGCGCTGGTACCGCTCGACGAGATGCATCTGGTCGCTGTGCGGGTTACCGAAGTGATCGATCCAGGTGCGATCGTCATATCCGAGTGATTCCACGACGAACGTGTCTCCCTCCCAGCGACCAACGGAGTACCCATACCAAGCTGGATCAGGATCTTTTGGAAGCGCTCGCCCGTCGGTCCAGATCGTGCGCCAAATGTCGTGGTATTGCATGTGCTGCAGCATCCTGTCGGTAGTCTGAATGAACTCAAACGGTCTTAGATTCGCCTCCCACAGATCGCGCGGGTAGCCCAAGGGCTCACACTCGGAAACTGGATCGTTGTTCTCTTCGGGCGCAACAGACCGGGGACCATAACTCACTTTGTTCGCGTCAAATTTCGCCTTGCCCCACGCCGTCATCGGTGGCGCCGAAGTGTTGGACCTCATCTGATTCGGAACTTTCGGGTCTTGTACTTCGATCCACTTGTCATTGAGGGAGTGTCTCTCGAAATAACCTGGCTTTGTCGGTGTCGACCAGACCCCGGATAGGTCGTGAGCGTTAAAAGGCTTCGGTTTGGAGAGTTCCTTCGGCAGTTCCTCTGGCTTCCACGCCCCGGGCGCGTATCCCTTTGTGCCGTAGGTCTGCGCGCACAGGATGCACGAGAATGCCAGCGGCACAATCAAGGCCGCGACTGAATTAACTACGTGATTCCGCATGTTCATGCTCCTTCAGCAGCTGAATCAATGTTCTGTTCTCGGAGAGCGGCGTCCGGTGTCAAAGCCGGACGCAGTTTCACTAAATTCGATGTTTAATTCCTCAATTCTCGCCTTCAACGCGCTCCCCATTTCCCTTGAAGCCCTTGGACGTTAGGACGCGGCCGTCGGCAAGAGCGACATGATGGAACTCCAGTCGCAGCGCGCCGGTCTTGGACGGATGTCCGGTGATCGTGATCTTGTCGCCTGGCTTGAATATGTCTTTGCTAAAGCCGGCGCTGGAGAGCAGGTGCGGATTGCCGAGTTCTGCGCCCCAGTGGGCGACGTTGCCCTGATCGTCCGTAACGTCAAACAGGATGCCGCAATGCGGGTTGGACCAAATCCATTCCGTTACAGTTCCCTGTAGTGTGATGAATTTGTCAGGCTGATACGCGACGCCCGTTCCGTGATGTGCCGTGACGGGGGCACTTACGATCAGAAGGGCCACAGTGGAGATTAACAAGCCCCTAAGCGAAGGTCTCATAGCGCACCCCTTTAGGCCACTTTTAGCACGCAGCCCATAGGTCCGCAACACCAAAGCGGGCAGAACAGCTCTGAAATCCGGCCGATGTGCACTTGACTGTGGCGAAAGCTGCCCCTAGAATCGCGTCCAGTTTAGGAAGATCTGGTCAGGTCCAACGTGGATTTGTGGGTCTTGTCTCCGCCCGGGTGGAGGTGAACCTTGAAGCGCAAATTACTGGCGGTTGTGGTGCTGGGTATCGGCGTTTGCATCACGTCTCGCCCCCTGTTCGCGCACCACGGCGGCGCCGCGTACGATACGGAGAAAAGAATCACGCTTAGAGGGACCGTTACACAATGGTTTTGGGCCAACCCCCACTGCGTCCTGATGCTTGACGTAACGGATGATGCCGGCCAGGTCGTCCATTGGGGAATAGAGTCCGAAAATCCATCCGCGCTGATCAAATTGGGCTGGAGCAGGCAGTCCATGAAGCCCGGAGATCAGATCAGCGTCACGGTGATGCCGGTCAAGAACGGCAAACCGATCGGGCGCATCCAGGACATCGTGCTCGCTGACGGCCAGAAGCTGCCCGGCCCTCGGTTGGTCGGTGGCGGTATCCTCGGACCAACACCCAAGTCGGAGAATGAACCGAAACCGTAGCGAGGCTCAGCCTTGGCAGTCCAGGCGACTGCTTGAGTCACTGTAGCACTTGCTCCCACTCTGCAACCTAAGTGGGAATCCGAGCCGTGGAAGGAACTGAAGGGTCTTCCTATGCGAAAGCGTTCTGTTGCCTCAAAGCTTGTGGTCGCGGTATTGATTTTCTCGCCCGTGGTGCGTTCTCAAACTGCGGCTCCGCAATCCGCACAATCAACCAATCAAGGACCGGACCTCGGCAACCCGAGACCTGCGGACGGCTGGCAGGGAAAAATAACGCCGACCGCAAAGAGTCAAAAGCCCGCTCCGGCTCCGCGACATGACATTTCTGGAATCTGGGACCCGGGAAACAACGGTATCCAGCAATTCGGCGGGCGTGCGATGCCGGAAGACGGCAAGCCAGAGCATCGCCCGCCTTACACCCCTGAAGGTCTCGAAGCGCTGAACCGCTCGAAACCGAGCAACGGTGTCCGCAGCGTTCTTCCAGGGGAGACGAATGACCCGGTGGTTACTTGTGATCCGCAGGGGATGCCCCGCGAGGACCTTTACGAGCTACGGACGACTCAAATCATTCAACTGCCCCTGAAAATGGTGATCCTGTACCAGTTCGCCAAAGTCTGGCGAGTCGTGTGGGCAGACGGGCGAGAGCTTCCCAAGGAGCCAGAACCCCGGTGGTACGGGTATTCGGTCGGCAAGTGGGTGGACGATACTACGTTCGTCGTAGACACTGCCGGAACCGACGACAGAACCTGGGTCGATCGCGCCGGCCGTCCGCACAGTGCGGCTCTGCACATCCAGGAGCGGTTCCACCGCGTGGACTATGACCACCTGGAACTGACGGTGACGATCGACGATCCCAAGATGTATACCAAGCCGTGGGTAGCGCTCGACCGGTTACGTTTCGAGTTGCAGCCGCCCGACTTCGATGTCCGAGAGATGATTTGCTCCCCATCGGAGTTCGCGGAATACAACAAGCTAATCGGCAATCCCGCCAGCGACAAGAATCCACAATAGATTTCGGCACCAAGTCCACAGATTTCAGACCGAAAATCGGGAAGGCGATTCGACTCCAGCCTCGAGCCTCTAACCTCCAGCCTCAAGAACTGGTGGGCCTGGGTTGACTTGAACAACCGACCT
>JACXTT010004862.1_pt1 | contig 19816 bp, 23 predicted proteins | sample 9270951 | NCBI WGS metagenome assembly JACXTT01 (sample SAMN15532306, study PRJNA645909) | rock metagenome | isolation source: weathered quartz diorite | place: Puerto Rico | collected 2017-06-21 | reverse complement strand
AGTAATTAGACTCACATAGATGCGATACAAACCTCCCACTCCAAGCATTGGTGCAACTAAATCTATTGTATCACTATTTTGTGGAATGTACATGAATCTGTCTAGGAATGGTTGAGGAGTACCAATTATTTTCCAGCTTTGTGGGTCATTTGAAGGTGTAATTTTTAGAGTTAAGATGCCAGAATGTGTGTGAAAAAGACTTCTCAGAACTGGCTGGTTTCCTCGAACCACCTCTACTAGGAAAGTTGTATGTTGTATAGTCTGATTGGTATTTGCATCAAACCATCTGAAAAGTAGATATCTATCTTGAGTGACTTCTGAAGTTAAAATTGGTGGGTTGATTTTAATAAAGAGACTAATTTTCCTATCGCCTACACTTGCTGCTGGTAGATTTTCCTGAGCAAAACCATCTCCATGTGCTTGCGGTATCAACGGCATTATAGAAAAAAGAACTATGCAGATAGATGATGTGCATAGAATGTTCTTAAGCAATTTAGATTAGGTCTGCAACTAGGAGTGATAAACTTAACAGTATGGTTGAATTGACTAAGTCTTCTCTAATGGCAACTTGTTGAAGCTGTTTTGAGTTACAACTCCTATCTCAACTATGGGTTTTTCTCCTAATGCTTTCTCAATTGCCTTTTTTACAAGCTTGATTGCGTCTGCCTGTGTCATATCCGCATTGTATTCCTTTGTTATAACATCTAGCGCTATGTCAGAGGACTGTCCTATGGCAAATCCAGAACCTCTAAAGAATGTGCCGCTTGGGTCTACTTGATACAACTGTATACCGTTCTGATCTGCACCAGCTAATATCATCGAAGCAGCTTGTGGTCTTACTGCATATGTGGTATAGTTGTGCAGAAATGAACTTAGATGTTTGGCCAGCGAATCAATGTCAATTGGCGTTTCGTAATTTAGCCTATGTCTCTGTGCTTCAAGTCGCAAGGTGTCAGTCAATTGCAAAATATCTCCAATGTATCCCGAGCCAGTTGCACCAACATGGAAATCTATTGAAAATATTTTTTCAGATGGTTCCATTAGAGGGTGTGTTGGCTTTATCTGACTTGATATGATGGCAAATTTCGAGGTCCTAATTCCTATTGTTGTAGAACCCCTGCTTACTGCCTCAAGTGCGCTATCTACTAGTACTAGTCTTCCTTGCGGTCCATAGAAAGGGAATCTGCTGTTAAAGTTAGGACTGGATTCTGACATGCTTAGGCATTAACCTCCTGTGTCAACTTGGGAATGGCTAACAAATCTATTCCGTTTCCTGAACCAGGATCACGCTCCATGGCAGCAGCTACTGCTCTTGATGCGATGTCTTTTGCTTGTTTATTTGTGATTTCCTTAGTGTACAAGCTTTCAAGAACTCCATAAGCAATGGGAGATCCGGATCCCGATGATGCAAAATCTTCTTCAGTAATTGCACCACTCATGTCTGCAGCGTATACATGTGCTCCTTCGTGGTCTACACCTGCTACTAGCAATTCTACATAATATGGCTGATAGTTTCTAAGACCTGAATATGCTATATTTGCAATTAATCTAGTTGATTCCCTTACAGTTAGAGCAAATCCCCTTCTTAACTCCATCAATCTTCTTTCTGCCTTTGTAAGTTTGATAATATACTCTGCATCAGAAAGCTGGCCTGCTATGGCAACAGCTAAGGCATCATCTATTTTTGCAATCTTTTGGACAATTTTTGATCCAATGAAGAAGCCCTTGCTTGCTCTTTTGTCTGAGCCGAGAACTACTCCATCTTTTGTTTTTATTCCAACTATTGTTGTCATGACATTATTACAACCATAGTGAATTAATTGACTACCAACCCATCAATTTGGTCACACAGGATATTGGCAAAATAAAAGATAACCGGTAACCTTACAGTATGTTAACATTCATTTATCATAAAAAGATCTCTAAATCCTTAATGCCTTAATACAGATCTGAAAATTTTCGCAATAGGATTAAATTTACTTTCCTAAGATCACCATTCTAAATTGGTGCAAAGTTCTAAACAAATAGATCCATGTATGCAAATCCTTGGCTTGGATGACTCCATACGATTTGCAGGCAGAATAAAAGATCGCAAATTGATTTCATTCGCAAGAAAGCCGAATGCTACTCCATTGCTTGATGAAGAGCTGAGTAATATGGCTCATTATCAAGCATCACTGAAGGCCTCTTGGGAAGATATGTTCAACGAGGCTCTTGGTAAAACAAATTGGATGATAACATCAAAAGAAAAAGTCAAGTTAATTACCCTCTTTTTAGATGATGGCTTGTTAATAGTATCAACCGGTCCAACATCAGATCATGATACATTAATCAAGAAGATTCAAAGTCTTAACATACAATTCTAGTGTAAGATACCGAAAATTTTGTTACAAGTAGACGGCACAAACCTTGCGTGATACATGAACCAGATACAATTTGCGCTATCCAATAATCTGTTTTCATCCTGCAAAATTCTACTCTAATGAACGGTAATATTTTGCCATCACAGATTTCTTTTTATTTGAGTAATGGACTACTGCAAGTAGAGCAATAGCTCTACGGGGTAATTGATCATGAGTATGAAATTAATATTGAGAGGAAAAACAGTCGAGGACGAACCTACCGTTGATGCCATTTTCAAAATTCTCGGCGATAAACATTCAAGAAAGATACTAGAGTCATTGATAGAATCTCCAAAATCAGCTCTCGACATAAGTAAAGAGTGCAGCATCTCATTGGCGATGACGTATAAGAAGATCAAAAATCTAAAGAAACATGATCTTATCCAAATATTAAATTCAATGATAATAGATGGTAGAAAATATGCAGTCTACAAGAGCAAAGCGCATCCGATAATGGTTCTTTTGAATCACAAGTATTTGTCGCAAACAATAGTGTTTGATTCTGAAAAACTCGTAAGCTGTGCTGGTTGTGAATCCTTAAACTGCGGTGTTTATTATGATGAGAGATACAATGGAGTAAGAAGCATCTGCTATTCTTGCGGAGCTAATTGGCCTGAATCATAATCTGTAAACTATGACCAGTGTTTTTTCTTGCCATATTCTTCTAAGATCTTGGATATTCTCCTAAAAGATTCCTCTTGAATCATTTCTTGGTCAGCAGTCCTCTGTATAATCGCTTCAAGCGTTATCTGCTTTGTACGTATTAATTTCATAATCTCTTCAAACATTTCTCGCATTATTGCAGATTCATCATCGTCCGCTGTGTCCATGTTTTCTGATTATACTTGACTGTATTGATGATAAATTTTGTGCATTAGAATTGAGGTAATCGAATCTGCTAATATATGGTGTAAATTAGCATTGTATAGAACTTTCCTACATACACAAGAAAAATCGCTTCATCATGGACTTAGCTATAGCTACTCCGCTATACCACTATGAAATGATGAGTAAGTCATAATTACAAAGATCGCCATTATGGAGTTATGTCAAGTGATAGCTGTGGTATAGCATGCAAAGAATGCAAAACCGAAAATCGTGTTAAAGGACCGTTGATTACAGATAATTTTACTGGCGAAGTATTGTGCGGAAAATGTGGTTTGGTCCTAATTGAAAAGTCCGAGGACACAGGCAGCGAATCGAGATCATACAACTTGGAAGACTATATGGGGAAAACAAGAACTGGACCTCCAACAAAACTTTTGTTGTCTGACAAAGGTTTGGCAACAATCATAGATTATGAGAACAAGGATGCATCTGGAAATCAACTAACTACTGAACTTAGGTCTACTTTCAAGCGTTTACGATTATGGGATGGTCGTAGCAGACCCAGGTGGCATGACACAAGCCTAAGGAAAGCTTTCTTGACACTTGATGTACTAAAAGATAGAATTGGGATTCCAGAGTCGGTAATGGAGGAGACTGCCTATGTATTCAGGAAGGCTCTTGCAAAGAGACTAACGACAGGGAGAAATTCAACAGCGCTAGTTTGTGCTGCACTGTATGCAGCATGCAGAAAAACTAATACTCCTAGAACTCTGTATGATATAGCGAAGGCAGCAAATGTTAGCAGAAAAGATCTTTCGAGAAACTATAGGTTGTTGCTAAGGGTACTCGACCTAAGATTTGACCCATTTAGTTCGTCAGAGTTTGTGACTCGAATAGCGAACACTGCAGGAATAAGTGAAAAATCAAGAAGAGATGCACTTAGAATAATATCTGTCGTAGAAGACGAGGAGATGTCTGCAGGGAAAAATCCTTTGGGGCTTGCAGCAACGGCCCTATATCTTGCTTGTGTAGCAAACGGTGAAAAGAAAACTCAGAACATGATTGCCAAAGCTTCGGGGATTACATCCGTAACTATTAGGAATATTTGCGTAGCGATAAGAAAGCAGTTGGGCGAGCAAGCCTATAATTAATTTGGCAAAGTTTCTATCCTAACAAAGTTTCTACAAATTTTGCATCATGGTGAATAGCTTTTACTTTAGTTCTTTGACTAACTGTAGGGTAAAGCATTCAAAAAACAAGGAAAAGGCGGAACCACTCTGTAATCGAAGGCATGCGATCAACAACGCTACTTTTAATTAATGTGAATCTGATAGCATACTGGGGTTGCATGGTTACACCACTTTTAGGTGCCAAGGTTACCGGTATCTTACTTTTTAGCCTAGGCGTAATTATGGTTTGGTTTAGTATATTCTTGCATTTTGTAGCTTTGCCTATTCTTAACAACTTGACCTTTTTGGCAGATACGAATCAATACTTTATGCAAGAATTTTTTTCCGGAACCATGGGTTCCTTCATCATTGGTGGGTTGTTTGCGTTAGGAGTCACAGACATAATTATAGCCATTGGAATCATCAAGCAAAAGAAGTGGGCTTGGAAAGCTCTTGTGATACTGACAATAGCAGGTGCCTCACTTAACATGCCATTCATGTTGGGAATACAAAATGTTGCAGGTTTGATTCTATTCATTGGATGTGGAGTTGTTGATGGAGCAATACTCTTCTATGTTTACAAGAAACAAAAACAAGTAAATCAAACTATTGAGCAGCCAACAATCACAGACAAAATATAGAATATTTCATTTCATAGCAAAAGATTGGAAATAAAATTTAATTCTGATTTAAAATTATCTCATCAAGTTCTTCAGGTTTTTCCACTATATAATCAGGATGTGCTTTTTGTAACGCTTCTCTTGTGTTGTAGCCCCATGACACACCAATTACTTTGATGCCTGTTTTTTTTGCTGCCTCCACGTCTCTTATCTCATCACCAACATAAATCGGATCATTATGTGGTATGGTCTTTGCTTTCATTAATTTCTTCAATAGCCTACTTTTACCGAAAACAGCTCTACCGGAATACACAAAATCAAACAACTCTAAATCATTATTTTTTAAAAATTCCATCACATTTTCACGTGAATTGGTAGTGAGAATTCCCAATATGCATCCACTTTCTTTAAGGTTTAAAAGAGTATTTTTCAGATCAGCAGATGTGTTCAAATGAACTATTTCTTTGTTCATCTCAAATCTTATCTTTCTTGCAACAATTGGCAGTTTGAATATAGATATTCCAAGGTGCTTTAGAACTTCGTTTGGCTTTTTCTCCCTAAGTTTGGGTAGGTCACTGAGAGGAATTTTGCGATATCCGTAATGGTCTGCAAATTTATTAGCTATTCTTATTACAACTGATAGTGTATCGGCTATCGTACCATCAAAATCAAACACCACTGTTGGCATTGAAATTTCGCACGTATACCCTTTAAAGACTGTTGTGAATCTAGAATTCTAAATTCAGGGCATTATTGAATTAACCTAAATCTCTGTCAACTATCATAATCAGGTTTATGCGATAGAGAAAAAATCCCGTATTGCGTATAAGAATAGTGCTAGCAGATAGAATTGATGCAGGAAAAAGGCTTTCAGAAAAAATGATTCATCTGAAGGGACAAGACTGTGTAGTTCTTGGAATTCCGCGAGGGGGTGTAGTGGTGGGAGACCAGATTGCAAGAGGCCTTGGATGTAAACTTGACGTTGTAATATCAAAGAAGATCAATCCTCCAAAAAGCAAGGAATATGCTATTGGAGCTATCATGCCTGATGGTACTATTCACTGGAATCATGATGCTGCAGCATATTTGGAAGACAATTACCTAAGACAAGAAATAGAAGAGAAAAAGGCTGCAGTTAGTAATCAACTCAAAAAATTTCGAGGCAGGTCAGATTATAACCTAAGGGAAAAGACTGTTGTACTAGTAGATGATGGCATTGCAACTGGTGCTACAGTATCGGTTATCATAAAGTGGCTTGCCAAACAAATGCCACGCAAAATCTGCGTAGCTACACCAGTAGTTGCAGCAGACGTGTATGAAGAAATAAAAAAAAATTGCGATGAGATCATTGCCCTTCTGGTTCCAACTTTTTTCAACGCTGTTAGCCAATTTTATGAAAAATTTAGTGAAGTCAAGGACGATGATGTTCTGAATATATTGTCACATTATAGATCGTAGTAGGGAAATGTAATTCCTAAAAGAATAAAATCATCTGGTTTTATAGTATCAAAGGATGCGTCACTCTTCTCTTTTAAATGAAGCCTATGCTCTATGCGAAGAAGGAGAGTATACACTAGCTTTAGAATATTATGATATTATATTGTACAAAGAACCAAATAATGTTGCGGCACTTATCAATAAAGGAGTTACACTCCAGAATCTAGGTAAGAACAGACAGGCAATGAAATGTTATGACTCTGCGTTGAAACTAGATGACAGTAACGTTGATGCATTAGTAAACAAAGGCTCGGTATTGCATACGCTTGAGAAATATCGCAAAGCAATAGAATGTTATGACAAAGCTCTCGCTTTACAACCAAAATTTGCAGTACCAATGGCTTACAAGGGATTATCCTTGGGAGAGCTTGGTCTACTAGAAGAAGCAATCAAATGTTTTAATGCTGCATTGCGAATTGATAAAAAATTTGACATTGCCTTAGACAACAAAATAATTGCAATTGAGCTTTTAAAGAAAAACACAATCCTAAAGCCAAAACTTCACAAAAGGCTCAAAAATAGTGAAAAAGCCCCATGACTAGTCTTTCTACGCTATAGAGTTTCTTTTGAATGCTCTATTTGCTAGTGGTATTAGAACAATCATTGCACTCAATGCTGCAGTCATAATTATCATCGAAGCAGGAAATTCAGGAACAGCACTGGTACCAACTATGTCCATAACGTGGCTGCTATGATGATAGTTAATTTCAAGTGTAGTTTGGTCTTGCGTGTCTGACGTCACTATTACATCATTTCCTGCTACCACCTGTCCATCAATCATTACGGTAAGGTCTCCGCTAAGAAGTGACTTGGGAATGGTAATATCAGCGACACCAGTGGTACCACTCTCTCCTTGAACCGTTAATGACAGTTTTTTTGCCTGCTGGTCAAACTTTAGATCTGAAACATTTGAATTGGTGGAAATGTCAACGTCAAAGTCCTTTCCCTCAGCCTTGACTGCCCACGCATTTTGACTTACTACAACAAACTTTGTCTTGCTATCTAAACCAGCCTGCATCTTAAGCGTGAGAGAATTCAATACATCGGCATTTACATCAGCTTTTATCTCTGCAGTGTACGCGCCCTTCTTTGCGTCAGAAGGTAGATCAAAACTTGCAGAATATTGTCCGCTGCTTATGTCTTGTTTCCCAGAGTATACTACATTATTATCGTTATCGGTAACTTGAATTGAGACAGTATTTATTCCGCCGACTGCAGCAATCAGACCAGACCAAATTGTTCCATCTAACTCTACTCTATCTCCCGGTTTGTACAGATGTCGTTCTGTTTGAACCGTAAAAGTGTTATCAGAGTCAACACTCATTTTTTCGTACGAAGTTTTAAAGTGTTCGTGTGTCTCTGCTTGGGTGTTTTCGTGATACGCTTCCTGAGGTTTTCCATTAGATGAGGAGCTAGTATTTTCCTCTGCTTTTGCGGATATATTTCCTGAAGCGCCCACTTGAACTCCTAATTTATCCAAGTTTAGTTTTTCAGTAGCGTTGACTCCAACGTCGGCTTTGTCTTTTTCAGCACCAGCAACTGATACTGACAAGCTTATTCCTATTACTGCTACAAATCCACAAATCAAGACAAACCTGAAATCGCTGGTAAATGAATATCCATTGAATTTCATGTCTATAAAATATGTGCTAAATGATAGATAAACAATTCGAATCTCTAGTTAGAAGAATTGATCCTTGCACTAGTAAACTACTTTTTTTCACATGATTCTGGGATGTCCGTACCATATGGTAAAGACAGAATTATACCTAGGATAGGGGTAAAATATCTTCAAATGAAAATGCCGTTGGCTGTCCTTCTTCTGTTGCCAATATCGCTTTGTTATGCGGAACCTGCCAGTCCAAACACTACCTTAACTTTCTACATTGCAGATGATAACCTGAACACAAGTCACAGAGGAGTTGATATAATCTCCTTGGCAGGCCTAGTAGATTTTACCATAAACGGAGTTCCTATTTCTGGGCCAGATAGCATGGTTGAAACAGGCGTTAACACTGGAGTGTTTCAAATACAATTAACTTTGCCCTCTACTGTCAATGGTAGACCATTGCAAGATGGCGATGTAGTGCTAATGACATATCACCAAAAAGCAGATTATTCTGGTAATCCGCAAACAATTACGCAATCACGAGTCCTTAGCGTAATACCAGCGAATCCGATATCGAGTTCAGTTCAAAGAGTGAGAATTGGGCACGATTTCACACTCCGACTTTATGCGCCAAACTTTAACTTGGATTCGTATACTCCGGATGATATTCCATTGAGTTCTGTAGAATTTAGGATGGGAGGCGTAGGGACTACATTGGCAGATCCAGCTTTTAAGGTCAACACATTTGCCCTACGGGAAACTGGACCTAATACAGATACATTTGAGGCAACATTCAAGATTCCAACAAAGGTTGATGGATTTCCGGTACAAATTGGTTCTACACTTGAATTCAAGTTCACAGATAATTCGGAATCGTCGCCTTCATCTTCGAGTGTTTTCGTTATAGTGGGCTCTTACGGTGTTTCGACTAGTAGTGGTATTACTCAATCAAATGCAGTCAGCGAACAGTCTTTGATCCCAACTTGGGTAAAGAAATTAACGAACTACTGGTGTAATAGTAACATAAGCGATAACGAGATGCGTGAGGCAATTAAATATCTTGCATCAAACAAGTCGTTTATCTTACCATCCGGTGAGCAAACTGAAATCTCCTTGGTTAAAACAAATCTTTGTCTTTGGACCGCAGACAAAGTCTCAGACTCTCAGGCCACTAGATCATTTGCCAACCTTGTTCGATAGATCTTTCTCTCAACAACAGAAAATTAGAAGCTTATAGCTGGCACACGTCAAGTTAGCTCACTTTACAACAACTTGTTTTCCTAGCTAAATGTTTGTTATCAATTACTTTTGTGAAGGAAGAGTGTGGAACCAATAGAGTTTGTAAAATCGCTTGACGCAAAAAAACACATACTGCTACTCCGACACGATCCTGTCTTTGGAAGGACAGTAGAGTTTAGATTTTTGGAGAACGGTCTGATAAAGGGTGAAAGTGGGCTTTATCTTACTCATGATGAACCAGAACAAGTTATTGACGAGATGATAAAGTCAGGCATCGATATGCGTGCTTATCTTAGGAACAAATCGCTTAAAATACTAAAACTTCCAAAATTCGATGAAGATCCCGATGGTATTCTTTTAGGAATTGAAAAATTCATACAAAAAACAGTTTCTGAATTAAAGTCCCCATATCGCATAGTGGGAAGAATAATTCCAGACATTAGTACAGAATTGGGCATGTCTGTAGAGTTGGTATTAGAAAAATATATTCATGCACGATTTGAATCGATAGAGGGTTCCATTCTGTGTACTTATGACGATAGGGAAATTCCAAAGAAAGACCGTTTCAAATGGATGGAACAACTAATCAAAAGCCATCACGCTGTAATCTACGCTCATACTCCGCCCAAGGCAAGAGCTGCATTACTCTAAACAGAATTTTGCCGCCAAAGCCTCAAATCAGTTTGTACATTTGACATCCATTTTATATCGCAGATAATGAAATTGTTTCATAATTGAATTGGAAACGAATTGGAAGACTAGTTCTTTGGTTTGGTCTAATAGGCATGGGAGCTTTTATCTTTCTAAATTTGGACGTAGCTCATCGTAAAAGAGATCTGTATCTTATTTTTGGATTGTCACTTGCATTCTTTATTTCTGGTTGGGTTGGCTTGTTTAGATATTCAAGACTCTGGAATATGCTTGAATGAATTCTTAATCAACTTGAAATTCTATCATACACAACGTCTTGATTATAACTTGTTTTTTGGCCTCATCTTTTTCTGGAAAATTATAATCGCAATAATTATGCCAATAGCCCCAGCAACGCCTGCTATAATTAGATCAGAAAAGATTGTGCCATAAAGAGCAAGGGTTGTAACATTGAACGCATAATCGGTGACGATTCCGCTCTTGAGATCAAGTATATTTACCCTTAGCACATGGTTCCCAGATTTTTCAAAAACATAATCGATATCTGAATTTCCATTATTGTATTCCGATGGCGAAAATGTCCGCATCAATTCGTCGTTGTAATAGATTTTAAGACTCATTCTGAATTTTTCCACATCATTTCCATATTGATCCATGAAATGAAAGTGAATCTTGGTATCCTTGCCAACTTCTGGAATGGATGGTATTGTAGTAATTTGAATCTCATAATTTCCAATTCTTGCAGAGCCGGAACTAAATGAAGGATGAATAACTTCATAGATTCCTAGGCCTATAAAAAAACTACAATAAATGGGCAGAAAAAGATAATATCGCTTCTTCATGATCTCAGAATACAAAGATTTCCTATATTACATTTGATTCCTTCGAGACACTAATAAGCAAAGAACGTAAGCAGGGTTTTCAGAGGATTTGTCATCAAGAAAATCAGTGGGAATAATTGTAATAATTATTGGAGCGGTAATGGGCATACTTGTGTACCTGGAAGTCAATTCCCCGCTGAGCCAGTCACCTACAATAACCAACAATAATCGAAGTCCGTATATCGAAGAATATTCTTTACCATCAGGTTCATGGCCTAACGGAATTATAGCTGATAAACAAGGCACAATCTGGACTATTGCATCAAAAAACAACCGGATGTTTAGCCTAAAACCTGAATCTGGCCTGACAAACGAATATTCTATCAACGTTGAAGATTCACAATCCAATAACCTGAAACTAAATTCTACTATGGTCTGGGCAATTAACCAAGATAATGATGACAATATATGGTTCTCACCATTTGGAACTAAATCCATATGGATGTTTGATCCAACAACCGAAAAATTTCATGTAATTAAATCAGAAACAGGATCGCCATTTCAAATGAAAGTTGGTAAAAATGGCGACATATGGTTTACAACGTTGAGCAACGACACACTCGGTGTTATACAAAAAATAGAAAATAATTCGTACAAAGTAACATCGTTTTATCTTGGCAACAATACCAATCCCGCAGGTTTATTTTTGCAAGATGATTATGTTTGGATAGCAGAAGTAGAATCTCAAAAGATTGCTCAATACAAAATAAACCAGCAATACGGGTTTGGAAAGAACATAACTAAGACACTCGAAGTGCCTGCGAATCTCAGTATGCGCCTTTCAGCCCCAACTGATCTCACTGTGCGAGATAACACAGTATGGCTAACTGAACATGGCACTAGCTTTCTTACGGAATATGATTTAGGCTCAGGTAACATAGTGAGATATCCTACCTCGCAGAACATCTATTATGCTACAACTCTCCCCTTCTGGATTCGTGCTACAAATGATGGTAAGGGTTTGTGGTTTAATGAACATGAAGGCGACAAATTGGCATATTTTGATATCATCAATAAGACCCTCTTAGAATACAATATTCCATCACTTCCAAAAGACGGCTTTTTGACATATCCACTGAATATTTCGTTGGACCCTTCTGACGACAAAAAATTATGGTTTTCTGAATGGAACACAGACAAAATTGGACTGGTGAATGGAAATATTCCTGTCGACTTTGGACTTGGCGCAGATACGAATAAAATCATACTGGGAAAAGATGCTTCAGAAAAAATTGTTAATTTGCAGGTTAGTGGAAAGAGTCAATACAGTTCTAACAAGGTTTTCCTAAATGCGTCTAGTTCAATAACTTCTACTGCTGGATTTGAAAACATGACGGTAAAATTTGCATCAAATGTGTTAGATCTTTCCGCTTCATCTGACACCCAATTATTTTTACAAAATCGCGGTGTACCAGTAGGAAACTACACTTTAGGAATAAGCGCATCTGATGGATTTGTTACAAAAACAATTTTCCTTGATCTAGTTATTCCATGAGATAGTATTTTGAATTCCTTTAGCCTAAGAAAATTACTTTCAAGCTATTTTATTTTTTAAAGCATATTCTTTGATTTCTGGCAATCTCAATTCATCAATTATGAAATGAATGTAATCCTCTTTGTATAGGGGCAATTCTATCTTGGCGCCACCATCCAAATAATGATCCTTGGGGGGATCGTGACCAAGTAAATCATGACAGAGTATTTTCAATTTGTCAAGATGAAATTTCTGCAGTAATGCATACTTGACTGGTAACTCTTTCTCAAATATTCTATCTTCTTTGTCAAATTGTTGTTTTATTCTTGAAATACCGGCTTGGCTTCCTTTTGAACCGCTATCTTTTCTGTCCAAGGCATCGGTAAAATTCATACCTTGAATAATTTTTTTTTACCGAATATATACCATTTAACCCTCCTTGAGAACCAAGTTTTTCCTAAACCATCTTCTCATTAGCCTTCAACTGTGAGAACCATTATGAGGGCTTACGATGGCAATCTATTACTCTAGAGAGGTAACGGGCCTCCTATTCCGCCCATAGTTTCACCCACCTTGATTTGCTCATGGGATTCTATAGATACCGATGCTTATTGGCAGCACTGTGACATGAAGCTAAGTTGTTACCATCGTAGCTAAATAGTATCTATCAATCACTTTCAGGTAATACACACTGTGAAGTCAAAGTATGGAAGTGATGTGACTCAAGAGAGCATTCCACTAAAGTACGTTGACTCACTTTCAGACAAGAAACATCTCGTACTACTTTATGATGATGAAGATTACGCACATCAAATCGAATTTGAGTTCTTGAAAAAAGGCTTGATGACTGGAGATAGCTGTATCTATGCCACAGAAATGGATCCGGGACTAGTAATGCTAAAAATGATTAACAGGGGCATTCCAGTTAGACAATTTCTTAAAAAAAATCTGCATGTCTATCAGATCCCGCGTCTAACAGACGAAACAGAAACTATGATTAAATATGCAAGAAAATTATTAAAAAAGATCCTAAGCTCTGCTAGTCCTCCCTATAGAATTGTTGCAAGAATAATAGCAGATATTGGAACACCAGAAGGAATTCTTGCGGAGATGAAGATTGAACGCGAGTTTCATTCCGACTTCTCTACTTTTGATGGCTGTGTTGTATGTCCGTATGATATTTCAAAACTTCAACTGCACCGCGAAAGCAAGTGGATCAAATATCTGTTTGAAACTCACCATGCTACCATATACGCCCTAAAATCAAATCAAGGGGGAGCATTTTATCTTCAGTGATATCGAAACATGACTATACGTTGCTTTATGCTGAAGTAGATCGACCACACTAGGTTCTGATTTATGTAGTTGGTATATATGGTACTAAATTATAACCCATAAAAGTGCCGCAAACAAAACCGATTGTCGATATAGTAAACGTTGTTGCCTCAGCCTCGGTTGATCAAAGAATCGATCTCGTGGAAATCACAAAAACTTTTCCCGATGTCGAGTATCACCCAGAGCAGTTTCCAGGCCTTGTATTTAGACTAAAGTCACCAAAAACTGCCACATTAATTTTTAGCTCAGGCAAGATGGTTTGTACTGGTTCCAAGTCTGAAGAAGCTGCAATCAATGCAGTGGAAACCGTGGTGCAAAGACTCCGAAAGGGTAAGATAAAAATAAAAAATGATCCAGAGATTACGATACAAAATATTGTTGCTTCCGTGAGTCTCGGCGGAAAAGTGCATTTGGAAAGAGCGGCACGAAGCCTCCCAAGAAGTATGTATGAGCCAGAGCAATTTCCTGGTTTAATACACAGGATGCTTGACCCGCGCTCTGTAGTGCTAATTTTCGCGTCAGGAAAACTGGTGTGTACTGGAACGAAGAAAGAGTCTGAGGTATACCGAGCGGTACACAATCTTCATACCGTTCTGGAAGAAAAGAAGCTAATGGAATACGAATAATTACTGATTTTTCTTCTGGTTGATTGCTGATTTATTTAGAATCGCGCTACCGCCAAATGCTATTGCTAGATTGAAAGCTAAAGCTATTACCGCTATGTATAGTGGACCAAAATAGGTCTTAAAAAGAGAGGATGACAAAGGTCCAAAGTTGTTTGCGGCCTCTATCATGTAGATTCCAGATCCTATGCCAACAAGTAAGCCTATGATAAGCGGTAATTTTCTAAGCGATTTTACATACAATCCAAAAAATACTGCAGGAAGAATTTGTGCAATCAAAACTCCTCCCAAAAGTTGTAGTGATATGGCATAGGTTGCAGGTACGGTGAAAACAAAACCTAGTGCTATGAATTTGAATATAGTTGAAGAAATCTTGGTTATCCTAATTTCAGAATTATCTGATAAATTCGGTTTGATTTCTTTAATTATATTTCTGGTAAGTAGATTAGCTTGGGCCATTGCCATTATTGCTGCAGGTACTAGACCTCCTATGAATATCCCAAGCAATGCTAAGCCAGAAAACCATCCAGGCATAGTGAAAAGTATCAACGACGGGACTACTAGTATTCCGCGCGTACTTTCGGGAAATCCTGATAGAAAGCTCATCGCTTGAGGTACCCCATACACCAATATTCCCATCAATGCAAGTATTGCTAATCCAATTCCATAAAGCGGGAGTAGCGCAGTACTTTTACGAAGTTTTTTAGCGCTTTCTGCACTTAGCACTCCATTTACTGCATGTGGATAAAGATACAGTGCAAGCGCACTTCCAAGAACAAGTGTTGCATATGCCGGTACAAGCGAGTCAGGCAATGTGACATATCTTTGGTTTACTTGCTTGAATGCGCTTCCAAATCCACCAATGCTAATTGGAACGGCAATTATGACTACAATTACTGTAATCCAGATCAAAAAATCCTTGAAAACTGCGGTTAGAGTAGCTCCGCGTAGTCCACTTGTGTATGTAAATGCAGCCAAGACTACAAAAGCAATCAAAAGCGAAATTTCTTGCACAGTCTGGGAATTTGCAGAGCCTGCTAACATCACGGTTAAAACTGATTGCATGCCAACTATTTGCAGCGCAATGTAGGGTAGTTCTGCAACGATACCAGTAATAGCAATCATTATGGCTAGAGTCCTACTAGAAAATCTGTCCTTTACAAAATCTGAAGCCGTTATGTATCCTCGCTCGCGTGACAAAGTCCAAAGTTTAGGCATGGTAACTAGTGCAACTGCAAAAGTTAGCATGACATAAGGAATCGCAAAAAAATACAAAGAACCCTTTGCAAAGATCCCAGATGGGATGGCTACAAAACTATACGCCGTATAAAGATCCGCTCCTATAAGAAAGAAGACAAGCGTTGTACCAAGCTTTCTTCCTGCTAAAGACCACTCGTGAACATGGTTGAGGTTTCCTCTCCGCCAATATTTCCCGTAGAATCCAAGAAAAATGAATACTAGAAACAATGAAACAAAGACGATGGTAACATCTAGACCTATCATTGCTCTTTCTCCTTGATGTGAGTGAAGGCAAGGTAAAAGCCAGCAGATGCCACAAGCCACAATGTTTGGAACCAGTAAAAAAATGGCAGACCTACGAATTCTGGATATTGCCTATTGTAGATGGGAACTCCCAAGTTTATAAATGAAGGTATCAGAATCAATAATGCAAGTACGACATATTTTCTATTCATCCCATGTTGAATTTGGTGGTAAAGATATAAGCATTCAGAATTTGCTCTAATGAGATTAGTATCTTATAGAGGAAGATGTTTAGCACGGTAATCTTCTTCTTGCAAAGTTTGATTTCTAGCCTCATGATCTTTTTTATTATGGATTTTACTAGAACACCTACATAATGACAATAGATGAGACCATCCTCGCAAAGATATCGCGAATCTCAGATTTGCAAGGTCTTTTGCAAATAGAACAGAAGAATTACTCTCTTAATCACATATCTGTTACCAAATCAAAAATTCCAGTACGCAAGCCAACCACAAGGGGAGGTGTATATTTTTCTGATACAACTGCCTACAAGGTGAAGGCAAGTACCAGTGATATCTCGATACTAAGTGAGATCCCAAAGGTAATGCTTGGGCCAAACACTGAGTTTAAACCAATTCAGATAAGTACGAATTTACAACTTGATGGTGAAACTAGAACAGTAACATTAGTTACGCATCTTACTAATGCAGTGAACAGTAAGACAATGGTAGAGCTTAACCTAATAGTAGACAAGATTCAACTGGAATAAATTCGATGAAACTATCTTATACGGGGTTCAGGGGAATAATTTGTGAACAAATTTCTCCCAATCATAGTTTTAGTTGCTACTTTATACACGACTTCAAGTTTTGCAGACCCGTCTTTTCCTGATTTTACTGCGCCTATTAACCTAAGCAACAATACAGGTGATTCAATTATGCCGCAGATGTTAGTAACAGGAAGCAACATCTATGTAGCGTGGTCAGATACAATTTCAGGCAAGTCTGACATCTTTTTTACAAAAAGTGTCGACACTGGCGCAACGTTCAAGTCTCAAGTAAACCTAGCAACTGCAAAGACAGGACAATCTGGGTATGCGGCATTAGCAGAATCTGAAGACAATGTCTATGTTGTTTGGCAGTCATTTGTTTCCAACTCTTCTGCAATATACATGGCAAAAAGCTCCGACGGAGGTTCCAGTTTTGATACTCCTATAACAATAAGCGATACTTCAACCAATGCAGCATTTCCTCAGATTGCGACATCAGGAAATCATGTTTACATCGTGTGGCTAGAAAAATCCACAACCGATGCAACCAATCTCGTCTTTGCAAAAAGTGATGACAATGGTAACACGTTTGAGAAACCTATTGGCATCACTCATCATAGCGGGAACTCGGGCATACCAAAAATAGCTAGCCAAGGAAATGGTGTCTATCTGATGTGGGAAGATAATAGTCGTGGAGACTATGACGTATTTCTGGAAAAAAGCAATGATTTTGGTTCCACATTCGATACGCCTGTAAACATTAGTTACAACAATGGCAATTCAGGAACGCCACAGATGCAGATATTCAATAACCGAATTTATGCCGTTTGGATGGATAACAGCCAAAGTAACTATGAAATATTTTTTGCAAAAAGTACGGATGGGGGGGCAACTTTTGGCAAACCAGTAAATATTAGCAACAACAGTGAAGACTCTGGTTATCCACAATTTACAGTGTCGGGAAACGACATCTACGTGGCATGGACCAATTCCATTTCTAAAGACAACTATGATGTTCTTTACGCAAAAAGCAACGATGGAGGACTGACCTTTAGCAGGCCCATTAACATAAGCAATGATAACGGAGCCTCTGGATGGCCACAGATCACAGTAGACGGTAATGTCTACGTTAGTTGGGTTGACAATACTCCGGGAGACTTTGACATCTATATGGCAAAAAGCTCTGAGGGTGCATCTAGCTTTGAACCGCCCGTAAACATTAGCAACACAAAGGACGAATCATATTTCAATAAAATGTATCTGACAGACAATACGATCTACATGATCTGGCAGGAAGCCTATCAAGGAAAACATGACATAATGTTTTCAAAAAGCATCACAGTTGTTCCGGAATTTGGCTCTCTGGTTCCAATTATTCTTGTGGTTTCAATAATTTCAATTATGATCTTGTCTTTCAAGTCCAATCTGCGAATTAGATTTTGATTATGCCTTTGTTTCTAGTAGTTCGACAAGTCCACACCTTGTGTTTTTCATGTTTAAATCAACAAACGCTATGAGACGTTCATCAAAACCTTTTACTGGAGTTACCAATATGGTGGCTCCTTTGCTTGATAACAAATCAAGCTCTTTGTGAATATCGTTTACCTCAAAGCAAAGATGGTGAATCCCACCTCCTTTTTTTGCAAAATCGCTGATTGGTGAATCAGGATGGGTTGGTTCAATTAATTCCAAGAAAGGCTCGCCAATTTTTAAAAAACACACATTGACTTTTTGGCTGCCCACTGGAGTTGGCAAACTTATGCTTTGAAAGGTTAGATAGTTTTTGAGCTCCCAAATTGAATCTTGTATTTGGTTTACTACAACACCAATATGATGCAATTTCATATCTCTTTACTGTATATACACAATAATCTAGCTTTTGTTAATTTTATATTGATATCAACTCTAGGGGGTTTGTGCTCGAAAAACTAGTCAAGGAATCTAAAGCACTTGAGAAGGCCATTGCTGGCGAAGAACTATCTTATGATGATGGCTTGGAATTGATGTCTTACGACAATCTTTACATGCTAGGTGCAACAGCCGATCTGATCAGGCAAAAAAGTGTCGGAAATACGGTAACATTTGCTGCATCCTACTATCTTAATTATTCTAATGTTTGCGCCGCGAGTTGTCAGATGTGTGCTTTTTACAGAAAAGGCAACGAAAATGATGCTTACACTCTTAGCGCAAAAGATATCGAGTCGCGAATCGCAAAAGCAAAAGAGCTTGGCGCAACCGAGGTTCATATAGTCGGAGGCTTTCACCCAGAGCTGCCCTTAGAATATTATGAAGAAATGTTTAGAACAATAAAGCAAAGACATCCGGAAATGCACATTAAAGCACTAACCGCAGCAGAAATATTTTTCATTTCAAAGCTTACTAAAAATTCCGTAAAGGAGGTATTAAGCAGGCTTAAAACAGCAGGGCTTGATTCCATGCCTGGTGGAGGGGCGGAACTTTTTCATCCTGATATAAGAAACAAGATAGTACGCGGCAAGTGCTCTGGACAGGAGTGGCTTGATACCATAGAGCAGGCCCATAACATGGGAATAAAGAGTAATGCAACTATGCTTTTTGGACACAGCGAAGAACCTGCGCATATAATTGATCATCTCATCAAGCTACGTGAGGTGCAAAAGAGAACCAAAGGATTCCTTACGTTTATTCCGCTAAAATTTAGCATGGAAAATACCGAACTTGAGAAAAAGGGCCTAGTCACTTCAGAAAGCCCGTCTACCTATGATCTGAGAGTCATGGCAGTATCAAGACTGATGCTAGCAGGTGAACTTGATAATGTCTCTGTTTATTGGGTTGCACTAGGAAAGAAGCTTGCGCAAGTATCGCTTGCGTATGGCGGAAATGATCTGGTAGGCACTGCATTTTCGGAGGAGATCTACAAAGCGGCAGGCAAGGGGACAAACTCCTCAATTATGGAACTTGCAAACATGATAAAAGAAATAGGCCGAGAAGCTGTTCAGAGAGATACCTTCTTTAACGTTTTAAAAACATTTTAGGTCTGCGCAGGCTTTTGAGTGATAGGTTTTCCCACGCCGCCCTTCTTTCTGCGTTTTAAACCAAAACTTATCAAAGTAATAAAAAATCCAAGTCCTGCTATTAGCTGTGATATGTTCCTTAGACTTGTTTTTATAACAAGCTGTTCATAGTATGCATTTGTTTCTTCTTCATTCATTTCCGATTTGCTTACAGTTTCATTGTTTAGAAAATACAACCAAA
>JACXTT010004861.1_pt1 | contig 19817 bp, 15 predicted proteins | sample 9270951 | NCBI WGS metagenome assembly JACXTT01 (sample SAMN15532306, study PRJNA645909) | rock metagenome | isolation source: weathered quartz diorite | place: Puerto Rico | collected 2017-06-21 | reverse complement strand
GCCCCCTTAGCCTCCTAGTCACTTGCAGTAGCGGTGCCCCTTGGTGTAATTGGCAACACGCCTGACTCTGGATCAGGAGAGTCCTGGTTCGATCCCAGGAGGGGCAACTCGCAGCGCGACGCGACGATGAGTCGCGTCGCGCTTCTCCTGTTTTTGGGGCGTGCAAGCGTTTCGCCAGCGTTTCTCACAAGCACCCCTCCTGGAATCTCCGGACCTTGATGCGCTTCTCTCCACCGAGTTCTCCACCGGCATGTCCACCGGACTCTCCACCGGTCTTAACTACCTACTTGCCATCTTCCTGTCCCGGAGCTTAACCGGCGTGCTCATTACCTCGAGCATGCCGTCCGTCGTCGCCAGCTGGTAGCAGCTGTGTAGCGTCTGCGCGTCGCGCCAACCGCCGGCCGCCATCACGTCCACGAGCGACATGTTCTTCCGCTCGGTGGCCCACTTCCTCCTGAACGGATGAAAGCGACCGCCCTTCATGTGCGGCAGGCCCGCATGCCGTTCCACGCGGTCGTACAGCTCGCCGAAGATCTCCCGCGGCCAGTGATCATCCTTCTCGGCGCATGGGAACAGCCACCCGTCACCGACCGCCGCGAACTTCACCTTGAAGCCCCGCAGTTCCTCTGCTAACGCCTCGGGGATCGGTACAACGCGATCTCGGCCTCGCTTGTCGAACTCCGCCCGAAACTTGATCTCGGGTGGATCGAAGCTGATGTCCGACCAACGGAGGCCGCTGATCGCCCCGATGCGCGCCCCCGTCGCCTCAGCCAGCACGAGAGCCAATTCCCAGCGTTTCCACCGATCGCGCCCGCGCTGCTGCGGCGCCGTAGCCGCCATCTCCTGCGCGGCTTCCCTGAGCTTCAGAAACCGGTCATACGTCGCGACCGGCCGGCGCGGGTCTTCCTCCTTCGGCAACTTCACGCCGCGAAGCGGGTTGCTCTCGAGCAGCCATGATCCATCCGGCAACCGCTCATTCATGGCCCAGTAGATCATTTGGCGCAGCTGCTTGATCTCGCCTTGGATCGTCCTGGCGCGCACCGGTTTGGTCTCGCGACCATCCGGCCATCCATGACCCGTCCGTCGCATCGCGACGTAGCGCTCCACGTCGTTCTTGGTCAGGTGATCCACCCGCTTCTTGGCACTGAGCCCGGCGATGAGCAGCCGGGCATCGACCTGCTTTTGTTTCCGCGTCCGTTCCTGGTTTCCGCGGTAGCTCGGAGCCTCCTGCTGGTATCGGTTCCACATGCGTTCGAGCGTGAGCGGCTCGGCGAGGTTGACCTTCCTACCCTTATCAAGCTCGCGAATGAACTCGATTGCGAGCCGGCGCGCTTCCTGGCGATCGGTGGTCCTGAGTGACGCGTACGTCGTGCGCACCCCTGGTACCCGATACACCCGCTGAAACGTGCCGCCTGGCTTGCGCTGCTCGACCCGAACCTTCATCCCCCTGACGCCGAGTGAGAGGGACCAGCAACCGCTCGCGCTCTTGTGCCAGGGGCGTTCCGGAATTGGGAGTCGCCGTTCAGCCATTCGAACCTCCGTGTGAGGTCCGGGTGGCGACCCGCCGAGCATCGGCAACGGGATCGTACGCCCGGATAGGTTGGAAGTCAACGATGTTCGGCTTTCTACGCAGGTCTCCGCGCCGGAAGAACAGGCGCCGGCCGTCGCGGCGGGCGGGTAGCTTGCCCAAGCGGTGCATGCGACGCAGATGGTCAGCCGAGTAGCCAGAGTAGGCGGCAGCCTCGAGCAAACTGAGAAGCGCCTCATCCTCGAAGGTCATCACCGCTTCGAAGTCGGCGAGCACCTCGTCGCACAGTTTGGCTCCCTCGACTTGGGCGCCTAGACGGGCGAGCTCGTCGCGACGCGCCCGCCAGCGGGCGACGAAATCTTCCCGAGTCACGGATGAATCCCGGTCGGGCGGTCGAAAATCTTGGCGGCGGGGGTCATGAACCTGGTTTGCGAGGCGGCGAATCAAGGGAATCTCGTCCACCTTTACCAGATTTCGGCCGAGATTCACTAGGTTCTAGTACTCCGGCTCGTCGTCCTCCTCCGCATCCGTCTCTTCGTACTCATCCCCATCTTCATAGTCGCCATCGTGATCGTCGTCGGTGTCGTTCCATTGGTTCAGGACGTCGTCCACGAGGTCCTTCACGTGGCCCTCCGCCATGTCTGCCTTCACCTTCTGCTTCAGCTCGCTCTCGACCTCCCGCCGCGCCCGGGCCTGCTCCGAACTGTCCCATCCGAGCATTGTCCCGGACGCCGCATAGCTGTTTCCCCAGGCGATCAACCATTCCATCCTGCGCAGGTCGTTCTCTCGTTTGCGGCGCTGGTCCTCCAAGTCGTTGTACTGCTGTTTGATCGAATCCACGCGTGACTGGACGATTCGCTGTGCCTCCCACGGGACGAGGGACGGTGGCACTTGCTTGGAGGTCACAAACTCCTCCAGGTCCTCAATGACTCGGGCTTGCCACTCGGCGGGCAACCAGCTCGCAAGGTCTCGCCCGTACATCTTCAAGGCCTCTAGTCGCTGTCGCTCAGCATCTGCCGCCGCAGCCAGGGCCTTTGCCTCCGCTGCTGCGCGTTCCTTCGCGGCCTCGCGCTCGGCTTCGTACCTGAGCTCATCGACGCTCGACACGTCCTCCAGTTCGGAGTCGTCTTCGTCGATTTCGGGTGGCTGATACCGGTGTACTGACTGCGACGCCCTATGCGGCGTGGAGCTGCGCGGCGGGCGTGTCGGGGTCCTGTTCCGAGCGGCGCGCAGCCGGGCCTTCACACGGTCGACGTCGGCGGGGGCATAGCGGCGGTGGCCGCCTGGCGTGCGCCTTGCTTTCAGCTCGCCCCGCTCGTCCAGCGAGCGAACGACGTCAACGGAGACGCCCAGGCGCTCCGCCACCTGACCAATTGAGAGTAGTCGTTCCATAAAGGTGGCTCCCGTTTCGTGATGCAAGACCCAGTATTGCAGTGCAAAACTAGGTATTGCAACGCAGAGTGGCAAGAGCTACCTTGGTTTCCGTGCCCGTCCGAGCACGTTTTGTGGTCTATCCGAGCGCCTTCCCGCCTGGGAAGCCCCGGCCAAATCCTCCTGAGGCCGGGCCAATGACCGTCGAGCGGCACATAGGAGAGCGACGCTACGTGACTGAAGTGCCAGTGAACGGAGGTCTGTCTCTTCGCGAGGTGGCCGCCTTCTTCAACGTCGATCCCGCGACGGTGTGGCGGTGGGTGCGGGGGAAGAGGCTGGCGGGCCGCAAGGAACGCGGGCAGCTGCGAGTGCCTGTGCGGGAGGTCTTTCGATTCGAGCGGAGGGAGTTTGGACCTTGGTTTAGTGGCTGATGCGGGAGCCAAACACTTGGGTCGACCCCGCTCTCCTTGGGGTGCTGCTACCTGATCTCCGGGTTCTACCGAGCTCCGCTTCTTCTACCTCTGTCCTCCCCCCGTTCTTCGGGCCAGGGTTATGCGACCGCCACGGGTGCCTCCCGGCCGTGCCGTTGGGACAGCTCCCGGGGAGGTCGAGCACGGCGGGTAGCGACCTCAGCGGGGGTGTGGTAGCGGAGGTTCGAGTGGGGTTGGGCCTCGTTGTAGGTGCGACGATATCGCTCGATCAGGACCGCGGCTTCGCTCACCGTGAAGAACGCCTCCTGCTTCAAGCATTCGTCCCGGACGCCCCCTCTCGGGCACCCTGTAGCATATGTCGCATAACGTTTGGTCCGAAAGACGGGGAGCAGACCAAAGAGCGCTCATTGATGCCGCAAAAGCGCCCCCCAATGCCGCAAAAACGGCCTAGCCCGACCGTGGCGCAACGATGACGTTCTCTGTCAGCAAGACACGACATCCTCGCCTTCGTCTTTCATTAGTCCCTGGTGCGGAACCGGCCGAAGGAGGCTCGTTGACCGAGTACGATAGCAAGGTGCTGTACGAGTTTGCTGACCGGCTCTATCGGAGGGCTGCCTGGATAGCGTGGGGTTACACGTTCCTCGGGGCGTTACTAGGCCTTTTCGGGGGAGGGGCGGTGGCCGAAGCTGTCGGTTCGCGGGACGGCATGATCACGGCTGGCGTCGTAGTAGCGATACTGTTCGCCACAATTGGCTATTCGGTTGGACGAGAGAAGGGATTTGCTCTGAGACTGCAGGCCCAAACCGCCCTTTGTCAGGCACAGATCGAAGCGAACACGCGGGCGCGCTCGAGCTAGAGTGACGGCTTCTTCGGGCGTCCGCATCTTGCGCAAAGTAGCATTACGCCGAATCCTACCATCGAGGCCCCAGATGGCACGCCGCTCGAGCGCCGAACCGATCTACCAGGCGGCGGACCTATATCGCCGCGGATGCTTCACGACCGGCCATTCCCTGCTGTGGCCGGAGAGGGAGGCGTGGACCCTTCCGACTCTTCGTGACTTGTGGGATGCCATAATTGGCCACCCAGACGAGGGCGAGCGCAGCTTCGCGGAGAAGCTTCGGGATCAGTTGTCGCCGCTATCGGACGATGCGAACCGAGTGGCCGCAGAAGCAGTTGGCTTTTATTACCTGTTCTCGAGCAAAGTCTCTGCTGAGACCAAGCGGAACAAGGTTCAGGAAATCATCTCCTGGCGCTTCAAAGACAGCGTGCCTGACGCCGGGGTCCTTGACCGAGCCTTCGCAGCAGGGGGTGTAGGCTGGCCCGGCCCCTATTATGGCACGGGAATACCGTGGCAGGTCGCGTTCATCCTGAAGTTCGCAGAACTTGCCCTCGTTAATCATCGCGATGTCAATAATTCTGAGATCTGCAAAGCTGTGGCTGATAACGCGCTTGAGCAGGTGCCGAACGCCGTGGGGGCCAGAAATGTCCTACTTCACTTGCTACTCCCGGACGAGTTCGAGCGCATCGCGAGTAGGAACCATAAGCAGCAAATCGTTCAGGCGTTCAGCTCTATGGCCGGCGGCGCGACCGATCCTGACGCAGCGCTTGCGAACATCCGCAAAAGTCTCGCGGCGCAGTATGGCAGGGAGAACATCGACTTCTACGATCCTGAGATCGAGGCTCGATGGCGGACCGAAGCCGAGGGCAAGATCAAAGACAGCATCGAAGCGATTCTCAGCGGATATGTGAAAGCTCGGACAACCGAGCCCTTCAGCCAAGAGTCCGCGATGTACCAGCTGTTCCGTCGTGCAGAGGCCGTATTAGAGAAGTGCGAACCTGTTCGAGACCGGCCAAGCCTACGAGTCAAAGCTTCCGCGGGGCAGGGCAACTGGGCGGCCGTGCCGTGGATCGCCTTTCTGGACGCGCGTGAAACGACGACGACGCAGAAGGGCATCTATTGCGTGTACCTCTTTCGTGAGGACATGTCGGGAGTCTTCCTCACGTTCAATCAAGGTGTGACGGAGGTGATGAAGAAGGAGGGGCGGCTGGGGGGTGGCCGTGTTCTCCGTGGCACTGCCACCCAGCTTCGCAAGCAGTTCCCACAGCTTAGGCAGGCGGGGTTCGCTGTGACTGACGATATCGATCTTCAGACGCACAGCAACTTGGGAGAGGCCTATGAGGTCTCCACTATCGCTCACAAGTTCTACGCGGCCGCCAGCCTGCCATCTGATGACGAACTCCTTACTGATTTGGAACACGTGCTGGAGGTCTACAGACAGTATGTGGACGGTAAGCAGGACACTGCAGTGAGCAAAAATGACTGGATCTTCCAAGCCAGCTCGGCCTATTTCGATCTCCCCAGCGCGCTCGGCGACTTGAAGGAGATGACTTGGCTCACCAAGCAGCACAGTGACACCATTCGCACGGGAGATAGGGTCTTCCTGTGGCAGTCCGGCAAGGAAGCCGGTGTAGTGGCCCTTGCTACGGTCATGAGCGATCCCCAGCCCATGGAGCAGCTCGCGGACGAGAAGCAATTCAACGTGGCGGAGGACAAGTTTGCCGGTCTGCAGCCAAGAGTCCGAATCAGGATTGATCGCGTGCTGCCGGAGCGTCTCGATCGCGATACGCTCCGTGTACACCCCGTTCTGGGTAGCCTGACGGTCTTGGCCGGCCCCCAGGGAACGAACTTTCGGGTGACAAGGCCGCAGGCGGAGGCATTGTTGGCCCTCATTTCAGATCGCCGACGACGCCCTGGCCCCGAGCGCCGTGACCTGAAGGCAGCGGTTAATGAGTTCGCCGCGGCACTGCGTCAGAGCAACGTGTCTTTTGGAAGCCGTCACGACATGGTTGTACGCTCTTTTATCGCAAGCATGGCCACGAAGCGCTTTGCGATCCTCACGGGGCTCTCCGGGTCAGGCAAGACGCAACTTGCCTTGCGGTTCGGTGAGTGGTTGGGTCCGGACCAGTCTCTCGTGATCCCTGTCCGACCTGACTGGACAGGTGCGGAAGCTCTCTTCGGATACGAGGATGCCCTCAGAGCAGTCGTGGATGGGCGTCGAGCGTGGCATGTGCCTGCATCTCTTGAGTTCATGCTTCGGGCTTCTACGGATCCGGGCCGGCCGTACGTGCTTGTTCTCGACGAAATGAACTTGGCCCACGTTGAGCGATACTTTGCCGATGTCCTTTCGGGGATGGAGTCCGAATACCCCTGTCTTCCAAATCTCGCCCGCGAGGCCGATGGTCTGTGGCGGATCCCTGTGTCGGCAGCCCCGAGGTTGCCCGTGCCCTCCAACGTGATCGTAGTGGGCACAGTGAACGTTGACGAGACAACGTACATGTTTTCACCGAAGGTTCTCGATCGGGCGAACACCTTTGAATTCCGCGTTGAGACGGGCGACTTGGATCTCGGGCATCAGAAGCCAATGCCGATCGAGCCTGGCGATCCTGATCTCGTGACAGGTTTCCTTGCAATCGCAAATGACTCCCGGTGGCACTTAGAACATCCCGCCCCGGGACAGGACGTGTTTACGCAGCACCTGCGAACGGTTCACCGTCTTCTTCGGGAGGGCGGCTTCGAATTCGGCCACCGTGTCTTCTATGAAGCTGTGCGCTTTGCTGCCATGTACGCCGCTGCTGGCGATGACGATCCGATTCATGCACTCGATCTGCAGATCATGCAAAAAGTACTGCCGCGACTGCACGGTTCACGGCGACGGCTCGAGGCAACGCTATGTGGCGTTGCGCAGTTCTGCCATGATCTCACTTTCGATGAGCAAGCGGGCCTGCGAGATGCGGTAGCGAGATTCGATCCACTTCAGGTTTCGACAGCGGACGCGAAGCTTCCAACGTCGTTTGCGAAGGTTGCCCGAATGACAAAGACACTCCGAGCGAATCAGTTTGTGAGCTTCACGGAGTGACGCCCGTTGCCGCCCGTTAGTCAAGCGAGTATGCCGATCCGAGACGCTTCTGGCGTGACCAGAGGCCTTGTCGTGCTTGTGCTACTGCCACGCTCAAAGGGCCAGTCCGCAGCTCCTCTCCTCCTTGACGAGAGTTCGGTCTTTGAGCGTGATCCGACCCTCGCTCCAGTGCAGGTCCTGGAAGGCGAGGAGTACCGGTACGAGGTGACGTTGCCGTCGGTCGTCAAGACTGTCGAAACAGACAGACCGGAGCTCTTCGAGGCAGATACGGCAGATGGTAAGGTGGGACGGCTCCGCCCTGGGCTCTACACGGGCACTCTTCCCGTCACCATAACCGCAGATGGCCAAATATTGGGAAGAGTCGAGCTGGAAGTGCGCTCGCGAAAGCTTGATTACCTGACTGATTTCAGATGGATGCTCGGCGATATCGCAGATGAAGTCACGGAAGTGGTCATGGAACGCTTCGCACCCGCGGAACAGCGCTTTGCGATTGACGAATCTGCTGACGCTCCAACCCTTTATCAAAGGTTTGCGTTCCTACGTAGCTTGCTCTCTAATGATTCGCTCGACGCTGCGATTCACCAGATCGTCGCGAGACCTCACGTCTCGTGGGAAGAAGAGGAGGAACAAAGACACCCAGGCCAGGGGGTTCGCGTCTCGTCTGCCATAGCACGCCAACTTACGGTGGCCGGCAGACGCGTGCCCTCGCCGACACATTTACAGCTGCCAGTCCCGTCCCTCCCACAACAGGTCACCTGGCGGCGTACCGAGACCACAGTTGACACTGTGCCGAATCGCTTTGTGAAGTTCGCGCTTACGAGATGGCGAGATGTCCTTCTATTGATCAAGGACGGTCTGCAAGCGACTCCCCATAGTATGGCCGCTCAACGTGGTCTACGGGAAATAGGAGCCGTTCTTCATCGCTTGGACGAGACCATCGGCGAAGAAGTCTTTCGCGAAGTGGGCGACCTCAACGCCTTCCCCGCTGGGAACCAGGTGCTTCAGAAGCGAGAGGGGTATCGAGACGTCTTCCGTGCATATGTCCAATTTGAACTGGCAGCGAAGCTGGCATGGCGCGGCGGGGAGGATGTTTACGGAGCTGGACAGCGCAATGTCGCTACCCTGTACGAGTACTGGACCTTTCTCCAGCTCGCGCGCTTGGTGGCCCGGCTGGGAAGCTCGCCATTTGATTTCTCGAGCCTCATAGAGGTTGATGAGCATGGTTTGGGCGTCGGCCTTCGGCGCGGTCGACTTACGCTCGTTTCTGGAATGGCGGAGCGACTCGGCCGAAGACTGAGATTGGAGCTCTCCTTTAATCGAACGTTCGCTCCTGGCGGCGGGTCATGGTCTCGACACATGCGACCAGACTGCTCGCTTGAGATACGTCCTGAGGAATCCGATCACGGAACATTTGATCCAGTGTGGCTGCACTTTGACGCAAAGTATCGAGTGGACAACCTCGCGGAGATCCTCAATCAGGACCTTGACGAGGATTTCTTCGGAGAAGTGCAGCGCACGGATTTGCTCAAGATGCATTCTTACAGAGATGCGATTCGGCGCTCTGCTGGCGCCTATGTGCTTTATCCGGGCAGCGAGCACCGGTTCTTCACGGAGTATCATGAGCTTCTTCCAGGACTCGGTGCGTTCGCTCTAAGACCAACCGACTCCGGGGAGGCAAGAGGCTCGTTGGGACTAGCGCGTTTCCTCGAGGACGTTCTTCAGCACGTCGCCACGCAGATCACACAGCACGAGCGTGGGCGGTACTGGAACCGCCGAGTGTTCGAGCCACCCGCGCCTCCGCAGGTCGATGCCCCTGAGGCCCCTTTCCTACGACGTCCGCCTGCGGATACGCGAGTTCTGTTGGGTTATGTGCGCGGGCGACGTCACCTTGAATGGGTTCACAAGACAGGACTGTACAACCTTCGCGCGTCAGGGACTCGGGGCCGAGTTGGGCTTCAAAGTAGCGAGCTTAACAGCGACTTTGTTGTTCTCTACGGGCGCGGTGTTGAGGTAGCTGAGATCTGGCGCGTCGCCGGAGCACCTGAGCTCCACATCAGGCACGAGATGGTACAGCTGGGTTACCCCACTCCCACGGGCGCAGCGTACTACTGCCTTCCTATTCGGCCTGTCGATACGGGCGCATGGAGTCAGCGACTAACAACTGAGGCGATAATGAAGTTGCGCAGCCGCGTGGCCCCGAGCGCCGTGACAGGGCAGCCGGTGACGACGACGTGGCATCGCCTCGTTGAGGAAACCGGGGCGTCGAAGGGATCGAGCCGGCTTCCCCTCCTGTGATATGGCGTTCGATGCTGGGAGCCTTGGTATTGGTATATGAAGCCTAACGGCACAAAGCGGCAGCGTGGGGCTTACTTCACGCCTGGCCCGATCGCTGAGCTGCTGGCGACGTGGGCAATCCGATCGGCGTCCGATAGCGTACTCGATCCAGCCGCTGGAAGGGGCGATTTGCTTATTGCTGCGGCCAGGCGACTCGTCCTTCTCGGTGCGAAGCACCCGAAGACGGTTAGCGGCGTGGAGTTGCATGTGGCCACGCACAGGCGTTTTCAAAGTGCCATGCAGCTCTTCGGAGTCCCCAGAGCCGAAGTCAAGCAGGGCGACTTCTTCGGGCTTCTCCCCCAGCTTGGTCGTTATCGTGTCGTCCTGATGAACCCTCCGTACATTCGGCATCACGAGATCCCGGTTCGAGCCCTGTCTCGGATGTCCGCGGCACTCAAGGGGCCCGCAGCGGGCATTGATGGGCGGGCGTCCTCGTGGGCCTACTTTCTGCTCGCGTCACTCGATCTGATTGTCGAGGGAGGAAGGCTCGGGGCCGTTCTGCCGACAGAACTCCTAACATCAGACTACGGCAAGGGTGTGACCAACTTTCTCCGAGAGCGGTTTTCCCGGGTCCGTCTAATCCGATGTGATCGAACCGTTTTCCCGGAACTTAGCCAGCGAGTGCTGATCTGCCTTGCGGACGGCTTCAAGAGTCCGGACGGCACGCTCGCAGAGTGTGCTTTCGATTCGATGGAGTCACCACCTTCTGATCTTGTGGTTCAATCTTCGAGTGCCGAAGGCATGCGCCTCGGACACCTTGACACTTTAGCGCGTTTGACTGCAGGGCCGGACTTGATTGGTCTGGAGCGGCTAATCGCCGACGCACCTGGTGTGAAGCGACTTGGGAACGTCTGCAAACCAGGTATCGGCTACGTTACCGGTGATAATGATTTCTTCCACTTAACGGATTCGGAGGTGAAGGCCGAGAATCTCGCCAAGAGGCACGTTCTACGCGTGTTACGGAAGGCAAAAGACGTTCAGGGAATCGCTTTCGACGAGGCCGATTGGCGCAGACTTGCTGACGGCGGGCATCCTTGCTGGCTTTTCCGGCCTGCTTCGACTAGCGACAAAGTGGTTCGCCGGATCCTAGCCAGAGGTACACGAGCAAAGGTGGATGAGAGGACTAAATGCGCCCAAAGAAGGCCATGGTGGCGGGTACCGCTAGGTACACCGCCACCGGGTTTTCTCGTCTACATGGGTGCTCATACCCGTATTGTTCGTAACCGGGCCAATGTGCACGTCTCGAATTCCTTTTATGCACTTCGACCACTTTCAGAAGCGTCGGTGGCCAGTCTTGCGATTGGCTCGATGACCTCTGTCTTCCAGATAAGCGTTGCTCTCGAGTCTCGTGAACTGGGAGGAGGGCTTCGCAAGCTCGAGCCTTCGGACGCCGCGAGACTCTTCGTGCCACTTTGTGAGCTGGACGAGTCGGGCGCTGGTCTGGTGGAGCGGCTAGCGAAAGCCGGCAACTGGCAGTCTGCCCGGGTCGCTGCCGATGACCTCGTTCTTCGTAGTGGGTTACGTTGGCCATCTGATCTGATTGCGTCGGTTCAGAAGGCCTGCGCCGAATTAGTTTAAGCGGAACGCGCTGACAAACGGGTGGCTTTCAATTGCCTCCGCACATGGTTTCTTTGTTGCTGGCAAACTAACAACGCGTGGGCTATGTCCAAGACTCGCTTTACGGTTGATACGCATCTCTTTAGAGAGCTCGGCGAGCTCTTGGTGGGGCGTGATTCTACAGCGCTGGTTGAACTCATCAAGAACTCTTATGACGCCGACGCGACACAGGTCGTTGTCTACGGTGTTTTCCTGGACGACCCTGAAAAGGGTTACATCGTGATTGACGACGACGGCGATGGGATGGGCTTCACGGACTTCGAGACGGGCTTTCTACGAATCGCGTCCCGCCTGAAAGAACGAGGCGACCGTATCTCTCCGAGGTTCGGTCGGCGTTTCACCGGCGCGAAGGGGGTGGGACGGTTAGCCGCCCACAAGCTCGCCAAGGTACTGGAAATAAAGTCGTCGAAGAGGGCCAACGGTGCCGGTTCGCGGGAGATCATGAAGGCTACGATTGACTGGGAAGAGATAGAAAAGAGGGAAACCCTCGACGAGCTTCCCGCGTTGGAAGTGACGCTTGAGCCGGCCGATGCGACGGCGAAGAGCGGTACAGTGATCACGTTGCGCAAACTGAGGCGCAGATGGACCGATACGCAGCGAGGGAGGTTTATCGGCGAGGTACAGACTTTCGAACCGCCCACGGTGCTTGCTCAGCCTCTGCCTAGGACCGTGGTTACGGAGCCATTGATCTTTGACGCTTCACGCTTGCGGGAGAGTGGAAACCGGGACCCGGGCTGCAGTGTTCGGCTCATGGGCGATTTCACTGGTGGAGAAGAACACTGGAAAGTTGTAGCGCACGCGGCAACGTGGGTAATAGAACTCGACTCGCTGCCCGGGAGCGACGAGGTTCGTTGTGTCATCGCACCCACGCCTCTGGCCTCTCGCAATACGCCAGCAGCAGCTCGCCGAACCTTCGTCCTTCGTCACCCCAATGGGCGAAGCGGCCCATCCTTTCAAGCGCGAATCCTCTTACGAGAAGGTGCACAAAAGGGCTCCAAGGAAGAAAGGGCGTGGGCCCAAGCGACGTCAGGAATCCGCGTGTTTGTGGAGGGTTTTCGTGTCCTTCCCTATGGCGAGCCATCCAACGACTGGCTAAACCTCGATGCGGACTACACTCGCAGAGCGCGTGGATCGGTGCTCTTGGGTGAAGGCATCGTTATCGACCCGACAAGCGACGAGCAGGCTGACAGGGACTGGGGTCTCAGCCTTCTACCCAACCGAAATTACTACGGCGCGGTATTCCTTACCCAGACTGGTGCAACCTCACTCAGACTGCTAGTGAATCGCGAGGGTTTCATACCCGACGCCGCGTTCGAAGGACTTCAAAAGCTTGTGAGGGCTGGGATTGATCTCTCAACGCGAGTTCGCGCGGCAGCCAACCTTCCAGTGCGTGAAGCAAGACGTCAGCAGCGAGCGAGCGCCGCGCGATCGCGCCAGTCGGGGGCACAGCTCGACTTCGGGTTGTCCGCGACTCTAAAGGATTCGGCCACCAGGGCGACTACTGCTCTTAGAGAAGCTCGCGGGCTCCTGGCGAGCAATGACCCGCTCGGGGCTACGTCGAAGTTAGTCGAGGTCCAAGCAGACATCGACCAGTTATCACATGCCGCCCAGGAGCTCATGTCCGAGGGCGCGATGCTCCGCGTGCTAGCGTCGGTTGGTACGCAAATGGGGGCATTTGTACACGAAATCCGTGGTTTGGTTGGGATGTCTGCTGCGATCCAGGATGCGCTCGAAAAGCTGCGGGGCGACCGCTTGGTATCAGCACTGGCACGGCGAAAAGTGGCGACGATACAGACCGCCCACGGGGAATTGAAGCGCAGTTTGGAACGCCAGGCCGCGTATCTGGTTGAAGTCGTGGCGCCAGACGCCCGCAGACGCCGCGCGCGTCAATTACTCAGCGAGCGTTTAGAAGCAAGTATTCGCTTGCATTCAGCGCGCGCCGAGAAGCGGGGGATAACGATCCTGAACGAGATTCCGGTCGACCTTAAGTCGCCCGCAATGTTCCCTGCTGAACTGACCGTCGTCTTCTCGAATCTGTTGAGCAATGCTGTCAAGGCCGCAGGAGAGGGTGGAAGCATTCGGGCAGCGGGTGAGAGACTAGCCGACGGTAGCGTGAGCATCACCATTGAGAACACGGGTGCCGTGGTAGATCTCAGCGACGCCGAGCGATGGTTTAGACCTTTCGAGTCCACGACAACGGATCAAATGGATGCCGTCCTTGAGCAGGGCATGGGCCTGGGGCTCCCGATCACCAGGCGCATGCTAGAAGACTACGGTGCTGAAATTAGGTTTGTGCAACCTTCCAAGAAGTACTCCACCGCGATAAAGGTCAATTTTCCGACGGACTCGCATTCGTGACGGTCGCTGCTGACTCAAACCCACGGGTGCTTGTGGTAGACGATCACCCCGACGGAGAGCGAGCAACTCTTGGTCTCCTCGACGCGAAGGTGGTCTGGGAGGTTGCCCATCCGCAAGATGTGACTCTCGAGCAGTGCGTCGGTGCGGATCTCGTGCTTGTGGATTACGTCCTCGCAGATTGGCCTGAGCGTGCGAATGCTGGCAGCATCTCGCTCGAGCCACTCGATGGACTTGCTCTCGCGTCGGTACTGCGGAGCCAGGTCGAGAAAGCGTCGCCCGAGAGTCCTACAGCCTTCGCTTTACGCTCCGCGCACCTCGACGAGCTGTCGGGCCAGCTGCCCCCGGAACCCCGTGCTCACCAGATAGCGCGCTCTAACAATCTGGATTGGGTGTTCCCAAAGGTCCCCTCAGGCGGTTCGGCTTCTGACCTCGCTGCGCAAATCACGATACTCGCGCGTGCGGTTAAGGCTCTTCCCCATTCCTGGCCGGTGGATCGCCCCGAGGAAACCCGCACGATGGTCGAGGAGCTAATGGCTATTCCCGACGAGCCTTGGGCGGGCCAAGCGTGGAAAGACGTGGTAGGATGCCATCCACCGATTACTGAGCTGGTTCAGAGGACACATGGCCTCGCGTTGCTTCGATGGTTGCTTCAGAGAATCCTACCCTATCCGTGCTTTCTGTTGGACGTGCACCATATGGCGTCGAGACTCCGAGTCACTCGGCGTGCGCTTCTTGCTGCGCTCGAAAACGATCTTGGTCGTCTGTTCGAGCCCTTCGCCTATGCTGGCGTACTGGCAGGATTCCTCGGACCGAGGTGGTGGGCCGCCGGTGCGGATCGGTTCCTATGGGAACTCACGGATGGAGACACCTCCGATCCCCGAAAGGTTCTCAGGCTCTTGGCAGAGAAAGCTGGGGTGACCCTAGAGTGGGGCGGCGTCGATCAACCCGTGATTTGTATCGATGCTGATTACAGGCCGCTTACTGAGCCTCAGGAGCTCGCTAATGCTGTGCGCATCAGGCCTGACGACTGGCCACCTTATGCCGACCAAGCCTGGACGACCACGGAGCTAGCGCATGCAAATCCGAGGTTAGGTGCTCTTGTAATTGAGGCTGACAAGCCGAAACTTGCAAAGTAGCGACGCTCCATGCCCCCACTCCAGTTCGACTTCGATGAAAGCCTGTCCGAAATCCAAGCGATCCGGGATGTTGCCAGCGATTTCATCGATATCGAATCAAGAGAGATCGTGCTGCAGAAGTTAGCTAGAGACCTTGAGGTCATTCGAACCTTCTCCCAAGGCACGGCCGCATCGTGGGCAATCGCTCAAGCAAAACCCTTACGCACCACAATGAGCTATGGTGGATACGAGCGCGGGGACGGAGGGCAGCACAATGTGTTTGGGGAGGTCAGTAGCACGTGGACCATAGCACCGGCAGATCCAGCTGCCACTAAGAGGCGACCCGCAAAGACTTTTGCTGTTGTAGGAAACGCATCAGTGTGCATCCGTATTAAGGAGTCAAGGCCTGAGGGCCAACGGGAGCTCGCCATGTGGCGACTCGAGCTCGGCGCCGACGATGCTCCGGGATGCTTCTTTCATACTCAGGTGCTTGGTGAAAGCGGGAGAGTTGAGCCGCCATTCCCACATTCGCTCTCAGTTCCGCGGCTTCCGGCGCTCGCCTTTACACCAGCCGCGGCGCTAGAGTTTGTGATTGGCGAGTTATTCCAGGAGGCTTGGAGAGAGCACGCTTCAAAAGAGACCCCTGGAATGAATCGCTGGAGGAACGTACAGCAAGTTCGGTTCATGCGTCTGCTATGGTGGAAGTACGAGCGCGTGAGGCAGTCAGCTGGCTCGCCGTGGGCGGCGCTAAAGAGGTCGAAACCTCCGATCGACCTGTTCTTGGCAAGGAGCGCCGTGCCGCCCGCCGGAGCGATGGTGGCGAAGCCCTAGCTACAACACGTGCGGGCAGGGTCCTATACTCGGACGGCGAGCTCCTTGCGCCCATTCGATTGCGCGTCGCGCTGGGGGCTAGCGCGCAGACCGTTGCTTGGGCGCAATCCACAAGGATCTTTCGCAAGAGCGTGTACATCGAGTCGCTTGTTTGCCGACACCACCTTTCGCACGTTAAGAAAAGGCCGGCTCGCATCTGTACTCAACCCCCAAATCCGCGCGCAGGTCTAAGGAGAGTAGCGCATGGTCTTCAAGTCGGTAAAGCAAGCGGCTGTGTCGTTGGATTCCCCGGAGGCATTGTTCAGGGACCTACGCCAGCGAACGATAGCGGCGCCGCACGCTCACCAGGCTGACGTTCTTAGAGACTACGTCGCACAAGCGCTTGATCGTCCGGACGTTGCGCTCCAGTTGCCGACCGGCAGTGGCAAGACGCTCGTCGGCCTGCTCATAGGTGAGTGGCGCCGGCGCAAGTTCGGTGAGCGCGTCGTGTACCTGTGTCCAACCAACCAGCTAGTTCACCAGGTCGTCGCGCAGGCGACCCAACAATACGGAATCACGACCCGCGGGTTTGTTGGCAAGAAGGTCGAATACGATAACAATGCTAGGATGGAGTACAAGAACGGGGAAGTAATCGCGGTGACGTCGTATAGCGCCCTATTCAACACGAGCCCTTTCTTCGATGATCCCAATCTAATCGTGTTGGACGATGCGCACGCTGCGGAGAACTACATCGCCTCCAATTGGTCAGTGCGCATAGAGCGGTTCCGCGAGGAGCACACGGCACTGTTCACCGCTGTCGCGAGTGTCCTTGGACACACTCTTTCGCCAATTGACGCGCGTAGACTGACGGGCGAGTGGAACGACATCTGGGATAAGACATGGGTAGACAAACTCCCGACACCTGTCTTTCACGGCCTTGCTTCCGAACTGACTGCAGTCCTCGACGCCCACGTTGCATCGTTGGACTTGCGGTACCCGTGGTCATTACTCCGGGACCATCTTCATGCGTGCCACGTCTATGTAGGTGCGTCTGAGATCCTTATTCGACCGCTGATCCCCCCGACTTTTACACACCCTCCTTTTACTGGGGCCAAGCAGAGACTGTACATGTCTGCGACGTTAGGGGAAGGGGGAGATCTCGAGAGACTGACAGGAGTCAGAGAGATCTTCAGGCTTGCAGCGCCACCTGGGTGGGATAAGCAGGGGATCGGCAGAAGGCTGTTCTTTTTCCCAGGGCGGTCGTTGAGCACGCAAGACGAGGAGAATCTGCAGGCGCAACTCATCACAACTGCTGGTAGAGCCCTCGTATTGGTGACCGACGAAAGGACGGCTGGTGGGTTCCGGAAGTGGGTGACCATGCGTCTTGGAGTACCCGTATTCGACGCCAGGCAAATCGAGACCTCCAAGGTCGAGTTCATCACGAAGCCAGCCGGTGTGGCTGTCATCGCAAACCGGTACGACGGTATCGATTTCCCCAAGGACGAATGTCGCCTTCTGATCGTCGAGGGCCTGCCGAGGGCAACAAATCTTCAAGAACGATTCTTTGTTGCAAAGATGGGTGCCATTGCGCTATTGAACGACCGCATCCTCACGCGCGTTGTCCAGGCATTCGGACGTTGCACTCGGGATGCCACTGATTTCGCGGCTGTATTGGTTTCGGGCGATGAGCTGATGACGTATCTCTTCACGCGAGAGCGACGTGAATTCTTACATCCTGAGTTGCGGGCCGAGCTTGAGTTCGGAATGGACCAATCACGGGACGCAACCATCGACGACTATCGCCAGTACTTTCACGCGTTCTTGGGGCAGACGAGTGAATGGCGCGAGGCTGAAGGAGGCATCGTCGCCCTTCGGCAGGGCTTCGAGCAGAAGTCGCTTCCCGGAACGCAGGATCTCCGCAACGCGGTCGCCTACGAAGTGGCTTACCAGTACGCGTTGTGGTTTGGTGAATACACCAAGGCACTCGAGTCGGCACGAGCAGTTCTCGGCGCTCTGAATGACCAGACCCTAAGAGGTTATCGAGCCCTCTGGCTCTATCTTGCGGGCGCTGCCGCTTGGCGTGCTGCTGCCGAAGGTCTGGGAGCCCTAGAACCTTTGGCGCGAGATTACTTCGTCAAGGCCAAAGAGGCGGCCCCCGCGGTCCAGTGGCTCGCGCGATTCGTCTACCGAGAGGACGGGGCCACTCAAGCGGCTGACCAGTCCCTAGTAATGTCTGTGATTGAACGGCTCGAGTCTCGGCTCATTGAGCTCGGCACCGTTCAGGACAGAATGTTCGCGGAGGAGGAGGCATTCATACTCAACAACATTCGTGAGAATGCTAGCGACAAGTTCGAAGCAGCCCATGAGCGTCTCGGCCGCCTTCTGGGGTATGAGGCGGGGAATACGGAAACAACCGGTGCGCCCGACCCTTGGTGGATCGCAGATGATCGTCTGTGTTTCATATTTGAGGACCACTCGGATGCGAAGCCAACATCGTCCCTGGACGTGAGCAAGGCGAGGCAGGTCGCAACACACCCCAACTGGGTCCGCGCGAACCTTCCGGTTGCTGACGATGCCAGAATCATACCGGTGCTTATCACACCAGTTACAAGGGCCGATCCGGATGCGTTACCTCACCTCGGAGGCGTCGCCTACTGGGCTCTTGACGATTTCCGAAACTGGGCGCGTGTCGCTGTCGCCGCAGTTCGCGACCTTCGGCGAGAGTTCCCGGGGTCCGGCGACCTTGTCTGGCGTGCTCAGGCCGCGGAGCGCTATGGCAGGGACCGTCTAGACCCGCGGGGGCTGGAACAGCTTGTTCGATCACGACCGGCACAAACAGGTCTGGCCGCACCCACCGTAGCGAATTCGTAGCAGCTTCCAACCGTTCAGCACCCGGCGATTGGTCACCTAGGCCAAGAGACGCTCGGCGACAACACCCATGCTTTCCACCGCCGCTCTTGTCTCAAGATCTGAGACTGTGGCTGGGAATGCCCGCCCGTAGCCGGTGCCCTGCGCGTTCCGAAGAGCATTCACAGAGCACGCCAATTCGTAAAGGGCCGCGTCGAGCCGCTGTTGGGAGGTCGTTGCCTGGTCGCGAGAGATTGTCAGTCCCAGTGCCATGAAGGCTTGAGCCAGGAGAGTAGGGAAGTTTGTGATTGTCGGTTCGGCATTGTACTTGCTGACCAACACGTGCCTTGCAGTTGCCTCGAGCAGGTCCTTCCCTGTTACTGTTACCAGAGCTGCGTAGGTGGCACCTCGCTTTGCCCGTCGCAAGTACGCCGCGAGAGCTTCAGAGAGCTGCCGGCCACTTAGGGAGTCCAGCAGCAAGGGGCGGAGTTCACCGTCCCGCGTTAGGACTTACGCGTCCGAACGGAAGGCTTCGATAGCGTCCGTGATAGCATCCGCTCCGACGAAGTTCGGCGATCCCTCGCGGAAACCGCCACAATCCTTTCGGCACGTTTACCAGAGTCACCGCCAAGCGCCCACCGGCTTGCGGTGCGTGCTCCATTGCCCAGCTCAAAACCGCACGCACTCGCCTCGCCTTACCGACAGTCTGACCAGCGTGGGCGGGGTCTCCTTCCATGAGGCGGGACTGCTGAAAGTGGAACGTGAGGGTCGAGTGCATCGGCTCGCGCTTCACTTCCGCCAAGCCGTCGTCGACTAAGCGGGACAGTGCTGTAATCAGGACATCGGACAGCTGGAGATTCTGCATGCTCAATCATAGGGGTCGGGGGTAGCTGGGCGCAGCGCCCATCAGGGGGAATGGGAGGACTGCTGTGCATGCCTGCCCTTGCCTGGGTACCGGGTCCAGCTAACGCTGCCTATGGCGCCTGTCCAAAATGGGACCTCGAGTCAACTCGATTGACCGAGTCAAGGCAGCGTCTCTCTGCAAGCACTTTACAAGCATTTCTCCGGACATGAGCGGGCATTGCCCCCCAAGCCTTCCGGGCGCCGATGCCTGGCGGGCAACCACTTACGGACATGGTGTCCTCCAAACAAACCCGGTCGGCTCGGCTCTGGATCAGGAGAGTCCTGGTTCGATCCCAGGAGGGGCAACTCGAAGCGCGAGGCGATGATAAATCGTGTCGCGCTTAAACGAGGAGACCTGCAGATCCGAAGATAAGGTGACGGATGCGAGGCTTTGTCGACTGAGTGGCATGCAGTCCTATCTACCTCGGATTCGACGGCGAACGGCGCACTGGAGGTCAAAAGAAACCGCCCTTGCGGATGTACATCGCAAGGGCAGCCTGCTGAAGACGCAGCCAGCTCTACCTACCTTGAGACTCCTAGTCGTTCCGCAAGACGCCGCGCGTTGGGGCGTGTCTTCTCGTCAGCA
>JACXTT010004860.1_pt1 | contig 19820 bp, 15 predicted proteins | sample 9270951 | NCBI WGS metagenome assembly JACXTT01 (sample SAMN15532306, study PRJNA645909) | rock metagenome | isolation source: weathered quartz diorite | place: Puerto Rico | collected 2017-06-21 | reverse complement strand
GAAGCTACAGGTGTCGCACACGTATTCGCGCAGTTCCAGATCCGGAGTGGAAGTGAACTCCACGATCAAATGGCCCCGCATCTTGGCTTCCTGCCGTTCGATGTTATAGATCATCCGCTGCAGCAACTCTTCGTTGACGAGGTCCCAGGTCCAGTTTTCCAACTCGCCGAGCCATTCCTGATAGTCGTCCAGGGTCAGCCTTTTCCAGGGAATCCCATAGTGCTGTTGGTGAAGGTACGGCCAGACATAACCCGGCGCCAGTTGTGGCGTCACGTGGTGGTACCCGCCCTTCTTGACGTCGAGGCGCTTTGACACCACAGCCGCAAAGTCGGCCGCTGTCATCACTGCATTGGGGGGTGCTACGGCCCCTGGCGTGGGGACCGCAAACTGATTCATGGCCCCCGAGCGCTCGTGCACGAAGTGTACATGGGCGTCCCGGTAGTAATCGGCCGCCGCCGTCCCTGCCGGACCCGGCGCAGGGGCCGGGGCGTTGGTCCAGCCAACATAACCCCGGAACGAGGTCTTGCGCCAAGTCTGTAACTGGGCGGTGTGCCCGGTGGGCAGTTTCGGATAACGCGAGCGCAGAACGGCCCAATTGGGGTGTTCCGACCCGTCTGGCATCGGTTCGAATGACACGGCCGCGCCAATACGGTAGCCGTCGCCCGCGATGCGGGAAGGGCGGAAATATATCCCCGCCCGGCCCCGCGACCCGGGAAAATACTTTTCCGGATCCTGCTCCCCTACGTTATCGTGCGTGATGGTTGCGATGACCTTCTTCCCCTCGTCATCCACGGCGAGCCACGGAGCAAGACTGTTCTTGTCTTCGTAGCCGAACGGCGCCCGGTAGTACACGCCGAGGTCCTTCGGACGGATGCCTCCGCAGAACGTTTGTCCTCCCGAACTCTTTTTCACCCCTGTCGTCAACCCGAGGTTTTCCAGTAGGATCTTACTGGATGTTCTCCTGACCTTGACTGTCCGCTTCGTTCCCGAGCCCGTCGTCTCGATCGTAATCACGCCGCCGGCCTCGGTAGCTTTAGCCGCTGCGCCGGCTTCCTGCAACGCGGAATGTATCCACACGGCCGCCTGCGCCTTCGATAACGCAGGCAAAGCGGGCAGGTTGACGGTGATCGACTTTGAGTCCACGTGCAGATGCAGTCGCGCCGGATCCTCCGTGTCCACCGTCGCTCCAGCGGCCGTGGAGGTCACCGACGCGGGGGTACTGACGGCGCCGGTATGAGTGCCGGCCGCCAGTCCAAGCCGCGTGAGCAATTCCGGATGTGAGTCCGTGCTGATTCGAAGGGTTTGATTCGCGTCTTCCTCCTCGGTGCGAATCGTGATGAATTCCGTGGCTTTGTCGTATTCCGCATACGCTTTGACGCCCTTCGTCTTGCACGCGGCCGTAATATCCGCAGCTGCCCGTTTCTTCTGGAGTTCCGGGTCCTTCGTCAGTTGGACGTCCACCCGAGCGCCGTTGACGCGCAGCACCAGCAGATTCAATGGAGCGGTGTCGATTGTCGCAGCCCCGTTCGTCTGTGTGGATGCGGCCGATGTGCCCGTTCCCCGAACCTCGCCCGTGGCGAGGCCGATGCGGGTGAGCAGGAGCGCGTTCGAGGACTGCCGCACGTCGATGAACCGGTTTGTGCCGAAACCGTTGGTTTCGACTACAATCCGGTTCGCGTCATCCAGGCGGGCTCTCGCATTGAGGCCGGCATTTTGGATGGCGTTGTTGATGTCGTTCACGATATTCGCCTGCGCGACGTTCGGTCCGGTCGCCGTCGTGACGGTCACCAGCTTGCCGTCTACGCGAAAGCGCAAGCGGGTCTGGTCGGCAGTGGTAAATTTGCGCAGATAGCCCGAAATCAGCGTGCCCGGCGTGCCAGCCTTACCGGCGGTGTCGGTGAAATCGAGTTGCTTGACGAGCGCCTTCGACGATAGCGCCGGCACAAGCGTCACGGTCTGCCCCACTCCGTTTGCGTTGGTGTGGATTTCCAACTGGTCGTCGTCCACCACAGCGGTGGCCGGGTTTGCTCCCATCGCGCCGTTGATGGCCGCCACTGCCTGGGCCAGGGTAATGGAACGTTGCTTGGGAAAGTTCACCACCACGTTCACGCCGTTCACTGCAAAAACCAGGCGGTTGATCTCAGTCTCGATAGCCGGATCGCCATTGTCGGCGGCGGCTGCTGCTGGCGTCGCGTCCAGATACTCCGGACAGTTGATGTAGGTCTTAGGGCCATCGGCAACACCCGCCCCTCGCTCTCCCGTCACGTATTGGAGATAGGCTTTCGTACGGGTCCGCTGCTTTTCGGCCGCGGTTGGGCCAACAAATACGTCAGTTAGAATGTCCGCAGCCGACATCTCCCCAAAGGTCCAATCGATGCGAATCGGCCCTATGAGTTCAGCCATGGTTGGCGCCGCCGCCAAGGTTGGCCGTGCAGCGTTCGGGTACAAGACATCGAGCTTCGATAGCACTGCCGGAGACGCACAGACTGGAATCCACGGGCGCGGGATCGATTCCTTGTCTTTGGTCACGCGCTCGTCGGAAATATCCATCTTGCCGCGGTAGTCGTCCATTTGCTGGAGCGAAGCGGGGGGCTTGTGCTGGAGTTCGGTGTAGGCATGCCGGTCGTCTATCCAAACGATCAGGTTGCCCGCCTTGTCATTGAGCGTAGTCGAAGCCGCTGCCGGCAACACATCGTTTCGATTTGCGGGATCTCCAAACAAAGGGCGCCCGGTCAAAAGAGCATTGTTTATGGCGCGCGTTAGCGAGGCCTGCGTCTTGCTGCCGGCCTGGCCGTCCATGGCGAGCCGCGTGTACGGGGGCACAGCCTCGACCGCATGCGAACGCTGGAATTCGCGAACCGCCTGCTTGTACTCGTCCCGCCCCTTCGATGAGTTTACCGGGCCGGGATGATACCCGAGGTCTGCAAGCTTCTCCTTGATCCACTTGGTGGAGCCCGCCTGCAGCGCGGGCCCTGGCCAATGCGGCGCGAGCGCGAATTCGAGACATTGCGTATCGGTCACGGGGTCGGCGTTGGTTCCGATGTCCTGGTGGGTGAACAGACGGACCTCGGTGTGCATGGCCGCAAATGCCAGGCCGTCGTCTTCATCGATGCCGCTGTGAGCCTGAATCTGGACGCGGTATGGCGCGCGGTTCCTGCGGATGTCATGACCGTCGTCGCGCTCTCCGTCCCACTGCAGCGAATGCTCCCCTTCGGTCAGATCGTCAGGACGCAGCGGCTTACGGACGATTAGCCTGTTTGGATTGCCAGGGGCAGTATCGTAGATCAGAATCTGCCCGAATTTGAGCTTGCTGGTTCCAGTGACTTTCCAGCGAATCAGCAAGGACTTCGGGCTCGCCTCCGTGTTGGACCGGAATTCGGGCCAAAAGGGAAACAATTCCAACTTGGCGTCGCCATCGGCGGTGTTCTTGAAATACCGCAGCATCATTGTGTACGGAGACTGTGCGACATTGATGAATCGTCCGGGCGCGGCTGCCGATGCCTTGGCCAGTACGCCCTCTTCCACGTCGGTCCGCCCGTCCCAAATGACATTGTTGCCCTGCGCGCGTTCGCCTTGCGGGCCTAGCGTGATATGCCGCATTCGAATATCGAGCGGCTTGTAGGTGAAGGTGACGATTCCCTCGTCTTCTTTGACGGACGCCTTGCAGTAATTGCTTGCGTGGATGTCCAGATCCACCAACCTCGCCCGCGCCGTAACGCCTTCCACCGAAAACCGGATGTCGCAGTTCTCGGTTCCGGGACGGAACCATTTGTCGAGGGATTCGATTCGAATGGCCGGCGCTGGTAACGCGTCCTTCACTTTCACCGTGTAGGTGTGGTTCAGGGACAGCATGATCTGTTCATACAGCTTCGGCAACCTGATGACAGGATTGGGAACCGTAGGGCGAATTATAGTGTTTTGTGGGTTGACCCAGTCGATTTCGGCTTCCAGGCAGCCAAGCTGCTCGATGATCGCGCGATTGACTTCGAGCGGATCGATTGTGGCCCAATTAAAAAGGGCCAGTTCCTGCCAGGTAATGTTGAAGGTGGGGTCACAATGCCCCAGGATTGCCGTCAGTGTTTGGCCAGCCGTCACAACATGTGGATCCGCTTGGTTGCGCTTGACAAACGCTCTGGGCATTTCAATCTCCCCCGAAATTGACGATGCTTCTCCTGCAATCGGGCCAGACCTTCGACGTTAAGCCCCTAAGTTTATCACCCGGCGCTCTGGCCTACCTGCCAGCCTATTTCGCGTCCACTTTTTTCCATTGCGTCTCCACTTGCTGGAGTAGTTTGGCCCGTTCGCCGCCATCGACAAACCTGCCCTTTACGATTATCGCGGAGATGTTGCGTGTGTTCCGGATGTCGTCCAGAGGATTGGCCTCGAGCAGCACCAGGTCGGCGCGTTTGCCGGTCTCTACGGTGCCGGATGAGGGGAGAATCCCGAGATATTGCGCCGGATTCTTTGTAGCGGTCTGCAGCGCTTCCATCGGAGTCAGCCCCGCTTGCACAAAGTAGGCCAACTCTTCGTGCAGACTGAAGCCTGGATAGACCGAAACACACGGCGTATCGGTGCCTGCGAGGAGACCGACTCCTTCGTGTTGCAATTTGGCGATCAGGTCGTTGACCTTGGGGGCCAGCTTGAGCCGGTTCGCTTTGATCTTTTCGGGTGCGACATTCATCTGGTTGATCTCGAGCAGCTTGGGCCAGACCTTGTCGATGACGAAATCCGGCACGTAGCGGCTGCGCGGATCGGACTTCGCATTGAATTCGTCGAGCGGGGTGATCTCGCTCCAGGCGAGCGTGGGACAGATCCAGACGCCATTCTTGCGGAGCCTTTGAGCGAGCTTCGTGGCCTGCTCCGGACTGTAGTAATCAGCCATGATTCCAGGGTTCGCGCCGCTTTGCGCGGTCACCATTGCGATGTTCCGGATCTGCCGAAGCGACGAGAAGGAACCCGATATGTTCAATGCTGTTCTGGCCCGAGTCCGCGACATCTTCCGCTGAGACGGCATCCGGGACATGGCCGGCGACTTGCAGATTCAGCCTATGCGCCTCTTTGACGATGGCGAAGAAAACAGGCTGCGAGACGGTCGATTGAATCTTGATGAAGTCCGCCCCGCGGCGCTTCAGAGCCTGCACGGCCCGTACGGCTTCGTCTACCGTGGCGACGCCAATCGAGGATGAGAAGCCTGCGCAGGGCCGGACGGCCCACCAATGGACCAGAAACTCGGCTCCGCCACTACGTTCGGCTCCGTTGCGCAGGCGAGTTCCTCCAAAAGGTGGGAACCGGCCCATCCAGCATCGGCCCGGAAGCGACGATCTGCGGACCAACAAGCCGCCCGGACTCGATCTCCCTCCTGCGGTCCTGGAGTTCCTGCAAGTCGCCCCCAATGTCGCGAATCCCGGTGACCCCGTTGGCGATGAGCAACGGCAGAAATGTCTCGCGGCTTCCGGCAAACCAGTCGGTGAAAGCGGAATGCACGTGCATGTCCCAGAGCCCCGGGATGAGGAACTTGCCGGATCCATCCACCACGCGCGCCCCGATGGGGATCTTGACGGCCGCCGACGGCCCATCGCGCTGATCCGCTCGCCATTGACGATCACTGTGGTGTCGGGGCGAACCGGGGCGCCGGTAGCGTCAATGACGTTGACGTGAGTGATCGCCAGCGGCTGGCCTCTTTGCTGCGCGACGGTGACGACGGACAGTAGAAGCAGGGCGAGTTCCCCGAGAGGTGGTTGCTTCATGCGAGGTTCCAAAAGTCTAGCACTCGACGCCGGGGAACATGCGGCCAGCAGAGTCTGACGTCGTCACCCGCTGGTTCGCAGGCGCATCATGGTCACGAGTAAACGACTTCCACCCGCCGCAAATAGTCGCTCAGACTCTTCAATTGAACCCTTATGCTCGTGACGTCGCGCACCTTGGCGGCCTCCTGCAGTACGCTTCCAATCGTGCTGATTTCCGAAAACCCGTATCCGGTCCCGGTGCCTTTCATCTTATGGCCAATGGTCTGTACCGTGTTCAGGTCCATGGCTTCGACGGCTACTGTCAGCGCCTGAACATCATTCGCACGATTGGCGAGATAATCCGGGATCAAGTCCTCCAGCCCGGCCTTTGCCGTTATGCGCAGGCGGCCGAACGGCTGAGGAGGAGCGGTTTCAGCCTCAGGTTCAGTCCGCGCCGCCGCCGAAGCGCCAGGTTCGGACCCGCTCGGGAGCCATCGTTCAATCGTATCGATCAAAGACTTCTCATCGACAGGCTTGGGAATATAGTCGTCCATACCCGATTTCAGGCACTTCTCCCGGTATCCTTGCATGGAATGAGCCGTCATCGCGATGATTCGGGTGAATCGCGAATTGCCTTCCCGTTCGCGGATGGCGGCAGTCGCCTGGAAGCCATCCATTACAGGCATCTGGCAATCCATCAGGACGAGAGGATAGGGCGTGCCAAAAATCATGGTCATCGCTTCAGCGCCGTTGTTCGCTACGTCGCAGTCAAACCCATGCCGGCTGAGCAAGCGGGCGGCCAGTTTCTGGTTGTCGGCGTTGTCTTCGACGACGAGAACCTTGCGGCGCGCGGTGGGCGCCTGGTGAGGAGCCGTCACGGCCTGGGTTTCGGACCTGGATGATGCAACTTGCATTGCCGATGGCAAAGGACGCATCAGCATCTCGAGGGCCCGGCGTAGTTGGCTCTTTCGCACAGGCTCCACCAGGCAAATCGGAACTCCGGCCTGACGAGCCTGTTCGATCTCTACACGCTCGGAATAAGAGGTCAACATCACTAATCCCGTGGACGCGAGTTTGCGGTCCGAACGGATGATCGTCGCCAAATCGAGACCGTTCATGCCTGGCATGCCGAAGTCGAGCACGGCAACGCTGTACGGCCGGCCGCAGCGGGCGCCGGACCTCATCATCGTGATTGCCTGGAGAGCGTCCGAAGCTGTGTCAACGCAGGCCCCCCAGCCCTCCAGGTACTGCTTGACGACGGTCCGATTGCTCTCACTGTCGTCAACGATAAGCACCGGCCGCCCCGCAATTGCAGCGGGCTCCTGATCGATTGCTTGAATGGGTTCTCGCGGCGCCTCGAACGGCAGCTCTGCCCAGAACAACGATCCCGCGCCAGGTTCGCTTTCGAGGCCGATGTGTCCAGACATCAGCTCGGTGAGCCGCTTGCAAATGGCGAGCCCAAGACCGGTTCCCCCGTACTGCCTGGTGGTGGAACCGTCGGCCTGAGAAAAGGGTTGAAACAGACGGGCTTGAACCTCCGGCGCGATGCCAATCCCGGTGTCCCGAACCTCGAAACGAAGCACGATCTTTCGCTCATCGTTGCGAACCAGGGAAACGTGAAGCCTGACTTCCCCCTGTTCGGTAAACTTGATTGCGTTGTTGAGCAGGTTAATCAGAATCTGCCGGACGCGCGCCTTGTCGCCTCGCAATCGATCCGGCACCCCGGGCGCAAAGGAGGTTATCATCTGCAGATTCTTGACCCCAGCGGGCTGAGAAAGGAAGTCGGCAACGTCCTCAATCAGGGAATCGACTGTAAAGTCCGCGGGATCGAGGTCTAGCTTTCCGGCTTCGATCTTCGAAAAATCCAAGCTGTCGTTAATCACGACCAACAGCGATTCGGCGCCGCGCCGGATCGTTTCTGCATAGTCTCGCTGCTCGGCATCGAGATTGGTGTGCAGCAACAGGCCGCTCATTCCGATCAGAACGTTCATCGGCGTGCGGATCTCGTGACTCATATTGGCAAGAAACTCGGATTTCATCCGCCCGGCCTCGACAATCTTGGTTTCAGCACGCTTCCGGTCGGTGATATCGACGATCGAACACAGCACGACGGATTCCCCGTCCACCTCGATGGGGTTCAACCCGACTTCAACGGGGAATTCAGAGCCGTTCTTGTGGACCGCAAACAGATCCTGTCCCGATCCCATCGCGCGCGCATCCGGATCGGCGAAAAACCCGCCGCGCCTTCCAGGATGGAAGTCCCGAGCCGGCCTCGGCAGCAGGGTCTCCACCGGCTTTCCGACCAGCTCCTCGCGCTCGAAACCAAACATTTTTTCCGCCTGGCGATTCATTAGCGTTACCAGGCCGCGCCGGTTCACCATGAGAATGCCGTTCGGTACGGACTCAATCACCGTCTCCAGCCGGCGGTTCGCAGCGGCCAACTGTGCATTGTTGCACTCGAGCGCGAGGCGCGAGCGTTCAACGGTTTCCTCGTTGTCCATGTGCTCCGTAGGGCAGCGCTCGAGCGAACAGGAATCGGCTCTGCGATCTGCCATTGGCTCAGAGGCTCTCGATGCCGACTCCGTTGTTCGCGGAAACTCCAAAAGCGAACAGGAATCGGCTTTGCGATCTGCCATTGGTTCAGAAGCTCTCGAAGCCGATTCCGTTGTTCGCGGAGGCTCCAAAAGCATTTCGGACCGAATCTCATTGGACATGAATTAGTTCCTCCCAGTCCCCCGGCAAGCAAACCGGGATCGGCTTTGCGATCCTCCAATGGCCCACGAACCCTCGACGCCGATTCCGCCGTTCCCGGCCTTCACACCAGCGCCTCTCTCGTAGCCCGCAGCGGCGCCAGCACGCTCATCAGGTCGTACGCGCTGACTGGCTTTCGCAGAAAGGCGGAGCAACCCGACCGTGCAGCCTGCCGCATCTGGGTGCTGACGTCGTCCGACGAGAAGACAACAATCGGCGTACGCGCATGCCCGGACCCAGTCTCCCAGGCGCGAATCTCGCGGATGCTTTCATAGCCATTAATGCCGGGCATGTGGATATCCATGAAGATCACGTCATAGCGCCGCCCTCTGACTCGATCCAACGCCTCGAGGCCCGTTCGCGCACGTTCCACCGATTCGCCTCGCAGCATCCGTTCGGTCAGCGCAAAGCTTTCGTCGCAATCCTCGACGATCAGAATCTGCAAGGGCGCGATCGCGGAGGCCGTTGCATTCTCGGCGTTCGCCGCCACATCGCGTGTCAGGCGAATCTCCAAACAAGTGTCGTCGCGCGATGCGGGCCGATCGATTGCAGCGGCGCCCCCAAGCCCCCGTAGGCGGATTCCGGCCACCAGCGCGCTCAGTTTCAAACTGATGTCCGGAGCTGCCCAGTCCAGTTGGCTAAGGTCGGCCTGCATCCATTCGAGCAATTTACCGGCGGCATCCTCGGATAATGTGATGCGCAGGCACGCTGTGTCGGCCCGATCGGCGGAAACAGTCAGGTAAACATCTCCCGGATACAGCTTCAATCCGAGCTTGACAATCCGCACCAGGGCGTCGTCGAGCGCCCTGCGGTTCTGCCGGATCGCGACCGGTTCCCTGCCGCCGCCAAACGTCAACCGGGGCGGATCGCCACGGCCAGCCGATAGATTCAGCACCATCACGATTTCGCCTACGCAGAGCGAAAGGTCGACTTCTTCGACCGGTTCTGCAACTGGCGCCGGCCCTGACAACACCTCTCGAACATCGTCAAGGGTTCGCAGGAACCGGTCGGTGCTCGTCCGGCTCGCTCGCAGGCAGCTATGCCAGGTTGGGTCGATTTCGATTCCCTGCTGGGGCTCCAACATCGCGGAAGCGGCATAAATGGCGTTGCGGGCTTCGTTGGAAAGATGATCGATCAGACAGACTATCGCTTCATTGGTCATGGTGTTTGGCGCTCCTTTACCCGGATCCTCAGGGCCTCCGCCCGCCGCGGGCAGGGCTAATGGAAAAGTATTCGACGAACCGGCGCACAAGATTGACTTTTTTGTTGGCCGGTTCGAGCGGCAGCATTTCAATGGCGATCTTTTGAAACGCCTTGGCGAGCGGCGATGTTCCCATGACCGCTGTGCCGTTCTGCGCCGCCCGCGCTAGTTGCGGCGCGTCGAAGGGCACCGTCTGATCGACCGACATCAGAATAATGGATTCGATATCGGACATGCTGAGCGCCGACCGGTGCACGTTGTTGAGAACTACGGAGACTCTGTCGATCAATCCCAAATCGCGCAGCCATGCCGACTTTCTTCGCGCCACATGCAGGGCGCCGATGTCAGGAGTGCACACCAGATAGATTCGCTTCGAACGGTGTAGCGTCTCGATCTCGTGGTCGTCCATCGTGCCGGGCAGGTCGACGGCGACGATCGAGTAGAGTTGCCTCGCAAATTGCAGAATCTGCATGAATCGCTCGGCGGAGAACTGCTGCGTGGATTGGATCGGCCCCGATCCCACCAAATGCAGGCTGCCGCATTGGGAGACCAGGCTCGCCCAAAGATCCGTGTCGAGATTCTCGGATTGCACCAGAGCGTCCACGATGTCGTGGTTGCCGCCCGCTTTCAACAGAAACGAGGTCACGCCGAGCCGCACGTCAAAGTCCAGGAGAAGAGTCGGTTCCCCCGACATTTCCGCGGCTGCCGACGCCGCATAGGTGGCGAGCGTGGTCGCCCCGCAGCCCGGTTTGGCCGGCAGGAAGGCGTACAATTCCGCCAGCACCTCCGTCGTCGAGTTCATCTTGACCTTGATGCGGCGCACGGCCTGGCGGACCTCTTCTGCATCGCTCGACGGGAGGATTTCCCGAATTCCCGCCTGCATCAGCTGGAGCACGTCCTCTCGCGTACCCCCTCCTCCGATGGCGAGGCAGGCGAAATCAGGGTGCAGGCCGACCGAGCGAACCAATGGCAAGGCTCGCCTCGGATCCTCGAAATCGACGATCAGGATGCACTTTTGATCGGAAGGAACCGTACGCAGCCGGGAGGTGTCGGAGTAGCCGATCTGCCAGATGCTTTCAACCCCAAAACCTTCGCCCAGCGCTGCGAGGATATTCCGGTGAAACTGGAGGTCTGATGAAGCCGAGATGAAAATCATAGTGGTTTCAGTACGCACTCCGCTCATCGGCCCCAATTTCGAAACGTTGAGAAACAGTTGCTCATGTTTTTTCGCCTCGGTGCGATATGGGAAAGTATGAGTGAACTTTGCGCGGCGACAGCCTACTCGGCGGAAAACAGGATCATTACCGAACACGTGACGACTGCTTGTGCGGGGGCGCACGTACTCGTCGTCGACGACGACACCGATTTTCGTAAACTGGCTCGCAGACTGCTCGAACCCGACGGCATTCGAGTCACCGAGGCGGAGAGCGCCGATCAAGCTTTTTCGTACCTCGAGGAGCACGCCGACTCGGTGAGCGTAGTCCTGATGGACTTGGTTATGCCCGGGCGGGACGGCATCCAGGCGATCCGCGAACTGAAACGAAGGTTTCCTCACGTGCCGGTGATTGCCGTTTCGGGCGCGGACTCTGCCGAGCTTTACCTGAGCATCTCCGCGCTTTTCGGCGCAAACTCGGTGCTGCGGAAATCCAAGCTCGAACGATTGACGGAGAGCATCTGGCGAATCCTGAACCAGTAGAACGGGCAGGGCCGTCCCTTGACAAATGAATTTCACCAGGATAATATTATTATATCCGGGTAGAAACCGATGAGGAGGGATAGCCGTGCTTTCAACCGCCGACAGAAAAAAGGCCGCCAGAGAATACAAGGAACGCAAGCCCAACATGGGGGTCTTCGCCGTGCGCTGCACTGCAACTGCCGCGACCTGGGTGGGATCCACTCGAAACCTGGACGCCGCCAGGAACAGTTTCTGGTTTGGGCTGCGCCTGGGAAATCATAAGGACAAATCCCTGCAAGCCGAATGGAACGCCCACGGGGAACGTTCTTTCGAATACGAGATTCTCGAGAAGTTTGACGAAGATGCGACGCCGCTTGCGATTCCGGATCTGCTCAAAGACAGGAAATCTCATTGGGCAGCCGCATTGGGCGCCCGGCCTGTTCTATGACTAACTCCGCATCCGCGCGACAAAGTACAACCCTGCCAGCGAGAACAACCCGTCCGGCGCCCACGCTGCCAGCGACGGAGGCAGTTGATTCAAATTTCCCACCTGCTCGAAAAGCTGATTCAACGCGATATACGCAATCGCAATGGAAAAGCTGAGTCCCACGGCCGCCATCGCGCCTCGCACGCCGCCGCGGAATGAAAAGGGAACCCCAATGAGCGCCATGATCAGCGCGAATAACGGCGTCGAAAACTTCTTGTGGAATTGCACCCGCAGTTGCACCGTGTCGAATCCGCGCTGGTTGAGTTCCGCGATGTAACGGTCCAGTTCCTCGAAGTTCATCTGCTTCCCCTGCTTTACCTCTTTCAGGAAGTAATCCGGCGCCTCGACCAGTTCGTCGAACGTGCGCGTGTCGCCGCTGAACGGATCGTAATCGTTCTCGCGGATGCCATCGAAATCCCGTCGCCAGCCGTTCTGAAACACCCAACGCTTGAGTTTCGGCTCCCAACGGGCTTTTTCGGCCGAGATGTGCCGCTTGAGCTTCGCTGCCTTCCAGTCGATTTCGTACACGTTCACGTCGAGCATCGCCTTTTCGTTGGGATCGAAATAGCGGTAGTAGTAGATGCGGCCGTCGGGTCCATTCACCCACTGCTGGTCGGGCCGCAGGTACGTCTGCACGGGCCGGCCCTTGATCTCGCTGCGGATGCCATCCTGAATGCGATTCGCTTGCGGAATGTAGAAGTGATCGAAAGCGAACAAGCCGCCGGTGAGCAGCGCGGCGGCGATGAGGATCGGCGCCGCGAGACGGTACACGCTGATGCCGCTGGCCTTGAACGCCGTCACCTCATTCGATTTCGATAGCACGCCAAACGTCACGAGCACGCTCACCAGAATGCTGATGGGCGCCGAATCGTAGAGGAACTTCGGCGTCAAAAAGAACAGATACGTGAATACGCGCTGGAGCGGAATCTGATTGCGGATGATGTCGCTCAGCAGTTCGAAGAACGTGTACACGTGGGAGATCATCACAAACGCAAACAGTACGACGGCGAACCAGAACAGGAAGCCCGACAGCACGTACGTGTCGATCAACTGCGGCACAAAGATGAGGCGCCGCGTGCGTCCCACCGCGGGACCCTGGCTCACCTGCGGAACCGCGCCGCTGATGGCGGCGCCGGCCCGCTTGAAGAAACCGCGGACATAGCCGAACAGGTCGCGGTCGCCCGGAGCCTCGAGGCGGATCATGAGCACGATGCCGATGACGGCAAACAGGAGATTGGGGGTCCAGACGGCGAGTTCCACCGGCACGCGGCCTTGCCGCGCAACGTTCATCATGCCGATTTGGCTCATGTAGTAAGCGAACGCCAACCCCAGCGTCAGTACGAACGCCGCGGACTTCGACGCGCGCCGGGTAGACACGCCTAGAGGAATTCCGACCAGCGCCAGCAACACGCAGGCGAGCGGCAGCGACAGGCGCTTATGCAACTCGATCTTTGCTTCGTTCAGGGCGAACTTGGTGGTTTCGGGCGAAGGCTTGTATACGTAGCGCCATAGTGGGACCGAATCCATTTCCAGTTCCGGGTGGCGGTTGCGCGCTTCGCCGGGCCGTTCCGCTTCGAGGATCTGTTCGGTCTTGGGGCTGACGCTCGCCCGGTACTGCACGCCTGTGACTTCATAGGTGGCGCGATTGAGAAGCGACAGTTGGATGCGATTGCGCACCGCATCGGGCCGGGCAATCGCGCTATGCGCAAGCATGACTCGTGGCGTGTCCTGGGCGGAAGGGACTTCCTCGACAATCGCCGCCTCCGGCGCTTTCGCGGCGGCGACATCGGCGATGAAGATGTCGCGCCAGTTCGAAGTATTGCCTGGAGTAGGAGTCACTTCGCCCACGTACAGTACGATCTTCGGTTCCTGAAACTGTTCGGCGAAGACCCGCGGCTGCACCTCGGCGGTCAACTGCGATGCCGCAAGCTTCGCCGTAATGCGATTGACTTCGCGCCAGGCCCAGGGCGTCAACCACAACGACGCCGCGGCGGTTCCGAGCATCGCGAGAAACGCCACCGACAGAGCTGGCGCCGCGATTCTGCGTCCCGATATGCCTGCCGCGCGGATTGCCGTCACTTCGCCGTCGCTGGACAAGCGGCTCAGGCCGATGAGCACGCCCACCAGCACCCCTAGAGGAACCGTGTTCGGCAGCGCGAACGGAACCGCGAGCGCCACCATCAACGCCACGGTTTTCGCGGGCGCCGCGGTGCGCACCAGAAGTGAAAACAGATCTCCGCCCAAACTTCTGAGCAGCAGAATAACGGTGAAAAGGCTAACGCCGATAATGGCGGCCGCGGCGATCTCGCGAAAGATCGCCCGGGACAACAGACGCATTCTCTTTATTGTCGCGCACGCAGGCGCGTTAGCCTGAAGGGGTTGTCTCCCAAACGCTTGCTCTTCCTGTTCATTGTCCTCATCCTGTATGGATCGTTTTATCCATTTCAGTTTGATGGCGCACGTTTCATGGCTGCCTGGGAGGTTGGCCTGCTGCAATCGATGATGGTCGGTTATGCAGGCCGGGGCGACACGATCGCGAACCTGCTTGTCTACATCCCCATTGGCATCTTCTTGCGTCTGTCCCTAGGCGGGGGCGCGAGAAACTTCGCGTTAACAATCGCCGGCGGATTCCTGCTGTCGTTGCTCGTAGAAGTCGGCCAATTCGCCACGCGCGATCGCGATCCGAGCCTCACGGATGTCTTTCTGAATGTCATCAGCACCGTTATCGGCGCGAGCCTCGCGACGTGGCTGTGGATGCGGCTGATTCCCGTTCTGGCCAAAGCCCGTCAAGCCAAAATCCCAACCATTGCGATCCTGCTTTTGCTGGTCTGGATCGCGATCCATTCCGCGCCGTTCATCCCGACCCTCGGCATGCACAAGCTTCGCGCGGCTCTTTCGCCGCTCAAGTCGTTCACGGTCACGCTCGAAGGCGTATCGCGCTGGAGCGCGGCGTGGTTGATTCTGGCGTCGGTTTTGCGGGCGCTGCTCGTGCGGAAACGGTTTTTGCCCGGTTTCGTGGCCGCGGCCGCGATTTCCCTTGGCATGCGCCTGTTGTTCACGAAGCAAGCGGTCTCTTGGAACGAAATCGCGGGCCTCGGACTGTCATTTCCGGTGGCGGTTTTCGCTCCGTTTCTCTCCGCGCCACTGGTATTGTCGTTTTTGCTGATTTCGGGATTTTCACCATACCAGTTCTCGAGCGTGCCGGCGCCGGTCGGTTGGGTTCCTTTCGTCGGTTTTCTGTCGAGAGATTGGGGCAGCGTTTACCCCGTCGTGCTCGAAAAGTCCTATCTCTATACGGGCGCCGTCTGGCTTGTCTATCAGGCGGGCTTCAGCCGCATCGTGAGCGGCGTCTCGGTTGCGGTGGTGCTGGCGGTCGTCGAGTGGGCCCAACGCTACCTTCCCGGCCGAACGCCAGAGGTTGCGGATCCCTTGATCGCCCTGCTTGTGATATTACTGCTGGAAAGGAAAACCGGCCACACATCATGATGAAGCCACTACTGCTTGCGTTCGCCTTCGCCGCCGCCGCTCTGTTGCCGGCGCAAGAAGGCGCCTTCCGCGATTTATTCAACGGCCGCGATCTATCGGGATGGGTGAACGTCAACCTGGCGCCCGATACCTTCCGCGCCGAGAATGGACTCATCATCTGCAAAGGCCAACCCATCGGCGTCATGCGCAGCGACCGGCAGTATGAGAACTTCATCCTGCACATCGAGTGGAAACATCTCGAATCGGGCGGGAATTCTGGTGTTTTCGTGTGGTCGGACGCGATTCCCGGCGAGAAGAACCGCCTGCCCAACGGCGTCGAAGTGCAGATGCTCGAACTCGATTGGCCGAAGCTTCATACGCGCGACGGCATCGTGCCTCCATTCGCATACGTCACGGGTGAGCTGTTCGGCGTTGGCGGCGTGAAGACCGTGCCCGACAACCCTCGCGGCGACCGGAGTTTCTCACCGGAAATGCGCTGCAAAGGCAAAGGCGAGTGGAACACTTACGATGTCGTGGCGGTCGACGGCACGATCAAACTGTCGATCAACGGCAAGTTCGTGAACGGCATCGCGAAGTCCACTCAGAAGAAAGGGTATCTCTGCCTCGAGTCCGAAGGCGCCGAAATCCACTTTCGCAATATCCGGATTCTCGAGTTGCCTCCCGGCATGACCTCGCCGGAGCAGAGCGCACGCGAAATCAAATAACGGCGCGGTTGTCAGCGACTTGCAGGGGCCACTCGCTTCCTGTGCATCCACCACCAAGACCGAGGCTGCGTGAACGCAGTCGTTGACCTCCGAATCGCGCTGCATGCAGTATACGCACAGGCCGTGAAAGGCCGTTTGTATCGCCGGATGAGATGACGGCGGCCGCCAAGTTCGCCTGAACCTGAGCGTCCTATATCACATTGCTTTTGAGTTACGCGCCTGCCAGGGATTGAAGATCTCAACGCCGGCGTTACTGAAATTGATATGACGGTCGTTACGGGTCGCGACGGTGAGGTTGTGATGCTTTGCCGTTGCTGCAATCAGGCCATCTGGAACGGAGAGTTGAACGCCTTTGATTTGGGCAGTGTGGGTGATTTGGCCCCACTCGAGAGCGATTGCGAAATCCACAGAAAGAATCCGGGATTCGAACCATTCGTGTACGTCCTCCGCAAGCCATTTCTCGAGACGATGGCGCCGTTTTCCGGCCCCAAGTTTTTCGATGCCTCTTTGAATCTCTCCGCAAACGACAACGCTGGTGAAGATTTCCTTCGGATCAACGGACTCGAGCCATTGTTCGACATCTGAATCCGGGGATTGATCGGGTCGCAGGAACTCAGAAATGACGTTGGTATCGAGGAGAAAACCGACACTCATAGATCGATGTCGCGCCCGGTAAACTCGGCTTGACGCTCGTCGATCTCGATTCCTGAACCAAAAGCTGGCGACCGGCGCATGAACTTGGCGAAACTCTCTTTGGGCTTTAATGAAGAGGAGGATTCAACGTCTGACTGGAGGCCCCTTTGGATAACTTCTTCAACCGAGTGAAACCTGCCACTCGCCAAGTCCTGCTTGAGGCGTTTTTCGGTTTCGGGTTGAAGTTCGATGACCATATCCCAAAGCTACTGCACAAGGCGGTTAGAGTCAAATGAACGGGTGTGCGTGTGTTCCCGTATTGGCCGGCGCGTCATTTTACACAAACGATGAAGTGCTGGAGATTGTCAATGTAATTGCCAATATGAGGACTGTTGGCTCAATGGTGGCGAGTTCGACGGTCAAAGTGGACGGTTTCGGTTCATTTTCGTTCCGCAAGGCGCATCCAACCTGGGTTGCGGAACTCCTGCTTGGCGCCCTGGATTTTTATGACGTGGAGGACGTCCCGGCATTTCAGATCGTGCCTGAACGTGTATGTTGGACCGTCGATATTCCCGATCTAAGTAAACCGTGGAGTCCTGCCGAAGAGCCCGTTTGGCAATGGCTGAATCAACCGTGGACCTACTCCGTTCCGAAACAATCGGTAGCCGTAACCAATCTCGATGCGCTCCGCGGAGGGCGGGTCACCGAAGCGTGCAGGTGGGAAGAGGATGAGTGGGAGATTTTCTCGGGTGCAGGGCCGGAAGTGGAGATCGAGGACATTAGAAGTGTCCCGCTAGCGACCCTGCTTGGGTTCGACAAATCTCTGGAGCCGGTTGTCAATCTTCAAGTCAATCGTGGAGTCTGGCGTGATGATCAGTCCGATTGGCATCCATGGGTGAGGAGTGTGTAGTCCACTGAACCTGCCTCCTTGGAACGCCCAGCCTCAGTTCCTCGACGCGACTTATAGCACCTCTCCCCGAGTACGCCCAGCCCGCCATTGAAATCCGAAAGTGCCCCGTCACCCGCGTCGCAGTAGGGCTCCACCTACCGCGACGATCAGGGTTCGCTAGCGCCGTCTGGCGGAAAACGACGCGTCTTGATCAACGTTTTAACGGTGATACTTCATCGTGATAAGGTGGAATCAGGATCTCGTGTCCCTGCGCCGTAAAGGCCCGTAGCGTGATTCAGTATGGACCGACAACAAGCCCACAAACTGCTCGATAGGCTCGGACCCGCTCAGTTTTCCGCTATCGCACAACTGCTCGAGGTCCTGGCGGCTCCTCCGCCAGAGGCGCTGTCGGAGTCACTCTCGAAGGCTCCCGTCGACGAAGAAGAACTGACGCCGGAAGCCGCTATTGCGCTCGATCGGGCTCGTGCGTCTTTGTCGCGAGGCGAGGGTATTCCTCATGACGAAATCCTTCGCGAGTTTGGGCTATTGGCAAAGTGAGCCAGAACGCCGCCCCTGGGCGTTTACGTGTGATCTGGTCCCCCGAAGCCCGTGCGAACCTTCGTGCAATCGACCGCGAGACCGCGATGCAGATTCTCTATTGCCTCGATCGCTATTTGGCCGGACGCGTCGGTGACGTCAAGAAACTCAAGCCGCCGCGCACGGACTTTCGTCTTCGGCGTGGAGACTTTCGTCTCTTCTTCGAGCCTCAAGGCGACGACGGCATCGAAATCACCGGTGTCCTCAACCGTCGCGAAGCTTATCGTTGAGGCTAGTCTGAATTGGGAGAAAACTCAGCGCCGCAGCAGGGCGCCGCCTATCGCCACGATCAGGGGAAACAACCATACTGGGGTCACTGCGGCGAAGGCTTTGCCTTTGCTGGCGTTCGCTAGTGCGGCGAGGCCGATTGCCACGGCAATGATGAACCAGATCTGGAAGATCGAGAAATAGTTCAGCGTCGCAAATAGCACCTTGTTCGAGCCGTCCGGCAGGAACATGTCCAGGCCGAATGGAGGGCTCAGTTCCTGCACGGATTGAATGTCGTTGCCCTTGAGCTTGATTACTACAAAGGCCGCGATTGCGTTCACCGCTTTGATGATCGACGCCATCGAAACCAGGTTGAACAGGTGATTGAACTTCACCTGCATGCCCATCACCTGGCAGGCGACGAGCAGCACAGCCGCCAGAAACAAAGCCATGCAGGCAACGATCAGCGGGCTTGCAAAGACTCCGATCGTTGAAAACTTCTCAATCGTCGGTAGCGCTCGCTGCAGAGCTTCGCGGCTCATCCCCTCAGGAGGATTGCGAAGCATGATCTGCGTGGTGAGCGGGACCATCAGCCAAGCGATCCCACTCGAGATGAGACCCAATAATGCGAGCGGAAAGACCCAGATCCACTTGCTGTCGATCCGCTTCACCGCAGCGGCGGGATCCAGAAACATGTTGAGAACCGCGACAATGTCAGCACCCATAGCGGGTAAGAGTATATCGCGAATCCCGATATCAGACGCGCAATTCGAAGCCGCGCGAACGCATGCCTTCGATGATGCGATCGCGTACGGCAGCCACTTCGGCGGACGCCATGGTGCGATCCGCGGCGCCAACGGTCAGGCGGAACGACACGCTCTGCTGTCCAGCTTCGAGCGGAGGCCCGCTATACTGGCGCTGGAATTCGATCGACACCAGATCCGCGCCCGCGTATTCGCGCAGACCCGCGTCGAGGTCGCCGACGAGCGTGCGCATTCCCGTGATGACCGACAGATCGAATGCGCTCACCGGAAAACGCCGCAAGGATTTGTACTTGATCGTGCGCTGCGCGGCTAGGCGCTCGACTTGTTCGAGGTCCACATCGAGGATCGCGGCGCGGCCTGCCTCGATCATGCGGGGACGCAGTTCAAAGAGCCGTCCGAAGCGGTTTTCGCCGCTGAAGAGTTCGGCCGCGCGCGCGGGATGCTCGAATTCGCGAGCCGTGCAAGGTTTCACTGTGACGCCAGAAAGCACGAGGCATTCGGCTAGGCGTTTTAGTTCAAAAAGGCCAGCGGCGCCGTCGTCCTTGGCGAACACAGCGGCGGCGAGGTGAGCGATCTCTCGCGGCAGTCCCTCCGCAGTAGCCTGTTTGTGGATTTCGTGGCCGATTTCGAAGAGCCGGAACGATTCCATGTGCTTGCGATTTTCGCGAAGATTCCGCACGATGCCGGGGATGAGCGAGGT
>JACXTT010004859.1_pt1 | contig 19822 bp, 20 predicted proteins | sample 9270951 | NCBI WGS metagenome assembly JACXTT01 (sample SAMN15532306, study PRJNA645909) | rock metagenome | isolation source: weathered quartz diorite | place: Puerto Rico | collected 2017-06-21 | reverse complement strand
CCGGGCGGCTCGATGATTTTGGTTGACGATGTCATCACCACCGGTCAGGCTAAGTATGAGGCGCTGGAGAAAATAAAACTGCTTAACAACTACGTCCTTGCCGGCATGGTGATCGCCGTTGATCGTCAGGAACTTCTGGGCGACACGCAGACCCCCGGCGCGCAGAGCGCGGTGCAGGCGCTCGAAAAAGAACTGGGAATCAAAACTGTTGCGATTCTCACCATGCAAGATATTTTCTCTTTGGTAAAAGACTCGCTCGATAAACCTGTGCGGCGGGCGTGGATCGAGTATTACGAACAGTACGGGGCGGTGAGGATGGAATAGGCAATTAGGGTGCACTTGCGCGCCGAATCAACTTGACGATCGACCCTTGACAATCGACGCCTTGGAGAGGAAAAGAGCCTGATGGCTGGAGTTGAACAACCGCAAGACTCTGGAGAACACCCTCCCTCACTTGACTCTTTGGAGACGCACTATCCAACGATCGTGAAAGCGTTGATTAAAGGCCGAGTCATTCCCTTCCTGGGCGCGGGTGTGAACTTGTGGGGCCGTGCTGCTCAAGCCCAGTGGCGCAAGGGCTCTGAGCTGCCAAGTGGTAGCGACCTTTCCTTATATCTGGCGGGTGAATTTAGTTATCCAGAACAAGATAAAGCTGACCTCTTGCGGGTGGCGCAATATGTCACCGTGATGAACGGCTCCGGGCCGTTGTATGAAAAACTCCATGATCTTTTTAACATCGATTATCCTCTGACGCCGCTTCACACCTTTTTCGCTGAGTTGCCATCCCTTTTACGCGCAAAAGGGTATGCTCGCTATTATCAACTCATCGTGACCACCAATTATGACGACGTCTTGGAGCGGGCATTTGCAAAGACCGGGGAACAATATGATGTGGTTACTTACATTGCCGACGGGGAAGACAGCGGCAAATTTCTCCACCGCTTTCCCGATGGAAAGAGGCGCTCATCGAGAAACCCAATGAATATAGCGGACTCCCGATCGAGGCGGCGACGCGCACCATGCAGCGTCCGGTCATTCTAAAAATCCATGGCGCCGTGCATCGTGAAGAGCTAGAGCGCGACAGCTATGTGGTGACGGAAGATCACTATATCGACTATCTCTCGCGTTCGGATATTTCCAACCTCATGCCGAAAGCATTGATTACAAAGCTCAAGGCCAGTCATTTTCTTTTTTTGGGATATAGTCTTCGTGATTGGAATTTGCGGGTCATTCTCCGTCGCCTTTGGGGTGAACGGAAACTCACTTATAAATCCTGGGCGGTGCAGGTGAAGCCAGACCCTTTGGACAGACAATTTTGGAGTAAGCGCGATGTCGATATTCACTCTGTCTCGCAAGAGACGTACATGAGCGCCTTACTCAGCCGTCTGCTCGCACTACCTCCGGCGCAGTAAACAATACTTGCTCATGTTGGATTCTCCCTACAAAGGGCTCATGCCCTACATCGAAGAAGACGCCGCTTTCTTCTTTGGACGGGACACCGAGCGCGAAGTCATCATCGCGAATCTGATGGCGTCACGGTTGACGTTGCTTTATGGAGCGAGCGGCGTGGGCAAGAGTTCTGTCCTCCATGCTGGTGTGACCCATCGTTTGCAGCAAGTAGCGGAGCAAAATCGCGAAGAACTGGGAACGCCAGAGTTCGCCGTCGTGGTGTTCAACGCCTGGCGTGACGACCCCCTCCTAGGGCTCACAATCGCGACTCAGGATGCAGTTTCCTCAACCTTAAACCTTACTACCCAGATTCCTATACCGCCGCGACAAACGCTCGACTCTATCCTGAAGGAGTGGTCTGAACGTTTGGGCGGAGACCTGTTAATCATTCTTGACCAGTTTGAAGAGTATTTTTTGTATCATTCTCGGGAAGACGGGGAGGGCACGTTTGCTGTTGAGTTTCCACGCATTGTCAATAACCCCGAGTTACGCGTCAACTTTCTCATTGCCATTCGAGAGGACGCGTTGGCGCAACTCGATCGCTTCAAAGGGCGCATCCCTAACTTGTTTGAGAATTATCTACGCCTCGATCATCTCAGTCGTACAGCGGCTGAAGAGGCGGTCCGCAAGCCGCTCGCAGCTTACAACGAGCAGCAGGGGACTGATGGGTCTCCTGTCACTATTGAAGACGCGCTAGTAGAAACGGTCTTGGATCAGGTCAGAACAGGCCAGGTGCAGGTAGGCGAAACTGGACGGGGCGAGGTAAAAAATGTCGAGGTTGCCCCAGCGCTAACACGGATCGAGACGCCGTATCTCCAACTAGTCATGACGCGTTTATGGCAGGAAGAGCAATCCGCTGGCTCGCAGGTGTTGAGACAAGAGACGCTTGCTCACCTTGGCGGCGCCACAGAGATTGTCCAAACACACCTTGACGGCGTCATGAGCGCCTTATCGACAGACGAGCAGGCCCTTGCTGCACACGTATTCCAATATCTGGTGACGCGCTCAAGGACCAAAGTTGCTTATCCTGTGCTCGATCTAGCCGGAGAAGCAGGGATCGAAGAGGCGTCGCTTTCCAGCGTGCTCGAAAAGCTCTCGCGCGGGGATGCGCGCATTTTGCGCCAGGTGGGGCCGGTGCCAGGAATGCCTATAGAACTACGCTATGAACGTTATGAAATTTTTCATGACGTGCTTGCTTCGGCCATCTTGGATTGGCGGACCCGGCACGTACAACAGCAGGAGATTATTGAGTTAGAAAGAAGGGCAGAAGAGCAGCGATTACGAGATGAGACAGAGAGGCAAGCAGAAGAAAGACGACGCATTGATCGGGAGAAGCGCGAACAAGCCGAGCGCGAAGTCGAGATGCAAACACGAGCCGCCAAGCGATTGCGGCGGTTCTCTATCGGTTTAGTCGCTCTACTGGTGTTGGCGTTCTGGGCAGCATACCTTGCGTCGCAGCAAAGGATGAAGGCGGAAGCCGCGCAAAAGACAGCGCAGGAGGAAGGACAACGAGCTGAACAGCAAGCCCAGTTTGCGCAGGAACAACAAGCCCAAGCCGAAGCTGCAGGAAAGACGGCGCAAGAAGAAAGGCAGCGGGCTGAGGAGGAGGCTAAAAAAGCTACACAACTAGCGCACACGGCAACGGCAAGAAAACTGGCCGCCCAGGCGCGAGAGGTATTGGACGGTAGTCGTGACTTAGCCTTGCTCCTGAGTGTGGAGGCAACTCGTCTCGATGAGTCAGAGATTGAGGGAACAAAAAGCCTGATTGATATTTTGAAGATCAATTCTATTCCTTCAATTTCCTTACAATCTATGTTTCGAGTTAACAGCGTGGCATGGAATCAGGATGGGCAGATCCTGGCCTCGGGCAGTGATGACCAGACCATTATCTTATGGGATGTGAGGGATGTGAAGGATGTGAGCAGTGGGACGCAGCTGCGTAAGCTGGTGGGGCATACCGGCCCGGTAAGAAGCGTGGTCTGGAATCCGAATGGGCAGACCTTGGCCTCGGGCAGTGATGACCAGACCATTATCTTATGGGATGTGAGGGATGTGAAGGATGTGAGTAGTGGGAAACTGCTGCTTAAGCCGGAAGAGCATCCTGACTTGGTAAGCAGCGTGGCTTGGAGTCCGAATGGGCAGACCTTGGCCTCGGGCAGTAATGACAAAACCATTATCTTATGGGATGTGAGGGATGTGAAGGATGTGAGCAGTGGGACCCAGCTGCGTAAGCTGGTGGGGCATACCGGCTTGGTAAGCAGCGTGGCTTGGAGTCCGAATGGGCAGACCCTGGCCTCGGGCAGTAATGACAAAACCATTATCTTATGGGATGTAAAGGATGTGAGCAGTGGGACCCAGCTGCGTAAGCTGGTAGGGCATACAGACTTGGTGTGGAGCGTAGCCTGGAATCTGGATAGCAAAATCTTGGCGTCAGGGAGTGGAGACAAGACGATCATTCTGTGGGATGTGAGCAAAGGGACGCAGCTGCGCACGCTGACGGGGCATCGTGGTGGGGTGAGGAGTGTAGCGTGGAGTCCCGATGGCAGGACGTTGGCGTCGGGGGGCGAGGATCAAACGGTCATCCTGTGGGAGGCGAGCAGTGGACGGCAGCTGCGTAAGCTGGAAGGGCATACCGGCCCGGTAAGAAGTGTAGCCTGGAATCCGGATGGGCAGAGGCTAGCCTCGGGGAGTGTAGATAAAACGATCAGGTTGTGGAATCTCACTACAGCAGTTGAGGCAGTTGAGTTATTGCGCGAACGTGCATGTAGAAGTGCCAATCGCAACCTGACACGTGCTGAATGGGCGCAATATATTGGTGATATCGAACCCTATCGGGCGACGTGTCTGGAGTTGCCGATTGAGGGGGAGACATTAAAAAATTGAGTCATGGGGTGATTGAGACATTGAGCGATTGATGTAGCAACCCACTGACAAAATAGAAAGTGTGTAGCGAAGATGATCCAGGATCGGGTGAGAGAGTCCGCGGCAAAGAAATTATTATTTCTTCCACACGCTATCCGGCAAATGAACAAGCCGGAACGGATGATCTCTACCGTCGAGGTGCAAGAGGTGGTTCTTCGGGGGGACGTAATCGAAGATTATCCAGAAGACGCGCGAGGCCATAGTTGCTTAATCGCAGGGAAGTCTCAGCGGGGGCGCATCGTTCACGTGGTCTGCTCACCGAAAGAGGAGTATCTTGCTATTATTACTGCCTACCTCCCTGATGCTGCCGAGTGGGATGAAATCGGACGGCGAAGGAGAAGGGATAGTCTATGAAGTGTTTTCATTGTCAAGCGAAGCTGCACCGTGGGACAGCAACGTTTACCGATAGTCGCAAAGGGTACGTGCTTGTTTTGCAGGATGTGCCGGCTTGGGTATGTCCACAGTGTGGAGAGCCACTTTTCGAGGCTGCCGCCGTAGATGGAATTCAAGAGGTGCTGCAAACACTAGATGAACAGGTGCAGAAATTACACCAAGCAGCATAACTGCGACGTTTCTCCGTTGCCGCCGTTAATACGAGAAAAAAGCAACAATCTTACCCAAGAGTTCTTGCCGTAGCGACTCGACGTGGTGCTCTTGGCTTGAGTTCCCTTGATGATTTGACTGCTCGTTTTGGGTCCATTGCTGGATGAGATAGTCCTGCCGCCGCGCTAAGACGTCGCTGACGTGCGCAGCCAGCTCACGATTCTTCCCTAGCATACAGCGCATGTCTTCTTTGTTCATAACGAGCATCTCCGCATCTTCTAGTGCGGTTACCGTGGCGCTCCGCGGTTCGCCGGTCAGGAGGGAAATTTCTCCAAAAAAGTCGCCGGGTCCCATGGTCCGCACCACAGCGGTCTGGCCATATTCGTTATGGGCTGTGACTTCGACGGTTCCACTTTTGATAATATAAAATTTGTCGCCTGGATCTCCCTGGCGACAAATAATCTCTCCTGCTGTAAAGAGCTGGGTCTCTAACCGCCGGGCCAGTTCGTGTCGCTGCGCATCATTCAGAATTTGTAGAAATTCAACTTTGTGAAGAAGAGTGAGCGCCCTTTCAATGGGATCGGTCAGCGGCGCCTCTTTCCGCTCATGGATCTCTCGGACCGGATAGGGAATCTGGATTTTCGCGCGTTTGAACTGATACCAGATGCGGGTCAGCACCTCGGACTCAATATGCCGGTGGCGACCAAAATCATCAATCCAAAAAATTACGTTATAAAGAATCGCGAAATCTTGATAAGCGTGGAGCAACGCCACCGGTGTAGGAGCAGTTAACACCCCAGGCGTTTCCTTCGCACAGCGGACAAGCAACGCTTTCACCGTTGCTGGCGGATGGTCATAATGCACCCCCACTTCGACCGTACACGCGTGCAGTGGAGAGGGGAACGAATAGTTGTGGATCTCCATTTTGGCGACAAGACTGTGCGGGAAGGAAACCTGGTCGCCACGCAAAGTGCGCAAAGTCATCGATCGCCAATCGGCACGCTCCACGACGCCTTCGTAGGAGCCCATCTTCACCCAGTGTCCGGTGAGATACGGCCGCGCGATTTGCATAGCAATGCCGGCAAAGAGATTGCCTAACGTTTCTTGCAAGGCGAGGCCGAGGATAATGGACACGATGGCGGAACTGGTTAGCAGACCCGCAATGTCGCTCCACATCAACACTCGCGGAAGGAGAAAGAGCCCGACGCCAACGTAGACAATGGTGCGCGCAAGCGACCGGAGGATAGGCGGCACGTCGGCTTTTTGGCGCACAATAAGCAGATAGTCAAAGAGAATAGTGCTACACGTCTCGACGATGATAATTGAAAACACCACGAGGACAGTGGTGTCAGCAATGGGAATGAAGCGTTCCTGTAACCCGAGTGGGAGCTGCGAGAAGCGGTTAAGCTGATGGATGAGCCAAGTCAGGGTGAGCACAGGGACCAGCACGTAGCCCCAGGGCCGGAGGTGGGCTGTCAAAGCACGGGCAAGAGGAGATTTCCAGGCTATAGCTTTGAAAACTAGCCAGTAGGCAAATCTCAGTACGAGGCCTAGTCCAATAGCCTGCAATACGAGAAGGACGTCTTGGGACACTTGAGATGGTTCCACTATCCCGTATTTTGCCTGTTCCTCACCGAAATGCTACTCACCCGTAGGGCATGGCAAGCGACGCTTACGACTACAGCTCTTATAAAGCGCCAAGATAGGGATCAGTGATGAGAGCATGGACCGCACGTCGTAGGGGCAGGCTCCCGCGCCTGCCCATCGCTGTTTGCGGAGATCTTATTTCTTCATCGATCGTGATTCCTGAGGCACGATCGTAACTTCGATCTTCTCCGCTCGCCGGATAAGCGTAAGGGTTGAAGAGGAACCGACCTGTTCCTCAGTCATCAGCCGCTGTAAATCATCGATACTCGCCACTGTACGGTCACCGTAACCGATGATTACATCGCCTTCATACACGCCTGCCTGGTGAGCGGGACTATTCGGCTCCACTGACACTACTACCACGCCTCTCTCAACCGGTAAGTTGTAAAAGCGAACAAGACGGCGAGGCAGAGTAATATTTTGACCACCGACGCCGAGGTAGCTCCGCCGAATACGACCATCCTTGATGAGTCGCCCGGCGACAAATTGTGCTGTACTCGCGGCGATAGCGAAGCAAATTCCTTGCGCAGGCAGAATGACCGCTGTGTTGACGCCAACCACTTCGCCCCTTGATGTCACTAACGGACCACCCGAGTTCCCCGGATTCAGCGCTGCGTCAGTTTGAATGAGATTATCAATCAAGCGTCCGGATTGTGATCGTAAGGAGCGACCTAGAGCGCTCACGACGCCGGCCGTCACCGTACATTGGAACCCATAAGGATTGCCTAAGGCGATGACCACTTGTCCCACCCGTAACGCTTGGGAGTCTCCCAGCTGTGCGGCTACTAACTGTGTCCCTGCTATGCGGACGACAGCTAAATCCGTGTCCGGGTCGTCTCCCACAAGCTCCGCAGGGAAACGGCGCCCATCTGTCAAGGCGACTTCAATGCGACGTGCCTGATGCACGACATGGCTGTTCGTCAAAATGAAGCCGTCCGGCGTGAAAAGAAAACCTGACCCATGGCCGTGCGGACGCGGCGCGCGCTGCGAATCAGCGCCAGACGGAGTGGGAGACGGACCATAGACTTCAATGCTGACTATCGCGGGATTTACTTTTTCAACAGCATTAACAACTGCCCGGGAGTACGCATCTAACAATTCCTCATCGGCTGTCCCATGCGTCTGGGAGGCTGGCGTGTCTACTAAAATAGGACGTTCGTTTGTGGCTAATGGAATGACTTTACCCATATATTTCCCCCTCGTTGAGGAGCGCTCGTCAGAGCGAATTGCAATTCACCGTGGCGAAGAGGGAGAAATATGGGTCGGGAAGCAGACCATGTCAATCTCTATAGCGGTTAGTATAGTGGCGCTGCTTCTCGGATAGGTTATCAGCGCTTCTGAAGGGCTTAAGCAGGAAGGGGCGATTCGGCTCCATACGTTGTCGATAGATGTGGCTTGCTGTGAGAAAAATCCCGTCTCATCGTTTGCGCCAGGTTGAGATTCGCCGCGCTCGTGTTCGCACTTTCGTAGGTAAAGCGCCCAAGCAGTCGTTGGAACTCTGCCGCTAGAAGTGTGAGTTCTTGCGCTGCTCTTTGCGTGTCGACAGCTCCGGTTGCCGTCCCTTGTGCGGTCTGCGCGACCCCGCCGATGTGAGAAGCAATATCACGAACACCTTGATGCCCCTCTAGGAGATGCCGATTCATCTCATTGATCGTGACACTCTGTTCTTCCACCGCGCTCGCGACCGTGGCGGTGATAGCATCCATCTTATTGATTACTGTCGTAATCTGTTGTGTGGCTGCGGTCGCCTCTTCAGTCGCTGCCTGAATCGTCCCGATCTTCCTGGCGATATCTTCGGTGGCCACTGCTGTTCGCTTCGCGAGGTGCTTGACTTCATTCGCCACCACGACAAACCCTTTCCCGGCTTCTCCTGCCCGTGCGGCTTCAATGGTGGCGTTGAGAGCAAGAAGATTAGTTTGTTCGGCAATGGCGGTGATGATTTTCACCACATGGCCAATCTCGATGCTGCTCGCGCCCAGCTTTGTTATGGTGGCATTGGTCGCTTTGGCTGCGGTGACTGCATGAGCGGCTACCTGGGCGGCTTCGCTCACATTCCTGGCAATCTCTTTGATGGAGGACTCTATTTCTTCGGAGGCTGCCGTCACAGTTTGGATATTCTGGCTTACTTGCGTGGCCGCATCTGACACTGTGCTCGCTTGAGTAGAAGTTTCCTCGGCGTGATCGGCCAGTTGCTCACTAATCGCGGTCAAGCGATGAGATGAGCCGGTCAAGACTTGAGCATTATTCCCGATGGCTTGGAAGGCGTTTCGCAGCACCTGCAGAGCTTGGTTCAACGAGCCAGCCATGCGGCCGACTTCGTCTTCAGAAGTGATGTGGAGTTCCTGCGCCAGGTTCCCAGCAGCTACTGCCTCTAAGAGACTCACTGCTTGGCTGAGTTTCGAGCGCACCTGCCGTGCGACGCCAGTGAGCAAAATTGCGACAACAAGGATGCCGACTCCTAATGTAAGTAGAGTCTTCTGAAACGTATGACGAGCGACGCCCTCCGCAACTGTAAGCGATGCGGCCTCCGCTACCTCTCCCAAGCGTTGCACTTGGGTTTCATAGCGCCCCAAGGCAGGCTCATAGCGGGAGAAGTACAGGTCCTTTGCTTCTTCGGCTTTCCCTTCCGCCAGCGTTTCTAAGATAGTGGTGTCCAACGGACGGAGTTCCTGCTCGTCGAGGGTCCTCAATTGTTTAATGAGATTCTGTAGCTCCTGAGAGTCGGAAAGGGTTTGCATCTTTTCCAGGGTTGCTACATTTTCGTCGTACGCCTGAATCTTCTTTACCGAAGCTTCCGCCATTTTGCCCAAATCGAGCAACATGACTTTCGTGGCGTCGTCTTGGAGGCGCACCAACATTAACGAGTGCGCGGCTAACTCTTTTACTTTTCTGGTGTGAGTAAGCGCCTCGGCATTATCGGACAGGCCTTGTTTGGCCACCAATCCTATGACAATTCCCAGCAGCAGGAGAGGAACGAGTGTAAGAAACAGTTTAGTTGCTAAGGAAATACTACGCATATCGGTTCCCCGTTCATACCTCCTCCATTCTCTTATTTTGTGACGACTACTGTGAGTCTCATGGTTGGGTGGAAGACACAGCGTACTTCAGCCCGTCCCTCAGTCGTGAAAGGAATCGTTTCGGAGCCTCCGGGAATCTGCGGCTTACTGTTAAATTTCATGCCGTCTGTCATGGAAAACACATGATGCGTTACCTCATCATCGTTCTGAAAGACGATGGTGTCTCCAGTGTGAATGGTAATCTCTCCAGGGGCAAAGATTTTCCCTTTCTGGGAGACATGAAGCTCTGCCGCCTGAACCGTACTGAGCATTGACGCGCAAATGAGGATACTGATCACCAACCTTATGTGACGCATACGTGTGTTTCCTTTGTGACAGAGTTTATCGAGGCAGATTTGGCACAGTGACAAGAGGATCTATACTGGTCAGTGTTTTGAGGAAGGCGACCAGGTCGTGCTGATCCTGCGTGGTAAGATGTAACAGTTTCATCTCCGGGGAAAGGCTAGGGCGTTGTTCTTTTCCCCCTTCGTTATAGAACGCCATAACTGCTTCAAGCGTCGGTAAGGAACCATCTCGCATGTACGGCGCCCGGCGATCGACATTGCGTAGGGTAGGAGTCTTAAAAGTAAACTGAGCAGACTCCACATCCTTAAGGTGGACGCCCCGACCTCGATCCTCTCCACTCAGCCCGACATCATGAAAGCTGTCATCCGTGAAGCGCCAACCGGAATGGCACTTGGCACAATTGGCGGTAGTGTTGAAAAGGACGAAGCCCCGTTTTGCCTCTTCGGAAATCGCGTGCTCGTCGCCCTTGATCCACTGATCGAACGGCGCCTCTCCCGAGACGATCGTGCGTTCAAAGGTCGCGATCGCTTTCGCCACGATTTTCTCTGAGATTGGTTCTGCTGGGTAAGCCTTGGCAAACAGTTCTTGGTATTCTGGAACAGCCTTGATTTTTGTGACCATTTGATCAAGGGCTAAATTCATCTCTCCGGCAGCGGCAATAGGACCAAGCGCTTGTTCTTCCAACGAACTCGCACGCCCATCCCAGAAGAGCGCTTCCGCCCAAGCGGTGTTGAGGATGGTCGGGGTGCGCCGTCCTAATACCTTCATGCCATGACCAATGGCCTTGGGAAGCCCGTCGCCCCAGGCAAGGGCAGGGTTGTGACAACTTGCACAGGAAATCCAATCTGATCCCGAAAGCCGGGGGTCAAAAAAGAGAGCTTTCCCCAGATTCGCACGTTCTTCCGTGTAAGTGTTGTCTGCGGGGAATGGAACGACCGTTGGTCTCACATACTTGGACAGATACTCATGATAGCCATCTTCACTGCTCTGCTGAGCGTGTACTAGATTGGAGTTAGTAAGACAGCCTACTGTCGCTGCAAAGAGAAAGCTTGCAAAAAGTACGAGTCCTCTTCGAGTCATAGGAGAGGGTCGCCAGGTCCGCTGATACATCTGTTTCCTCTAATTCCCTCAGTATTTTTATGGTGAGAAAAGGTCGCAGTTTTACCCCACAACGCGATGTAGCTGGTCTTCTCTTCTCAGCTTGTCTGTCATTTTTTCATCGGGACTTCCCTGAGGTTCTATAGCCCAACCTCTTCTGATTGATATATTTTGATGATGTTGTCTAGTATTCTTTGCTCGCGGTATTCCCGGATTTTTTGAGCGTGGCGAAGTCGTGCTCAATGAGATTGAGGTTGGGAGAATACGGCGGCAAGAAAAGCCGCGCGGCCGCGGTCGTGTGCAGGAGGGCTTTGGTGAGGGCGCCAATCTCGCGGCGCTTGGTTTAGGAATGGTATTGGCGCATCTGACGTTCCACCCACGCGATGGCCTCCTCGCGCGTGTGCAACTGTCCCTCTAATTGCTTCTCTTCTATTGCATTGAGGATCGTTTTGAAGCGTGGTCCTGGCGGCAATCCTAAAGCGATGAGATCTTTTCCGGAGAGCAGACGCGGCGGCGCTATTTGCTCGGGACTGAGTTCCGTTAGTTTTTGTTGACAATACTCATAAGGGCGAAGATCACCGCTGGAAGACAAGGCGTCAAGTCGTGCTAAGGCAAGCAATTCATCAATCCCCTCTTCTCGCAACAGACGCTTGAGCGTGGCCGGACGCATATCCGGCGCACTAAGAATACGCAGATGATTCTTGACCAGATACTCCACTCGTTCCCACGTCGTCCGCGAACGTTTCAGCCGCTGGCAGATCGCCACCGCCATTTCCGCTCCTTTTTCACAATGGCCGTAAAACGTAATGCGTTTCTCTTGGTATTCCTGACACAGCGGCTTGGCCACGTCATGGAGTAGCGCGCCAAGAGCGAGCGTTTCTGTCGGACAGCGCAACTTGTCGAGCAAGAGCATGGTGTGGACGAACACGTCGCCTTCGGGATGAAAGTCAGGAGACTGCTCGACTCCGCGCAGGGTGGCGATTTCCGGCAAAATGACCTGAAGCAGGCCGGAGGCGGACATCAGCTCAAAGGCGCGTCGGGCTCCGTTTTGTCGCCGCTGTTCAGGGGTGAGGCGCGGAGCTTTATCAAAACTGGGCTCGGTCAGAATCTTGATGATCTCATCGCCAATGCGTTCCCAAGCAATATCCACAATCGTGGGAGCCAGCTCTTGTATAGCCGCGAAGGTTTCTGCTTCGATGGTAAACCCTAGCCGCGCGGCGAGACGTATGGCGCGCAACATACGTAAGCGATCTTCAGCAAAACGAGCGCGAGGGTCACCAATTGCGCGGATGACGCCGGCGGCAAGGTCCAACTGGCCATCCACGTAGTCGATCACCTGCTCGGTTTCTGGGTCGTAAAACATACCGTTGATGGTGAAGTCCCGCCGCACGGCGTCTTCACGAGCATTACTGAAACTCACGCTAACAGGATGGCGACCGTCCAGGTATAGGCCGTCTGAACGAAAGGTTGCTACCTCACAGGTTTCCTCGCCGTGTACAACGACAACGACGCCGAACTGGGCTCCAACCGGGATCGTATGCGGAAAGAAACGTTGGACTTCTTCCGCATGAGCGCTGGTTGCCACATCAAAATCTTTGGGTTCGACGCTAAGCAATTTGTCGCGCACACAGCCGCCAGCCAGATACGCTTCATAGCCGTACTGACGCAGGGTTTGCACGATCATTCTTGCGAGCTGTTCTTTGGGTGTCACAGCTTTCCTCTATCACAGTCTCTGACCATATTTACAATTCGAGGACACCATCAGGACCAAGCTGCTCAATCAAATCCCCGTCCCCGGTTGCTAACTTCCATCCCCTGTATTGACTGTGTGCAGTTAACAGGCGATCAAAGGGATCTCTTGTCCATGTCAATTCGAGTGCAGCTGTAAACCACGCTGCTGCGGGAGGATCATCGAGAACCCACCGTGGATCTTCCGCTAGATCAACGATCCTGATTCCCGGACGAAGGCGAATACGCTGGGCTTCGAGCAAAAATTGGATTTCAAGCAGGTTGGCTGGCGAAATGTATAGACGCCCTGCCCAGCGAGCCAAAGGACGACTGCGTTTATGGCGTCCTTGCAACCAAAGAAGCGCATTCGTATCAAGCAGAATCAACGGCGTCCTCGTTTGACCGAGACAAACTGTAACCCATCGGCTTTCCAATCCCAGGTCCAGTCGCCTGCGACAACTGCCGGATCCACAATTTCAATCATAGGCAGACGAGAAGTTTTCTTTGGGGCGGCTTGTCGTTCCGTTCGGACGCGGAAACGCACCCCGCGACGCTCTATGATAACAGATTCACCTTGTTCTGCGGCGTCAAGAAGACGAGAGAACTGTTGCTTTGCTTGAGCAGTTGTGTAGCGTTTCATGCGGGCCAATATATAACGTTTGCACTCATTGAGCGAGAATAGATTCAGGGGTGTTTTTTCATGTGCCGAGGTCAGACAGAGAAGCAAAATAGTTCCACATCACCCCGTAGACATACTTGTAGTACTCTCCCTGCTCTTATCTCGCCTTTTTTTGTGCACCCTTGCTGGAACAGCCAAGCATGGATAAATTTGCTCGACTATGCCAGTCTCTCTCACGGTTTCCGAGGTGTGTCAGGCTACAGGCGGCTCATTGGCTTGTGGCAATACAGCCGTACAGTTTACTGCAGTCACGATCGATTCTCGCTCTGTGACGCCAGGCGCGCTGTTCGTGCCGCTGCCCGGCAGCCGTACTGACGGTCATGCCTACCTGGCCGAAGCTGTGTGTCGAGGCGCCAGCGGTTTTCTCTTTTCTCCTCAGATTGTCTCAAACCCGCCTGGAGACGCTGTTGGCATCGCCGTTGCCGATCCTCTTGTGGCGCTGCAAGACCTGGCTGCATGGTATAGAAATCAGCTGAACGCCATCGTTATTGGCGTGGCTGGTAGTAACGGCAAAACCACCACCAAAGAATTGCTAGCGCAAGTCAGTGCGCCGCAAAAGAAAACATTTGCCACCCAAGGCAACTTAAATAATCATATTGGTGCGCCGCTGACGCTACTGCGTGCGGACCGCGGGGTGGAATGCCTTATTCTCGAACTCGGCACGAGCGGGGCAGGGGAATTGGCTACGCTGTGTCAGATTGCTCGCCCGACTGTGGGTGTCATTACTAGCATTGCTGAAGAACATACCGAGACGTTGAAAGACCTGAGCGGAGTGATCGAAGCTGAAACTGAACTGATTGCGGCGCTGCCGTCTGATGGTGTCGCGGTGGTCAATGGCGATCACGATGCGTTGCTGGAGGCTGTGCATCGGCTAGCACGTTGTCGTGTCGTCACGTTCGGCGAGCGTCCCGCCAATCAATATCGCGTTACAAATATTCATGTTGCTCGCACCGGTACGTCTTTTTCAGTGTCTCTGCTTGCCGGGCAACGAGATGTCCACGTCAAATTGCTCGGTAGTCATTTCGCTCTCGCCAGCGCCGCGGCCATCGCTGTCGCGGCAGAATGTGGCTTCAATGTTGACGCGGCGTGCGCAGCGCTTCGAGAAGCCCACGGCGCTGCGCGCAGAATGGCGGTGGTCGACGTTCCTGCACGTCGCGTGACCATCCTCGATGACTGTTACAATGCGAATCCGGCGTCAATGCGTCAGGCCATTCTGACCGCGCAACAGGTGCGCGCGTCTGGAGAACGTTTGCTTCTCGTCCTGGGCGATATGCTGGAGTTGGGAGGCCTGAGCGCACCTCGGCATCAAGAGATTGGTGAACTAATCTCTACCTTACGCCCACGACCAGATTTGGTGGTTGTGGTGGGACCAGATGCGAACGTGATTGCCGCTGAAACTGTACGAGTTGGTATCGAGACGCATCGATTTGCAGAATCGGAGACCGCGGCCTCATTTCTGAGAGAGAATGTAGATATGTATCAAGGTCTTCAGCTTGTGCTCGTGAAAGGTTCTCGAGGAATTCGCCTTGAAGAAGTCACTCGATCTCTTGTGGAAGCTAGCGCTTTACCTCTCACAGCATAAAACAAAGAAGAAGGAGAGACGAAGTTATGAATCCGAGAGTTGGTATTCTCATGGGTAGTGATTCAGATTTGGAAATTATGGAAGAGGTGGGGAAGGTTTGCGACGAATTTGGCGTGGGCTATGAAATGCACGTGATGTCCGCCCACCGCACTCCGCAGGATGTTGCCGAATTCGCCAGCACGGCCCATAAACGCGGCATGCAAGTCATCGTCGCCGGCGCTGGCGGCGCTGCGCATCTCGCTGGAGTGGTGGCGGCGCACACGCCGTTGCCCGTAATTGGTCTGCCGATCAAAAGCAAGGCGCTGAATGGGCTCGATTCCTTACTCTCCATTGCGCAAATGCCAGCAGGCGTGCCTGTCGCAACCGTCGCAATCGATGGCGGACGTAACGCAGGTTTGTTAGCCGTACAAATACTTGCACTCGCCGACGCCGATCTGTTCTCTCGCGTCGTTGCTTTCAAAGAAAAACTGGCGGACTCTGTCCGTGAACGAGATCGCAAGCTGCAAGAGCGGTTGCAGGGAAAGAAGTGAAATTTCCGGTTGCACTTCTGCAAATGCTACACTGAATATCAAGAAAGAAATTCGCGTCTATTAGTCGATAGGGCAATGGCGGTGACAAAGCAAATGCACATGGCGAATACAGTAAGGGCAGTTGTATTCCGATACTTTCAGAGAGAGTGGCGCTTCTGCGTAAGAGTCGCGCTGCTGCTTATCGCCTGTGCTGGCTCCGTGCTGCCCTTTGTCCATGCACTTGCCCATCCATCGTCAGCGCGCCAGATTCTTCATTCTGAAAAAGCGAATGCGGCCGGTAGTCTTTGGGCACCGACGGCTATTATGGATGATGACGATGATGACGACCAACAATCAGCTACAAATCAAGAGCGATTTGCCGATCTCTATTCCGTGGCCACCGGCGCTTTCTCCCTAACGCGACGGCAAGTCCAAGTGCGTACCCCTGCGTTACTGGCGCCGCCAGTACGAAAAATCTTCTTTCCTCTAAAGCTTGCCCCTCCTTCTCCGGCAAGCGACCCGTTGTCCGCTTAATTTCTTTAACTTTGTCCGTCAGTCTAGAGAACGTCGCCAGGTTGTGCGGCGCGAAAAAAATATGTTACATTCCCCTCCAATATGTATCCGTACGCGCCCTAAGGGCCTGATCTCGGTGCTGCTAGTGTTGGTCGTCTACGCTGGCCAAGCGTTCGCACACCAACCAGCTGCAGACCCCTTTGCGGAGCACACGCCGCCTGATACTGGCGTCTCTCACGCGCTTTCCGACCTCGATGGTGATGATCTTCCTGACCCGGTGATGGTCAGCACGGAGGGAATCCAGAACGCCATCGAGATTCAACTGAGCCGCACGAACGCATACCTGGTGCTGCCGTTCAGCGCCACTTCAGCCGATGCCTTCGGTTCTCTCTCGGCGCAAGACGTCGATCGCGACGGCGATACCGACTTGCTCTGGCAAGGGGCCCTGCCGCCATACCAGATCATCGTGTGGCTCAATGACGGGGCCGGGCGGTTCGAGTGCCTGTGTCCTCTAGAGCCGCAAGATCAGCGAGTGGAGCTTAATAGTTCTGGTCTTAGGGCTCCGTACGCTCACAATCCAGACCGCATCAGCAGCCCGACGCGTCTGCCTTCATCGGGGCAGATGCTCGCTTACAGCTGGGAGTTCCAGGCGCCAACAATCTCCGGGAGATCTAGACTAGAGCCGGTCTGGGGACTGTTCGCTCCGCTCCGCCTCCTCACTACTCGCGGCCCACCGCCTATGCTCTGCTGACAGGCGGCTGAAAACCTTACATGGTCATTGCTCCATTGAGATAACTATGTAGGGGGGGCCTATAGCCTGTTAACAATGAGTTAGCTTCCATCTTCTATCGTTAGTATTCCGATTTACAGGTGGAGAACGCTGCACTCACTGGATAATCCCTGGCTATTTAACGCGATTTATTCTACCTTGTATCGGAGTTTTGTTCATGCGCGGTTCTTACTTGATCGTCAGTTTCTTTGCTCTGTGGAGCTGTGTCTTCCCTCGTTTTGTGGAAGCGCAAAGCAATCCGCCTGAGCAGGTTACGGTCGATTTGGCTGTTCAAGAAGCTGTGGAAAACAATCTCTCTTTACTCGCAGAACGCTACAATATCTCGTTGGCCGACGCGCAAATTATTACTGCACGGTTGCGGCCCAATCCGGTCCTTACGCTGGGATCTGCGCTTCCTGATCACACGATCTTCCATTCTGGGACGAGTCCTTTTGTAGAGAGTGGACATATTGACTTCGTCTTTGAACGCGGCGGCAAGCGGGAATCCCGCATCGCCGTGGCCGAGAATGCGCGCGGGGTCGCGCAGTTACAACTCCTTGACACTATGCGTTCCACCGTTCTCGACGTGCAAAATGGGTGTGTCGACGTGTTATTGGCAAAAGCCAATGTCGCCTTAGCGCAAGAAAATTTGCAGGCGTTCAACGAAATCGTGAAGGTCAATACTGATCGAGTGCGGGCTGGAGACCTGGCCCAAGTGGAACTTGAGCGTACTCGCCTCACTACGCTGCAGTTTCAGAATGATGTGCAAAAAAGTGAATCGAGCCTCCTCGTAGCCCGGAATCAACTGCAAACCTTATTGGGTCGTACGCTTCATCTGTCGAGCTTCGACGTGATCGGAGATCTGCGCAAGGACGCCCCATCCGTTATGGCGGAAAACATTCGTCAACTCGCATTTCAGCAGCGTCCGGACCTGCAAGCGCTGCGGAGAGATCAAGCTCGCTCTACGGCGGACCTCCGCTTACAGCTCGCGCAGGGAGTAGTCGATTATACGGTTGGACTTGAGTATCAACGTCAGCAAGGCAATATCCGCGACGGCAATCAGTTTGGGCTCTCGTTCAGTGTGCCCATTCCTGTTTTCAACCGTAATCAAGGTGAAATTGAGCGCGCCCAACGCGCCCAGGATCAGATTGCGGCTAAGATTCGTGCGCTAGAGGCTGCCATCGAGACGGAGGTGCGGAATGCGTATCAGCAATACACTACCACTCGCGATATGCTTCAGCGCATTGAAACCAACATGCTCAGCCAAAGTCGCGGCGTGCGTCAAACCATTGAGTACGCCTACCGACGGGGGCAGTCGAGTTTTGTAGATTTCTTGGACGCGCAACGTGCGTTTAACGATACTATGCAAAGCTACAACAACGCGCGGGCGGATTATGCCCGCAGTCTTTACACTATTGACTCGGTCTCAGGAAAGGCAGTGACGCAATGAAAACCCGCTTGTCCTTCTTTATTCTGACAACCTCTATCCTCATGGCGTCCTGCCAGCACCACGAGAAACCGGTCTCTTCGGCGGAGACTTCGGCGACAGTACTGGCGTTGGACTCAGGAGTAGTAACAATTACAGCGGATTCCCCCATGCTCAGTCAGATTCGTGTGACTCCGGTACAAACAGCGGAGTTGCCTACGGATGAAGTCGTGGCGCCCGGAAAAATTGAGGCGAATCCCAACCGCATCTCCCATGTTGGTCTCCCGGTTCCCGGCCGAGTCGTGAACGTCATGGTAAAACTTGGCGACTCTGTGACTGAAGGTCAGCCTTTATTGAGTCTGCAAAGTCCGGATGCCGATGCGGCGATGTCTACCTATCTCCAGGCGCAAGCGACGGGAGTACAGGCGGAGGCGGCTCTCAACAAAGCGCAAGCTGATTTCGATCGTCTCCAAGATTTATATGAGCATAATGCAGTGGCGAAAAAGGACGTCCTTGACGCCCAAAACTCCTTGACACAAGCAAAAGCGGGGCTGACGCAGGCAAAGGCCGCGCAAGAACAAGCAGTGCGTCGCTTGACTCTTTTGGGGCTTAAACCGGGGGATTTCCAACAGCAAGTGATCGTGCGCGCCCCTCTCGCAGGAAAAGTCATTGATCTGACCGTTGTTCCTGGAGAATATCGGAACGACACCTCAGTGTCGCTGATGACAGTCGCCGATCTCAGTACAGTGTGGGTCGCCTCTGATGTGCCAGAAAGTTACATCCGTTTTATTCAAGTCGGCGAACGAGTCGAAATCAATTTGGTTGCCTATCCAGGGGAGACGTTTGAAGGGAAGGTCATGCGTATCGCCGATGCAGTTGATTCTCAGACGCGCACGGTGAAAGTACGGGCGGAGATGCAGAATCCCGACGGGCGCTTCCGACCAGAAATGTTCGGCAGCATCCACCATATTGAAGCGACTCAACAGCTGGCGGTCGTCCCTGCCGGAGCCATTATCGAAGGAGAGGGGCACAGTCTTGTATTCATCGAACAAAGCCCCGGCCAGTTTCGCCAGACCGAGGTGACGGTAGGAAAGCGCATAAAAGACATGGTCCCGGTTCTTACTGGGCTGCACGCCGGGGAGCAGGTCGTGGTGGACGGCGCTATGTTGCTGAGAGGACAACGCGACTTCAATAGCCCTCTGCCCGCCAAAACGCAGCTAGCTACTGAACGCCAAAGCCATCCCTCCTAATGAATTTTGCTAATCAACTCCAATCCTAATGATGCTGAGTCTCGTTTCCGAATTCCGGTAGGGTGCGCTTGCGCACCATTCCCTGGCGCATAAAGGCACCCTACACAAGGCTGATGAACAGGCTTCGCATGAACGTACAACCTTCGACTTTATGGGGGCTCTTTGGGTGTATCTCGGACATTACCCTCACCCGCTCTCGCTCCGCTCGTGCTGCCCTCTCCCTGCCAGGGCAATGGCATGAAGTTAAGGGGCATATAGCAGAAAAGTGGCGTTGGAGGTAAGGAGAAGCGATGAAAGAGAAAAAAACGAATCGATTATCCGTCGACTCAAACGGGAGCTGGTATC
>JACXTT010004858.1_pt1 | contig 19823 bp, 13 predicted proteins | sample 9270951 | NCBI WGS metagenome assembly JACXTT01 (sample SAMN15532306, study PRJNA645909) | rock metagenome | isolation source: weathered quartz diorite | place: Puerto Rico | collected 2017-06-21 | reverse complement strand
CGCCTCGTCGAGCACATCCCCGGGATCGTCGCCTACATGGATCTCGTGCAACTCGACAACCCTGGCGAGTCGATCCCGCTCTACATCAGCCCGCAGATCGAGGATCTGCTCGGCTATCCGCGAGACGCGTGGCTGACAGAAGACGAGCTCTGGCTCGACGTCCTCCACCCCGACGACGCCGAGCGGATGACTGCCGCCGACGCCGAGGCCCGCCGCACGCTCTCGGCGCTCTTCGCCGAGTACCGCATGGTCGCGCGCGACGGCAGCATCGTCTGGGTGAGCGAGAAGGCCGCCGTCGTCAAGGACCCGGTCAGCGGCACCGCCTACTGGCAGGGCGTCATGGTCGACATCACCGACCGCAAGCGCGCCGAGGGAGCCCTGGCCGCAAGCGAGCGGCAGTTCCGGTCGATCTTCGACGCCGCGGCGATCGGCGTCATGACCGTGGGGCTCGACGGCCTGATCGTCGAGGCGAACCCGACACTCGAGAAGGTCTGCAACTACCCGGCCGGCGCCCTCCACGGCCGGCCGCTGCGGGCGTACCTGGAACCGAGCGACGTGACGACCCTCGACCGGTTCGCCGACCTGATCAGCGGCGTCCACGACCGCTGCCAGCTGGAGCACCTCTTCCGGCGCAATGACGACTCGCTCATGTGGTGCCGCACGGTGATGGCGCTCGTCCGCGACGACGCAGGAGACCCCGCTCACGTCACCGCCATGCTCGAGGACATCAGCGACCGCAAGCTCGTCGAAGCCGATCTCGTGCACCGCACGCTTCACGACTCGCTCACCGAGCTCCCGAACCGTCAGCACTTCATCGACCGCCTGCGGCAGACGAGGTCGCGGCGTTTCGCCGCCGGCGACGGCGTGGCCGTCGTGTTCATGGACATGGACGGCTTCAAGGAGGTCAACGACACCCAGGGCCATCACGCCGGCGACGAGCTCCTGCAGGCGATCGCGCGCAGGCTGCGCGCCGCGGTGCGCCCGACCGACACCGTGGCGCGGTTCGGCGGCGACGAGTTCGTCGTCCTCGCCGCCGAGGTCGAGTCCGTCACCGACGCGACGCAGCTCGCCTGGCGGCTGACCAATGCGCTCCGTGAGCCGTTCACCATCGGCGGTGTCTCCGTGACCCTGACGGCGAGCATGGGCGTCGCCTTCAGCGCGAGCAGCGAGCACTCCGCCGAAGACATCGTCCGCCACGCCGACACCGCCATGTACGCCGCCAAGCAGCACGGCCGTAACCGGATCGAGGTCTTCGAAGCCGCCGCGTAGACCGCCGCCGGCGTGGGAGGATGGGCCCGTGCCCACCATCCGGAACGGCGACGACTACACCTCCGCGAGCGGCCTCCGCTCGAGCGAGTGGTTCGACCGGGCCGATCTCGACGGCTTCCTGCACCGTTCCTGGCTGAAGTCCGAGGGGCTGAGCGACGAGTCGTTCCGGGGCAAGCCCGTGATCGGCATCTGCAACAGCTGGAGCGAGCTCGTCAACTGCAACGTGCACCTCCGCGGACTGGCCGAATCGGTCAAACGGGGTGTCCTCCAGGCCGGCGGCTTCCCGCTCGAGTTCCCGGTGATGTCCCTCGGCGAGTCGTTGATGAAGCCGACCACGATGCTCTACCGGAACCTGATGGCGATGGACGTCGAGGAGTCGATTCGCTCCTATCCCCTCGACGGCGTCGTTCTCCTGACCGGGTGTGACAAGACGAACCCGGCCAGCATCCTCGGCGCGGCGAGCGCCGACATCCCGTCGATCGTCGTCACCGGCGGCCCGATGCTGAACGGCCACTGGCGCGGCAAGCAGCTCGGCTCGTGCAGCGACTGCTGGCACTACAACGAGGAGCGCCGCGCGGGCCGGATCACTGCCGAGGAGTTCACCGAGATCGAGAACTCGATGTCCCGTTCGCACGGTCACTGCATGACGATGGGCACTGCCTCGACGATGGCCTGCGTCACGGAAGCGTTGGGGTTGACGCTCCCCGGCGGCGCCGCCGTCCCTGCCGTCGACTCGCGCCGGGCCAGGCTGGCGGAGGCTGCGGGACGCAAGATCGTCGAGCTCGTCGAGCGCGACCTGCGCCCCTCACAGATCCTCACGCCCGACGCATTCGAGAATGCGATCCGCGTTCTCCACTCGATCTCCGGCTCGACGAACGCGATCCTGCACCTGATCGCGTATGCCGGCCGGGTGGGCGTCGAGCTCCCCTTGACCCTCTTCGACGAGCTCTGCGAGACGACCCCATGGCTCGTCGACCTCAAACCCGCCGGGCGCTTTCTGATGGAGGACTTCTTCTATGCGGGTGGACTGCCGGCGGTGATGGCGCAGATCGCCAACCTCCTCCACCTCGACGCGATCACCGTCAGCGGACGCACCGTGCGCGAAAACATCGCCGGGGCAGAGATCGTCAACCCCGAGGTGATCCGGCCCGCAGACAGCCCCCTCGACCCCGGCGGGTCGCTGGTCGCGCTCTACGGCAGCCTCTGTCCGGACGGCGCCGTGATGAAGATCACGGCCGCGGATCCGCGGCTACTCCAGCATGAGGGCAGGGCAATCGTCTTCGAGGACATTCACGACCTCGCCGACAGGGTCGACGACCCCGACCTCGAGTGCGACGAGACGAGCGTCATGGTCCTGCGCAACGCCGGGCCGATCGGCGCGCCGGGCATGCCCGAATGGGGTCATCTGCCGATACCCGCCAAGCTGCTCAAGCGCGGCGTCAGCGACCTGCTGCGCATCTCCGATGCGCGGATGAGCGGGACCTCGTACGGCGCCGTCGTCCTCCATGTGGCGCCCGAGTCGGCGGTCGGCGGGCCGCTGGCGCTCGTCGAGACCGGGGACTCGATCCGGCTGGACGTCCCGTCGCGGCAGCTCGACCTCGTCGTCGACGAGCAGGAGCTCTCCCGGCGTCGCGAGGCCTGGACGCCGCCGGTACGGAAGGACGACCGCGGATACCGAAAGCTGCACCTCGACCACGTGCTCCAGGCGAACGAGGGCTGCGACCTCGACTTCCTCCGCGGTCGTTCGAAGGTCGTGACGGACGCCGTCACGTATCTCTGAGCCTCGCCCCTGCTGCACGACGAGGGCACCGCGGGCGGCGCGGGAGACTGGCACCGCCCGCGGTGCTTGCTCACATGCTCGTCGAGTACGCCGGCGTCGAGCTCGACCCCGAGCTGGAGCCCATGTTGGGGCAGCGGTGAGCACCGGAGTGCTGCTGCGATCTCGGGGTTGTGGTCGACGGCCCGGACGGGGTGGGGTTGGCAGGCGTGGTGCCGCCTCTGCTCGCCGACCAGGCCACGCTCGCTCCGATCGTGAGCGCGGCGATGACGACGAGCACCAGGACGAGCTTCATCCGAACGATGGCGACCTCCTTTCGATCACCACTCAGGAAAGCACGTCGACCTGAGAAAACGCTTGGAAAAGGGTCAGACCGTCTGGTCCGACCCGTGGATCTCTACGTCCGCGCACCCATGATCGCGTTCAGCTCGTCGAACGTCATGCCTTCGCTCGCGGCGACCTCCTCCGAAATGGCGTACAGCCGCGCGTCGCCGAGCTCGCCGATGTCCGACACGCCGCTTCGCTCGAGCTCCTCGGTCAGACGACCGTAGACACGCGCCTTGATGGCCGCGGTGTCCGCCCGCCTGGGCAGCGCACGTCGCCTTCGGCGCGGCAGCAGTTGATCGATCACGACTCATCCACCCCTTTCCGGCTCCTCGCAATGCATCCGTCGCCGTGTACTTCGACGTCCGCACCCGATCTCCGGCTCGCAGTCAGGCGAGCGCCGTTTCGCAGAGAGACTCGCCCCAGTCACCCTCTGACCATGGGCGCGACGGCGGCCGCTCACATCCCCCACCCGAGGGAGGCCGCTACGACTCGTGCGCGCGGGTCACGGTGCCTCTGAGCGCCGACGACCCGTGGCGCACATAGAGCAACACCGCGATGACCGCAAGCGCCGTCACCGACCAGTTCTCCTGCGCGGCAGCCGCTCCTGTACGAGTGCGATCGCCATGACCACGGCGGGCCAGCCGAGAGCGACAAGCAGCCCAACGGTGACCCAGCGCGCAATCATTCCCTCAGCATCGGCATTTCTGGGAAGGTTTCAACAGGCCACGGGATACGTGCTGGCCGCAATGCGAGGCGTGACGCACGGTGGCACGATGCCCGCATGCGCCGGTCGGTGTTGATCGTCGACGATCACGACGGCTTCCGTGCCTCTGCTCGGGAGCTGCTGGAGCGCCAGGGCTTCGACGTCGTCGCCGCCGTCGAGGACGGCGAGGCAGCGCTCTCGGCGGCGGCGCGGCTCAGACCGGACGTCGTCCTCCTCGACGTGCAGCTTCCGGGAATGGACGGGTTCGAGGTCGCAGAGCGCCTCGCCGAGACTGATCCTGCTCCGCGCGTCGTGCTCGTGTCGAGCCGCCGCCGGAGCGCCTATGAGGTGCGTCTCCCCCACGCGCCGGTCGCCGGGTTCCTCGGCAAGCACGAGCTCACTGGCGCGGCCCTCGCCGCCCTGCTGTAGTGCACCGTGCGACGATCGGATCGCTGGCGGTCGCCGGCATGGTGGTCGGCATCGCCGCCGAGCGGCAGGCATACGCGTGGAGCGAGCTGCGCTCGTGGCTTCCCGATCTCCTCGCGGGATGGCTGCTGATCGGATTCGGACTCGCGCTGCACGCGCTGCGCGGACCGCGAAGCGCCTCCCTGTTACTCGTGCTCGCCGGCCTCCTTTGGTTCGCAGCCAACTTCCAGACTGCGGGTGCCGAGGTGTTCCAGCGGATCGCCGGCCATGCTGCCTACCTTCATCGGGCGCCTCTCTTCCAGCTCGCGCTGGCTCCGGCGACGGGACGCCCACGGACGCTGCTCGCCGCGACCGGCGTCGGGATCGCTTGGGTTGCATCCATCGTCTGGCCGCTCTGGGACGACGATGTGTCTGCGTTGATGCTCGCTGCCGCACTGGTCGCAGTCGCCGCGACTGGTTGGGTACAGACGGTGGGCCGCCTGCGCCGGACGGTCGCCGCGCGCGGACTCGTTGTCGTCCTCGTCCTGGCGTCGACGATCGCCGCCGATGCCGTGCGGGGTCTCAGCGCCGGGGCAGGTGGAGCCGACACGATCGTGCTGATCTACGCAATCGCGACCGGCGTCACGGCAGCGCTGCTGTTCTCCGCGGCGCGGCTCGATGCTCCGGGCTCGCTCGCCGAGCGCGCCGTCGAGCTCGAACGCAGCGGCACGAGGCTCCGCGACGCCCTCAGGGAACTGCTCGGCGACCCGGTCCTGGAGGTGGCGTTCACGGATGAGGGAGGAGAAACACTCGACGACGCCGGGCGGCCGATTGTCGTGCGGCACGACGGCCGCGCCGAAACGACAGTGGCCGTCGGAGGAGAGCCCGTTGCGACGATCCTCCACGACCCTGCCACCTTGCAGGACGAGGCGACGCGAGCCGCGGTGATCGCAGCGACCGGGCTCGCGGCAGAGCGAGCCCGCCTCCGCGCCGAGGTTGCACGCCGGATCGCTGCGGTCGACGCTTCTCGGCGCCGCTTGCTCGAGGCCGAGGAGGAGGAGCGGCGCCGGCTCGCCGAGCAGCTCGATCGCGGCCCTGGATCGGAGGTGGCGCGGATCGAGCAGCTCGTACTCGGGATCGAGCCGAGCGACGAACAGCTGGCCCCCGCCCTCGAGCGCGCTGTCGATCAGCTCACACGGGTGCGTCCCGAGCTGGACGCCCTCATCCGCGGGCTGGGCGGCGTCCGCGCAGCCGAGCTCGTCCCGGCTCTGACCGAGCTCGCCGTGGCGCTTCCCATCGACGTGCAGCTCGAGCTCGCCGTGCGCCACCTGCCGGACGACGTCGCGTCAGCGCTCTGGTTCGTCTGCTCGGAGAGCCTCGCCAACACGGTCAAACACTCGGGCGGCACGCGCGCGCAGGTTTCGCTCACTCAGAGCGACGGTTCGGTCGAGCTCTCGGTCCAGGACGACGGTCGTGGCGGCGCCGAGACCGCGGGCTCCGGGCTGACCGGGCTGGCTGACCGCTTGGCAACCCTCGGCGGGGCCCTGACCGTGATCTCGCCGCCTGGCGCGGGCACACGTGTGCTGGCCCGTTTGCCCCTCGGGTGATCAGGGTGCGGGCAGCGGCAGCGGACCGCTCGAGCGGACGATGGTGTTGCTGTCGACGTCGACGCCCCAGCGCCTGAGATAGACGAGCTGCCCCTCGACGTGGTCGTAGAAGTAGCACTCGTAGTCCCAGTCGAAGTTGCGGATCCTGTGGCACGCGACGTGCTTGCTGGGGTTGGCGCGCTTGACGATCGCGCCGGTCTCGCTCGCGGTGAGCTTCTCGCGCACGCCGCACGAGGCCGAACAGTCGACGCGGTACCAAGTGCCCACATACGCCTTCGCGAGCCAGGGCGGGCCCGTGTGCGGGTCCATCCGCACGACCGCCAGGTCGGAATGCGAAGCATGGCGCCACTGGATCGCGACGTAGCCGCCGCAGGGCGTCGCCGGGTTCCAGCGCAGCTCGACGAACGGCGGGTTGCCGGGCGAGACGCGGCCGAGACAGGCTGAGCGCGTCGCCCGCTGCCACGTGAACGTGAAGCGGCGCTGCCACGGCGCACCGTAGACGGTGAGCTCCACCACGCCGGCGTTCCGCCGGGCGTCGAACTCGCTCGCGCCAGCCGCCCGCAGCTGCGCAACGCTGAAGTCACGGCGGTACGTCCCCGTCGGCGGATAGAGACGGGCGAGCTGGTCGAAGTTGAGGCTGATGTTCAGCGGGGTGGGCGCCTGGACAGGCTGTTCGGGACTGCATGGCGCAATCGAAGGTCCTGGGCGCCCGGCGATTCTGGAGATCGCCGCGATTGCAACGCCCGTCTCGGGATCACGCATCGCGGCGACGATCGGCGCGGTCTTTCTGCGTAGCTCGAGGATCGCCGACTCCGGAGCCGTCACGATCGTCCCGCCGGCGCGGCAGAACGCCACCGCCTCTTGCGCCTCGTCATCCGCCGCAGCGTCCTCGGCGCGCGTCGCCGCAGCGGCCCGGCGGAGCGCGGACAGCTGTGACGTCCGCAGATGTGCGACCGCCGCGCCAGAGACAACGACGACGTCGATCTTCGTGAACAGCGCCGCGTTTCCGACCGTGTACGCGTTGGCAGGGAAGGTGTCGGTCGCGTTCGCGCCGGATACCACATCGTTGCGAAAGTCGCTGTAGACGGCCGTCGCGCCGACGCCTCGGTCGAGGTCGAGTGGTTGCGCACCGAGCCGGCGCAGCACCGCAGACGTCGTACGGGATGTGGCGACGCGGATGCTGACACCCGTGAAGTCCGATGGCGCCTCGATCGCCTTGAGGAAGCCGAAGACGCGCTCCGGGGATTCCGGCAGGAGACCCACGCCTGTGAGGCCGATCCCACGCAGGCCCGCCTGCAAGACGTTGGCAACCGGGCTGGCGGCAACGCGCTCGGCCTGGGCGAGCGTCATCAGCCGAAACGGCGCCTGCAGCGGGGCGAGCGAGCGAACTCCCTGTGCCTCGAATGCCCAGGAGGGCACGAGCCCGAGCTGCGAACGGTTCGTCCGAACTGCGTGTACGGCGTTTGCGATCACGCGTGCGCCGGTCTGCCCCACGGCCGATTGGCCGGCGACCGGGTACTCGACGACGACGTGCAAAGAGCCGCCGGACGTCCTCGCCACCTCGCGGGCGAAACGCTCTGCGATACGTGCGGCCGGTGTGCCTGGATAGTCGACGACAACGAGGTGGAGCGCGACCGATTCACCCGCGCCTGACTTTCCTGCCGGCCGGCCGACGCCTGTCGCGGCAGCTGCGAGCCACACCGCCGCGGCGACAAGCCCGGCCGCCGCAATCGCCACGCGCCGGTTTCGTCGCATTCGAACCTCCTCGGTCCGCACCCGTGACAGTGTGGCCGCGGGAACATCGGTGGCCATCCGGGTCGGCACGGCAATGCTGACAGAGCGGACCCGTGCTGGCCACAACTGTTCCCCGGCCGGGCGATGCCACAATCGAGGCGTGCATGGCGGGCGCAGGTCTCAGGTTGCCAGGGGCAGCGTGGTGGTGCTGGGATTGGCCGTGTCAGGTGCAGGCGCTGCGCTTGCCGGCGGCGTCACCAGCCGGACAGCCTTCGGCACGACGTACGGGAGCACCTCGACCGGGTTCGCGATTCTCGAGGTGCTGGTCGGGCTCGTGCTCGCAGCAGCTGCCGCGCTGCTCCTCCTCGAACGCGCAACTGCTGTCCTTGGCACGACCGCCGTCCTGGTGGGCGCGGTCTGGTTCGCACCGGTCTTCGTCGGCTGGGACGGCGGGCCGGAGCTCGTCAGGTCTCTGGGCCAGGTCGCCGCACCGGTCCTCCCCGCTCTCGCTCTCGCCGTTGCCGTCTTCGTCCCGCCGCCGCCACGCGGCGTTCCGAGAGTCGCTCTCGGCGTGATCGTGAGCGCAGGCGTGACCGCCACCGTCGCTGCGGCGGTCTGGCTCGAGCTCGTCCGGAACCCGATCCGCGACCTCCACTGCTGGAGCAACTGCAGCGCGAACTCGTTCCTCGTCGACGACGACATCGGTCTCGTGCATCACCTGACCCCGGTCGTGCTCGTTCTGGGCGTCGCAACCGGTGCGCTCGCGTTCCTCGTCGCCGGCGTGCGGTTCGCTCGTGCCGGCGGAGTCGCGCGACGCAGTGCGGGCCCGGCCTTGCTGTTCGGATCGCTGTCCGGCGCGGCGCTCGCCGCGTACGCTGCAGCGCTCCAGCTGGCGCCGCGCGAAGCACCCGACCGCCCGCTCTACGCATGGCTGTTCGGAGCCCGCTGTGCCGCCTTGCTCGGGCTCGGCGTCGCGTTGGCATGGCTCGCGATCCGGCCCCGCCTCGTTCGCGGACTGGTCACCCGCCTCGCGGTCGAGCTCGAACGGACGTCCGATACCGGCGGCCTCAGCCGTGTACTCGCCACCGCGCTCGGAGACCCTGGCCTCAGGCTCGCGTACCCGATCGGCCCGAGCGACAGGATCGTCGACTCGGAGGGACGGCCGCTCGCGTTCGAGCCCGCGCGCCGCGCCACGGCGATCGTGGGCGGGGACGACCTAATCGCGCTCGTCGACTCGCGCGCATCCGGCCCACATGCGATCGAGCTCGCGCTGGGGCCTGCAGCGCACCTCGCGCTCGGCAACGAACGCCTTCGCGCCGAGGCACTGGCTCGACTCGCCGACGTCTCCGAGTCGCGGGCCCGGATCGTCGAGACGGCTGACAACGCACGCCGGCGGATGGAGCGAGACCTGCACGACGGCGCGCAACAGCGGATCCTCGCGCTCACCTACGACCTCCGAGTGGCGCTCGACATCGCCGAGTCGGGCGGGCACACCGCCGAGGCGACAGCCCTCCGCGAGGCGCTGGAGGGCACGATCGTGGCGTCCGAGGAGCTGCGTGACCTCGCACACGGCATCTTTCCGGCCGAGCTCGGCGCGTCGGGGCTCGCGGCCGCGCTCGAGTCGCTCGCCGACCTCCGGCCGCTCCGGTTGGCAGTCGATCTGCCACCCGGCCGCCGCTATCCCGAGGATATCGAGACTGCTGCGTACGCCGCGGTCGCCGAATCGCTGGACGCGGCGCCCGCGGGGGTGACAGCGACGGTCCGTGAGCAGGACGGGAGCCTGTGTCTCGCGGTCGACGGAGTCGCCGATTGGGGCAGCCACCTCGTCCGCATCGAGGATCGGATCGGCGCCGTCGGCGGTGCCGTCACGGTTCACCGGGGCCGCCTCGAACTCGCGCTCCCGGCAGGCTCCTAGCGACCGCTCAGGCCTTCGCCGTGCCCTGCGAGCTCGGCCCAGAGGTTGTCGAGCATCCGGCTGACGACCGGATTCCCAGCGGCACCCGCCAGCGTGAACGCTCCGGCGGCGAACACCTTCGCGCCCGCGGCTGTTTCGTAGTACGTCATCTGGGCGGTGAAGCCAGCGCCGAAGAGGTTGCGAACGTCGGCGAGCACCTTCACGCCGGACGGCGAAGCTGGGCAGGTACCGTCGATCTCGATGCCGGCGCTGGACAGCGCCTGGCCGTCGGTCAGACCTGTTCCCTGGAAGAGCCAGGGTGCAGCCTCGATATTCCGGACGACCCAGGGCGCGCGGTGGGTACCGCGGTCGTTGCCGCGGTACTCGACGCCGATCAGTGCCGCCTCGGGGCGGCCGAGCTGGCGCCACTGCTTCGTGCGCTCGATCACGTTGCCGTGCGGGACGACCTGCCAGAAGAAGTTGTTCGCCGACAGAAACGCGAGGTGTCCACCGAGATCGCGGTACCGCTGGACGACGTCGTACTCGTGGGTGGTCACGTACTCATGGTGGCCGGGGAAGATGATCAGCCGATAGGCGCGAGCGAGCTCGCCGCCGTTTGCCGCCGCGCGGAGATCGGCGTCGGTCAGGACGTCCACATCCTTCCCCGTCCGCGCCAGCCAATGCAGGAACGGCAGGTCGTACCGGCGGAAGTTCGGCGGCACGCCCCGGTTGAGGAAGGGCCGGTCGAGGCGAACGGTGTGGTGCGCCCAGTCCGCGTACCAGGAATCGCCCGTCCCGTCGCCGTCGTCGTCGCGCAGGTTGTACGCCTGCCAGGTGAGCGTCGGCAGGACGATCGCGACCGGGTGCGCGCCGAGTCGCGGCGGATGCACGATGAACGGCGCGAATCCGACCATGCCGCCTGGCGTTGTCAGCTTCGCGAAATACAGGCCTGAGGGCCACCAGCCGACGTGGACCCGCACCGCGCGTCCGCCCGGGACCTGCGCCACCGTCGTCATGGGCACGCCCTGCATTTCGTTGAAGCCGTGGGTCGCAACCCGCTCGGGGCCGACGTGGAAGAGCTGGAGCCGGAGCCGGCGGGCACTGGTCTGGATCCTGAGCTGCGCAACGGTGCCCGGCGCGTAGCTCTCGCGCGTGAATGACGCGACGACACCCGGCTCGAGTTCGAGCGGAGTCGGCGCCCGGCCCTCGAGTTGCTCGTCGTCCTGCGCTTGACCTGCGGTCGAAGACGCGCCGGCGATGCCGGCAATGCACACCGCCGCGAGTCCGAGCAACAAGGCATGCTGCAGCCGCGCGGCGGAGCCGCGTACGAAGACGCCCATCGTGATGCCTCCTGGGTCTCGTCCCGGCGGCTACGAAGAGGGGCCGCCGCGGAACGTCCCAAGGCTCACTCAAATGGGCGTTCGCGACCTCGAGGCTGACACCGGACCGCGCTCAGCGCTGACAACACACCGCAGTTCGGGGTGCCGTCAGGCGACCGTTAGCGCTGGCAGCAGGAGGCGATCAGTGTCAGCCGCTAGTGGCGCAGCGCGACGTGCGCAAACCCGGTCATGCCCGTGGACTGGTCAAACGTCCACTTCGCCACCTGCGGACCGAGAATGCTGATTCGAGCTCGCCAGACCAGCGGTATCCACGGCACGATGTCGGTCATGAGCTTCCGGTCGAGCGACGCGTAACACGACGTTCGCACGGCGCCTGCGGCAGCGCCGCAACGCACGAGATCAGGCTCGATGGTGGGCACGCCCCTCAACCGGCCGCCGAGACCCAGCGCACGAGCCCGCGCGACCGTAAGGCCGATCAGGGCGAGGTTGAGACTCTCGGCCGGAAGGATTCCGCGCTGCGCGAGCAACGGGTCGAAGAAGCCGGCCGGATCCGGGTAGCGGGGGTACCAGTACAACGACGCCGTCAGCGGCTGGTTGTTCGCGGGAATGTCCGGCCGCTCCCCGCGCGCGCCACCGTGGATGAGCGTGATCCCGATCTTCGCTGCGTCGGCGCGGATGATCGGGTCCATGCGAGTTGCGGGTGAGTAGACCGTCGCAAAGTCGAGTTGCGCGCAACAGTCGAGGTGCACGCGCTTGCACGCCCTGTCCACGCAGACACCCCGCCTGACGGCGTAGCGTGACTCCCCCATCTCGGCCCTCGCCCTGGCGACGTCGCCGTGGTCATCGCGGGTCCCGAAGGGGGCGAAACTCCGTAGCCGGTTGGCGAGCAGGGCGTCCGGTACGACATGGTGCGCGATCGCCGCACTCTCCGGGTCGCCGAACGCGGCTTGCCGCAGCGCGGCGCGATCGATCACCCAATTCATCGCCCGTCGCACGTGGACATCGTCGAACGGGGGCTGCGTCACGTTCATCGCGATGTAGAACAGCCAGTTCGCCGCGTTCACACGCAACCCGTCCCGCCGCCGGGCCGCATCGGCTGCACCGCGAAGGAGCTTCGTCGAACGAAGGTAGGCATCGTCGAGATCGCCGGCGGCCAGGCGTCGCGCGATCGCGACGGCATTGCCACGCTGCGTCGACATGTCGACGAGGAAGACGAACCTGTCCGGGCTGTTCTCCCGAGCCGCGAGGCTGTCGCTGGCCGGGTCGTAGCTCGGGTTCCGAACGAGCGTCAGCTGCGTCTGCCCGAAACCCCGCATGGGCCGGATCCTCGAGCACGGTCCCCGAGCGACCGCATCGGCACCGTCGATCATGTACGGGCCCGAGGAGACGAGATCGGCGCCGTAGCGGCCGGGCTGTCCTTCGAAACACCGTGCCACGTCCTGTGGAACCGGCCCGGCGGCCGGCATGGCGAGGCGGGCGGGGAAGTCCCCGCGCGGCCGGACGAGATCGAAGGCGATCGTCCTGGGATCAGGGGTTCGGATGCCGGCAATCGATCTCGCCTGCCCCGCGCGATACGCGGCGAAGCCTCGGATCACGTCGAAGTACATGGGATAGGGCACGCCGATGAATCGCGGCGATCCGTACATGGCGCCGACGGGGGCGTCGTTCGCCTTCCGCGCAAGACGCTCGATCGCATAACGGAAGTCGGCCGACGTGATCACTCGATTGACCGGCGGCCCGAACCTGATCCCCGCCTTGAGATGGAAGACGTACGTCCGACCCTCGTTGGTGGCAGCTGGAACTCCCGTGGCAAGGTCAGGCACGAGCCGCATCCCGGCCGGCCCGGCGACATGGTCATAGCCGACGAGCGTCCGGACGAGGAGGTTGGACAGGATTCCGTAGTCCGCCTGCTCGCCGGTCGGGTCGAGCCCGTCGGACCAGTCGAAGGGGCTGGACAGGCCTCGTTCCCAACCGACACGGTAGGTGCCTCCCCTCAGTGGGGGCGACGGCGACCCGCGCGCCTCGATGCTTCCGGTTGCGAACGCCGTGAGGGCCGCCATCGCCGCCACAACCGCCATCGCGACGCCCGAGCGTGGCATGACGACCTAGTGCTTCACGGCCACGTGGGCGTAGGCGGTGAAGCCGAGTGCGCCGTCGAAGCCCCACTTCGCGACCTGTGGCCCCAGGATCGAGATGCGATCCCGTGCGAGGAACGGGACCCAGGGCACGATCTCGCTGCTCACCTTCCGGTCGACCTGGGCGTCGCAGGCAATGCGGTCGGCACCCGTCTGGGCATTGCAGCGAGCCAGGTCGCCGTCAATGCTGGGAACACCGGTAACGCGTCCCTTGATGCGCAGGCTCGAGGCGAGCGCGGGCGACAGTCCGACCAGCGAGACATTGGCGTTCTCCCTCCTCGAGATCAACGACCCGGCGAGTTGTATGTCGAGGTAGTTGGCAGGATCCGGTAGAAGCTTGACCCATTCCATCGTGAAGATGATCGGGTTGTTGCTCCCGGGCTGATCGGGCTTGATCCCGCGATGGACGAAGGTGAGGCCGATCTTCGCAGCGTCCGCCTCGATCGCCGGCTGGACGCGCTGGGAGCCGGCGTACGACTCCGGCCCGAACCCGTAGGCGGATTCGGCGTGGATCCGCTTGCACGCCCCGGCAGTGCACACGCCCCCTGCGTGGGCGTACTTCGACTTCGCGATCTCCGCCCGTGCCCTGGCAAGATTGCCGTGATCTCCGGGGGTTGCGAAGGGTGCGAACCGCGTCAGCGTGTTGCCGAGGAGGTCGTTGGGGACGGCGTGCTCGGGGACGGTGCCACCCGCCGGGGTGACAAAGACATCCCGGAGGGCGGACCTGTCGACGATCCACGCGAAGGCCTTGCGGATGTGGACGTCGTCGAATGGCGGCTGTGTCAGATTCATCGCGGTGTAGAAGACGATGCCCGAGGGGTTGATGCGGAGCAGCCCCCGCTTCTGCGCGCGCGCCATGTAGGGCGCGAGCACCTTCGGACTCGCGCTGAGATCCGCGTCCTCGAGTTCGCCGGCGGTGAGCTTGTTTGCGACGACCACGGCGGAGCCGGGAACGACGAAGACGAAGCGATCGGGGTTGTTCTCGCGCGCCGCGCGGCTGTCCGCATGCGGGTCGTAGCTCGGGTTGCGGACGAGCGTCAGGCTCGTTCCCGTGAGACCAGAGATCGGCTTGATCGAAGAGCAAGAGCCCACGTTGATCGAGCCGGAGCCTTCGATCATGTACGGGCCGGAGGCGATCACGTCCGAGCCGTAGCGGCTGGGGTGGCCGTCAAAGCACCGCGCAACCTCGGCGGGCACCGGCGCAGTGGCGGGAATCGTCAGGAGGGCCGGGAAATAGCCTGCCGGCCGCGTCAGGTCGAAGCGGATCGTGCGTGCGTTCGGCGTCGTGATGCCGGCGATCGACGTCGCCGTGCCGTGTCGATACGCCGAGAAGCCGCGGATGACGCGGAAAAGTTTCGCCACGCCGGCATCACCGTTTCCGGGTATCGCCATACGCTCGATCGCGTAGCGAACGTCCGCCGACGTGATCTCGCGGTCGAGCGGTGGCCCGAACATGATCCCCGCCTTCAGCGTGAAGCTGTATCTCGTGCCGCCGCTCGTGGGCGTGGGCACGCTCGTGGCGAGGTCGGGCACAAGGACATTTCCTGCGGCGCCCGCGACATGATTCGTGCCGACGAGCGTCCGCAGCAGCAGATTGGAGTAGATCTCCCAGGCGCGTGTGTCCATCTCCCCCGTCGGGTCGAAGCCGTCCTCCCACCCGAAGGTGCCGTTGTTGAAGATGTTCGCCTCCATGCCGACGCGGTAGACGCCGCCGGCGAGCGAGTGCGTCCGCGTCGGCGCGGCGCTCGCTACGGCGGCGACCATCGCGACGACGACGAGGAGGGCAACGCAGGTCCGCATACCCCGGCTGCTCCCGTTCACGCCGAGGATCGTATGAGGGATCGCCAGCGGTCACCATCGGTGCCACCTCGCACGCGCCACTCGTGCTAGCACGGGACCAGAGCGACCGTACGCGTGGCAGACTCGTGCCATGCGCGTCGTCATCGCGGAGGACGTCATGCTGACCCGGGAGGGAATCGTCCGCGTGCTTTCCTCCTCCGACGTCGAGGTAGTGGGGCAGGCCGGCGACATCGACGGGCTCATGCGAGCCGTCGCCACGAGCAAGCCGGACTGCGCGATCGTCGACATCCGCATGCCGCCGACGAACACGGACGAGGGCATCGTCGCCGCGCAGAAGATCCGCGACCTGCATCCGGATGTCGGTGTGCTCGTCCTGTCGCAGTACGTCGAACCGGGCTTTGCCATGCGGCTACTCGAAGAGCATCCGGAGCGCTCGGGCTACCTGCTCAAGGAGCGGGTCAGCGATCCGGCGATCCTCGTCGACGCGCTGCGGCGGCTGACCGAAGGCGAGACCGTGATCGACCCGACGATCGTCTCGCGGCTGCTCGTGCGCCGTCGCGCCGCCGACCCGCTCGAAGAGCTCTCCGCGCGCGAGCGCGAGGTGCTCGCGCTCGTGGCCGAAGGCCTCTCGAACGCCGAGATCGGGCGGCGGCTCTTCATCACCGAGCGTACGGTCGAGGCCCACGTCAAGGCGATCTTCCTCAAGCTCGAGATCGACCAGACGCCCGATACGAACCGGCGTGTCCTCGCTGTCCTCGCGTTTCTGCGTGCGGGCGCAGCGGTTCCTTCCTAGGGGCGCTTTCGCCAGATCGTCACCGCACTCTCTCCCCATGGGAGCGGTGATCGGGCGGAACCTTCCCTCGAGCCGGTTCACACCGAGATGAAGGGGGAGCCATGCTGCGGCGTCGCACGTACCTCGGGATCGTCGTCCTGTCAGCGATCGGGTTCGCGCTGCTCGCTCCGGGCGCAGAGGCCAAGCCGATCACGCCGATGACGCCGATGACGCCGGCCGGCTGGAAGCTCACACCCGCCGGCACGGTCACGACCGTCACGTTCGGCCCGGGGTTGGCCGGGCCGTGGGGCGAGGCGATCTCGCCGGACGGCAAGAGCCTGCTCGTGACGTCGAGCGGTACTGCCGCAGAGTTCGAGTCCGTGGAACGCTTCTCGATTGACTCGCTCAACCGCACCGCGGTCGTCCCGTACGACGGTGCCGCCGGCGCATCGGTCTTCTACGGGATCGCCTACTCGCCTGACGGCAAGCACGCGTGGGCGTCGGGCGGCGGGCAGAACGTCGTGCACGCGTACGACGTCACCGCGGGTGGACTGACCGAGACCGCCACGATTCCGGCCGGCCAGTTCCCGACAGGGCTCGCCTACGGCGACACCCCGCTTGGCGCGCGGATCTACGTGGCCGACAACCTCGGCGACTTCCCGTTCACGACGGGCTCGTACGAGGATCCGCCCGGACACACGGTCACAGTGATCGATCCGAAGACGAACGCGCCGACGGCGACGATCGATCTCGGCGCGGCGCTCGATCCCTATGGAGTCGCGTTCAACCGCGACGGAACGAAAGCCTTCGTCACCGAGTGGGTCGGACGATCGGTCGCGGTCATCGACACGAAGACACAGAGCGTCATCAATGCAGTCCAGCTCTCCCCACCGTCGAATCCCCTTCAGGCCGACCATCCCAGCGGCATCACCGCCAACCCGGTGCGCGACGAGATCTACACGGCGAATGCGACCAGTGACACCGTCTCCGTGATCGACACACGTTATGACGCCCTCCTCGCCACCATCGACGTCGGCCTCGTCCCGAACGGTCCAAAGGGGTCGATGCCCGAGGGTCTCGCAGTCAGTCCCGACGGTCGCACGCTGTATGTCGCGCTGGCCGGCGAGAATGCGATCGCGGTCGTCGATCTGGACAGCCGGAAGACCGAGGGGTTCATTCCGACCGGCTGGTACCCGTCGGACGTGGCCGTCACCCCGAACGGACGCTCGCTGCTCGTCATCAACACGAACGGCAGCGGTGCAGGGCCGAACCGCTGCGGCGGCGTTCTCAACCCGCTCCCGCCTGATTCGTGCACGGGCGACCAGTACGTCGGCAGCATGATCCGCGGCTCGGTCGAGCAGATTCCGGTGCCGGAGAACCACGGCCAGCTCGTGAAGTGGACGAATCAGGTGCGTGACAACGATCGCGCCGATGCCCGCTCCGAACGCAAGCCGAAGTGGCTCGACGGAATCACGCACGTGATCTACGTGATCAAGGAGAACCGAACCTATGACCAGGTGTTCGGCAGCCTTGGCAGAGGGAACGGCGATCCGGCGATCGACCTCTTCGGAGACGACTCGGCGCCGAATCACCGCGAGCTGGCGCGGCGCTTCTCCGTGCTCGACAACGCGTACGCCGACGCCGAGGTGTCGGCGGACGGCCACCCGTGGTCGGTCCAGGGCATTGCCACCGACTACGTCGACAAGACGTGGCCGTTCGACTATGCAGCCGCGTTCTACCGCAGCTACAACTCCGAGTTCGTCCCGCTCGTCCAGCAGTTCCCGAGCGAGCCGCTGGCGAGCGACCCCTCGGTGCCGCGACCTGCCGCCGCCGCGACGGCAGGCTACATCTGGGATAACGCCTTCGACCACGGCGTCAGCTTCCGGGACTACGGCGAGGCGACTCCGTGGGACGATCCCACCAACTGCACGAGCGGAGCCGTCTACTCCGACCTGACGAGGCTGAGCACGCGGTTCGGCAACCACGTCGACCCGAAGTACCCGGGCTGGAACCTCGGCTGCTCCGACCACGCGGTACGAGAGCCGGAGTGGGAGCGCGAGTTCCGGGGCTTCGTCGCGAACCGAAACCTGCCGGGCCTCGAGATCGTGTACTTCCCGAACGACCACAACGCCGGCACGAGCCCGGGCGCGGCAACGCCGCAGTCGTACATGGCGGACAACGACCTGGCGCTCGGCCGGATGGTCGAGGCCGTCTCCCACAGCCCCTACTGGGCCAGCACGGCAATTATCACGGTCGAGGACGACGCTCAGGACGGCCCCGACCACGTCGACGCGCACCGCGCGCCTGTGCTCGTGATCAGCCCCTATACGCAGACCGGGACGGTCGACTCGACCCATTACGACACGGCCTCCGCGCTCGGCACGATCGAGGATCTCCTCGGTCTGCCTCCGATGAGCACATTCGACGCCCGGGCCGCGCGGATGTGGCCGTCATTCAGGCAGAAGCCCGACCTCCGCCCCTTCAACGCGATCGAGCCGACGATCGCCCCGTTCGGAGATCCGTCCGCCCCGGTCAACAGCTTCACCGCGCCCTTCGCGAAGCAGTCGGCGGCAATGGATTTCTCGAGACCGGACGACATTCCCGAGTACACGCTCAACGTCGCGATCTGGAAGTCCGTGAAGGGCACGTCGTCGAGGATGCCCGAGCCGAGACACACGCTGCTGATCCCGCCGGCAGCGCGCGTCACGGGTTAGCATCGTCACGAATGCGGGACGAGGCGAAGCTCGAGCCCGGCCCGGGAGGGCTGGCGCCGGCCACCGACGGCTGGTTCGTCGTCAATGTGAAGAGCACCGCGTGGCGGACCGACCCGTACTTCGGCTCCGACTGCAGATTCGAGTCGGAGGGTCACGGGTTTCGGGACGTCGGCGTCAACATCAGCGTGCTCCAGCCCGGCCAACGGAACTGCTACTACCACTCGGAGCAGGCCGACGAGCATTTTCTCGTTCTGCACGGCGAGTGCCTCCTGCTCGTCGAGGGTGAGGAGCGTCCGCTCCAGGCGTGGGACTTCTTCTACTGCGCACCCGGCACCGAACATGTCTTCGTCGGCGCCGGAAGTGGGCCGTGCGCAATCCTGATGATCGGGGCGCGCACGCAGGACGAGAAGCTGCTCTACCCGCGCTCCGAGCTCGCGCTGCGCCATGGCGCAGGTGTCGAGGTGGAGACCACCTCGCCGCGCGAGGCCTACGCGGCGTTCGAGACGCCTCCCGAGCCGAAGCGCCCGGACGGCTGGAACACGCTGCCCTGGGCCTGAGGCCGCCGCTACCAAACGGACGACGGTATCTCGGCGCGCCTTGAGCGCGCTATCCCCAACCGCTCTTGCCGCCGCCACCTGAGACGGCCTGCTTCACCAGCCCGCCTTTCGTGTCGACGACGTACCAGATCTTCTCGAAGCCCTCACCCTTTACGTCACCCGACTTGCTGTCGCCCGCGTACGTGTAGAGCGGGTAGCCCGCGTATGTGACCTGTCGAACGCCCGGCGAACGCTTGATCGTCGCCAGCAGGCTCGCCTTCGCGCCACCGCCCGCAGTCGGCTTCGTCGTGCCGTTGACCACGAGCGCCGGCCAGTACTTGGCGCAGGCGCCCTTGCACGTGCTCACACCCTTCTTGTCCGGCGTGTAGCGGTAGAGCGTCCGCCCGTGGGAGTTGACGAGCACCGTTCCGTACTTGCTGTTCTTGGTGGTCTGCACCGTCGCGTTGCCCGAACGCGTCATCGTCGTCGCCGCCATCGCCGCCCCGACGCCCAGGACCACGACCAGGCCACCCGGTAGCAGCCAACGGATCAGTCTGACGCGCATTCCCAACTCCTTTCGTCGATCAGTCGGGACGTCTGCCCCACCATACGCCGTCGCCACGCCAGCGGTTTGGAAACCGATCCGAGAAACCACCCGTAGCATGCGGTCAGTGGCGACCCGCGCTGCCTGGCGACCGCCCGACGGCCCTCCCGGCAGCGGGTCGGCCCCGCTGTCTGCGGGCCTGTACGTCGGCTTTGCGGCAGCCTCGATCGGCGGCCCGATCGCGCTCGTGACGCTCGTGCCGGGAA
>JACXTT010004857.1_pt1 | contig 19825 bp, 19 predicted proteins | sample 9270951 | NCBI WGS metagenome assembly JACXTT01 (sample SAMN15532306, study PRJNA645909) | rock metagenome | isolation source: weathered quartz diorite | place: Puerto Rico | collected 2017-06-21 | reverse complement strand
GGCGCGCGATGTGGCTCGGGATCAGGCTCGAGATCGCCCCCGTGCTGCTTCCGATCAAGTGGCTGGTCTATCGGACCCCGCTCCTGACGGCCCCGATCCGGTGGCTGCTCCCCGTCGCCGAAGCGCGCGGGTGGCGGTACCTGCTCAGCGAGTGCACGAACCACCTGGTCTGGGAAGCGTACTACGAGGGCGTGTTCCAGGCGCTGGGCGACCCTGCGCGGCGGCGGCCCGACGCCGCGGCGGGCAGGGGCGACACGGCAGAACCCGTCTGACCCGCCACTCGCCCCGTCCCCACCGGCCTCTTCACCGAATTTGGCAGTTCGCATCGAACCGATGGGAACTTCAGGAGCGCCAGCGTGCCCGCCCGCTCCGCGATCGGGACGAGGGGCGGCGGCGTCCAGCCCGAGCGGGCCAGCTCCCCCTTCGTGATGACGAGAAACACCCGCCCCGGCGCGCACACCGCCGCGCGCAACGCGTCCACCGTCTCCACCCAGACGATCGGGTGATGCGTATAGAAGAGCAGCGACGTGGCCGTGCCCATTCGATACGCGACGATGCGGTCGGTCGGCGTCAGGGCCGCATCGATCGCCGCCGCCAGTGGCCGGATCGGCTTCTCAACCTCGACGAGCGGGGTGACCCATGTCAGCAGCGCAAACCACGTCACCGCCATCGTGAGGCACAGCGCGGCCAGCGCGCCGGGCTGCGCCCCGAGGATCGCCAGCAGCAGCACGACCACGCTCCCCACGACCAGCACGGCGGCCGGCCCCAGCAACACCGGACCCGCGTCACGGAACGGACCAGGGTATTGCCTGCCGAGGAACCAGGCGGCCGCCCAAAACAACGCCGCCACCAACAACAGGAGCCAGGTCGAGGCGGCGACGATCCTGCGGTCTCGCCGGCGGCTGAGTGCCTGGTCCCACAGCGCGGCCACCCCGATCGAGGCAAAGGGGAGGATCGGCATGATGTACCCGGGCAACTTGGTCTGGGCCGCCGTGTAGAAGAGCATGGGAACGATCACCCAGAGGAGCACGATCAGGCTCCCGTCGTGGTCTCTCCATCGCCGGATGTGCATGACGGCCGCGGCCGGCCAGAACGTGGTCCAGGGGAACGCGCCGAGCAACGCGACCGGGAGGTAGAAGTACCAGGGCGCGGCGTGCTTCTCCACGACGCCGAAGAACCTCCCGAGTGTGTAGGTGCCGACGTTGGTGGCGATGAACGTCCACCCATGCCGCACCGTCTCAACGATGTACCAGGAGAGGCCGACCGCCGCGTAGAGCGCCAGCCCCTCGGCCCACGGGACCTGGGCGCGCCACTGCCACGCCCGGCGCACCAGGGCGTACGCGGCGATGACCATCGCCGGAAGCACGAGCCCGATCGGGCCCTTCGTCGCCGTGGCGAGGCCGGCGAACAGAAAGAACCGGAGGTAATCCCCCCTGCGGCCAGCGCGATACCCCTTGAGGAACGCGCGGAAGGCGAGCAGCATCCACGCGATCAACACGGTGTCGAAGACCGCTAACCGCGACTGAAACAGATACTGCAGCGTGAGGGCCAGGATCGCGCCCGCGAGCAGGCCCGCCCTGGGGGTGAACAGGTCGCGGCCGAGCAGCACGGTCACGTACACCGCGAGCAGGCTCGCCACCACGGACCAGATGCGAATGTTGAACTCGGAAAACCCCGCGACGCGGCCGGTGGCGGCGACGAGCCACATGTACAACGGCGGATGAACGAACCAGGGCTGGCCGTTCACGTGCAGCGTCACCGGATCGCCGCGGTCGGCCATTTCCACGGCGATCTCGCCGTACTCGCTCTCGTCCTGATCGAACAGCGCGGGGGCGCCGAGCCGGTACAGGTCGAGCAGCGCACAGCCGAGGAGGAGGCAGACGATCCAGCCGCGCTCCCGCACGACGAGGGCGCGCCCGAGGAACGCCACCTAGGCGGTGAGCCGCAGGGACGACAGGCGGGCGAGCAGCCGTTCAGCGATCGCCGCGGTCACCCCGCCTCCCCCGAGGCGTTCCACCCCCGCGCGGCCGCGGCGTTCTCGCTCGTCACGATCGTCGAGCAAGCGGGCCAGCGCGCGGGCGCCTTCCTGCCAGTCCGGCGTCGCCACGAGCGCGTCTCCCAAGAGCCGCTGTTGCTCATCGAGGAATCGTGGCGTGAACTGCGGCCCGGTCCCCGGAAACGCGACGATGGGTTTCCCGAGGCCCGCCGCCTGCTCGTTGGCGCCGCCACCCATGCCCATCACGACCGCCGCACACCTGAGGGCGTCGGGATAGTGGTGCGTCGTGACGATGACGTCGACTCTCCCGAACCGGAAGCGCCAATCGCCGGTCCAGAGCCCTCCCGAGGCGGTCACGGCCTCGCGCAGTCGGGCCACCGGGAGGTCGGGCGACCAGGCCACGAGGACCGCCGGGGGCGGGGACGCGAGGAACGACGCGGCTAGGTCGACCGATCGCAGGAGCAGAACGACGTTCTGGTACGCGGGCGGCCGGCTGCCGGCCAGCACTGTCACCACGGGACGGTCCCCGGCCAACCCGAAGGTCTCTTCCGAGAACGTCATTGCCTCGACCATCCAAAACCCAAGATACGCGGCCGGGATCCCCCGGCGGGCGAGCGCCTGCGCGGTGACCTCGTCGCGCGTCAGCACATCACAGGCCAGGCGCCGGATCAGCCAGACCTCCAACCGGCTGTGCGGCGCGATGTACTCGGACTTCGGTCCGGCCAGAAACACGATGGGCGCAGCGCACGCGCTGGCCATCCACAGGCAGTACACATCTCCGAATGCGGCCACCAGATCGACGTGCCCCCGCTGGGCGCGCAAGGTTCGGTACTGCGCGCGCCAAAACCGCACGAACCCCTGCGCCAGATCCTCGCGAAAGCTTCCCCACCCGGCCCGTGGTCCGAAGCCGCGGCTGGGAAAGTCGCGGCGAGGATCGAGCAAGGTCACGCCCGACGGGAAGTGCGCTCCCAGACCGACGAGCGGGTAGGCGCTGACCGCCACGCGGTCGCGAGGCAGCGCGCGGATGACCCCTGACGCGCCGACATCCTCCCCGAATCCGTTGCTGACGACGAGAAGCCGTCCGGGACTCACGCGGCGTGGTGATCCGGCCTTTGCTCCAGGAAGGGCGCCATTTCGTCCAGCATGCGCCGGGCCGTTGATTCCGCGCTGGCATACAGTGCCCGCAGTTCCTGCGACATCCGCATGAGGCCCGACCGGTCGTCCAGCATCTGCACCGCGCGGTGGGCGACCTCGGCGGGGGGAAATCGCCCCACCAGCTCGGGCACGACCATGCGTCCGGCGTGCCGGTTCGGCCACGCCAGCAGCCTGTGGTGGCGCAGGTAACGCCCGACCACGATGGCCTTGACGAGGTTGGCCACGCCCGGGATGCGACCGAGCCACTCGCTCAACCCCGGGGTGCGGATCTCGCGGATGTTGTCGAGCGGCAGCACCACAAGCATGGGGACGCCGAGGATCGCGAGTTCATCGTTGTTCGAGCCCGGGTAGGTCAGCGCAAGATCGCAATCGGCCATGGCGCGGAGGTGATCGTGTTCCACAATCTCGATCCCGAGGTCAGACAGGGTAGCGCCCCGGCGGGCCAGGGTCCGGGTGAGGTCGGCGCGGGGGAGAAATGGCGACGTGATCAGGGAGAATCTGACGTCCGGTCGGAGCGCGCGCATCGCCGGGACGATCTCGAGGATATAGGGCAAGGCAATGCTGACGATCCAGCGACGGCTGCCCGGCAACAGGGCGACACGAGACCCGGAGCGCGCCCGCGGGGGGGTGGAGCGAATCGACTGCAGGTGCTCGACCCGAAGATCTCCCACCACCGTGAGTCGTTCCCTGGGTGCTCCCGAAGCGATCAGGTGATCTGCCAGCGAGCTCGATGGGAGAAACACCCGGGAGAACCACCGGGCACGCCGCAGGATCGGTTGGCTTGATTCCACGTACGCAAACACCGCGAAACGAAATCGCCGCGCGAGCGTTGCCGAGTACCACAGGTCGCCGCCAAAGTGCAGCACGCACCCCGGGCCGGGGGCCGGAAACCGCCTCAGACGAGCCGCGAACGCGAGGCAGTCCCGGGGACTGAAGATCCGCTCGAACGCCGCGGCCTGCTGCGCGAAGGATGCCTCATGGCCGCTCGCCCACTGGCACGGGGGAAGGATGAGCGAGACCGACAGCGGCAACCCTCTTGAGGAAGCCCACTGTCTCGCCGCCCGGGCCATCGGAATGGCGAGATAGGAGACCTCACCCGGGCTGTTGGCCACGAGGACCAGCTGTCTCGCCCCCACCCCCGCGGCCACCGGGGCGGCCTCGCCGTTCAACGCGGCGGGCGCCTGCGTGAGGACCGGATGCATGGTGCGATTATACTCTGCGCGTAGAAGGGACGCAAACCACGCGGCCATCGCGCCGATCATCCGCCGATCCAGAACGCCTGCGACCACGCGGTCCGGCCCGCGGCCCCGCAGCATTCCACGCGGACGAATCCTTCGCTGCCGTCCGCCGCGTACGCGGCGTTGGGGCCGCGTGTTTCATAGCGCACGGCTCCGCGTGCGTCGAGGAACCGAACCCGGCCCGCATCGGTCGCGCAGGTGATGGCGCCATCCCGGACGCCGAACTCTGCCGCCGGACCGGTGGACGCGACGACCGCCCCACTCCGCAGTGCTTGCAGCAAAGCGCCGGGCGTCACGTCCACCGCCTTGACCATGACCCACCCGGTATCGAAATCGCGATCGCGGTGCAGATCATCGACGGCAACGCCGCTAACCGTGGCGGCGGCGGCGCGACTCGCCAGGACTCTCGCCCACGCGTCCACGTCGGACTGATTCGCACTGTGGTGGTTGCTGATCTCGATGAGATGGTAGCCGCGCAACGCGATCATCTCGGGCACCGACCAGCGTCCGGTCCACAGATTGCCGTTCCACCCGGGGTGGTGAAGCGACACCACGCCTCCCGCGGCGACCGTGGCATCGATGGCCGACTGCGCACCCCGCAGGCCGAGCGCCCCGGGCGCCCCCAAGCGGCCCATGTGCGGGCCGAGCGGGCGAAACGGCCGCCCGATCGCCGTCTCCACCCCGGGGAGGGCCAGGAACGTCTCGTCGTTGAGGTCTTCGCACGTCGTGATGCGCTCGTGGTCGGTAAACACGACAAACGCATAGCCCGCGGCGCGGTAGCGCTCAAGAAGTTCGTGAGGCGCAAACATCCCATCGGAGTTGGTCGTGTGACAGTGCAGTTGGGCCTTGCGGTAGGACCCCTGGACGCGATACGGATCGACGATGCTCGCCGGCGTCACCCGCGAGAGATTCGGGGGAGGCCGCGGGCTCCCTCTCCCGGACCCAGGTTTACGGCGTGAGCCACTACGTCCCCGCGCGGGTCCGGGGTCTACTTGTCACCGTATGGGTTCCGAGGCGCGGGGATGGACGGCGGCTGCTTGGGGGCGGAGGACGGCGTCGCCGGCGGCTGCGGCTCGGGCGGTTGGCCGGATGCTGCGGGAATCGGCTCGTCCTCCCCCGCGACCTTATAGCCCATCTGCCGGAGCTCATCCCGGACCGCCTTGATGCGATCGGGCGTGGGCGGGTGAGTTGCGAACGCGGACCCGAGCGCACTCGGCCGCTGTTCCAGCTTCTGCAGCCGCTCAAAGAACGACACGGAAGCGCGAGGGTCGTACCCGATCTTCTTGCTGTAGATCACGCCGTAGTGATCCGCCTCGTACTCCTTCTCCCGAGAATATTTCGCAGCCAGCAGTCCGCTGGCGATGGAGGAGAGTTGATACGCGGTCAGGCTGCCTCCGAAGAGCAGCCTCGAAAGCAGCACCGCGCCGAACTGCAACTCCATCTCGCGCTGTGCCAGCTCCACGGCGTGGCGATGCGCGACGTGGGTCGTTTCGTGCCCGATGACGAACGCGAGCTCGTCGTCGGATTTGACAAACGACAGCAGGGGCCGCGTCACGAAAATGAACCCGCCGGGAGCCGCGATGGCGTTGACCGACTTGTCCGCGATGATATGGTACGTCCATGGCAGGTTCGGCCGTTCCGACACATGCGCCAGCCGCAGCCCAATGCCCGTCACGCGCCGGAGGCCCTCGGGATCGTTGACAAAGCCGTACGTCTTGGCCAGCTCGGCCTCGACCTGCCGGCCGATCCGGATCTCTTCTTGTTCGCTGACCCCGAAGAGCTGGGCCTGCGCCGAGGGCACCGGCGGGATCAACGCGACCATCATCACCATCATGGTAATGATCGCCGTGATCAGTGCCAACGATCGGCTGCGATTATGCATCGTGATCACCCCAACCTTCGGGCCCCTCGGTCAATCCTCCATGTACAAACGGCCGCCGGGCTACCGAAAGTTCCACCCTGTATTGTACCCACTCCGCACGCGGGAGCTTTCCCGGCGGGCGGCGGGGATCACGGCATGCCCGCCCTTGTGCCGTGTGCCCCGCACGAAGCTTCTCCGAGCCATGGTACAATCGTGGCTATGAAGGTGAGGGTGCGGCTCTTTGCCTCGTACCGCGAAGCGGTGGGCACGCCGACCGTCGACGTCGCGGTCGACGATGCCGGCGGCGGCGAGGCCGTGTGGGCCGAACTCGTGGCTCGGTACCCGACTCTGGCACGCCTCCCCGCGCCGTCGGGGTACGCCATCAACGATGAATATGTCGACGGCCTCCGCCCCCTGCGGGAGAACGACGAGGTGGTCCTGATCCCCCCGGTGAGCGGCGGGAGCGGTGCCGGCAAGTCCCTCCGCCCGCCCGTGATCGAGATCACCACCGGGCCCATCGCGGTCGACCGGGCCCTGAGCGCGGTGGCGGATCCCGGCGCCGGCGCCGTGGTGCTGTTCCTCGGTGTGGTCCGTGACAACGCGCGGGGCCGGCGGGTCACCCGGCTCGAGTATGAGGCCTACGAAGCCTTGGCGCGGCGTGAGATGGAGAAGATCGCCGGGACGATCGCATCGCGGTGGCCCATGACGCGCGTCGCCATCATCCATCGAACCGGCCATTTAAAGGTAGGCGAGGCCAGCGTGGCCGTGAGCGCGTCGGCGCCACATCGTGCCGAAGCGTTCGAGGCGGCGCGGTTCGCCATCGACACGCTCAAGCTGACCGTGCCCATTTGGAAGAAGGAGATCTGGGAAAGCGGGGAAGCGTGGGTTGGCGCTGAGGCCTAGGCGCCCCAGCGCCCCCAGCAGTGAGGAAACGGCCGGCGCGGGCGCACCCATGCCGGGCACCACCCCGGTCTTCGGCGACGGGATTCGCCACCTGGCGCTCCTCGCTGGCGCCGCCCTCGGTGCCTACTCGGGTGCGCTGTTGTGGGAAGCACACCGCGGGCTGGAAGCGGCGGCAGCGGCGCTGGCCGGCATCATCGGCGGCTTTGCCCTGGACTCAGACGCCTTTCCCCTACTGCCCGTTTTGGGATATCTTGTTGGGCTGGTGAGCCTGGGCCTATCGGTCGGTGCCGCAGGCCTGGCCTCGATAGCCTACGGGCCGTGGATCATCCTTGGAGGGGCACGCTTCGCGACCTGGCCGGCCTTCGCCGTGCTCGCCGCCGCGGACGTGCTCAGCCTCTGGGTGGGACTGCACCGGATCCCTGCCGGCGCGCCGGCGCTGGGTGCTGCGCTCGCGCCCGCCGCGGCGCTCGTGCTGCTTCATTTAGGAGCGGTGGTAGTGGCGCGGGAGAGCCGCGCCAGAAGCCACTTGGCCCTCACGGACCCGTTGACCGGCCTCGCCAACCGCCGCCTGCTGGACTGGCGGATGGCGGAGGAATCCTCGCAGGCGCAGCGCACGGGCGGCACGTACGCCCTCGTCTATCTCGACATCCTGGACTTCCGGACGTTGAACCTGCGGGCCGGCCGGCGCGTCGGCGATCGCGCCCTCGCCCAGGTTGCGCAGATTCTTCGAGACACCGTGCGGACCCACGATGTCGCGGCACGGGTCGATGGAGACGACTTCGCCATCCTCGCCCCGGGGCTCGACGAATCCGCTGCCGCGGTCGTCGTCGAGCGGGTTCGGGCTGCGGTCGCGCGATCGACGACGCTCCCCTATCCCATCCGATTCGCGGCCGGATGGGCCATCGCCCCGCGCGATGGCACCGACGCCACCCTGCTCATGGAGACCGCCGCGGCGCGCGCGTTCGAGGAAAAGGTCCAATCCCGTTCGGCCGGTCCATCGCTGCCGATGGGGCTGACCACGGCGCTCTGGAGCCTCCCGGAAGCGGCCCAGCAGCTGGTGCGGCTGCTGCACACCGAGGGGATCGAGCGTGAGGAACACCTCAGCCGCGTCGGACAGTGGTGCCTGGAGCTGGGAGAGATCGTGGGCCTGGCCGCGGACAGTCAGGCGGCGCTGGCCCAGGCCGCGTTGGTCCACGATGTCGGCAAGCTGGTCATCCCACGGTCGTTGCTGCGCAAACCGGGACCGTTGGCCGACGACGAGCAATCCATGCTGGTGCGGCACGTCACGAGCGGGGTGGCACTGCTCCGCGCCGTCGCCGTCGATGAGCCCGTCGTCGCGATTGTGGCAGCACACCACGAACGCTGGGACGGCACCGGATACCCCTCCGGCCTGGGAGGCGAGCAGATCCCGATCGAGGCGCGGATCCTCGCCATCGCCGACGGCTGCGACGCCATGACGGAGCGGCGTCCCTACCGAAAGCCCTGGAGTATCGACGAGGCCATCGCGGACGTGCAGCTGGAAGGCGGCCGCCAATTCGATCCCGGTCTGGTGAACCTCATCATCCCGGTCCTGTCTGGCCCCAAGTAGTCCGATGAGACGTGGCACTCGATGCGGGAGGGAAGCGATCGATGAAGCACGTCGCGGCATGCATTGCCGCCGCCATCGCACTCTGGATGATCCCTCAGCCCGCGGGCGCACAGCACGCGGGCGAGAGCTGGCGAGGCCTCATCCCAGGCCTGAAAGCGCAGCTGGCCCAGAAACCTGACGCCGAGGTCGCGCTCCGGCTGGGAATGGTCTACGCGCATGAGGGGCTCCTCATCGACTGGTGGCACATGCTGAAACAGATCGACCGGATGACCGGCGGCGAGAGTCGCCGGGCAGAGTTCGGGCGGCAGATCATGGGCGTGGCCTCCAAGAAAGTGAACCAGGATCCCGCGAACCTGCTGGCGCGTTACGAGCTGGCCTTCGCCGCGTGGTTTGTCGAGCGCGACCATCACACCGCCATGGAACAGTTCTTGGAAATTACCCGGCGGGAACCGCGCAACGCCATGAACCACGGGTACCTAGGATACCTGTACGCCGATCGAGAGGACGCCAAGGACACGATTGCGCAGTGGGAAGACGGCGTACGGTTGGATCCCAGCAACAGTGCGATCCGCTACCTGCTGGGGACCGCCTACAGCCGGACCGGCCGCACTCGGGATGCCGCCATCCAGTTCGCGCTGGCCTACAGGGACCGTACGGTGTATAACTACGTCACCCGGGGCGAGCTACCCTGAGGGCGGCGCGAGTTCTGCGGCCGCCGCCTGCGATGGGCCAGCACCACGATCACGCCGCCCAGGGCCGCGAGGACCATCCAGGGGATCCCGAAGAGAGCCGCGATCGCGACCTCCACCTCGAGCGGCTGCCGCACTCCGTGCGAGAGCCCGATCGCCCTGTCCGCGCCGATCCGGGCCCAGGCCACCGCCACCGCGGCGAGGAGCCGCGGGTACACGCCGCCGGCAGCGAGCCAGGCGGCCACGCCGCCGGCCGCCAGGGGAGACACGAGGGTCAGCCAGGACGCTTCTGGGACTTGGCCTGCGAGCACATCGAGGCCCTCGAACACTGCCCCGCCGGCCGCGACGGCGACGAGCCACCGCGCGGCACCCCAGGGACGCACCTCTAGGGAGTCGAGTCCTCCTCGAGATCGCTCAACGCCATGTGGGTCGTCCCCTCGGCGACGAGCCGTTTCGTCCGATAGTACACGGTCAGCCGATCAGCCCGCAGGGTGCCGCGGCGGCGCGAGACCGTCACGTCGCCCGTGATGACCGCGGTGCCCCGATCGAGGTCGATCGTGGCGTCCCCGCCGGTCAGCGTCGCATCGTAAATCTCCGCATCGACGGGGCCGTGCACCCTTGCCGCGCCGGTCGCGTGCGAGACCTCAATCCACGCCCCACGAATCCGCCCGTCCCGGTTCTGGATGGTCGCGCGCACCCCGCCCTCCCCGCGCACCACGGCGCGCTGCGGCCCCTCGTCGTAGGTGGCAACGGCGCCGGTCACGATGAGATCGGGCTGAGAGAAGATGGTGACCCCGCCGGTGGCCGTGAGGCGGTTGCGCTCCCGGTCGGTGACGATCCGGTCTGCCAGCACGGCGTACGAACGCGTCTCGAGGGAAGCGTGCCCCGTGAGCACGGCCCTGATCACGCGGGTCTCGTTCGCGACGACAAGCGTCGCCGCTTGGGCCGACGCCCGTCCCCGCTCGTCGGTGACGCTGACGTGTCCGGTAAACGTGGCAGTGCCCGTCGGCCGGTGAATGCGGAGCGCATCGCTCGTCGCGCGAAGCGTTCCATACGCGACCGCGACGTGGCCTTTCGCCACCAGGGTGGTTCCGTCGCTGGTCACGCTCACGTCGTCGGCGGCGAGGCTGAATGGCGTCTTCGACGTCCCCGGCACCGAGACGGGAGAGGTCGCGGACGCCTGGAGCGGAGCACGGCCTACGGGGTTCGCGGCCCAACAGAGGCCGGCCAGCACAGCGAGGACGACAGCCGGCATCCGCATGACGTCAGGAATCCGGGAGGGCGGCGCCGCGGCACGCGGCACAATAGCCGGAAAACTCGATGCGGTGGTCGACGATCACGAAGCCACCGTCGGTGAGCCGCGTTTGCTCCTGCTCGAGCAGCCTGGCGGTGCGCCCTCGTGGGATATCGATCACCACTCCGCAGCGCAGACACGTCCCGTGATGATGCGGCCGCGGGTTGGTGCAGAACACGCTGCGCCCGTCACCGTAAGTGAGGCGCCGGACCACCCCCAGGCGGGCGAGCAATCCGAGCGTCCGATAGGTCGTGGCGAGGTTGACCGTGGGGCAGGTCGCGCGCGCGCGCCGGCAGATTTCCTCAGCGCTGGCGTTGGCACGGCGGGCGCTCAGCATCCCGGACAAGATGGCCCGACGTTGTGGGGTGACGCGGTACCCCCGCCGCACGAGCACATCGAGCCGCTCGCTCAGGATCGCCGCCGCCTCGCGGGGGGCCGGGCCCCTCTCGGGACCACCGGCCGGAGGGCGTGCGCCCCGTCTAGCGTGGACCCGAGACGGCGGCGGCACGCGTCACCGGTCTAGAAAAACTCTTGCCGCAGCGCGTCGGCCTGCGCCTTGGACAGCGGCTGCAGGCTCCGCTTCGCGACTGGGCCAGCCTGGAGCTCGGAGACCTGATCCTCGTAGGTCTTCTCGCCGGTCACCTGGTAGAGGATCCCGATCGGAATCTTGTCCCCCCACTCATGCGCCAGGCGCCACGCCGCATCTCGGTTCGATGGATCATGCCCGGCCTCTTCGAGCTTGTACACGCGCTCCCGATAGTATTCGTAGGTGTTGATTTTGTTGTAGATCACGCATGGCTGGAGCACATCCACGAGCGCGTACCCCCTGTGCTGAATCGCGGCCATGATCACCTTGGCAAGGTGCTTGGGGTCTCCCGAAAATCCTCGGGCGACGAACGTCGCGCCGCCGTTGATCGCGGTGGTGAGCGGGTTGAACGCGACCTCGATGCTGCCCTCCGGGGTCGTGCTGGTGACGAACCCCCGCTCGCTGGTCGGCGCGTATTGCCCCTTGGTCAGGCCGTAGACCATGTTGTTCTCCGCGATGTGCACGATGTCGGGATTTCGCCGCATGATGTTCATGAAGTGGTTCCCGCCGATCCCGTAGCCGTCCCCGTCCCCGGTGATGCAGATCACGTGCAGGTCGTGGTTGGCCAGCTTGGTCCCCATGGCGATTGGTAGGGCCCGGCCGTGGATCGTCGTGAAGGCATTCGCGTTCATGTAATCCGGCAGCTTGCTGCCGCACCCGATCCCGGAGAAGAACATCACTTCATGGGGATGGATCTCCAGTTGGGCCAGGGCGCTCTTCACGGCGTTGAGGATCCCGTAATCCCCGCACCCCGGACACCACGTGACCTTGATCGGGTTGTTATACGTCTTGACGTCAAGCATGGACCTTAGCCTCCTCGAGCTTCTCCAGAATGTACTCGGGGCTGAGCGGGCGGCCGTCCCATCGCAGGATGAAGCGGTCCGGCCGGCGGCCCGTCACGGCGCGCACCAGGTGCGCGAACTGCCCGCTTTGGTTGCCTTCCACCGCCACGAGCTGCCGGGCCGCCTCAATCAGCGGCACGGCTTTGGCCTCCGGGAACGGCCAGATGTCGACGAAGTGCAGCATGTTGGCGCGCTCGCCCCGGCTGTTGAGGAGGTCGACGGCCTCCCGCATCGCGCCGTAGGAGCTCCCCCATCCCATCAGCGTAATTTCCGCTCCCTCCGGGCCGTAGATCGTCGGGCCGTGGAGATCCTCGACGATGCCGCGGAACTTCCTCCAACGCTTGCCCGCCATCTTCAGCCGGTTCGCCCCATCCTCGTCCTCGAAGTGGCCGTACTCGTCGTGCTCGTCGCTGCAGGTCTGATGCACCGCCTTCCTGTGGCCGGGGAACGCCCGCGGCGAAATCCCGCTCGGCGTGTCGCGGTAGCGAAGGTACGGCTCCGACAGCCGGTCCAGCTGCTCGGGCGTCAGCACCTCGCCGCGGTCAATCGTCACGCGCTCGATCGGCATCTCCGAAGGCGGCAGGAGGCGCATCATCGTGGTCAGGTAGAAATCGGTCATCACGATCACGGGGCATTGCCACTTCTCCGCGAGATTGAACGCGCGAACGGTCGTGTGGAAACACTCTTCCTGCGTGCCCGGCGCCAGGACGATGCGTGGAAACTCGCCCTGGCTCGCGAAGAGCGCAAAGAGCAGGTCGCCCTGTTCGGTCTTGGTGGGCATGCCGGTGGACGGCCCGGGCCGCTGGGCCTCGACGATAACCACGGGGACTTCCGCCATCCCGGCCAGGCCCAGCGCTTCGACCATCAGCGGGAACCCGCCCCCGCTCGTCGCCGTCATCGACCGGGCGCCGGCATTGCCTGCGCCGATGGCGAAGCAGATGGCGGCAATCTCGTCCTCGGTCTGCTTGACCACGATATCGTGCTTCTTCGCGTGGCCGGCGATGAATTCCAGGATGGAGCTGGCCGGCGTCATCGGATATCCGGCCATGAACCGGCAGCCCGCGGCGATGGCGCCGACCGCAATCGCGTGGTTCCCATTGATCAGCATGCGATCGCCGCGCTCCTTGAGCGGCGCAACCTTCCACTCGAACGAGGCGGCGTATTTGGCCTTGGCGACCTTATAGCCTTCCTCGGCGACTTTCAGGTTGCCCTGGACGACTGCGTCGCCTTTGCGGGCGAAATTCTTCTTGATCACGTCGGCCACGAAATCGAAGGGGTACTCGACGATCCCCGCCAGCGCCCCGAGGCCGCAGGTGTTGGCCATGATCTTGTTGCCGCCGATCTCCAGCGCGATCTTGGAGAGCGGTATGCTGAACATCTGCACCTGGCGCCGCGCCACGGCCTCGTGGTCGAACTTCAGCGTGTCGTCAAAAAGCAGCGCCCCGCCCGGGACGATGTGGGACCCGTAATCCGCCACCGCCTCGGGGCTAAAGGCCAGGAGCACGTGGACCCCCTCGGTGTGCGCCCACAGGGGGTGATCGGAGACCCTGATCTGGAAGAAGTTGAGCCCCCCGCGGATCCGCGACATGTACTCCGAATAGGCGTGCAGCCAGAGCCCGCCGTGGCTCAGCGCTTTGGCGAACCCGGCTCCGCCCGACTCCACGCCCTGACCCGCTTCACCCGCCAGCCTGATCGTAATGTCGTTGATTCGTGTTGCCACGCCCATCTCACCCCCGCTTTGGGCTGGGCGCGCCGCACAGCCGCGGCGCCCTCGTGGGGCGCCGGCCCCGCGGCCGCCTGACTCGACATCTCTGGTTGACTGCCTCTATTACCTACGTAACCCGCCCGTTAATTGCTTCCGCGCCTGGCCTTCCCCGCCCTGTGGGGACGGCGTCCCGCCGTCCCTGGGTCCTCATCCGGCGCGGGAGGTTCTGCGCCTGAGTCGGCCGGCCGGCGCCCTTCCTCCCATATCGTATCCAGCTGCCGGTACTTCTCGGGGAATTCCCCCGTATAGCGCAGCCACGCCGGGATCGGATAGCGCACGCCACCTTGATGCGTCCCCCGGAGGCCCATCACGAGATCCTCCGCGTCGGCCCACGGGATCGCGAACGCCATCTCGTGATCCTCGGTCTGTCCGTAGATTCGGTCGCCATAGCATGGAAGGATCACCTGCGGGCGCGCTGTGCGCATCGTTTCGATGACGGCGTCGGCGCAGTCCAGCCGGGCGGAGAAACTGCTGTGAATTCGGCCCCCGCGCTGGTACAGTGCCGCCGCCACGAGGCGCATGACCTGGGCCGCGTTGGCGTACACCAGCAGGACGTGCGGATCGAACGTCGCCCGTCCGAGCGGGGCCACGAGGATCCGTTCGTAATCGCCGAGAGCGAACTTGGGCACCTCTGCCTCGGTCCGCGCCCCTGCCTCGGGCGTCGCGGTGTACATGCCGCACGCCAGGTTCCCCTCGGCGTAGAACGGCACAACCTCCTCGAAGCCAAAGGCGGTCTTGGCGAGAGGACAACTGAGATCGTCGCGCCCGACCGCCAGCGCCCATCCGTACCGGCGGGCGATGGAAAAGGTCTGGCAGATCGCCACCTTGATCCCCATGTCCGCCGATGGGCGGCGGACCTTGTCTGGGAGTGGTTCGCCGGGCTTCGCCATGCGAATGCCGAGCGGGAACGTCTGCGGCCTGACGAACTTCTCGATCTCCTCGTTGATCTGAGCGGACGTCATCGTGGCGGGCGCCATGGGGCTCATCCGGCGCTGCGCTCCCGGGCCCCCTTCAGCAAGGCATCGGCAATCTCGAAGAACACCCGCGCGGACGGCCCGTCGGGATGGGTGAGCGTGATCGGCTGCCCCCGATCGCCCCCTTCGCGAATGGTGGGATCGAGGGGAATCTGTCCCAGCAGCGGCGCCTGGATCATCTCGGCAAGCCTGGCCCCGCCGCCCTGCCCGAAGATGAAGGTGGGCTCGGCACCGGGGGCGCTGAGGTAGTAGGACATGTTCTCCACGACGCCCACGACGGGCATGTTGACCTTCTCCGCCATTCGGGCCGCACGGTACGCCACGCTCGCGGCCGCCGGTTGCGGCGTCGTCACGATGAGCATCTCGGCCCGCGGCAGGGTCTGCGCAATACTCAGCGAGATGTCCCCGGTGCCGGGCGGCAGATCGATGAGCAGGTCCTGCGTATCCCCCCAGTACACCTCGCCGAGGAACGTGGTCACGGCCTTGTGCAGCATCGGACCGCGCCAGATCACCGCCTCGTTCTCGTTGACCATGAACCCCATCGAGACGACCCGAATCCCGTCGCGCTCCAGGGGAATCATCATCTGGTCGATCACAGTGGGCCGTCCTCGCACGCCCAACATCTGCGGAATGCTGAATCCGTAGACGTCCGCGTCGGCGATGCCCACGATCCGCTTGCGGCGCGAGAACGCGACGGCCAGGTTCGTGGTGACCGTGGATTTGCCGACCCCGCCCTTCCCGCTCGCGATCACCAGCACCCGGGTCGTGGAGGTCGGAGAAAGGAGCGGGGACTGCTTTTGCGGCCCCGGCCGCAGTTGGGCGATGAGCGCCTGCCGCTGCTCCTGGGTCATCACCCCCAGCCGCACGTCGACGTCCGTCACGCCCGGGAGTGCCTTGACCTTGTCCTTAATCGACTCGATGATCGTTTCCCGCATCGGGCAGCCGCTGATGGTCAGGAGAGCGTCGACCCTCACCAGGCCATCGCGAACATCGACGTCCTTGACCATGTTGAGCTCGACGATGCTGCGGTGGAGCTCAGGGTCCATGACGTCCCGGAGCGCCTCGATCACCGCGTCTTTGTTGATGGCCGTCTTGCGGGCAAACACGGACCCCTCCTCACGCCTTGCGCGTGCGCCTGACTGGAAGCGTGGCCGTAAGGCGTCGGGGCTTCCGGCCGCGGGGTGATGAGAGCAATTATTAGTTCCATCACGTAAGGGTACACCCGGCTCTCTAGGGTGTCAAGCGAACCTCGCTGAAGGTGTAAATGGTCTGTGATTTTGTCACCCTGCCCCACTAGAATTCTGGACTCTAGCGGGGTTCACACCTTCTTCACAAGACATTCGCCGCTTCTTCATCGCCGGATCGTTTGACCTCACCTGCATCAGTCAACAATGAGGGTGATGCACTCACAGTAAAACCCGGAAAGGGTTTGAAAATCATTCGGAGAGGGTGGGTGTCATGGTACGATCGCTCGTAGCGGGATTCGGTGCAGTCACGATGCTCGCAGCGGCCGGCAGCATCACGCCGGCTGGTCAAGCCATCCTCGGAGCGAGACACGCGGCCGCCGCTCCAGCCACGGCCGCTGTCGTTCAACAAGCCAAGCCCGCGGCCAAACGCGCCGCAGTTCTGACGGCCAAGACTGTCGCCAAACACGCGGTCCCTGCAAAGACGTCTCACCGGGCACAACCCCAGGCGCGGCGCGCTGCGGTGGCGCGGCTGCCTCAGGCTGCTCCCGCACCTTCGGGCCCATCGCTGAATCTCAGCCAACTCCTGCCGCTGCTGCTTGAGTCACAGTCGCTGCCGTCACTCGCGTCTCAAGCGTCGTTGCCGTCACTGCTGTCTCAAGCGATGCCTGCCGCGTCTCCGTTAGCGGGGATCATGAACGCGGGCTCTGCCTCTCCGTTAGCGGGGATCATGACCGGGGGCTCATCGCTCCCGGACCTTCTGCAGCAACTGACGACACCGGTTGCGGCACCGGAGCCGGCTCCGGTGCAGGCAGCCATCCCAGCCCCACCCGTTCAATCACAACCAGCGGCTAGCGGAACCCAGTGGGTTCCGGAAAACAGGCACTAAGGCAGCAGCATTGCGCATCGGGTCGCGCGCCTTGACTTCTCCCCGTGGCGCGCGACCCGATGCTCTCTCACCCTCAAAATTACTGAACGTTGACCTCGACGCTAGCCGGGTCCGACTGGGTGCCGTGCACGATCTGCACGACCGACAGCACGTAAGGGAACGCCACGAACGGTAGCGCCGACACGCTCAAGTTGACCGACCACGACCCGTCGACCCCCGCGGTCGTCTGCGCTTGGGCGGCCTGGCCGAGCAGCTTCGGCTGCACGGTGACCACAACCAGCGCGCCGGCCTGAGCCTTGCCCTGCACCGGGAACGTGTTGCCCACCGTTGCTCCGCTCGTTGGGGACATGATGGTCGGCGCGCTCACGGCCGGCGGCGCCGCCGGGGCGGATGCGGTGGGGACCGCCACCCGGACCTCATAGGCCTGGTTGGTGCCTTCGATCACGGAGAATCGCGCGATCCGTTGCGGCTGAATCGCGCTGAAGTCGGCCGCGGTTCCGTCCAGGGTGATGTCCGCGTCCGGCAACACGACGTACGTCCGGCCATCCTGAAGGGTGACGGTACGGTTGCTCGAGTTGACGCCGGCGATCTTGCCGGCGGCGGGCACGCGATAGGTCGCCGTGATCTTCGAGGCTTGGTTCTGGGCGTTGACGTCGACCGCGACCTGATCGCCCTTTCGCAGCGCGGCGAGGGGCGCCGACCCACCCGCGTTTGTCTCGGCGTTGAACCGGAAGATCGCGGTTCCCGGCGTCACGCTCAGCGTCCGGTCCTGATCGCCGCTGCGGACGACGATCCGCGGGTTGTCCCCGGTGGACACGGCGACCAAGCGCCCGGACACGGTTTGTGTCTGGGGCTGGGGCTGAGGCTGCGGTTGCGGCTGGGGCGGCGGCGCTGCGGGCGGCAGAGGCACCGCCGCGCCGGGTGACCCGATCAAGATCGTGCGGCTGGCCTCCACCCACTGGACGGTCGCACCCAGCGCTTCGCTGATGAACCGCAACGGGACCATCGTCCGCCCGTTGACTGACAAGGCCGGCACGTCGAGCAGCGTCGGCGTGTCGTTGACGCGGGCCTGGCTCGACCCGAGGGTCAACTCGACCGTTTGCGTCCCGCGCACCGCGACGATATGCTGCGTGCGCGCGTCGTAGTCCACCGTCGCTCCCAACCGCTCGAAGATCCCGCGGAGCGGCACGAGCACCCGCCCCTGCATCATCATGGGTGGCATATCGAAGCTCACGGCCTGGCCGTCGATGTACACACCAATACCTGACTGCGCGAGCGCGCGAGACGATACCGGTGCCAACGTGGCCGCGGCGAGCAGCACCGCGGCGGCGAGGATCGCCATCCGTCGCATGGCTTTCGACCTCCCTCCATCCACTCGGTTCGTGATTTGCATCGCGCCGCGCCGGGCGGGTCGTGGCCACGGCGCGTGGAGGTGGACAGACCACCCCCTACAGCACTCCATACCCTCACGCCTTTGAATTGAAACGACGCGGAGATCGTGGGGACGCCGAAGCCGGAACTTCAATGGAGGAACGACGCCGCAATGGTGCAAACTGACCGACCAGCGCGATGGCGGAGGTGAGTCGATGGGACAGGTCGAGCAACGGCTCAAGGACCTCGGCATCACATTACCCGACTTCGGCGAAACGGGGTACTACGGGGAGGGCTACGGCAAGATGAAGGCCCACCATCAGGTGGGCAACCTCCTCTTCCTGAGCGGACACGTGCCGGAGCGAAACGGAACGATCCTCCATCCGGGCAGGCTCGGCGACATCCTCACGATCGAGCAGGGATACGAAGCGGCAAGGCTCGTGGGGATCAACTGCCTTGCGGGATTGAAACACGCGACCGGAGACTTGGACCGGATCGTCGGCATCGTCCGCTCGTTGTGCTTTGTTGTGTGCACCCCGGAGTTTCACGATGTGCACAAAGTGTCGAGCGGAGCGTCCGACTTGTTCGCGGAGGTGCTCGGCGATCGGGGGATCGGGGGGCGCGCCACGATCGGCGTCACGAGCCTGGCGCGCAACCACTGCTTCGAGCTATGGCTTTCGGCAGAGGTGGAGTGAGGGGCCGTCGGAGGCGAAGACACGCGCGGATGAGGGGACGAAAAGCGGGCGGGACGGGCCGTACAGCCCGTCCCGCCTGGCTTCGATCGTTCGGGTAGACGGGTTATCTCGTCCTGTCCCCGCCGGCCAGTTCGCCGAATCCCTTGTGCAACAGCGACCAGGCTTCGCCGCGCAGCACGACTGTGTCACCGAGATCGAGCTGCTTGAACAGATCCTCCGACATCGGCACGACGAGGCGGTCGGAGGCGACCTGAACCTCGGCGAAGTATCCCTGGCTCTCGAAGTAATTCAACGCCACGACTCGGCCCATCACGAAATCATCGGCGCGGGCCACGGTAGTGGCTGCGGCGAATATCGCCACGCACAACACGATGGTTGACAGCACACGAAACGACTTCATCCCTCCACACCTCCCACGATTTTGCACCCCTCGCAATAGCCAGAACGGAACTCAAGCGCGAGCGTAGGGAAAATGCTGAAGCTGCGACCTGCTGATCCCCCCTTTTGGGGGCTTCTTCGGCAACCCGGCTGGCCTCACAAGGTCTTGCTTCGGCAACCCGGCCGACCTCGAAGGTCCCGTGGCTTTGCGTCCCCAGATTACTCTGGGTTTGCCTTTATCGGAAAACCCCGTGCTGTGAAGCGTATCGAACCTGTAACTACCCGCTTCGGGGAGATCTTAGACCCTCATCGGGACTGCCCCGCTGGACCCAAAACGGGCTTCCGGGGGGGTTATCGAGGCGGGGCGGCGGTCTGGCCCGGCGATGTCGGGGGACGGCCGCGGCGGCGCCGGCGCCG
>JACXTT010004856.1_pt1 | contig 19825 bp, 17 predicted proteins | sample 9270951 | NCBI WGS metagenome assembly JACXTT01 (sample SAMN15532306, study PRJNA645909) | rock metagenome | isolation source: weathered quartz diorite | place: Puerto Rico | collected 2017-06-21 | reverse complement strand
GATCATTTCATCACCTTTGCCTGGACAGATCCCGACAAGAAGAAGAATCGCGACCATACGGGGCTATCGGCCTTCATCATCGAACGGAGCATGGCCGGATTCGGGAGCTCCTCAATCCACGGGAAACTCGGAATTCGGGCTGGGAATACCGGCATGTTTTCCATGCAGGACATTCGAGTGCCTAAAGATAATCTGCTAGGGCGGGAAGGGGAAGGATTCAAGATCGCGATGTTCGCTTTGGAACAGGGCCGCTACACGGTAGCGGCCGGGGCAACTGGGCTCATTAGAGGGTGTCTAGATGCATCGGTCAAATACGCGCTGGAGCGGAAGACATTCGGACAGGCGATCGCTCAACATCAGCTCGTCAAGGAGATGATCGCGGATATGGAAGCGGACTACCAGATTAGCCGGTTGCTTTGGTTGCGTTCCGGATGGCTCAAGAACATGGGTCTTCGGAACGCCCGCGAGACGTCGCTGGCCAAATGGATTGCCACTGTGGCCAGTGAAAAAGCGGCTTCGAACGCGGTTCAAATTCATGGGGCGAACGGCTACTCCAATGACTATCCGGTCGAGCGGTTTTATCGCAATTGCAAAGGGGCGGTAATCTACGAGGGAACGCGAGAGATCCACAAGCTCATGCAAGCTGACTATGCACTTGGTTTTCGAACGGACAAACCGGCGCGCTGCACCCTGCCGAAGTGGGAGAAGAGTCCAGAGCGCGGTCCTGCATAGCCGGACCGTCATTCGGTCTGAAGCACATCAAGTCGACCTCTGCAATCTGATATCGCCACCACCTCATATCGCGATCGTGCCTTCGACTTCGGCATCGAAGACTGTTTCGTTCAAGCGGTCTAGTTCGCGAATTTTGCGAATCGACGCAAAACTTGTTAGCGAAGATTCGTCAGATTAGCGGAACGTCGACGAGACCTCGGCTCGGCTAGAATCATTACCGGGACAACGGGTTTACTGCTAATTTCTTGGCTTACGCCCAAGGACCGCATGTTCAGAAAACTGGCTCAAAAGGTGCTTGCGACCATCAATCGATACGGGATGCTCGAAGATGGCATGAGCGTCTTAGTTGCAGTCTCGGGCGGAAGAGATTCAGTGAGCCTGTTGCGATGCTTGAGGCAGCTGGCGATTGCTCCGCTCGCGCGAATGAAGCTGGAGATGGCGCATTTCAATCATCACATCCGGGGCGCCGAGTCGGACGAAGATGAGCGGTTCGTAGGGGAACTGTCTGCTGAATTAGGGCTGCCTTTGCGTATTGGCCGGGCCGATGTGGGCGAACAGGCGAGACGAGTGGGTAGCAATCTGGAAGAAGTTTCCAGGCGGGCTCGGTATGCCTTCCTGAGAGAGACGGCGAGCCGCATCAAGGCCGCACGAATTGCTACGGGTCACACGCTATCGGACCAGGCGGAAACGGTTCTGATGAGATTGATTCGAGGCACTGCCACGGAGGGACTCGCCGCCATTCATCCGGTCATGGATGGATTGATCATCCGCCCGCTGATCGGGGTGACGCGGGAGGAAATCACCGCTTTATGCCATGAGAAAGGGTGGGCGTTCCGAGAAGATTCGACCAATTCGGATTTGGGAATGCTGCGGAATCGAATTCGACTGGATCTGATTCCGCGGCTCCGTGAGCTAAACCCACGAGTCGAACGGACACTGGGGCGTCTTGCTGAAACCGCGGCACTGGACGAAAAGTATGTTGATCAAATCGTGCGCAACCTGATGAATGACGTGCTCATCTCAAGTTCCAGAGGAGGAATGGTGATCGCGTTAGGAGAGTTGCACAGACATCCACCGAGCATTCAGAGCCGCGTGCTCCGCGAATTCGTGCGCTCGCTGCGAGACGATGGACGTACCCTGGATCACCAGCGGGTCATGAGCACGTTGAGGCTGATACGATCGGCCCGGAGTGGAACTCGAATCGATCTTGGGCAAGGTGTCGAGGCCTGGCGGGAATTCAACCAAATTCATCTATATCGGGCGCGACCCGATAAGGCGCCGCAGCCCATACCGGTGATCAGGGACTCGCCCGTGCGGTTTGGGTCTTTCGAAATGACGATAACCCTCGCGCGGCCCGAGGCCGAGGTCACGAAGGCCGATCGCCAGACAGTCCATCACCTGGACGACACCCTGTTGTCAGCGAGGTTGTCGGTTCGCGGGCGCCGCCCGGGTGACGCCTACATTCCAGCTCATCACCGCTCGAAGAAGAAAGTGAAGGATTTAATGATCGCATCCCGGATTCCCGCCAGCCTGCGCGCCGCCTGGCCTCTCCTGGTGGACGCCGAGACCGACAGAGTGCTTTGTGGGCCTCGATTGCCGGTTAATCGTCAGTTCGCCGCCTCCAATGCGGCCGAGCGATGTGCCCTTGTTCGTTGGAAATGGCTCGAAGCCCCATTGGAAGGATGGCTGAAGTCGTGCTAAAGTAAGTTCTGATTAGATCGGAGGATTGACGCGTTGGACTCCAAATTTAGACAAGCCATTTTCTGGGTCATCATGATCGGAGGAGCGTTGCTCCTCTACAACTTCTTTCAAGCCTCCAATAGCAAATCGGTGCAGGATGTGGCCCTCTCAGACTTAATATCGAAAGTGCGGCAGGGAGAGGTAGCAGAAGCCACTTTCGAGTCCGACCAAGTGACCGGTGTGCTCGCTCCTACGCGCACAAAATTCCGTTGCGAATTGGCCAATCCCCAGGTGCAAGCTCAATTGGTGGAGCTCCTGACGGCGCCGGAGAGCAAGGCTCGGGTGACCTTCAAAGATGGTGGCAACAATTACTGGTTCTCGGTGATCCTGACATGGGTCCTGCCAGTCGTCCTGATCACGGGATTGTGGATATTCATGTTGCGGCAAATGCAGGCGAGCGGAAACAAGGCACTCAGCTTCGGGAAGAGCCGTGCGAGAATGCTTTCGAATCAGCAGAAGCGTGCGACGTTCAAGGATGTGGCGGGCGTGGACGAGGCGAAGGAAGAGTTGAGGGAGATCATTGAGTTCCTCAAGGATCCGCAGAAATTCCAGAAATTGGGGGGCCGGATTCCCAAGGGCGTTTTGATGATGGGCGCGCCAGGGACGGGGAAGACCTTGTTGGCCCGGGCTACGGCGGGGGAGGCGGGTGTGCCGTTCTTCTCGATCTCCGGTTCGGAATTCGTTGAGATGTTCGTCGGTGTCGGCGCCAGCCGCGTTCGAGATCTTTTCGAGCAGGGGAAGAAGAACGCCCCTTGCATCATTTTCATAGACGAGATCGATGCGGTCGGTCGTCATCGAGGTGCGGGTTTGGGTGGCGGACACGACGAGCGAGAGCAAACGCTCAACCAATTACTGGTGGAAATGGACGGATTCGAATCCAACGATGGCGTGATTCTGATCGCGTCGACTAATCGTCCGGACGTACTCGATCCCGCCCTGCTCAGGCCCGGCCGATTCGATCGTAGGATTGTTGTAAATCGCCCGGATCTCAAGGGTCGTGAGGAGATCCTGGGCGTGCACACGCGCAAAGTTACCGTGGCCGAGGACTTCGACATAACCGTGGTGGCTCGCGGAACACCGGGGTTCACCGGCGCCGATCTGGCTAATCTGGTAAATGAAGCCGCGCTGAATGCCGCTCGTTACAATCGGAAGGCCGTCGCCATGGGTGATTTTGAGACCGCCAAGGACAAGGTGCTCATGGGCTCGGAACGGAAATCGATCGTCATCAGCGAAGAGGAAAAGCGGAACACCGCATATCACGAATCGGGGCACACGCTGGTGGCCATGAAGGTGCCTCACACGGACCCGATTCACAAGGTAACCATCATTCCTCGGGGCATGGCTCTCGGCCTGACTCAGCAATTGCCGGAGTCTGATCGCTACATGCACACCCGGGACTACATCGAAAGTCAGATCGCCGTGCTAATGGGCGGCCGAATTGCGGAAGAACTCTTCCTGAACGCGATGACCACCGGTGCCAGCAACGACTTGGAACGCGCCACGGAGTTGGGCCGGAAGATGGTGTGCGAATTCGGAATGTCCACGCTTGGACCCATCACATTTGGCCGGCGGGACGAACAGATCTTTCTGGGCAAGGAGTTGGTCCGCCACCAGGATTACAGCGAAGATACCGCCGTGAGGATCGACGGCGAGGTCAAGAGAATCCTTTTGGAACAGTACCAGCGCGCGCAGGCCGTCATTATGGAGAATCGAGAGGCGCTCGAGAGACTGGCGCAGGCGTTGCTCGATCGCGAGACACTGGACGCGGTCCAGGTGCGTCGGGTCGTGGCCGGTCTCCCGCTGGACGATGAGAGGCCAGCAAGTTCGAACTCCGACCTGAAAGAGAACAAGCCGCAACCTCAGACCGAACCGACCGTGCTGAATCCCATTCTTACTCCGGTACGCGGCGAAAACCCCGCGCCGGCTTAGTCGGCCCGCCGATGCATCGAAATTACTTCCGATGGACCCGGTTCGTGCGGGGATTCGCTATCTTTGTGTTTATTGGGTTCGCCATAGCGTTGTTTGTCTCCTATCGGAGCCAGGGAGGGTTCTTGCGCCGATCCAGGGGCGGCAGGCTAGAAGGGAAACTGAGCGGGCGATTGGTTTCATCGAGCGAGGGTTTCCACCGTTTCGACTTGCACGGGGATAAGGCGCGCTTCCTTCTCAGCGCCGCTCGGGACGATGTATTCGACGACGGTCATCATGAGATGCGGAACGTGACCCTGGAGGTGTATGGGGCGATCGGCATCACGCAGGGAGAAGTAAGAGCGTCTTCTGCAATCTATGATCCGGGTACATCGATGGTTGTATTTGAACAGGGCGTGGAAGCAAGCACATCGGATGGGCTCTCTCTGAAGACGGAGCGGCTCGAATATGACGGGAAGACACAAGTGATCCGAACCGACTCGCCGGTGGAGTTCGCTCGACGGGGCATCCGCGGATATGCGGTGGGTGCCGAGATCGCAAGCCGTCGAGGTGAGGAGCGAGTATCGCTTCTCGATCAGGTCCGGGTGATCATGGAGCCGAAAGCGGAGTCCGCTGCCGCCGCGCGCTCGCAGCCGGTCAACGCACGCTGCGGTCGGGCGGAATACAGACAGAACGATTCCATCATTCACTTCTTTCGTGAGGTGATCCTCTCGCAATCCGGAGAAGAATTGAGCGCTGAAGCGATGGAAGCGCACTTCGACCAGGGACAGCGCTTGAGACGATTAATGGCCCATGGGAGTGCTACCCTGATCTCTCGCCAGGATGGCAGGGTGAGCGAGGTTCGCTCTACGGAAATGGAGTTTTTGCTGGATGAGTACCAGCGGCTCGTCTCGGCCGTTGCTTCCGGTGGCGCGCGCGCGAGTCGGCGAGACGCGGAGCAGCAAGGCGAGGTGAAAGCCGAGCGGATTGAGGTGTTGTTCTCTTCGCAGGCTCAAAACGTGACCCAAGTGCTTCCCGCGCGAGTGAAAGGGCAGGGGGACCGGGTCGAGGTCCGCCTCAGTGGACATGAAGGAAAATTGCCCATCGGCGCCGGCCGTTTCGGCTCACCGGGCGGTGGACCTTCGGAGAAAGTTCTAACGGCTAATACGGTGGAACTCTCCTATCGGGAGAATGCGCGCGAGCTGGAAGCCGCTCATGCCCGAGGCGGAGCGGTGTTGGCGCTGACACCGCTGATCATCAACCGGGCCTCCGATCGGAAGACCATTCGTGCAGATTCCATGGAATTGCAGTTTTATGAGGGGGGAAATTTCGCCCGAACATTTCACGCCAGTAGTGGCGTCCGCGTGGAGTTCGAGCCCATGACACCGGAGGGCGGTCGTGCGGCCCGCACGGCGACGAGCGATGAGTTGAGCGGCGAAATTGGCAGGCAGTCCCAGGAGTTCACGGAGCTGGCCCAGTGGGGCCATTTTAAGTACGTGGAGGGTGAGCGCAGCGCCCTGAGCGAGCGGGCCGTTTACACATCCGCCACGCAGATCATCAAATTGACCGGAGGCGAACCGGTTGCCTGGGATTCACACAGCCGCACCCGGGCCAAGGAAATAGAACTGAATAACGACACTCAGGAAAGCCGCGCTTCGGGAAACGTTGTTACTACGTATTATAGCCGGAAGGCAGCCGAGCAATCGCTTCCGTTCAGTGACCGCGAGGCCCCGATCTTTCTCGCCGCCGACCGATTGAATATCAACCATCGCTCGGCTCTTGGGATTTACGGTGGGAACGCCAGGGCATGGCAGGAGGACGACTATGTCAGCGCCGATCGAATTGAGTTGCATCGTCAGGGACGTATGATGATGGCGGTAGGCAGGGTGCGCTCTGGGCTATATCGGGCACCCCGTTCACGGGAGGCCGGTGCTACCGAACCGCGACCTGCGTCGCCCGTTTTTGCCTCGGGAGACCGCCTGACCTATTTCGACGACGACCGTTTTCTTCGGTATGAGGGCAATGCTCAGACTTGGCGTGAGAGCCAGCGAATCGCTGCCGACGTGATAACGGTATTCTTGCAACGTGATCAAGCCGAGATCGAACGCGCGGTATCGGAGGGGCGTGTAGTCGTAACCGAACCCGAGCGCAGGGCTTATGGAGACTCAGCCTTGTACACCGCGGCCACCCAAGCCGTTGTGCTCCGCGGGCGCCCTGCGCGGGTGGAGGACGACCGGAACGGCGTGACGCGGGGGCCTCAATTGACTTTCAATTTAGGCGATGATAAAGTGACCGCCTATGACGAGCGCGGTTCTCGGCCAGTAAAGACGACTCGGAAGATTCAGTGACAATTCTTAACCGGCGTTCGAGTTCAGTGGATGGTAAAGGGCACGGTACTCAAAAATGCGGCCGTCGATGCTTGGAGCGAGGAGAACAGGAGAAAGTTTACCGGCATCGAGCCCGAACTCGGCGCGGGATTGGATGGACTGCGTGCTGAGCGCCTCACAAAGAGTTATCGCCGCCGGTGTGTAGTCGACCACGTCTCCCTCTCCTTAGAGCCAGCCGAAATTGTGGGATTGCTTGGGCCGAACGGGGCCGGGAAAACCACGACATTCTACATGCTAGTGGGTCTTGAAACCCCCGATGGTGGCCGTATCAGATTCCACTCAACCGATATCACTCGACTTCCCATGTATCTGCGGTCGCGCATGGGGATCAGCTATCTGCCCCAGGAACCCTCTGTTTTCCGAAAACTCACCGTCGAACAGAACCTCCTGGCGGTCCTCGAGACTCTGCCGCTCAGCCGTCAAGAACGACTCGAGCGGCTCGATCAGCTACTGGAGGAATTAGGAATTTGGCATGTGCGTCGGACATTGGGTTACGCCTTGTCCGGAGGGGAGCGGCGCCGAACCGAGATTGCGCGATCCTTGGTCTTGGGCCCGCAATTCATCTTACTGGATGAACCATTCGCGGGCATCGACCCTCTGGCAGTGACCGATATCCAAAACATCATTCGTCATCTGAAGGATCGCGGCATTGGCGTTCTCATTACGGATCACAACGTCCGAGAGACGTTGGAAATAACAGACCGCGCATACATTATCAACGAAGGCAAGATTTTCAGGTCCGGAGTCCCGGGTGACTTGACCGCTGATCCTGAAGTGCGGCGGATCTATCTGGGAGATAGTTTTCGGCTTTAGTCATGCCATTTAAGCTGTACACCAGCCTCTCTCAGCGGCTTGTCCTGACGCCTCAGCTCAAGCAGCGGATTGATATGCTGGCGATGACCAAGATGGAGCTGGTCGAAGCCATCAATCGTGAGTTGCAGGAAAACCCGGTGCTCGATGAGACGGTCGAAGCCGCACCGCCGTCTGATCAATCGTTGATGCGCACAGAAGACGACGTCCCTGCTGCGCCTACGACCATCGAAGCGCCGGCGAGTGAGCCGACGACCCCCGAAGCCACCGCCGATCCTTTCGCTGAAATTGATTACGGCTCATTCTTTCAGGATTATCTGGATCCCGGCTACCGAACTTCACAATCGTACGAAGATCGGGAAGACGAACCATCTCTGCTCGAAAAACTGACGCCCAACCGGACCGCCCTCGCTGACTATTTAATGGAGCAATGGCAGTTTCTGACGCCGATGGCTCAGGATCTGCGCGATATAGCTGAGGCGATCATCGGGAACTTGAACGAGGACGGATATCTGGAAGCGACTTTAGAAGAAATCATGTCGATGGGCGGTTGGCCGATTCCATCGGTTGAAGCCACGTTGTCCGTGATTCAAGGTATGGATCCCGCGGGCGTGGGTGCGCGGGACCTCCGTGAATGCCTCCTGATACAACTGCGCCGTGAGAACCAGGAGAACCGTCTGGCCTATAGATTGGTCAGCGAACATTTAGGTGATTTACATCAACGGCATCGCCTTCCCGAGTTGGCCAAGTCATTAGGGGTGACACTTGAGACGTTGCTCTCGGAGATGGAAGTGATACGCAGCCTCGAACCTTGCCCGGGCCGAAACTATGCGGCGGTGCGGCCACAATATATCGCGCCCGAGGTGGCGATCGTGAAAGTCGGCGCGCAGTACAAGATTGTTTTCAATGACGACGGCTTGCCCCACTTACGGCTAAACTCCTCCTATCGGCGGCTGCTGGAAAGCAATGGCCTCTCCAAGGAGGCGCGCGACTTCATCAAGGAGAAGCTCCGATCGGCCATCGAGTTGCTGAAGAACGTTGAGCATCGGAAGCGCGCGATCTATCGCGTCTGTGAGGCGATGGTGAGAAGGCAGTCGGAGTTTTTGGAAATGGGGATGGAACACTTGCGACCCATGCTGCTCAAGGACATCGCCGAGGAGTTGAGCCTCTCGCTTTCCACCATCAGTCGCGTCGTCAATCACAAGTATGTCGAAACCCCGCAAGGCATAATGGAGCTCCGTCGATTCTTCACCGAAGGCACGACGCGCAATGATGGAGAGGAGATTTCTACCCGGGTGATCAAGCTCCAGATCAAGCGACTGATTGAGAGCGAGGACCCGCATGCCCCGCTGACCGATGATGACATCGTACAAGTTCTCGATCGCGAGGGCATAAAGCTCTCACGCCGGACAATCACGAAATATAGAAAGCAAATGGTTATCCCCAGCTCGCGCGATCGCCGCGCGCTTCCCATCTAGTCGATGATCGGAACATGAGATTTGAGCTGACTGGACGGAATGTTAGCATTACTCCCACAATCGAGCGAAGAGTCAAACGGCTGCTCGCGAAGCTGAAGAGACTGCTGGACGATTCGGCGAACGCCCATGCCATTATTTCGGTGGAGAAACATCGACATCGCGCGGAAATCGTGGTGAACTGGCATGACAAGATCTTCACGGGGGTAGCGGAGACCCCTGAGATCTATACCTGTGTCGCTCAGGCTATCGAGAAGCTGGAACGTCAGGTGCTTCGCCAAAAAGAGAAATTTGCCGCGCGCCGCCGGTTGGCCCGCCGGAAGTCGCGAATCATTCCCGCCGCAGAACGACTCAATGCAGAACCCCGTATCATCCGATCGGTTCGCTATGCCATTAAACCCATGACTCCCGAAGAAGCTGCGGTGACACTCAACCGCGACGACGATCGGTTTCTTGTCTTCCGCGATTTCGAGAGCGATCGCATCGCCGTACTCTACAAACGCGCCGACGGACATTTTGGCCTGATTGAGCCTTAAGCGACTACAGGCTTCCGGGTCTAAAGCCAGTGGTTGGTAGCCCCGAGTCCGTGGTCTTGTCTTTAACATCTAGCCTAGTACGCTCCGCATGTCTTCTCCGCAAATCGTCATCATTACGGGTCTAAGCGGGTCAGGTAAGCACTCGGCCATGAAGGCCTTTGAGGATCTCGGCTATTTTTGTGTCGACAACCTGCCGATTCAGTTAATCCCGACTTTTGTGGAATTAGCCGCGCGCTCGGAAGAAGCTGTGGGACGGGCGGTGCTCGTGGTAGACATCCGGGAGCGTCAATTCCTTCCACACTTTTCCTCCATCTATCGGAGCCTCAGAAAGCAGCGAATTCCGATTAAGGTGCTCTTCTTCGAAGCGGATGACCAGGTGTTACTTAGGAGGTTCTCCGAGACACGGCGTCCCCACCCTTTGGCATCTCGCAAGAATGATCTTCCCCGGGCCATTGAAATGGAGCGAGAAGAATTGAAGGAGATCCGATCATTGGCCGACTTGGTCGTAGACACTTCCGAGCACTCAGTGCACAGCCTGCGTAAGAGTCTGATCGATCAATTCAGCGCGGCGGAAGCGCCACTCGAAATGCGCACCACCATGATCAGTTTTGGATTTAAGCATGGCGAGCCCCATGGCCTGGATCTTCTCTTGGATACGCGGTTCTTGCCGAATCCCTATTTCGTTGCGGAGTTGGCGCATTTGAGCGGCCGTGATCCCAGAGTAGTGAAATACCTGCTCGAGGACGCGGAGACGCGTGACACTCTGGATCGCTTCGAAGGACTGCTCAAGTTTGTTCTCCCACGGTACCAGCGTGAGGGGCGGAGCTACGTCACTATCGGCATTGGATGTACCGGCGGTCGTCACCGATCGGTAGTCGTGGCAGACGAGTTGCGACGTAGACTTCGCAAGGCCGGACTCAAAGTTAGGGTCACGCATCGCGATGTGGAACGGGTTTAGGGACTGTGCGATGGAACAGGCTCTCAAATCTGCCTTCCGACGGGAAGGCAGGAGGGTTGCTGTGGCCAGTAGCCTGAGGCCCGGGGCCGCGCGTAGTACCTCACGGTGAAGTGATGGTCTTGAGTTTCTCGAGCAAGTGCTGCGAAGGCGCCGCCGTCGCCCAACGAACTAGGCCAACGGAGACGCTGAATGCGACGGGGATGAGCACGGAACGTACCGGACCGACCCCCAACTTCCGGTGAAGCATCCAAGCACAAGTGAGACACGTGAGCCCGAGTGGAATAGGAATGAGGCGATTGATAGGGCTCCATCGACGCGTAATGTCTTCCTTCAGCAGCTCCGCGAGTTGTTGTAAATGGACCGGATTGAGCTTCGACGGATCGTTCGAAGTCGACATTTCTGATTGGAGAGCGGCAGAAATGCTCTGCATTTTTTGTCGCGTATCGGGAGCCAGGCCGCGGGCGGTAAGGAGATACACATAAGCCGATGCCGTGAAAAGCATGAGCGGTATAAGAGCCACAACCACGACCTGGTAGAGCGGTCTGACTTTGACGTGGATGTCCGAAAGATAGAGCCATCCAAAGATGAAGACCATCGACAATGGGATCACGGCAATGAACAAGGCGCTCTGCACTCCATATCCAAGGATCACAACACCGCGAAGGAATCCTTGGAGCTCCGCCGGAAGAAGACGGATATATTGTTGGGCCAATGCGACCTGCCCAGCCATTCCCAACACGAAATATGCGACGACCATCGCGTTGTAGGATGCGATCGCGGGTTGATCTGTTCTGGAAGGGACGGTCGTCTCCGCCACGCAAACACCTACTTCAGGAGCTTAGCAACTGCCAGCGGCGTAACATAGGTCTCCAATAGCGCCGCGACGTCGAGAATCACGTATGCCGCCGCGATCGTCAGCAGGTATCCTCGTGCCCCTGTCCCCCAATTAATCTGTTCCCCCTTAGAAGCGTGATAGATGCGCACCGCGAGGTAGATACCCATAGACGCTACGATGAGGAATGAGGCAAGTTCGAGGACGCCGTGCGGTAGGAGTGCCGCCCCAATCACACTCGCCTGGACTCCCTGCTGAGATGATATCTTGGCGAGGAATCCCACCATCGCCCCGATGAAAACGGCTTCGACTACCGAAAGCAAACCGCAGGTCAGAATCCCTACAGTCAACATTAGGAAAACGCGAGTATTGTTCAACAAGATCGTCCTGAACGCCGCAGCGACCCGAAATTTCTCCAGGACGCCGGCGTTCACATTTACCGAGGGGGGTAGGAGGATTGATGGTATGTGAACCAGCCAGCCGACAAATACCCCGATAGCGAAAATGCCTAGGCAGACAAAGAAACATGCGGCCAGTAGCCGCTTGTTAAGAGGCATCGACTCGCTTGGTAGATACTAGACTAAGGCCGGCAAGTAAAGCCTTACTGTGTACAGGCCTTTTGCAGGGGGTGAGGCTCGGGAAGGGGCCAAAGCTGCTTCCGACAGAGATGCGCATGCCCCTTTAGGAAGCAGCCCCAACCAAACTGCCAATCACAAAATGAAGAGAATGCTGTCGCTCGGTGTTGTGCCCAAGAGCCCCAATATTCCCACTACAAAGACCGGCAGGATCAACTGCAAGAAAAAATTGGCGGGTAAGGGAACGGGCGCGGTAAAAAACGTCAGCACCAGTAAGCCCAAGTTCGGCAGCGCCGTCGCCAACACCAGCGCCAAGGGTGCTACAGCAACACCAGCCAATGCTAATAGTTTCCTCATGAAACCCTCCTTAGCCTAGATGGATTGGAAAGCGGTTCAAGAATATACATAGGAGCCCGCGGAACTGTCAATGAACGTTGTCCAGAGCGTGCACATCCTTCGCCTTGTTGGCCAATCGCGCCGTCTAGTCCTTGGCAGCTGGGAACTCAGGCTCGAACCGTTTGGCCGTATTCTGGTCCGGCCGGAGCCGCTCCCAACCAGGCAATCCTGACACCGCGAGAGCGACCGTGACTAAACAAACTACAGCAAGAACACAAAGTCTATGGGGAGTAGGAATCCCCCGGGGAAGAAAAACAGGGAAGCATAAACTGTGAAGAGCGTCCCAAATCCAATATTGCTGCCAAGCTGAAGCAGGGCTAGCAATATCCCCGCGACTTTCGGAACCGCGCTAGCTAGAACAAGCATCGACAACGGAGAGCATGCCACACCGGTCAACGCCAACAATCTCTTCATAAAACCCTCCTTAGTCTAGACTGATATTGGAAGCCACGGCCGAGTATACAGAGCACCATAGGCCTTGTCAAGAATTATTTTTCCCCTTCCGATAGGCCCTATGATTCGATAAATCAAAGGCCTCCAGAGCACCTGACCTCCCCGGCGACACTCTAAAATGACACCTAGAAGAACACCCTTTTGCCGGTCCCAGAACCCGACGAAAAATTACGCTCTGCCTCCCCCGCGGGAACTATTTTTCACCTGTATCCAATGAGACGTCATATCGCCCTCCGGACCCGAGGGCGACTGGAATGGTGAAGTCGAAGACTGGCACTGTGAGATCCCCGAGCCCGCCCCAGATGATCATTCGATCGCCGGTCCACACGGCGGTGTGGTAGGCTCGCCGTTCCGGCGCATCTCTCGTGCTCAAGGGAGTCCACGAATCGGACTCCGGATCGTATCGGCCTCCGTTGTTGGAGTTTCCTCGTACGCCTGAACCACCCCAGATGATCATCTCTCTCCCAGTCCATACAGCCGAGTGATGCGTCCTTGCTTCCGGAGCATTCTTTGACGAGACCGGGCGCCAAGTGTCCGTTGCTGGGTTATACCTACCTCCATCTCCCAAGAGGCCACCGAACTGGCCCATCCCGCCCCAAACAATCATCTCCTTTCCAGTCCAAACCGCGGTATGCGCATACCGGCCGATCGGCGCATCGACCGTGCCTATGTAAACCCAAGAGTCTGAATCAGGCCGGTAACGTGCCCCGTTCGCGTACGCCAGGATTCCGTGTCCGCCCCAAATAATCATCTCTTCCCCGGTCCAGACTGCCGAAGGTCCAATGCGTCTCTCAGGAACACCAGATGCGGTTGAGGTAGGCTGCCAGCTATCCAACACCGGATCGTACCGGCCTCCGGTATTGAGACTGTCCACGTATGAACCTCCCCCCCAGACGATCATCAGGCTACCCGTCCAGACGGCAACGTGGTCGTGACGCGGGCTTGGAGCGCCTTTGAGCGAGCTTGGTGACCATTTGTTGGCCTCGGGATCGTAGCGCCCACCCGAATACAGCTCACTGAATGTGTTTGTGCCCCCCCATACAATCATCTCGCGTCCGGTCCACACCGAGCTGTGGGAGAACCTTCCGCCGGGGTCACCCTTCGTGGCGAGGGGCGTCCATGTATTGGATCTCGGCTCGTAACGAGCGCCGGGACTGACCGTCAATACCAGGCCTAAAGATTCTGCACCGCCCCAAACAATCATCTCCGACCCTGTCCATACAACACTATGAGCCTGGCGCACGCTCGGGGCATTCGTGAGCGCGGTAGGTGTCCAAGCCCCGATCGCGGGCGGCACGGATTCCAGTCGACCCACGAAGGGAGCGTTTCCCAGCAGGAGCGCTTGAATGTCCATTAGACCGAGCAGCAGGCAAAAGGTCTTATTCGTCGTACGGAGACTCATGCTAAAAGCAATCACCTTGAGAAAACACTTTCACTCACGGGACAGAACGGAACCAGCATCTCGCTAGATATCACCACGGTGACGTATATTCATCTCCGCTGATCCTACCAGCAGACACGCCTAAAGTGAAAGAGGCGAGCGAGAGAGTCAGTCCTGAGAACGACTCGGAGGGAGAGTTCAAATCGCAACGCTGGAGGCGCACACGGAGGACAAACTACTACTTACTTCTTCGGAGTCGGCACCATTGAGCACTGCAGGCTTCAATACCTCTCCAGTAGCACCTAGCTCACTCAGGGGACGATCCGAAAGCAGGGGTATTAACGGACAGACGAAAGAGGAGAGCTCGACAGACCCTCAGCTCCCCTCTTCCAAATCAATGACAAATCGGGACCTACTATATGCCAGTCAACAGCTCGCTAGGTGTGATCCCGCCAGCCGTAAAGAAGCTGGTCGCGTAAGCTATTATCGCCGTAGCGATTGCGTTCGGTGTGGTAACGAAGGGAGTTGCACCGAGGCCAAAGATAAACGTTAGCAAAATCAACGTGACTTTAGAAATGGCAGGTGCCGCCAAAGCGGGAGCGGTCACAGAACCAATCACGCTGCTCAACACCAGAAACTTTTTCATGACATCCTCCTTCTCATTGTCAATAGAGTGGACTTGACCCCTTAGACCCGGTCTCAAAAGCTGCGCCAGTTACGTTGCATACAAGCTAGCCTTAGCTCGGAGCACAAGAGGACGACTGCTGCCTGTCTCTTGAAAGCAGGTAAGCATCGCATTTCGTCCTTCTCACCTCTCAGTCTCCTCAGCAACCAAAAATCAGCGCCTAACTCAAGCTGTCAAGGATGCAGCGTTCAAAAGACCGACGCCGGTCAGTGTGCCGAAGAGACCCAGAATGGCCGCAGCGGCAACTATCGTTTGGATAAGGGGGTCCGGCGTGAGCACGATCGTGAATAGGACCGCCAATAACTTTGGTGTGCCAGCAGTTAGCACTACCGCAGCTAGGGGCGAACTAACCACACCCATCCAACCCAGAAATTTCTTCATATCCTCCTCCTTAGAGAAATAAGTGGAAAAGCAAGCGGAGCTTATGCTACCGGTACTCGGGTCTATTGTCAAGTACTATTTCGCCGCTCACTTCCCGCGCAGCCGCTGTCCTGCAAGCAACTTAGCTCCGTCGGGGAGGTTTTACTCTGGACTGATTATAAGTGAAGCACCTACGGGAAATTACCTACTATTCTCTATGATTTGGAGGGTACGTCTGATTGCATTTCCCCCTAAACCAACTTGATGTGAATGACTAGAGCACTTCGCGGATATCCCCGAGACGACGGGTGACTCGAATGCGATCGAGGTGTTCCAGCAGGGGGATGGCGTACTTTCGAGAGAGGCCGGTCAACTCCTTGAATCGCGACACGTCGATCGTCGGCTCTTGTTCCCTCCTCAGCCGAAGCCGTTGGATCAGAGAGTCGAGGGGTGCACGCGCAAAATAGTACTCACCGATTCTGACGGTTTTCCCCTGCTTGTGAAGTAGAACCAGGAGGCGCCTTCCGAGCGCGAGATCTATCTTCAACTTGGCCAAGAGATCCTCGGGCAAGGATGGTCGCAAGGCCTCCTGACTGAGCGTCTCCAAGATCCGTGATTCGACTTCCGCTTCCTGCTGATTGAGTTGTATCGAATGCGACCGGAGCCGCACCACGTCGCGATCAGCCACGAAGTCGGGCAGGGCGCAAAGATAATTGAGCAAGACGATCGAAGCGTCTCCATCCATGCCTGAAAGCAGACGACGGCGCAGCTCTTCCCGAGAGATCCCCTCGTTGAAGGGTGATTGCTGGTGATACTTCAATAAGAGTTCAGCCATTCGCCGCCTGAGCCTCGTCACTACGTCCTGGGCAAAATAGCGCAGGGGGCGGCCCGCAATTTCCACTACAAGATTTTGCTCCTCGAGCTGCCGCAGGATTGATCCTACTTCCTGGTCGCTGAGGCCCGATCGTGACCCGAGCGCCGCAACGTCCATCCCGCGCTCCCGCCCAGCCTCGATCCAAAGGTAAAGTTTCTGATCAATGGCAGCCGAGGCAAGCCCTCGCAGCGAATCAGCTAGAATTTCTGAGTCGGGCCGCCCGGGGGAATAGGCGCGATGCTTCTCAGGCGCCGGATCCACGACGACGCCCCCGCCAATGGTAATCTGGGGGGAGTACCGCCGGATGATAAATCGGTCTCCAGGCGAGTACGCGGTGCGGCCGCCGAAACGGAATTGGACAAGACCAACTTCGGCGGGCTTCAACACCGCTCGATCAAGGAGGACTACCCTGGCTAGAAGCTCGGCCGAACCGTGATGTAGCCGCACGCGCGCACGGTTCGTGATGCATTGGGGAGCGCTCGACAACAGCTGAAGCTCGGCATCTACCAATGAAGTTGGGCTTAGCCGGCCCGGCGGAACCACAATATCCCCTCGCTCAACCTGATCCACCGAGACGCTCTGCAGGTTAATCGCCGTGCGCTCGCCTGCATGCGCCTGGTTCACGGCATTTCCGTAAACCTGAAGCCCTCGGACCAGAGTGGACTGGCGCTGGGGGAGGAGCTCCAACTCCTGACCGACCGAGATGTAGCCTGAAATCAACGTACCCGTCACGATCGTTCCAAACCCCTTGGCAGAAAAGACACGATCAATAGGAAGACGCGCGATTCGGTTCTCATCGCGGAGCGGCAAATCTGATGCCAAGCGAACTAATTCACGCTTGAGCGAGTCAACGCCATACCCGGTCTTGGAGCTCACGGGTACGAGGGGCGCGCCTTCCAGGAACGAACCGGCAACGAATTCACGCACCTCGCTCTTCACCAGCTCCAAAAACTCTTCCTCAACCAGATCGGCCTTCGTCAGTGCGACCAAGCCGCGGTCAACCTGCAGCAGCCTGCAGATGTCGAAATGTTCCCTGGTTTGTGGCATCACTGATTCATCCGCCGCCACGACCAGTATCACCGCATCGATCCCATGTACTCCGGCCAACATATTCTTGATGAATCGCTCATGCCCTGGCACATCGACGAAGCCGAACCGTACGTTTTCGATCGAAAGGTTGGCGAATCCGATATCTATGGTGATGCCCCGGTCCTTCTCCTCCTTGAGTCGGTCCGCATCGATTCCCGTTAGCGCCCGCACCAGCGCAGTCTTCCCATGGTCGATATGTCCGGCAGTACCGATGATCACTCGGCGGACTTGCTCCGACATGGAAACCCCCGTCATTTCGCGCCTCTGGCTGTGAGCTTTAGCCTACCGGCCACAGGAACCTTCGCTCCGCGCAGGTAAGTTTCAAGCAGTGTCTGAATCCCATAAGGCGATGAGAGCATATAGGCTGTAGCCGACGATCCGAAGCCGGTCGCCCGAAGCCTGGAGCCGGTTCTCCTTCGCTCCTCACGGCTTCTTTTCTTTCTTTGGCGCGGCGGAGGGAGGGACTGGCGTCCCGGGCTCGTCCACGACTTCGATCTTGCCCGAGAATCGGCGGTAATCGGTGTAGCGTACGGTCATACGCATTCGGATAGGGCCGAACTTGAATTGGAGGACGTCATCGGCGTAGGTGTACGTGGGGAACCAGAGATGCTGCGCAATATTTTCCCGATAGGTTTCGAAGCGAGGAAACTGGTTGTTTTCGTTCTGAGGAACTCCCCGCCCCGACACTTTGACGATGGTCAAATCAGTGTCGTCCACCCAGATGCGCCCTTCGAAGAATCGTTCTTCGATCTTTTTGGGGTTCAGCGCGACCGCGGGTGACACATCGAAGACATATGCATTTATCTCATCGATCTTCTCTCGTCCGCCGTAATTTAGGCGATATTTGGATAGGTCTTCGCGCGCCAGGGCAAAGGGTTGAATTCCGGCCAGGTCATTGTAGTCGGCCTGAGTGATCGTGATGCCTGCCAAAGTAGACTGAGGAAAGAATAGAATGCGCTCCGATCGCTGGCCCCTGTCATCGACTACGATTTCAGATGTCCGGCGAAACTCACCGGTGACGTTGCCAGTCGACGTGAGCGTCTGCAACGTTACATCCTGCTTATACAGGTAGTTCTTGTATTCCTGGCGGAGCCGGCTTTCGTTTTCAGAGAATCGCCGGATGATCTCGGGGACGTGAAGATCGGCTGAGTGTTTTTCAGTTTCGGTCTTGTCCTGCCCCCTCAGAGAAATACTCAGTAAGATGAGGCAAGTGAGAATACAAGTTAGGGAAGCTCTCAGGCTGTTTAACATGGTCTTAGTCATAACTATCTCAATGTACCCTGCGCGATTTGCGGTTTAGAAAATCCATTAAGATATATTGCCCCAGAGTCGAGGGGGTTGTGAAGTATGCCTTGCCGTGACAAATCTCGGCGATTTGCCGAACGAACTCCACTAGATCCGGCTCTCGGGCGAGCATGAAAGTATTGATGATAATCCCGGATTTCCTGCATGCGATGACTTGTGAGAGTGTCTCCGAGACGATGTATGGGTCCAAGCCGAACGGGTTTCGCAGGATTGAGCCGTCCTGCAGGGTTAAGGCGGAGGGCTTTCCGTCCGTGATCATCACAATTTGCTTCATATCCTTGCGTTGCCTCGCCAATAAGCGTTGGGCCAAGCGCAATCCCTCTCGGGTATTGGTGTAGTATGGACCGACGCGGACCTGGGCCAACCGGCTTAGCGGGACCTCCTCAGCCGAATCATGAAAGACAACCAAGTGGAGAGAGTCACCTGGATATTGCGTGCGTAGTAGATGACTGAGCGCAATAGCCACGCACTTGGCAGGAGTGAAGCGATCCTCACCGTAAAGGACCATGCTGTGGCTACAGTCCAGGAGCACCGCCGTCGCGCACGAGCTTTGGTATTCGGTCTGATGGACGAAAAGGTCCTCGTAATCCAGATCGATCGGAACTCTTGCGCCGGTTCGTCCGATCGCGTGCAGTAGTGACTGGGTTAAGTCGAGGTTGAGAGTGTCGCCGAACTCGTACCGCTTCGCTGCCAATGTCGCTTCTACGCCGGTGGCGAGCGCCTGTGTCTCGTGCCTCCCAAAGCTGCTCTTTCCGAGCGACGCCAGGAGGTGACGCAAGGCGCGGAAGCCCAGAAAATCGATGCTCTTCTCGGTCAGCTCGAATCTGGCTCGGTACCAATCTGCTCGTTTTGGCCGTCTCCTACCAGCCTTCCCCTCTCGCCACAGGCCGCTGTCTTGCTCGCTCGGGGCCAGGTAACCCTCCTCCATTAAGCGTTCCAGTAGTCGCTCGACGATGGGCCCCAAATCGGCGTCTCGAGGGAGGAGCCCGCTGTCCATCAGTGTCTCCGCAATCGCGTCGTACAGCGCCTCGAGTGTCTGTCCGTGCGAGGGGTCGTTCAGATCAGTCTCGTAGTAACCGGCGCCAAAACCACTTTGTAAGAGAAAGTTCGCGAGGCTATCGATCAGTGCCTCGAGGCTCATCGTGTCGGGATCTTCTCCGGAATACTTGGTGTAAATAACCTTCATGAGAGGGTTACTGGCTCCAGACTACAGGTCCCAGGCTCCCGCTTGCGGCAATCACAGAGCGAGAAGTACGCATCTGCTAATTGGAACACTTTCAGCTTACGGTGATCTCTGCTCATACCTGGCTCCTTCGGGATATTTGGAGCCCA
>JACXTT010004855.1_pt1 | contig 19827 bp, 18 predicted proteins | sample 9270951 | NCBI WGS metagenome assembly JACXTT01 (sample SAMN15532306, study PRJNA645909) | rock metagenome | isolation source: weathered quartz diorite | place: Puerto Rico | collected 2017-06-21 | reverse complement strand
ACCCGCACCTTCACGCTGCCCACCACCGTTGACTCCGAGAAAGTCGAAGCTAACTATGAAAAGGGCGTGCTGAAGGTCAAGCTGGCCAAGAAGGCGGAAGCCAAGCCGAAGCAGATCAAGGTCAACGTCGGCGGCGAGAAGACGCTGGAAGGCAAGGGGCCAAGCAAAGCGGCGTAAGAGCAGTGGATAGTGATTGGTGGATAGTGGTTAGTTTTCGACGGGAGGCGGCGGGGATGACCGTCTCCCGTTTTGTTTGAGGATGTAGTTCTGTCATCCTGAGCGAGCTAGAGGATCCCTGAATTCTTGCCCCTGCAAGCCAATTGCATAGGTTCTACGCTACGCTCAGCAATGACAAGAATGAAAGAGCGAATCAGGAGGCGAATCTATGTGTGACCTAATCAAAGTAGTGCCTCTGGTCATTTCAGTGGTGTCCATACTTTTTGCGGGTGCGGCTTGGTGGATAAGTCGAGAGAAACTGCGCCTTGATCTGTATAACCGGCGTTTCGACATTTACAGCCGAGCATTGGATCTTTTGCATGCCTTGGAGACCTGGAACCCCACCACATCTGAGATCAATGCACACTCGCTACAGGACTCGCCGGATCTTGCTAAGGCCTTGAAGGCTTTTACCAAGGCGAGCCGAGAATCCCAGTTCTTGTTTGACGACGAATCCGGGATACCCAAGCGTCTCGAACAGCTTCATTCCGATGCCATAGCAATTATTGGGTCCAAGCGCGACGCCGAAACTAATCTTACCGGCGAGCATCGTGCTAACGTGGCAACGGAACGCCTGACACGTTCGAATCAAATCCGAAAACTGCCTGACTTGCTGGAGAAGCAAATGAAGAGATATCTGGATTTTCACGGCCTTTACTCGTGGTTTTAGAACATCGCGCAATTTGCTCGATTAAACAATCGCCGAATTTCAAATTGGAGTAACCCATGCCCATCCGTTGGGACAAATTCACAGTCAAGGCGCAGGAAGCCGTCCAGCGCGGAAACGAACTCGCGTCCGAGCACGGCAATCCTGAAGTGCAGCCGGTGCACCTGCTGGCGGCACTGATCGAGGACAAAGAAGGCATCGTGCCGCCCGTGCTGGAGAAGATCGGCATCGGGCCGCAGGGCGTGCTCAGCGACATCTACCAGGAAATCGAGAAGCTGCCGAAAGTTTCTGGCGCGGCCGCACAGCCCACGATGTCCACACAGCTCAATCAGCTTTTGGACAAGGCTTTCAAAGAGGCGGATACCTTCAAGGACGAGTACGTCTCGACCGAACACCTGCTGCTGGCAGCAACCACGCTGAAGCGCGATCCTGCGCAGGAATTGCTGGCCCGGCACGGGGCGAAGCATGACGCGATTCTCAAGGCGTTGCAGGTGGTGCGGGGATCGCAGAAAGTAACGGACCAGAATCCGGAAGCGAAGTACCAGGCGCTCGAGCGTTATGCCAAGGACCTGACGGAGCTGGCGCGGCGCGGGAAGCTCGATCCGGTGATTGGGCGGAACGAAGAAATCCGTCGGGTGGTGCAGGTCTTGTCGCGGCGCACGAAGAATAATCCCGTGCTGATCGGCGAGCCGGGTGTGGGCAAGACTGCCATCGTCGAAGGACTCGCCCAGAGGATCGTCTCCGGCGACGTGCCTGAAGCGTTGAAGAACAAGCGGGTCGTGTCTCTGGATCTCGCTTCCATGCTCGCAGGCGCCAAGTATCGCGGCGAATTCGAAGACCGGCTGAAGGCCGTGCTGAAAGAGATCGAGGACTCGCAGGGACAGATCATCCTCTTCATTGATGAGCTCCACACGTTGGTTGGCGCGGGCGCATCCGAAGGCGCCATTGACGCTTCGAACATGCTGAAGCCGGCCCTGGCCCGTGGAGAACTGCGCGCCATCGGGGCCACCACACTGAACGAATACCGCAAGTACATCGAAAAAGACGCGGCGCTCGAACGGCGCTTCCAGCCGGTGTTCGTGGGCGAACCGACGGTCGAGGACACGATCGCCATCCTGCGCGGGCTCAAAGAAAAGTACGAAGTACATCACGGCGTGCGCATCAAGGATTCGGCCATCGTGGCGGCGGCTACTTTGTCGCACCGTTATATCTCCGACCGTTTTTTGCCGGATAAAGCCATTGATCTGGTAGATGAAGCGGCCGCATCGCTGCGCATCCAGATCGATTCCCTGCCGACTGAGATCGATCAGCTCGAGCGGCGCGCGACGCAACTCGAAATCGAGAAGCAGGCGCTAAAGAGGGAAAACGACGCGAATTCAAAAGAACGGCTGGCAGCCGTGGAGAAAGAGTTGGCCGGAATCCGCGAACAGTCGAATGCGCTCAAGGCGAAGTGGAAGCAGGAAAAAGAGCTGATCACGCGTATCCGCGAACTGAAGGAGAAGCTCGAGCAGCTCAAGACCGAAGAAGCCACCGAGGAGCGCAAGGGAAACTTGGAACGCGTGGCGCAGATCCGCTATGGGCTGATCCGCCAGACGGAAGAGGAACTCAAGAAGCTGACGGCGCAGATGGAAGGCAAATCCAGCCGTATGCTGAAAGAAGAAGTGGACGAAGAGGACATCGCCCGGATCGTCTCCAAATGGACCGGCATTCCGGTCTCGAAGATGCTCGAGGGCGAGATCAAGAAGCTCATCAGCATGGAAGACCGCCTGCGGCAGCGCGTAGTAGGGCAGGATGTAGCGCTGGAGCGGGTAGCGAACGCGATCCGGCGATCACGCGCGGGGCTGAGCGATCCCAAGCGCCCGATCGGCTCGTTTATTTTTCTTGGTCCGACGGGCGTCGGAAAAACCGAGCTGGCGCGCGCGTTAGCCGAATTCCTGTTTGACGATGAACATGCTCTGCTGCGCATCGACATGTCGGAATACATGGAGAAGCATGCCGTATCGCGTCTGATCGGCGCGCCTCCGGGATATGTCGGATACGAAGAAGGTGGACAGCTCACCGAGCAGGTACGGCGGCGTCCGTATGCGGTCGTGTTGTTCGACGAAATCGAAAAAGCGCATCCGGATGTGTTCAACGTCCTGCTCCAGATCATGGACGATGGCCGGTTGACCGACGGCAAGGGCCGCACCGTGGATTTCAAGAACACCGTGATCATTATGACCTCGAACTTGGGCTCGGCGTACTTGCAGGCGGAGAGCGTGCTGTCTCCGGAGGCGTTCGAGCGCGCCAGCGAGCTGGTGATGAACGCGCTCCACGGACACTTCAAGCCGGAGTTTCTGAACCGCGTGGACGACATCATAATTTTCCGTCCGCTAGGCAAAGAACAGCTGGTGAAGATCGTCGATCTGCGCCTGGAAGACCTGCGGCGCTTGTTGGCGGAGCGCAAGATTTCGCTGGAGCTGACCGACGCCGCCAAGGAACTGCTCTTCACCGAAGGATACGATCCAAATTTTGGAGCGCGTCCGCTAAAGCGGGCCATCCAGAAGCTGGTGCAGGATCCGCTGGCGCTGAAGATTCTCGACGGCGAGGTACTGCATGGCGATCACGTAGTGGTGGACGCAGACAAGAAGATGGGGAAGATGGTGTTCACAGTCAGCAAACGGGTGGGGGAAAAGGAGCCAGCCGGGGCGAAGAAATAACTTGCGAAATGTTCCACGTGGAACATTTGTACCTCCATAAGTGTACCGACGTTAATATGCTGATAGCGTCTCCAAATACAACAAGGGGAGGCAGTTGCCGATCCGATGTTCAAGCCGGAAGAAGAGGTGGTCTGCGGCCGTTCTACTCAGTACGAGGGCGCAATCTGAACTGATCCGCCACGTGTCCTTGTGACAAATACCACGCGACCATCACGCGGATGATGATGCCGAGGCCTCCCAGGATCAGTGGCTTAGGTTGAACCAGCACGGTCGCTGCCGAAACCGGCGGGACCAGCATCACAATGCCAGCGCATGCGGCGAGGATGGCAGCGTGCCGCATGATGTTGTTCATCCGCGTCAGGCCCCAGGCAATCCCGCCGGCCGCAACGGCGATTACCAGGAACATGTACGGTCCAGCGAGTTCGAGGCCGAACAGTAGTGGCGCGCCGGCAACCATCGAAATCAGGCCCGGGCGCGCCAACATCAGGAGGCCGCAGATCGCGAGGTATATCCCACACAGGGCGAAAAGCGCGACGATGGCGCGGACGCCAGAGGGGAGCGGGTTTGGAGTGGAATCGGTCATTGGGCGTAAGGTGGGAGTTAGTGAGCGAAAATTCCGATACTCGCCAAAATTGCCAGGATCGCGATTACGATTACCGCCGCTTTCCGGGGATTTTCCATGCTGCAAAGAATAATCACAGTCGGTTGTTTGTGTCACTCATGCGATCATGCCACCTGGGCTGAAGCCCATCTCCATTTCGCGTGACGCCGGCCTGAAGGCCGGCTCTTCCACAAACCCCTTCCAAACTCCTTCACCTACTTCTTCACAACCCCCTCACGCACTTCTTTACAAACCCTTCATGAACACTCTTTCGTTGACAGCGGGGACTCGTGACTTGCCCGGCCACTCACCTCGGATGTAATGTACCCGATCAACTTTCGCTGTGAGGGAATCGAATGAAACTCTCCCGTTGGACGTACGTGTTCGTATTGTTGATTCTGGCTGCGAGCTTGGGATGGGGTCAGCAGATGGCGCCCGGCAAGACGGTCGTGATCCGCGCCGGGCGGTTGCTCGACGTGAAGACTGGAAAGACGCTCACCGGGCAGACGATCGTGATCCAGGACGACAAGATCGCAAGTGTGGGCGCCGCCGCACAACTTCCAGCGGACGCTACTATCATTGATCTTCCCAATGCCACGATCCTCCCCGGCCTGATCGATGCGCACACCCATATCACTTTCAATCCAAACTTCGGCTACTCGCGGCTGGCAATCTCGGTGCCGCGCGAGGCGCTGACTGGAGCGCACAATGCCAAGATCACGCTCGAGGCGGGTTTCACCACGATTCGCAACGTGGGCGCCAGCGGCTACGCCGACGTCGCTCTACGTGATGCCGTCAATGCCGGAGACGTCCCCGGCCCGCGGATGCTGGTCAGCGGTCCGGCGCTCAGCATCACCGGCGGACATTGCGACAACAACCTGTTGCCGTTTGATTATCATGCGACCAATGGCGGAGTCGCCGATGGAGTTGAGGCCGTGCAGCACAAGACGCGCGAGATCATCAAGTATGGCGCCGACCTGATCAAAGTCTGCGCCACCGGCGGGGTGCTCTCGCATGGCGACAATCCGCAAGCCTCGCAATACACGCTCGATGAAATGAAAGCGATCGTCACCGATGCGCATCGCCTGGGACGTAAAGTCGCGGCGCACGCGCACGGGGCGGAGGGAATCCGCTGGGCGTCGATGGCGGGCGTGGATTCGATTGAGCATGGATCGTACATCGACGACGCGGCCATCGCCGAGATGAAGAAGAACGGCACATATCTGGTGCCGACGCTCTATCTGATGGATTGGTTCTACGACAACGCAGAGAAGATCGGCACGCCAGCGGAGTTGATTGCCAAGGGAAAGGAAGTGATGCCCGCCGCGCGCAAGAATGTCGCGCGCGCGTTCGCGGCAGGAGTGAAAGTTGGGTTCGGGACGGACGCCGCAGTGTATCCCCATGGATTGAACGCACACGAATTTGCCGTGATGGTGAAGCTCGGACTGACTCCGTTGCAGGCGATTCAGTCAGCGACGATCAACGACGCCGATTTGCTGGGATGGTCCGACAAGGCCGGGGCGATTGAGCCGGGCAAGTGGGCGGACATTATCGCGGTGGATGGCGATCCGCTGACGGATGTGACGACCCTGGAGCGGGTGAAATTTGTGATGAAGGGCGGAGAAGTGGTAAAGAACGAGTATCAAAAATAATTTCCGTGAACGGATGCCCCACTCATTCGCGCTCTTTGCGATGAGTGGGGTGTTCGGCTCAAGAAGTGGTTATGTCCCGAGAGTGCACGATGGATCCCCATCAGCCACCCCGCGTGCCACGGGTCACTTCACAACGACTTTCACTCGCATCCAAGGATGGATGCAGCATTGAAAAAGATGTTTGCCTTTCTTCAGGCCCGGAATCTCGACATCGCTGCCTTGAAGCATTCGAGTCCTCGCACCTTGACGTTCGAAAAGCCGCCAGAACATTCGGGAACCGTGTCCTCTCCCGGCGCATTCAGCTGCGTTATGAAGCCGCCACCGAACTTAGCCACCTCGGTGAAAGTGTGAGGCTCGCCGCCCTGGTCAACTACGCTCACCGTGGTTCCTTCCTTGATGTGGAGTGTGTCCGGTTCGAAGTCCCAGCCCGGGTTCCCGCGGCTGCTTTTGCAAATAAATCGGACAACGTCGTGAATGCTCTAAGCGTAACGTTCTTGCAGAAGTCAGGCCCAAGCGCAGCATTGAAGGTGGCCGGATCGGTGGATGTCCCTGCGCAAGCGCGTAGGTCGCGCCCGCGAATGTCAAACAGGCAGCGAGTAAAGCGAACCTCGCTAAGGTATTCATTGTCACTGCTTCCTGTAGATCGGAATTTTGGGGGCGATCGGAGCTAGTTTTTATTGCCGCCTCGGTTGTACCCCCATCTGAGATATCGGAAACGGCAGGGAAAAGACGACAACAAAAGCGCTACTGCGAGAGAAATAGGGACGGTTGGTGGACGCCAATGCTGCCACACCCGCGTTTGGCTCCGCGGACATGAATAGTTCTGCAATTTGCCTTCTGCAATTCCTTTAGAATCCTCTTCGGTGTCCATCCAATTTCAGATTGAAGCGAACGCGGGGTCCGCTCGCTCAGGCAAACTCATTACTCCGCACGGCGAGATTGAAACGCCAGTCTTCATGCCGGTCGGCACGCTGGCATCGGTCAAGGGCGTGCCACAGGACATCCTCGAGGAGCTCGGCGTTCAGATTCTGCTGGGAAATACCTATCACCTGTATCTGCGACCGGGAGTTGAGACGGTACGGCGGATGGGCGGTCTGCATAGGTTCATGTCGTGGAAGCGGGCGATCCTCACCGACTCGGGGGGCTTCCAGGTTTTTAGTTTGAATGAGCTGCGCAAGGTGAGCGAAGAAGGCGTGACGTTTCGGTCGCACCTCGATGGGTCTTCGCACTTTTTCAGTCCGGAGGGTGCAATGGCGGCGCAGATCGGGCTGGGTGCGGATATCATCATGGCATTTGATGAGTGCACGGAGTATCCGGCGGAGCGGGAACGGGCACGGGCTTCGATGGAGATGACGCTGCGTTGGGCGGAGCGGAGCAAGAAGTATTTTGAGGAACATAAGAACGAAGTGCCGTGGGGGAGTTGTCAGCTATCAGCCATCAGCCGTCAGGGACTGCAGATCCCTCGCTCCGCTCGGGATGACAGTTCTTTTGGGCCGGGGAGTTCTTCACAACGCGAAGGAAAGCAGGTCCTTCGCTGCGCTCAGGATGATAGTTCCTATAAAAATCGCCAGCCCCTTGGAGGAGATACCCAGGCCCTCTTTGGCATCGTCCAGGGCGGGATGGATCGGGGGTTGCGCCGGGAGTCGGCGTTGCGGACGATTGAAATTGGGTTTCCGGGATATGCCATCGGCGGGCTTAGTGTGGGTGAGCCGCGAGAACTTACACGGGAGATCGTCGAGTCGACGCTGGAACATCTCCCAGCCGATAAGCCGCGCTACCTGATGGGAGTCGGCACTCCGGATGAGATCGCCGAATACGCGCAGATGGGTGTGGACATGATGGATTGCGTGCTTCCGACGCGCGCGGCGCGGCATGGGCTGCTTTTTACGTCCGAAGGGAAGGTTTCGATCAAACAGGCGCGATATGCCCAGGACGAGAGCCCGCTTGATCCGAATTGCGGCTGCCGGGTTTGCCGGCGGTACTCGCGGGCCTACTTGCGGCATCTTTATGCATCCAACGAATTGTTGGGGCAAGTCCTGAATACGGTCCACAACCTGCGCTACTACCTTGACACTATGCGGGCCGTCCGGCATGCTATTCAACTTGGGGAAAGGACCCGTTTTCTTTCTGAGCAGTCTGGGCCGAAACCGTAGCTCTGCGCACGTAGCTCGGCACCCCAGGTCCAAGCCTGAAGTTGAAGGGTATCCGGCCTAAAGAGAAGAGAAATCCCGCAGGCAAGCAGCGATAGAAGCAAATTTGTGCCGAGTTTTCCTCGGCCGTCCCGGAGAGGGTGCTTCAGACTGCCACGGCTTTTACCAGGCAATTTCGTTCCAGGGGATCAACTTGGCATTCGAAGCAATTTTGATAAGTGGGTATAGCGGATTGGTGGTGTGGTTGCAAGCTTCGGGTGGATCGAGCCTGGTGACCATTGCTCCGCTGATCTTCATTTTTGCCATCTTTTACTTCCTGCTGATCATGCCGCAGCAGCGGCGACAGAAGAAGTGGCAGGCGATGTTGAGCGAGCTGAAGACGGGCGACAAGATCACCACCAGCGGCGGTTTGCGCGGGACGATCATCAGCCTGAAGGATGATGCGATCACGTTGCGCGTGCCGCCAGACAATCTGAAGCTGGAAATCAGCCGAGGCTCGGTGGTGTCGGTGACAACGGCGGAAGAAGGAAAGTAGTGAGCTTCGAGCTGCGAGCGGTCGATTCAGGTTGCTCGAAGCTCCTAGCCCGAAGCTCACAGCGGTATTTCTTATATGAATAAGACTCTTACCTGGAAATTAGTCCTCATTCTCGGGATCATGTTGGTGTTTACGCTGGGGATCTTCGGCATCCCGAAAGAATGGTCCCGTAGTGGACTGTTGGCGGCGGTCACCGACCGCATTCACCTCGGACTTGACCTGAAGGGCGGCACGCACCTGATCCTGCAAGTGCAGGTGAACGACGCCGTGAACGTGGATTCCGACAACGTGATGGCGCGCCTGAAGGAAGACATGCGTGCCCGCAAGATCAATTACACGGAGATCAGCAAGCCCGATCCGGTAAACCATCCGGACATGGTGCTGATCAAGGGCGTGCCGCCGGAGCAGAGATCCGATCTACAGAGCATTGTTGCCGACCGGCTGCCGGAGTACGACGTGACCTCGGGCGCGGAAAATTCCTACACTCTTGCGATGAAGGCGCAGAACCTGGCGGATCTGAAGAATCGCTCGGTCGCGCAGGCTATCGAGACCATCCGCAACCGCATCGATGCATTGGGCGTAAACGAGCCAGTCATCCAGGAGCACGGTCTGGGGCAATACCAGATCCTGGTGCAGCTACCTGGTGTGGACGATCCCGCTCGAGTCAAAGAGATCATGCAGTCCACCGCGATGCTCGAGATCAAGCAGTCGCTGGGCGGTCCCTATTCCAGCCAGCAACAAGCCTTGCAAGACCACGGCGGCGTGCTGCCTCCGGACGCGGTGTTGATGCCGGGCCGGAGCATCGGTTCGAGGAGCGATGACAACGGAGAAGTCTGGTATCTGATTTCCAGGGCATCGGCGGTGACCGGACGCGACCTACGCGACGCTCAATCCAGCCGGGATGAAAACGGGCAGCCGGCTGTAAAGTTCACACTGAGTGGGGAGGGCGGGCGCAAATTCTATTCCTTCACTTCCGCGCACGTGGGAGACAACCTCGCGGTGGTACTCGACAACAAAGTGCAGGAAGTCGCCGTTATACGGGACGCGATTCGCGACAACGGCGTGATCAATGGACGGTTTACCGAGCAGCAGACGCGCGATCTTTCGATGGTGCTACGTTCGGGCGCGCTGCCGGCGAGCATTAAGTATCTCGAAGAGCGTACGGTCGGGCCGTCGCTGGGCGCGGATTCGATCCGCTCGGGAGTGCGGGCGGCGATTGTCGGCATGGTGGCGGTGCTCCTCTTCATGCTGATCTACTACCGCGGAGCAGGCATTAATGCCGACATCGCGCTCATCTTGAACCTGATCATCCTGCTCGGATTCATGGGCTACTTCGGCGCTGTGCTGACGCTCCCGGGAATTGCGGGCGTGATCCTGACGGTCGGCATGGGCGTGGACTCGAACGTCCTGATCTTTGAACGCATTCGGGAAGAACTCAGGAATGGGAAGACGCCACCCTCGGCCGTGGAGCAGGGTTTCAGCCATGCCTGGATCACCATCGTGGATACGCACGTGACCACGATCGTGTCGGCGGCGATCTTGTTTATCTTTGGTACTGGGCCCGTACGAGGTTTTGCCACCACGCTGGTGTTTGGTCTGGCGGCGAATCTGTTTACCGCCGTCTTTGTTTCGCGGGCGATTTTTGACTGGATTCTAAGCCGGAAGCAGCGCGGCGAACCGCTGAGCATTTAGAACAGCTTCTGGCTTCTAGCCACTAGCTCCTAGCAAGCCAGTTCGCTAGCAGCCAGCAGCTAGTAGCCAGCAGCGTGAATTTGGGGTTTGAACTTGGAATTATTTCGCAATACCGACATAGATTTTCTCGGCAAAAAGTGGTATTTTCTCGCTTTTTCGCTGATCTTCAGCTTGGCGGGGATATTCTCCATGCTGTTCTGGCATGGCGTCCCGCTGGGTGTGGACTTCCGCGGCGGCACGCTGGTGTATGTGAAGTACGCGCATACGCCCGATCCGGCAGCGATCCATGCGGAACTGACACGGGCGGGATTGAAAAACGCCCGGGTTCAGGCCTATGGACCGCCCGCGAACAACGAGGTTCTGGTCGCGCTCGACATTCAGGAAACCACCGAACAGGCGCTCGATAAGGGCAAGATCCAGATCATCCAGGCGCTGCAACGCAACACCCCGGCTGGAAACCCGGATCTGAACAACGCGAGCTCTTTGACAATCCTGAACTATCTGCTGGAAAAGGACCCGTTGCATCTGGGCACCGACGCCAATCAGCGCTATACCGCCACGGCTCAGGCCATCGTGGGCTACCGTGACAAGCAGAAAGGCGGCGTGCTGGGCTCGATTGACGAGTTGAAGAGTGTGGTGGATTCGACAGTTGTAGAGTCGCTTAGGGATGGTTTCTTCGCTTCCGACTTCGGTGTCCGAAATGTGGAGATCGTTGGGCCGCAGGTGGGCAAACAGCTCCAGAACCAGGCCTTCCTGGCGACTGCGTATTCGCTGGCGGGAATGCTGCTGTATCTGGGCTTTCGCTTCGAATGGATCTATGGTGTGGCAGCTGTGCTGACGGTGTTTCACGACACCCTGATCACGGTGGGGGCGTTCTCGCTTCTGAACTGGGAGATTTCGCTGACCGTGATCGCGGCCATCCTGACCTTGATCGGATACTCGAATAACGACACGATTGTGGTCTTCGACCGGATCCGGGAAAACATCAAACTGCTGCGCCGGGAGAAGCTGGCAGACATCGTCAACAAAAGCATTAATCAGACTTTAAGCCGAACTATCTTGACAGCGGGCTTGACATTCCTTACCGTGCTTGCTCTGTTCCTATTTGGGGGCGAAGTGCTGCGTGGATTCAGTTTCGCTCTGGTCGTCGGAATTGTGATCGGCACCTATTCGTCGATCGCGGTGGCTGCGCCTATTCTGGTGGCCTACCAGGAATGGCGGGCGGAACGCGGCAAGCGGCCCATCGCCATGCCCGTTCGGACGGGCAATGGGCAGGAGAAGCCGAAGGAAAAAGTGAAGGCATAAACAGCAGTTATCTATCGTACAATCAAGGACCTGCCCGGAGAGTCGGCCTTGACTGAAAGCGGGAGCAAAGGGGATATGGGTGGTGTCTAAGGTTACGTAGGGTCTGGTGTAGGGAGAAGCCTATGTTTGAAGATAGCCTTATCGAATCGGGAAACAAGCTCAGGACCAAGCGGCTGGCCACATCGATCGTTTCGTTTTTTGGTCAGTTTCTGCTGCTGGGAATTCTGATCCTGATCCCGTTGATTTACACCGAAGCGCTGCCCAAGACGCAATTGATGACATTTCTGGTGGCGCCACCGCCGCCACCGCCGCCGCCCCCGCCCCCGGCCGCCGCGCCGATTAAAGTGGTCAAGATTCAAAGCGATCTTGTCAACGGCCAACTGCGTACGCCCACCAAGATTCCTGAGAAAGTCCAGATGATCAAGGAAGAGGAAGCGCCCCCCGCCATGGCTGGCGTGATGGGCGGCGTACCGGGCGGCGTCCCGGGAGGCCAGATGGGTGGCGTGATCGGTGGCATCATCAACTCCACCGCTGCCATTCCCAAAGCGGCGACACCGCAGCGAGTTCGTGTCTCGCAGGGTGTTTCCCAGGGTCTTCTGATTAAGCGTGTGCAGCCAAACTATCCGCCCCTGGCCCGGCAGGCTCGCATCCAGGGACAAGTGGTACTGCAGGCCGAGATCAGCAAAGAAGGCACGATCCAAAACCTGCAACTGATCAGCGGACATCCCATGCTGGCGCCAGCGGCGATTGAAGCTGTCAAGCAATGGCGTTACAAGCCGTACCTGCTCAACGGCGAGCCGGTGGCGGTGGATACGCAGGTCGTAGTGAACTTTACCCTGTCCGGAGGCTAGACCCGGCAGTGTGTTGGCAGTAAGCCCTCCCCGTCTGGCGTGGTTCGCGCCTACGGGAAGCTTAGGTGGTTCTCCACCCGAGGGCGAGTCTGCCCGCGTTTTTCACGGAAGCAATGATTCGGCTCGGACCGGGGTTCCGGCAGTGTGCGGAGCGTCGCGTCTGGGTAGCTGCTCTCGTTTGTTACGGGAGAAGCGGTCAGAGGCAAGTTCAGACGAGGTCCGAGGAGGGAAAGCAACTCATGTTAGTAAATCTGGCAGCAGTCGCACTCTGCAATATGCACATTTTCGCCGCCGCGTTCTTGCAGGAGGGCTCGGTCGGTTGGGACCCGATTTCGCTATGGAAGCAAATGGGGCTTCTGGCGAAAGCCGTGGTCATCATTCTGTTCATCATGTCGGGCTGGTCGATCGGCGTCATGATCGACCGTTGGATGGCTTTCAATGCGGCCCGCAACCAATCGCGTTCCTTCGCCCCCGCCGTCGCGGGAGCTCTGCGCGAAGGCAAGATTGACGAGGCTATCAAAGTAGCCGAGCGCAACAAGAAGAGCCACTTGGCGAAGGTCGTAACGGCCGGCCTGATGGAATTCAAGGCCCACCAGGACAGCCCGGGCGAGATTCCCGGCGAAACCATCGAAGCTTCCAAGCGCGCTCTGGAACGCACCGAAGCGATCGTCCACGCGGAACTCAAGCGCGGACTCGGTGGTCTGGCGACGATCGGCTCGACTGCTCCCTTCGTGGGACTGTTCGGCACAGTGGTCGGCATTTTGAACGCCTTTAACGGTATCGCCAAAGAGAAGGCAACCGGCTTGGCAGCGGTCGCGGGCGGCATTTCGGAAGCGCTCGTTACCACCGCCGTCGGATTGTTCGTGGCGATTCCGGCCGTTATGATGTTCAACTATCTGACCGGCCGCGTGGAAGCGTTCGACGTGGAGATGGATAACTCCTCCAGCGAACTGATCGACTACTTCCTGAAGCGCCGGAGCTTGCGCCGGTCCTAAGCCGCGAAGACGGCAGTCGCGAGCGTGAGTTGCCGGAGGGGCGCCTCCATTCCCGGCCGTGAACACGGCACCAGGGAGCTGCAGGCCGCCCCCTTCCTCCTCCTCACGGCGACGGAACGGAGCGCAGCAGTCGCGCCGGGAAAGGAATTCTCTATGGCACTAGCAAAACGAAACGAAGGCGCCAAGGTCAACTCCGACATCAACGTCACTCCTATGGTGGACGTGATGCTGGTGTTGCTGATCATCTTCATGGTGATCACGCCCATGTTGCAGAAGGGCGTCAGTGTTGACATGGCAAAGGTGAATAATCCGGAGCAGATGCCGGATGCCGACAAAGAAGACGCGCTGCTGGTGGCGGTGAATCGCGAAGGCAAAGTCTTCTTCGGAACCGATCCCATCAACGTGAACGATTTGACGCAAAAGATCAAAGATCGGCTGGCCAACAAGACCGACAAGCGCGTTTTCATCAAGGCCGACGCGCGCGCAAAGTTCGGTTGGGTGGTCGAGGTTGTGGACAACGTTCGGGCTGCCGGGGTGGACCAGTTGGGACTCTTGACCGATCAGAAGAAAACCCCTGGGGGGTTGACCCCGCCGCCGGGCGCTACGGGCGGGCAGTAGTCGAGGAGATCAATTATGGGAATGGCACTGGGCTCGGGCGGGGGCCAAAACGCGAATATCAACGTCACGCCGCTCATTGATGTGTTGCTGGTGCTGCTGATCATCTTCATGGTGATCACTCCGCTGACCCCCAAAGGTCTGGATGCGCTGGTGCCGCAGCCGCCGCCACCGAATCAGAAGCAGCCGCCGCCCACGCCCGATCGCACCATCGTCGTGCAGCTCATTGATCGGGGTCCGGGACAGACTCCGGCGCTGAAGATCAATCAGGACGAAGCGACCTGGGAAAACTTACAGGGCCGTCTGGCAGACATCTTTAAGACGCGCGCAGAAAAAGTCATGTTCGTGAAGGGGGACGACAATATCCCCTTTGCTGACGTAGCCAACGTGATCGATATCGCGCACTCGGCCGGTGTGGATAAGGTTGGCCTGATTACGGCCAAGATTGAAGCGGGCGGCTAGATCGCAGCCCGGTTCGCGTCGCGCCGTTGCTCAGGTTCTACTCCGTGGCAAGGGAGATTCATAAAGCCAATGAAAAATACTGTGAAATTGCTGGTGGTACTGGCCGCCGGTATGGTGCTGCTGCTCGGGACCGGATGCAGCAAGCTGAAGGCGCGCGACCAGCTCAATAAAGGCGTGCAGGCATTCAAGAACAACAAGTTCGAGCAAGCGATTGATCATTTTCAGCAAGCCGTGACGCTCGATCCCTCGCTGATCAATGCCCGGCTCTATCTGGCCACCGCCTTCGCCCAGCAGTACATTCCCGGCGCGGACACGCCTGACAATAACCGCATGGGAGAGCAGGCGATCGATCAGTACAAGCAGGTACTGCAGGCCGATCCCAAAAACATCAATAGTGTGAAGGGTATCGCCTACCTCTACCTGCAAATGAAGAAGTTCGAGTTGGCCAAGGAATACTACAAAAAGGCTTCCGAACTTGATCCCAACGATCCCGAGCCGTATTACTCGATCGCCGTGATCGACTGGACGCAGACCTATCAGCCCCGCCAAGAAGAACGGGCCAAGCTGGGACTGAAAGCCGAGGATGCGCTCCCCACCAAGGACAAGAAGATCTGCGCCATGGTGCGGGAGAAGAATGCAGCCAATATTCAGGAAGGCATCGACAACCTGAACAAAGCGATCCAGCTTCGTCCTGACTACGACGACGCTATGGCCTACCTGAACCTGATGTATCGTGAGCGCGCCGACGTGCAGTGCGACGATCCTGCAGCGCGCGCGGCTGATCTCAAAACCGCCGATGAGTGGGTCGACAAGACTATGGCCACCAAGAAGGCCAAGGCGGAAAAGCAGCCTGGTGCTGGCGGCATCGTCATGGATCAGAAACAGTAGTCGTTCCTTTCGAAAACCAGGCCCCTCGCTTCCGCGATGGGGCCTTTTTATTTTGTGGACGGTCCGCAGGTGCAGATCACAGACTCCTGTGATTTGCAGCATGCACTGCACCCCGCAGGCAAGTAGAATCGAAGGCGGAACGCGGCATGTTCAAGAAGATTCTGATTGCCAACCGGGGAGAGATTGCGGTGCGTGTCATCCGCGCCTGCCGCGAGATGGGCATCGCAACCGTTGCTGTTTATTCCGACGTGGACCGTGCCGCGCTGCACGTTCGTAAAGCGGATGAGGCATATCACATCGGGCCCGCGCCAGCGGCCGAGTCGTATCTTCGCGTCGACAAGATCCTCGATGTCGTCGCGCGCTCCGGAGCAGAGGCCATCCATCCCGGATATGGCTTTCTTTCAGAAAGCGCAACCTTTGCGCAGGCGTGCGCCGATGCGGGCGTGAAGTTCGTCGGGCCGACTCCTGCGTCTATGGAAATGATGGGCTCGAAGACGCGCGCCCGCCAGGAGATGGAAAAAACGGGCGTGCCGCTGGTGCCGGGCACGGCGCGCGGACTCGAATCTCCCGAAGAGGGAGAACGGGTAGCCGAGCGCATCGGCTATCCCGTCATGCTGAAAGCGGCTGCGGGTGGCGGCGGCAAGGGCATGCGGCTCGTGCACAGCCATGCTGAACTGCGTTCCGCACTGGAGGCCGCTCAGAGTGAAGCCCAACGGTCGTTTGGCGACGGCGAGGTATACGTCGAGAAAGCCATCATAAATCCCCGGCACATCGAGATGCAGGTGTTAGCCGATGAGTATGGAAATACGGTCTGGCTGGGTGAGCGCGAATGTTCGATTCAGCGCCGCCACCAGAAAGTGCTGGAGGAATCGCCGTCGCCGATCGTAGATGCTGATATGCGCCGTCGTATGGGCGAAGCGGCAGTACGGGTCGCGCGGGCTGCGCGCTATGCCAACGCAGGCACGGTCGAGTTTCTGGTGGATCCGCAGAAAAATTTTTACTTCCTCGAAATGAATACACGACTGCAAGTCGAACATCCCGTGACCGAACTAATTACAGGACTCGACCTGGTACACCTCCAGATCCGGATTGCAAACGGCGAGAAGCTGCCGTTCGCCCAGCAAGAGGTAAAAATGCGCGGACATGCCATCGAATGCCGTATCTATGCGGAGGATCCCGACAACAACTATTTTCCCAGTCCCGGGAAGATTTCGCTGTTGCTCGAGCCGGCCGGGCCGGGGATTCGGCGGGACAGCGGCATGTACGAAGGCTGGACCGTGCCGCTCGACTACGATCCGCTGCTCGCCAAACTGATCGGCTACGGGACTGACCGGCAGCAGGCCATCATGCGGCTACGACGGGCGCTGCACGAATATTTCGTGGCCGGCATCAAGACCAATATTTCGCTGTTCCAACGTATCCTGCAGGACCCCGATTTTCAGGCAGGCAAGCTCGACACCGGCTATCTTGACCGCCTGTTAGCCAAGGAAACGATGCCGGCGTCGGAGCACACTCCGGAGCCGTCGATCGCGGCCATTGCAGCGGGTTTGTTTGTAGTGCTGGATCCGGGCTCGGCTTACAGCAAGAATGGAAGTACCGGAGGAACCGTTGCAGCGGCCTCCAATTGGAAGCAAAAGGGGCGCTCAGAAGCGCTGCGTTGATTGATCGTATGGTTTACGAAGTCACAGTGGATGGCAAGCCGCACCGCCTGGAACTCGAGCGCGCCGAAGGTGCGTGGAAGTGCCGCCTGGATGGGCGAGAGATTGGTGTGGACGCGGCAATGGCGCGGCCGGACGTGCTGTCTTTGCTGGTTGACGGGCGGTCCTACGAGATTAAGCGTGAACGGACCGCAACCGACCTTCACCTGTGGGTTGGCAGCACGCGTTTCGGAGTGGAGCTGCACGATCCGCGTTCGTTGCGTTCGCGCCGAGATGGAGCCGGGGACGCCAGCGGTCCCAGCAAGCTGATAGCTCCGATGCCAGGAAAGATCGTGCGCGTGCTGGTGATGGAGAAATCCGAAGTCCAGGCCGGCCAAGGCATCGTGGTAGTGGAAGCTATGAAGATGCAGAACGAAATCAGGTCGTCCAAGAAGGGCGTGGTGCAGAAAATCCTGGCTGTGCAGGGCGCGAGCGTGAATGCGGGGGACGTGCTGGCGATTGTGGAGTGAGGTTCTATTTCTGCCGGGTTTCGCTCTTCAGCCAGTAATTCAAGGCCTTAACCCAGTACTCCAGGGCTCCCGGGCCCAGTACCTCCGTCATCTAAACCTCCTACCCCCGTGCGGATACCATTGATCTAGCGGCGGAGGTGTCTCTTGAAGTGGCAACGCGTCATCAGTGTAGTGACACTGGCAATCTCACTCCTTACGCTCGTCCTGGTATTACGCAAGCCGACGCCGGTTGCTGCGCCGGTTTCTGCGGCGACTACGGCTGCCAATGCGCAGTCCTTCCAGGAGAAAGTAAACCGGCTGGTAGCGCCCGCAGCGCCCGGAGAAGGCGGAAGCGAAGTCCGACTGACCTCCGGTGAATTGACAGCCGCAATTGCGCAGGCTGCCGGCGCGCTCCCAACGACCACGACCGCGCCCACGAATGCCAGTGGTGCTTCATCGGCTCCGAGTCCGTCCGCTCCCGGCGGCGTGCCGGAATTTCCCGGCGCGGTTCCCAACATCAAGGACTACCAGGTTTCGATGGACGGCGACATCGTACGCGGCCAGTTCCTTACTCAGATCGCAGGCAAGGACGTTTATCTCACGCTGGCCGGACACCTCGGCGCCAAAGACGGCTACGCTACGTTCGAGGCCACAGAGGTCAAAGTGGGCGACCTCAGTGTGCCGGTATCTCTGGTCAACGACGCCTTGCAGAAAAAACTGGCCGAGCAACACGATCAACTGAAGTTGCCGAACAATGTCAAAGATCTCAGGATCGAAAACGGCGAGCTGGTGTTCGTGGAGAAGTAGGCTAAAGACTTGGATTCGGGCAGCCGATGTCATAGAGGCCTGACCTGAAGACGCGCCAGCACCCAGAAACGTCTCCGCTTGTAAAGCAAAAGTTACGTCCCTTGCGACACGATGGTTTGCACCGCGTAGAGATTTCTAATCTCCATCTAATCTCTTTCTAATTGAAGCAGGTTTCAATTTAGGCATGACCAGCCTGCCTCTCATGCCGAACTACGCGGATCACATCCTGGTGGCCAGTCCCAGTGGTGTGGTCCGCCAGCGCGTCCTCGAAAGTCTGCGTTCTCCTGCCCGCCGGGTCGAGCAGGCCAGCGGAGGAGCGGAAGCGCTGGACCATTTGGAGAACGGCCTTTGGCAGGTGCTCTTTCTGGACCGCTCGCTCCCCGACCTAAATGCGGAAGAACTCAGCCAGACGATTCGGCAGCGGTTTCCGGATGTTGAGATTGTGCTGCTCGACTCAGAAGCGGATCCAGAAATGCCGACTTGCGAAAAAGAATGTGCGGCGATTCCGGTGCGGGAGCCGGCTGTGCACGAACCACCGCTTCCCGCGCGTGTTGCGGCTGTGAACTCGATCCTGCAAGCGCCGTTGCCCGGAATGATCGGCGGTTCGTGGAATATGCAGCCCGTCTATCGAGGGGCGCGGCTGCTGGCTCGACGGGACACCACAGTCTTGGTGACGGGTCCGACAGGCTGTGGCAAGGAGTTGGTCGCGCGCGCGATTCACAATCTGAGCCTGCGCGCCAGGCGCGCATTTGTGGTCATCAATTGCGCGGCCATTCCCGAAGCGCTGCTCGAATCTGAGCTCTTCGGCCACACTCGCGGCGCCTTCACGGGCGCGATGCAATCGTATGGTGGAAGAATCCAGACGGCGCAAGGAGGCACACTCTTTCTCGATGAGATCGGCGACATGCCGCTCAGCCTGCAGCCCAAACTGCTGCGTTTTCTGGAACAGAAGGAACTGCAGCGCCTTGGCAGCTGCGACGTGGTACGCGTGGATGCGCGCGTGATTGCTGCCACTAACGCGTGCTTGCCCGCTCTGGTCCGGCAGGGGAAATTTCGCGAAGACCTCTACTACCGCCTCTGCACCTTTCCTATCGAGATTCCGCCCTTACGGGAGCGTCCGGAAGACATCCTACAGCTGGCGCGGTTCTTTCTGGACAAGCTCTCTCTGCGACCGCCCGCCCCGGAGTTGTCAGCGGAAGGCGCGAAACTACTGAAGGCGCACGCTTGGGCAGGCAACGTACGAGAACTGCAGAACGTAATCGAACGCGCGCTGATCCTGGCGGAAGATGAACTCATGATTCGACCGGAACACATGCTCATGCCCGAGGCCAGCGTGCGTAGCTAGATTAGGCCGTCTGCTTCAGTAACATTTCACATCAGCTACTCCCCTATAAGAGTCTTCTAAGCCGATCAATGTGCGGCTGGCATCGCTATTGCAAGAGTAGTGGTTAATGTCAGCATCCTTTCCACTACCACAAAACCCGACGCCCGAACCCGATCATCTATTGGCGCGTGCGTTCGCGTCGTTCACCGAAGCGGCGGGTTC
>JACXTT010004854.1_pt1 | contig 19827 bp, 24 predicted proteins | sample 9270951 | NCBI WGS metagenome assembly JACXTT01 (sample SAMN15532306, study PRJNA645909) | rock metagenome | isolation source: weathered quartz diorite | place: Puerto Rico | collected 2017-06-21 | reverse complement strand
TGGCGCGTCGGGCGCGGTACTACCGCCGGCCGGTGGAGGACGCGGTGGTTCTCCGAGCTGCCGTTCCAGCAGCCGGGGTGTCTGCAAAACTTTAGCCCAAGTGGCGTATCTTTGATTGAGAGAACAACCGCGATCCAAACCCCAAGCAACAGCGAGAGTTGCTTGGTCATTGTAGTAACTCTTTCCTAACTTTCTGCCGCCTCGCGCAGCTCGTGAGTCGGCGTCGAGACCACCGCCATCATCGTGGCGGGGTCGGCCTGTTGGTAGATGAGTTGCACCGTGTTCGCGTTTTTCCAACCGCCGGCCGCGGCCACATCCTGCACCGCATGGCCCTTCCGGGCCGTTGCCCATCCCCGGCGGTATGCGTGCCACAGACTGCCGTCCTGCTTCTCGACCTTGGCCGCCTTTTCGGCGGCCCGCAAGAGCTTGCTCGCTGCCTCGTAGGTGATAGGCTTTCCCGTGTCCCACGGGGACGGGAAGAGGTAGGCGTCCCCGATTCCTGGGTGCGTCCCAATCCAAGCCTCGAGCGCCGCGCGGCCCTCCCGACCCAGCGGTGCCACCCAGCCCTCACCCATCTTATCAGTCTCCGCCGGCCACGCGATGCCACCGTAGGGCCATTGCTTCGTCTTCGCGAGCTTCAGGTCCCGGTAGCGGAGTGAGAGCACCGCACGAATCCTTCGCGCTGTGTGATGTACGAGCGCGAGCAGAACGGGCAGGTAGGGATGCACCCGCTCGGCCACGGCTTGGAGCTTCTCGTAGCGATCGACGGTCGCAACGGGCCGTCGCCGCTGCTCACCCTTGGGGAGTGCGAATTGGTCTCCCGCAATGGGATTCTTTGCCAGCACGTCATTGCGGACGGCCCAGGCGCAGACGGAGCCCAACCACTCCAGATCTTCGCGGAGCGTCCAGGCACGAATCCGCTTCGCATCCTTCGGGGCAACGGGCTGGCCGCGGGTGTCGATCAAGCCGTCACCCCGGAGTCGGATGAAGTCGTTCCACTCCGAGAGCGTGATCTTGGAGAGGTCCTTGTCGGCGCCGAGAAAGCGAGCCCAGAGCTCCGAGCACCGGGTGTCGTTGTTGACGCTGCCCTTTTTCTTGTCGCGCCGCTTCTCGGGCAGGTACGCGGTCGCGACGCAGTACCGCGCAAAGACGCGGCTCGCCGTGGGCACTTCGTCGGCCGCACTCGGGGCACCAGCTCGCACCTTATCCGATTCGGCCAGCGCCCGCAGCTTCGCCCGCTCACGGTCCGTATAGTCCAGCGCGATTTCCTTGTAGCGCGGCCCCGTGCCAGTGTAGTCGGAGCGGGGCACTCGGAGATAGAGATTCCCGCCAGGTACGCGCTCGAACACGCGTACCTTGAATCGGTAGGCGCCGAACGATTCGGCCCAGAGTTTGGGTGCGCGGCTCACGTGGTCACCCCCCGAATCATTCGCAACGCGACAGATGCCCAGGGTTCCCTGTCAGCGTCCGCCTCGCTCACGACGCGGATGTGCGATCGAATGTAGAGTGTTCCGCAATCCCCACACAGGACGGCGAGACCGCCGCTGTCTTCGTAACCCCACGTGCCACGCCCACCACAACTCACACAGAACTCACCCAGGCGGTTCAGAGTCACGCTCAGGCGCTCCACGCCGTCGGTCCAACGCACTTTAAGTTGCTCGGCCATCGTCTCACTCCTGTGATGTTGTTGTTCCCTGCTCGAGCATTTCCACCGCGCGCCAAAGACGCCCGCGAGCGGCGGTGAGGGGCACATAAATGTCGATGGCTTGATCTCCGGTCAGGATAAGGCCAAGGCTGCGGATCGCTTGCTCGCACTCGCCGAGCAACATGAGCGCCGTGCGCACATGCTCCTGGGGGGTCTCGGGGCCGTCGAGGAGGCGACCCATACACCCGGGAATCTGTGCATATTTGCACAGCCACGCAAGGGCTTCCGTATCTCGCTTGCTTGTGCTAACTTGCACACCCATGACACCCATCACCCTCCGGCTTCGGGAGCTGCGTATCCGCCGAGGATGGAGCCAGGCGGAACTCGGTCGGCGGGCTGGCGTTGCTGCGTCAACCATTAATCGGGTGGAGCGCGGGGAGACCCGCACGCTCTCGCTCGGCAACTTGGAGAAGCTTGCAGGGGCCTTGGGGGTAAGCCCCCGCACACTCATCGGGCTCAAATAGCCTCACGCCGCCGGCTTGTGGGGTAGGGCACCCCGTGGCATCCGCTCCCGGCCCTTGAAGTAGCCCCGACGTAGTTGCGATTCACTGAGGCCCGTTTCCTCACTCGCCTGTCGTACCGTCAGCGCTTCCAGCTCATGCACGTGGAGCGCCTCCTCGAGCTCGCGGACGCAGGCTGCCAAGGCATCGGCTTGGTCCGGTGCGCCCCGACGTCGTAACGTTGCGGCCTCGCTGGTCCAGCGATCGAGGAGTGCGCGAATCGCGCCGGTCGGTTTCAAGCGGCCCGCCAATAGCGATGTTTCGTCCGACATGCGCGCCCGCAATACATCTGGTTCTGTCGGCGGGCAGTGAATCGCTTCCCACACCAGGGCGCACTACAGCGCCGTATAGGCTCCCAACCCACGCCTGTGGGGTGCGGTGGCGGTTTTACGCACTTCGGTTCCGCAGCCCCACTAATCGCAAGGGGTTGCAAAGCGGGTTTTGGGTGTTCGGAACGGCCGGCGAGCACGTCCCACCACGCGACCATCACGCCGCCACCCCCTGACGGGCAACGGCATCGGCCAACTTGAGCACCCCGACCAAGCGTCCGCGTAGACTCCGCACGTTTGCCGCGAAGAGCGGCAGCCCGCGAAGCTCGAGCACCCTGGCGTCGCGCTCCAAGCGGCCGGTTTCCTCACGAAGCTCCCGGGCGAGCTCTCCGGCGACGGCAACCAAGTGGTCGCGGTCGGGGACGTGGGTGGAGGGCGTTCCGCTCATGCCGCTGGCTCCCAAGCATCGCCACGCGGCGAAGAAAGCGAAGAAGGCGAATTAACCGGTGGTCTATTCGCTTCTTTCGCTTTGTTCGCGGTCCAGCGCTCCGTCGGACGCCCACCCGTCTGTTCCGTCTGGCATCCGACAAGGCCCTGTTCTTCGAGCAGCCGAAGCGCCCGATCGAGGTCGTGACCTGAACGGTGGCGACCGAAGAGATTGTGCATCTCCGTGCGGGTTAGTCCCTTGGGGCTAGCCTGAATCTTCTGGAAGAGCTCGTCTGCGATCGGATCACCGAGCGCCTCACCAAACACGAAGCGCGCGGAATCTGCGGCGTAGGCCCACAGCGCCAGCGCTGCGGCGAGATGGTCCTCCCTCACGACCACGCTACAATCCAGCAGCGCGTACAGCAACGACAACCGGATGACCTGAGCCTCACCCCGAGAGATAGCGGCTCCAAGCAATCCCGGCTGGCCCGCACTCAGGAGAGGATATACGTCAGCCCAGAGCTCCCGCGCACCATCATCACGACGAACTACTGAGGCCTGACGGGCGAATGCCCGCGCCTCTTGGAGTCTGCCGGCGAGCTTGAGCATCACCTGCTCATCGGGCGTGCCTCCCTCCGGAAGGAATTTGGAGCGTCGGACACACACGACGAGAAACCGATTGAGAAACCCGTTGGCAGCCTCCGTCCGTGTGAGCTCGCGACGTAATTCCTCCGCTGTGATGTGGCCGAGAATGCTGACGTGCGCATTGGTCGCCTGCGCTGGCGTGTTCTTCGTCATCGCCCGCAGGTGTCCGGTATCCCACGCCTCTCGAATGACCGCGGAGAGAATGTTCCCCTCACGTCCCATGACGCGTAGCGTGCTCGCGAACTCTGCCTCCATGACGAGTAACCGTTTGTCCTCTACGCCTGGGTCAATCTGGTTTTCCTGATAGCCAGTAATCCGGCCCTTCTCTCGAATTGGTTCCTGTTTGGTGATCGGATCGCGCACCGCCCAGATCAGTCCCTCACCACTTGACAGGCCCGACTGGATTTGTTCTTGGGTCCAGGGCTCCTCCACGGCGCCGAACAGTCGCCGAATGTGCCCCCAGGACGTGCCCTTCCGAGCCTTCGAGGTGGCGCCCACGAGCAGCGCATTCAGGTTGCCACGGTGCTCGTCGGCTTCCACGAGAAAGACTGGGCTCCGGCCGACGCAGTTGCCGAACGCCAAGAGTGTCTGGACGAGCAGCGCGATGGGATCTGCTTCGGAGGCTGGTTCGATCGCGCGCACGATGTCCCCCGCCAGCCCGGAGAACGCACTCTCTGGTGGCGGCTTGGGCCATGCGCGAAAAGCGACAGAAGCGACGGAAGCGGTGTCGGTCATGCTGCCCGCCTTTCCCTCGCCCGTCGCCAACGGATGTATCGCTGCAGAGAATCGGACCGGATGAACCAGTGCGGACGCACCAGGTGGCCGACGAGGTAACCGTGGTGGAGTAACCACACGATGGTACCAAAGCTGGTACGCAACCGCCGGGCCACGACGGGTAGCGGCAGCCACGCGGGTTGACTGTGGGGACCGCTCGATATGATCATCGATGGGCGACCTCAACGCCCTTCTCACGCCGAATCCTTCATCGGCGCCGCCGCCCGGTTCGCTGCCGGGCGGTCGTGCTTTGTGGTTATGCCGCCCGCGGAGTCCGGCCCGTGGGCCGGGATTCCGAGGATCCACTCTCGCTGAGGATGCGCCGCGCCTCATGAAGGGCTGCGCGACGGATAAGGGAGCTCAGCGAATCTCCGCTCTGAGTGATCGCGTCACGAATGAGTTGGTGGTGCGCCGCTGAGACCCTCGCAATGAGACTGCGAGTCGCCGGTGCCTTTCCAGCATGTCGACTTCCCACGGTTTTCCTCCTACCCCTGTAGGAACGTTGACATACAGGGTATTACCCTCTAGCTTATGCACACAATGAAGAAAACAACCGTTGTCGTGCATAATCACCGAATCTCCATCGACGACCCGAAGCGCCTGGCCAGGCTCGTGAAGGACGCAGCCCAAGCAGCGGGAAGCACGAATAGCGCCGCCCATCGCATCGGCTTGAGTCAGTCCTTCCTGTCGCGGCTGGAGAATCGGAAACTGAAGTCGATCACGGCACGGAACTATCAGAAACTGAAAGAGCTTGTGGGCGAACCGATGCTATCCGACGCGGTCGATCCGCCCGAGACCCAGCACGCCTTACGCGAGTACCGGAAATGGCTACAGAGGGAGCGACCCCAGGAAGAGGAACGGAAGAGGCTTCTGCAGCTCTGGGGTTACCTGAGCCTCAGCTATCCGAGCTACGTAAACCCGCTCGAGCGCGCGCTCAAACAGCACGAACCCGTGCGGCGGGACGTCGCAATTGCCAGAGTTGCCAGCCCGCTGCTGGCGGCGTATTCGACGGGTGAAATCGAACTTGGATGGGAGGAACTGGAAAATACGTGGTCCGCGAGAGAGCGGCCCCAGCTCAGGCGCTATCTCAACGCCGCGGTACAAGCCGAATGTGTGCTCTTGAAGCGTAGACCGGCTGATCGCCGCGCCCGACAAGTCATCGAACGTCGGCAGGACGAACTATGAACAACAATCAGTCCGTCGCCGCCACCGTTGATCGTCCACCGTGCCGCCGTTGACACCACTGTGCTCCGGGAGGTTCCCGCACCGCTGAACGCGAGGCTCGCTGCACTTTAAGGCCTTAGCGCACTACGCGCCGTGTGACGATGGTTGTATATTGAGGCTGTAGTCATACGGCTCCGCGCCACGGAGGTGGGCGCGGAGCCGTTTTGCTTGTTACCCGGGAGGATGGCGTGAGACAGGCCGCGACCAGTCAAGGAACTCAAGACGAACTACGCCGCTCGGTGTATCGGACGATCCCGCTCCGCACGCGCGAGGCGGACTTGATCGACGCGGCGGCTGCGATAGTCTCCGAGCGCCCAACTGTCTGGATGCGTACCGCGGTCATTGCGGCGGCACGGCGCGTGGTGGGGGAACGATGATGCCCCACGAGCTGCATCCGACTGCCAAGCGCGTCCTCGACGCGCTCGTGGATCGCGACGGGTTCGGCGGCATCACCGTGGACCACGACGCTCGTTGCGCGACGCTCGCTGGGAGGGGCGCGTGTACGTGCGCCCCCGACGGGGCGACGATCACCGTGCGGCTGGGTCCCCATTCCTGTTCGCACGGGCACGGGATGGACTTCGTGGGCACTGGAACACCGATGGCCGATGCAGACGGATTCCGTTGCCATACATGCCGTCCACGTGAGGCTGTGGCGTGAGCGACCGACAGTTCAACGCCGAAAGGGCACTAGCGATGGGCACCGATACGACTGATGTGCTGGGCGTCCGCATTCCGCTCAGTACCACGCAGCATGAAACCATCAAGGCGTTGCTGACGGATCGCGAGCGGTTGTCGGCGGCGTCCGAGCGCGCGGACGTCGAGGTTGAGCTTTGCGTCTATATCTCCGCGGTCATCGGTGGCTCGCCCACACCCGATGCGCGCGGATATCTCGCTCGGCTCGAGGCCGCGACGGAGTTTTCCCCGGCAGTCATGGTCCTATCACCCGAGCCACCCGACCGTATCGAGTGTGAGCTCGAGGAGGCCGTATGAGTTTTCAGCCTGTCCCGAGCTTGGTGAACTTCACCCCGTTGACCGTGATCAGCTCGGCCGACATGGACGGCAATCTGAGTTCTTTGCGCAACACACTGAACAATCTCATCGTGTCGCAGGACACCCTCGCCCCATTTACGATCTCCGGCACCCTCACGATCGCCACTGGCGCCAATATCTCGTTCAAAGGCGGCTCTGGTACGGTCTCGGGCGTCACGACCTTTGCGAGTGGGATCGCCGGCACGCCCAACTTCACAACGGGGTTATCGGTCTCGGGCATCGCAACATTTACGAGCGGCTGGGCCATCTCGGGTGGTGTTGTCTCCGGAGCGGTGACCTTCACGTCGGGCATCACGAGTACAGCGGTCGCCATTACGGCCTCTGCACTCGTCGCGGCAACTGTCTCCCTGTCAGCGACAAACGCGCTCACGACCCCCACCTGGACCATCAGCACCGCAGGCCACGTCATGCCCGTTAGCGATGCGGTCTACGACGTGGGTGCAAGTGGGACGAGAACCAGGTTTGTCATCGGCGCCGCGATGTACGCGAGTTCGTTCAGCTTTGAGAGCACGGCGCAAACACAATTCAACTCGAATGCCACCAACATCAACGTGCTCGTGTCCGGTAATCTGGTTGCCAAATTCCTCGCGACGGGGAGCGGGGTCTTTCTGGGGGAAGTCCAGCTCAGCAATCGGCTCAAAATGGTTGGGGCCGATAGCATCGTCTTACAAAGCGCCACTCTTACCACTGCGGCAACAGTCGGATACGTCTACATGCCCACCGTCCCAGGCACTTCGAGCGCCACGCCACATGCGGAGACCGGGACCGTGCCATTCTATGTGGACACCACGAATTCGCGGTTGTTTGTCTTTATCGGCGGAACATGGAAGTCAGTAGCCGTAGCATGATATCAGCCGATCAGTTGCCTCCGCTGCGTCCCGCACACCGCTGGACCGCTGCCAACAAGGCGTTGGCCGGAGCCATGGCCACAGCAATCCTCACGGACTGGCAACAGACGCGCGCGTTTCGCAAGCAGGGTGAGCGTGAAGGCAACCCCCTGCTCAGCTCCACGCCATCCGAAGGCCACGTGAATACGTTGATTGGGCTTGGCCTGCTGGGGGCTCTCGGGGCCGGGATCCCGATGTCGAGTAAGGCGCGCAACCTCTGGTACGGCGGGATCACGGGCGCTGAAGCGATGGCTGTCCTTCACAACGCATTAAAGGGCCACCGGGTGTCGGTGCGCGGCCAGTTCCCCGTTGGCCTAGGTCGATTGGGTCGTTAGAAAAAGTCCCACATCATCGTCAGAGACGAGGAGAGTCGAAACACAGCGGCGGCACAGGTAAACGTCCGGAGGATGTCAAGACCATGAAGCCGCACCCAACCCCTGAGCCTATCGAGAGGGCGAGCCCGCTATTGGGGGAGTCGCAAAAGGGGAATGGCACGCAAGAAAGACCGGTCGAGGCACTTAGCGAGAGGGGAGAGGGTCCTGTCGTGAGCATGACGTTCGAACCGGCTGCCTTAGGGGCGGCTGACGGGAAGGGAGTGAATCCGGACGGAAAGTCTGGTGAGGCTGGGACGGAAAGTCTGGTGAGGGCTAGACGGCCAGGCACGTTCCAACCCGGCTACGACCCTCGCCGCGGGCATGGCCCGGCACCTGGAGCGCCGAACGCTGGGCGACCGAGAGACGAGGACCTGGAATGGCTCGCGTCGGTGTCGGTGAAGGACCCGAAGGTGCGCGAGCGTCTGGGGGCAATCCTGCAGCACGGCGATCCGGAGCTGTTCAGAAAGGTGTTCCAGTGGGCGTTTGAGGTGTTGCATGGCCGACCGGGACAGTCGGTGGATCTCACGTCTGGCGGGCAGCCGACGCTCCTGTTGGGACCGCTTCCGCCAGCCGACGACGAGCCTGCGGAATGAGACCGATAATGAGCATTGGCGCACGCTTGTGAGCGGCCCGGCTCTCGACTTCTGGAAGCTTTGGAAGCCGCTCCCTCGACAGCGCGAGTTCCTTGAGGCATCGGCGCGCTACCGCTACCTGCTCTACGGCGGCTCCCGCGGTTCAGCCAAGAGTCACCTGCTGCGGTGGGGGATGCTCTGGAAGCTCCTGCAATGGGCCCAGGCAGGGCATCGTGGCGTCCGCGTGGGCTTGTTCAGCGAGGACTACCCGACGCTCGAGGACCGGCAAATCTCGAAGATCGAGCGCGAGTTCCCGTCTTGGCTCGGACACCTCGGCACGACGAAGGCGGACGGTCTCGGCTTCTACGTGAAGCCCGCCTATGGCGGTGGCGTGCTCACCCTCCGCAACCTCGATGATCCCGCCAAGTACGTGGGTGGCGAGTTCGCCGGCATCGGGATCGAGGAGCTGACGCGGATACAACGACGGACATTCGACATGGTCCGCGGGTCCATCCGGTGGCCCGGCATCACCGACACGTTCTTCTGGGCCGTCACGAACCCGTTGGGCGTGGGGCTGACCTGGGTCCGCCAGCTTTGGATCGAGCGCGAGTTTCCGAAGGAGCTCCAAGCCCTCGCGCATCAGTTTCACTTCATCCGGGCGTTCCCCACCGACAACCACTACCTGACGCCCGACTACTGGTCCGAGCTCGAGTCCCAGCCCGACTACGTGAAGCGGGCATGGATCGACGGGGACTGGTACGTGCCCGTGGGCGTGATGTTCTCCGAGGTGCGGCCGACTATTCACCAGGTCCCAGCATCTCCACCTGGCGCCGACTCGACGCTCGAGATCATCAGCGACTGGGGCTACGAGCACGCGGCGGTGGCGCTGTGGATCGAGACGACGCCCGAAGGCCGGCACCGGGTCTATCGGGAGTACGTGACGAACCACACCGATCCGGTGACGTGGGCGACTGAGGTGGTGGCCCGCACGGGGGAGCGCGAGCGGATCACGCGGGTCTGTATCGACTCAGCCGCGAACCAGCGGCCCCAGACGGGGACCACGTCGCCCTTCGAGCAGATGGTGCCGGTGTTCTTTCAGGCAGGGATCCCGTCGCAGCTCGTGGAGAAGCGCAAGGCCGACAACCGCACGTCGCGGGAGCACGGGTGGCACCTGCTGCATCAATACGTGCGCATAGACTCGTCGGGGCGTCCGCAGCTCGTGATCGGGGTCGACTGTCCGGTCCTGTGGAAGCAGCTCACGACGATCGTGCGCGGGGAGCCGCCACACTCGATCGAGGATACGGCGCCGGGGCAGACGGACGATGCGCTCACGGCGCTCCGGTATTGGGCGATGATGCGGGGTCTACCCACCCCGCCGGGGGCGCAACCGCCCCCGCTCTACAACGAGGATCGTCACCCGGGGATCGACTACGGAGGCCGGCGCACGCGGAAGCCCTGGCAGCACGTCCCGGGCGAGATGGACGGGGCGGGCACGATCTTCGAGAGCCACCCGGAACTCCGAGCGCTGTGCGCGCCCGGGCAGGGAAAGACGAGGATGCACTACGACCCGGAGACGATGCAGTACGTCGAGGATGCGGGGGGTCCGGTGGCTGATTGGCAGGGCCAGCCCTTGCGGCCTATCGGGGACGGCGAATGGTAGGGCGCGACGAGCTGTGCAACATGCCCAGGTTGCACACATAACCCACGTCACCCTAGGGCGGTGCGCGCGGCGGAAACAAAAGGCATGGATCTTGCGTTAGTTGACTCCCAGGGCACGGGGCCTATATACGTGCCACCACGGGGCCCTTCAAGGAGGAGCGTATGCGGTTCGACTTCGATGACCCGATCCTCTAGGACTTCCACCGGTTAAACAACCACTCTAGTTCTTGGAAGAGCCGGGCGTTCGCGCGCTCGGCTCTTCGCGCTTTCACGAAGTCCCCTGTCACGTGCCAGTACTCCAGCACGAGCGACCGAAACGCGCGCTTGATTACCTCCTCCTCAGCCATTCCGGTCTGCGTCGCGATGCTCGCGCACTCAAAGAAGTTTAGCACGTCGAACAGGTTTGCTAGCATCACGGGGTCGCCATCCAGGTACTCCTTCTGCTCATCAACGTTCGGGTGCTCCCTGAAGTACTTGATGATCTCCCGCCCGTTCTTCTTTGCGTGGAAGAACGGCGGGTCAAGCCACCGCGTTAGGAACTCGAGGCCGACTGCCTGCTTCTGCTGGTAGACCTGGGACGCCGCGGCGTCGAGAGCGCTGAACGCGAGAATGAGAGTGCCGGCGCCCGCGGCCACCGCCGCCGCGAAGATCAACGTCTCATGCCAAGTCGGCTTTAGGACAAATGCCACGACGAGGCCGATCGCAACCACCCCCACCGCGGACAGCCAGTTTACGGAGAACCGCAACGTGACTTGCTTGCTGACAGCCATTGTTCGCCCGCTCCCCCATCTTGGACGTGCGCCTAAGATGGGCTATCGCGCCGTCCGGGAGTAGGGCGGGAATGCGGCACAAGGGGGTCGGAATGCGGCATGTGGGGGGTCTTGGTGGGTGCTCGGTTGATGTGGCGTTGATGGTTCTGGGGTTGATCTGCTGTCGTGCGCTACATGCTGATCCCGCTCACGGACACCGCGCTTAGCGTGGGTGCATTCCTCGGTGAGTGTCGCGGCGACGAGCTCGTTCGATCCCTCGAGCGCACCATCGAGATGTGCGGGCTGCTGGCGACCTACGCGGTCGCAGTTGCGGGCAAGCCCTCAAGGCATTGAGGGGCCGATTCCGCCACACGAACACTAGGGAGGGTCGTGCCATGACGATTCGTCAACTCGACGCTGGAGTGTTTGTGGTGACGATGGGCTGCACCGCCTCTTCCAAATCGGGCGGAGAGGTTTTGCTGGCGTGTCACTGGGTGATGTACGGCGACGAGCATGACTCCTTCGTATTCAACCTCGACCGCCGGGAGGTCTACTGGGTGAATGAGGACAAGCGCTACCCTATCACCGAACTCACTGAGGGGCGCATCGGGTTCACAGGGCGTCGCTCCAGCCTTCGCGTGAGTGGGGACAAGACGCTTCGGGACGTTCCTATCACCTTTTCCATAAACAGGGTGACCGGAGAGCTGTATCTTCGCGGCGATGGCATTACCCCTCCGCCCGGCTACGAGGATTCATGTACTGCAACGAAGAGGGTGCTCTGATTCGCCCTCCTTGGGTGGCCGCGCGCTCGGGTGATAGCATTCTTGAAGGCTTCGAGCGCAGTCTGGATGCTTGATCGACTCGCGCGCCTCTACTTAGCGAAGATGCGGAGCCCAGCGACCGCCTGTCTGCCCAACTCCGCTGCGCGGTCTCCCAGGTCCGCTGTGTCGCGGTAGAATCGGCGCCTCTCCTCTTCGGTCCACGGCGGCGGATTCGACATCGTCTGGAAGTCCTCGAGGATACCTGCGACCCGAACGTAGAACATGGCCACCTTCTCGGCGAGATCAGGGCTGAGAAGGCCCAACTTGTCGACGTTCGCATCAAAGACCTTGAAATAATCGCGGGTCGCTGATATCGAGACCCGCACTGGTGTCGGGCTCTCCGCAGCGAGTCGCAACCATTTCCCGTACTGTCTGCGCTCGCTGATGTCGAGCAGAGCCTCGATCTCGCCTGCGATCCCGAGAGCCACCCGGCGAGCAAGCTGTCTTTGTTCCCTGTGCTGGCGCAAATAGTTGCCCCAGATGGTGAGGACTCCCCCGATCACGGCTCCACCGAGACCGATGAGGGCGGTGACCACTGGGCCCGTGCCTGCGTCTTGGTGATGGAGAAATGCATTCAACAGAAAGAACATCTTGGGCGGGTGGGTGCCTACTTCTGCTGTCGTTCAAGCGTCGGCAATCGCACGCACTTCGCATCTTCGAGCCTGACATGGGGACGCTGGGCGAGCACCGGTGATGTCAACCGGTCGGCCCCGACGGTGGCTGTCATCTGGAGAACGTCTACTGTGACGTCCTCAGTGTTCTCTTCCTCATCGTCCATGCTGCAATGGGTACCGGGGCGCGCGAGGGGGATCCTTACCCTGTTTGGACTCGCGAAGTCAATGCGCACGGGCTCTGCTCGGATGGGTGAGGTCGAGGGGTTCAGAAACCAAATGTAGACCGAGCTAGGGAGCGAGTCAGGAAGGCTCGCCACGGCGGCGCCGAACAGTGCAATAGGGAGGGCCCCACGGGGCGTGGCCCCGGTCCGGTGGGTGCTCCCTGAGTCTAGGGTGACGACGCCTCCGTCTGCGGTGATTGTGATGGCACCTGCCGGAACCTGATTGCTGGCTGGTGTGCGACGCCAGTAGAACTCGATCCGTCCAGAGCCACCGAGATTGAGCACGGTGCGACTCTTGTCCTCGTACCAAGTGCCACCCTTGCGACCAGAGAATATGTCGCCCGTCTGCCATGCCTTGTCAGTGGTGACCCGCTCCAGGGTTGGTTCTCCCTGTGGGGTTCTCGAGACCGAGTATTCAGCAAGGGACGTTAGGCGTTGACCCCCCTCTCTCTTTCGCTCGGAGCGGAGCTGCACGCCGTCAAGAATCTTCCAGTCGATGTTCAGCGAGTCGTTGACGCGCGCCGGGGCAGCGGCAACCGTACCTGCCCCAGCTGACGCCGCTTCGCTCACGGCCGCCGTTGCCTGGTAAGACATCTGCGCAAAGGGGGTCGGCGTCTTGCCCGACGCCAGTGGGATCTGTCCTCGGAGGTAGTTAATCGGCAGGGCAAAGTTGAGATTCTGCGCGCCCTCCTCTTTCCACGTCGCGACGACAATCCCTATCACTGCGCCGTCGTCCGTGGCTACGGGCCCCCCACTGCTCCCGGGGGAGATGGGGATCGAGATCTGAAAGAGACGCGTGCCCCCCTTTAACCGCGTCGCACTCAGGAGACCGTCGGAGACCGTCGCCTCAAACCCGAGTGGGGCACCCAGGGCGAGCAAGTGCGTCCCAACCGTCACGCTATCGGAGTTGCCGAGCGAGACCGTGGGCAACCCAAACCCGGCGATGCGGAGCAAGGCATAGTCGCGCGCCTCGTCCATGACGATGACGCCCTGAACGTCGAAGGTCTCACCACTGGGTAGACGGACCTTAGCGGCGGTGGCCCCGTGAACAACATGCGCGGCGGTCGCGACCACTCCATCGGGGGTCACAAGAAAGGCGCTGCCCTGACGACCGCTGTCTGGACCCGTGGCAGAGATTGTAACCGTCGCGCGGCGCACGGCTGCGATGGCCTGCTGTAGGGAGGGAGCCCGTCGCCGGTCAACGGGCTGCTGGCCAACCGCGCTCGCGGCGTACCCGACGAGCACCAGTACCGTTAGAATTCGCATGCCAATCCTCATGGTGCTGGGACGAGTCGTGCCGGGTCCTCCAAAACGATCTCCGGCCGATCCCGATACAGCTTCACCTTTCCCGTCACCAGCACACGCTTCCCCTCCCACTGCTGGGGATTGGGGAATTTGCTCGCCGCCGTGCGGAAGATGACCGCCGTGAAGGTCTGGTTGGGGTACGCCGTGCCGAAGTTGAGGAACGTGGTCCCGGAGCGGGTGACGTGGACGCTCGCCACGGTGCCCTCGACGGTGACGGACTCCCCAAGATGGGCCGCGGCCTCCGAGTCGCGGACGAGAGATTGCTGTGCGGGTGCTTTTCCGACGACCGCGAACAGGACGGCAAGGATGGCAAGAGGTAGGATTCGGGAAGGCATGGCGGCACCCCCGCACGAGACCGGATGACTGTCTAACCTGCGCGCCCGTCGGGTAGGCCGCTAGATCACGCTGATGAGTTGATTGTGCGTTGAGGCTCGGGCGCCACCTTCCGGCCCGTGCACTACCTGCTGGTCACCTATGAGGGGGGCGGGGCCGCAGACGAGGCAGGAGAGGAAACCCCCTCCGGTGCGATATATTTCGCGCTAGGAGGAGCAGGTCGTGCCGCGCGCTGAGTGTTTCCTCGACACCAACATCCTGATCCATTACCAGCCACCTGACCAAGTGGACTGGCTCGCCGTTACTGGTGCATCGGAAGTCGTCCTCACCCTGTGCGTGACCGTGATTCACGAGCTGGACGAGTTGAAGACTTTGGGCAAGACGGTGCGTCTCCGAAAGCGTGCTCAAGACGCGCTGCGCCGGCTCACGGAGTGGGCGGAGCGGAAGGCGCCAATCCGCGAACGTGTAACGTTGCGACTCATCCCCGACGAACCCTCGGTTGACTGGGCCGCGTTCGGGCTGGATCGAGAGGTCCGTGATGACCGGATTATCGCCTCGGTCCTTCGACAGCGCCTGGATGCTGATGGGGCGTTCTTGGTCACAGCGGATCTGGCTCCACGGCTGAAGGCGCAAGCCAGAGGCATCCCAGTCGTCACGCTGGCAGACAACTACCGGCAGCCCGATCTGATGGGCGAGCAGGATCAAGAGGAGGAGAGGCTGCGCCAACGCCTCGATGCGTTCGAGCGCCGCGAACCCAAGTTGACATTGCACTTGGTCACACCAACCGGACGTGCCACGCGGGGAGAATATGAGCTCGCGCTTCCGACGCACCCCGAGGGAGAGGTCGAACGGTTGGTCCAGGAAGAGGAGCGATCGCTCCTCGCGGAGTTGGCACCATTCGCTGGGGGTGGCCTTCACGGGATGATGCTCGTTGATCCGGCGGATGTGAAGCGCTTCAGAGAGGCGATCCCACAGTACATTGAGGCGTTTCGCGCATACTTAGCGGAGAAGCGAGCGCATGACCTCCGAGTAGCGCTTACACTCGAGATCGGATGCGTTGTGGCGAATACGGGCTACGCGCCGGGCGAAGGCATCCACGTCGCATTGCACGTCCCAGATGGCCCGGTCGTGTACAACGCAACGACGCTGCCGAAGGCGCCGCTGGCACCTCACCGGCCGACTCGCCCGTTGACCGCCGTCGAGAAGATCACGAGCAGTATGAACAGCTTGGCGTCGATGTCTAACGAGATATTCTCGATCAGCGCTGGTCCTCGAGGCGAGATGGAGGTGCCTCGGATCAAGAAGATCAACAGTTACCGGGTAGACCATGAATTCGGGGACCTGCAGCATGGGTTTGAGTTGCCCTTGCCCCCCATCTATTGCCGCTTCGAGGGCCCGGAGGCTGTGAGATCCTTCTCGATAGACTATGCCATCCGGGCGAAGAATGTCGCGTTGCCGATTGAAGGCCGGTTGGACCTCATCGTCACCGTTCGCCCGTCGATGGGGTGAGCTTCCCACCGCGCGGGCGGCGTATCGCTGCCGGTGTTCTTCGACGCGTTTGCTATGCTCGCCGTCATCTACCCACCCGAAACCGCTCTGGTAAGCCCAACGCTGTGCACCCGCGGCTCGCACCCTGCAGTACACGCTGGTGCAGGCGTCGCCACTAGGGTCGTTGACCCGCATGAGCCCAGTGCCGAGGTTTGGAACATGGCGATTCCGCGCACCAAGGATCTCGTGCACCCATTGTCCGCAGAGGACCTGGAGGCGCTTATCGGGACCGGCGAATCCGACCTCATCGAGTTCAAGCGCCAGTGGTACGACTTGGAGCAGGCGGAAGGGAAGGCGCGTCTAACCCTAGACGTCCTCGCCCTCGCGAATACGGCCCGCCCAGGTGCGCCGGGCTTTCTCCTGATCGGCGTGGAAGACGACCGCAAAATAGTTGGCGTCGAGGCGCCCCCAGATCCCGAGACGATTAGCAACATCCTGGCGAACTATATCCATCCCCCTGCTGACATCCGCTGTCGGCATCAGGATATCAATGGTCATACGGTAAGCATCCTCACCGTCTCCTGGAGTCCAGCTCGCCCGCACTACTCTCCTCGGCAGTACCCAGGCGTTCTCGCCAAGGAGGTCGTGTACGTGCGGCGGGACCGGACAATAGGGACCCTGACGCTTCCCGAGATCGAAGTGATGATCCGCGAGAAGCAGGCCCGCTTGGGCCCGCTGGTTAACCAAGAGCCCATTCAATGCGGATTCGTTCAGAAAGCAGAGGCGTACAAGGGAAGTGGTATCGTAGTACGCGTGACGAACGTTACGACCGAGCCCGTGGGCGGCGTGGATCTGATGATCGACGTGCGTAACGCCAGAAACCCGGAGTTGTTCTATCGTGCCAGGAAGCTTGGTAACGCCACTCTCCAGCCCGGTGAATCACGGGAAGTCGAGCTACGCCTGAACGAGATTGACTTCTACCTAGCCACCTTTGACCCTTTGACAGGCGAGCGGAGGTGGACGAACGTGCGCGAGCTTGGGGCTCACCAAGGCGATCGCTGGCTGGACGTGACTCTCCACGTGGACTACAGAGACCGGGACTCCTTTATCCGACACCTTGAACACCGACTAGCGCTCGATGCGTGAGTCGTACCGACTCACCAACGGCTTGCCTCCCTCGCATGAGTGACGCCGAAGGGCTCTGTTCAGACTGTACCTCCGACAAGTATCTGTCCGACCACATCCGGAAGGTAGGCGTTCGCCTGACGTGCGTCGGGTGCGGGAAGCAGAAGAAATGCATCTCCCTCCCAGACCTAGCCAAAGAGGTCGAGGCGATTCTGGGGAAGCACTTTGGCCGATCCGAAGACGGTGAGGAGTTGAACTACATCGTTCAGGAGATCGCCGGAGTCGAGCCAGAGATCGCAGATCGGATAATCGCGCAGCTCCTACCGTCCGAGCATGAGCGGTACATCACGCTCAAGGATGGAGGTGACCTGTTCATCGACGAGGATGCCACCTATGGACAGCTGTCGCCCTACGCCGGAGAGTTTGATTTCATCTGGCAGGAGTTCTGCTTCAACGTTAAGCACTCGGCGCGGTTCTTCAGTGCCACGGCAGAATCCAGACTCCACGAGCTTCTCGACGGAATCGAGCGATTCAAGACCCCGGAGGGGAAGGCTTGCGTTCGTTCGATTTCTCCAACCGACGCTGAAGGCGTGATCTATCGTGCGAGACAAGCGCTCGATGCTGCGACCATCGTCAGGATATACGACGACCCAGTGAGCGAGATGGGCCCTCCACCAGGCTCACTCGCAACAGCCGGCCGGATGAACCCCGCGGGGATCGCAGTATTCTACGGCGCTTTCGACCCTCAGACCTGCCTAGCCGAGATACGGCTCCCAGTAGGGGGGAGAGCGTTCACGGCCGGGTTTCGTCTCGTTCGCCCGATCAGGGTCCTGGACCTCACCGTGCTCGACAACGCGGTCCACGGCGTCAGCTGGCTGGATCCCGCTCATGACCACATTTCAGAGCAATGGGCGTTCCTCAGTCGCTTTCACGATGAGATCAGCCGTCCCGTACTTGAGCACGAGGAAGACATCGAATTCATCCCCACGCAGGCGGTCGCCGAATACCTGGCGCACAAGTTCGACCGCGCCTTCGATGCTGTCATTTACAAGTCACCCCAAACCGGCGGCGAGGGCCTCAACATCGCTCTCTTTCGTCATGCGTCCGGAATCGAGGCGACGAAGAAGTCGGGTCCACCTGATCAAACTGGCCCCGACGTCACAGTGAACGACGATGGGGTTTGCATTAGTCACCGGGAGCCTCAGGACAAAGCCCCGAAGGAGCGGGACATTGCCATGCTCACCCCCGCCGAGGAAGCGGAACTATTATCGCCCCAACCCGATGTGACGGTGACACCGACTCTGGCGTATCAAGCAGGCAGTCTAAGGTTGTGGCGGGTCCTGTCCACAAAGCAGGAGGTTCAACTCTTGGTGATCACCGATCTACGAAAAGAGCACGACCCGCCCTTCTGAACTCGGGCGGGTTGGTCGTCTATTAACCTCTGGGCTCAACCTTCCGGCCTTGTGCACTGCATACCGGGGAGCAGGAGCAGTAACCTCACTCAACAGGAGTCTCTTCATGCTTGGGCCGCCACCCTCCGCGCCACGTCTCCGCCGAGATCATGCCGATTGTCGTCGTAGATCGTGAGCGTCCGCACGTCTCGGTGACGGGAGAAGCGCTGCACCGCCCGCAGGTCACCCGTCAGGTCGAGCGCGGCCGTGATCGCGGCATGACGGAGCCCGTGAGGCCGCACCGTGAGTCCCTCAGCAGCGCCGAGCGCCCGCACGATGCGGTGGATGCTCGTGCCGGTCAACCGCTCCCCCTTGCGCGCCCGGTCCACGTTGCGAAAGAGTGGCCCGGGCCCTGAACCGCGAATCACAAGCCACGCACGGAGAGCTGTCGCCGTGGGCTCGGGGAGCGATAGCCGGTCCTTGTCGGTGCGGCCCTTCCCGAGGACCATGACCGTGCCCGACGCGAGATCGACGTCCGACACGTCGAGCGCCACGACTTCGGCCCGCCGTAACCCGAGATCGAACAGGAGCCGCAGGATGGCCGTGTCCCGCGTGCCCTTGGCATCGGCGCGCGTGCCCGCGGCATGCAGGAGCCGGCGCACGCCCTTCACGCCCGGTCCTGCGGTGTCGCGATACGCCTCGGTCTTGAGCCCGGGCACGGCCAGTGTCCACGGCACGAGGCCGATCGTGCGCGCGAGCTGGACGAGACTCCGCAGCGCGGCGAGCCGGCGGTTGATGGTGGCGGCAGCAAGTTGGCGGTCGCTCAGGTTCGCGCGGTAACTGAGCACGAGAGCGTTCGCCGTCCCCGCCCCCCGCGCGAGCAAGGTACGGGCAGCAGTGTCCACGTCCACAGCGCCGAGCCAGCGCGTGAAATCCTCGAGGTCCGAACGGTAGGCCCGCAGCGTGCGCGGGTTGCGGCCGGCGAGGAAGGCGCCCAGGAGACTAGGCGTCGGCTCGACCGCCTGCAGGTGTTCGATCGGGGCGAGTGCCAGCGTTGTCGGACTCATAACGTCCCCTAGGCTGAAGTGGACGACAGACCGATTCTCATTCAAACTCGAGAATCCCTAACTGACGGAACACGTCCGGGTGCGCCCCTGTCCCCGAGAGGAAGTGCAGGTATTCGTGCTCCCGCACTTTCTTGAGGTAGTCGTAGGGATGGGCGAGCGTGATGAACACCGCTTCGCTTGAGTCGGCGAGCCGAACGTACATCCCAGCACAGTTGCCCCGGCCGCACGGGAAGCCGTAGCCAGGAACGACGAACTCCGTCAGCGTGCGATCGGGGATGGGGAGCTCGGCCAGCTCCGCAATCTCCCGCAGGACAGCGGAATCAATGGGCACCCGTCGCCCCCGGTGCAGTACGTCATCGAGCTGCTTCTGTGTGAGCCCGTTCGGTTGCTGACTGGATGTACCAACTCTTCCTAACTCGACCGCGTATCCTGCGCGTTTTGGCTTTCCTTTAGGTGTATCCTGCGTGTACGTTGTAGCAGGGACGCGCAGAGTGCGTAGAATGGGGCCCGATCGCGTAAACTTGATTGACAGAATAACTTGCGGGTCATATACTGTTGTCGCCCTTGGTCCCAGACCCGCCCAGAGTCTGGAGGTTCGTTGTGAGCCGGAGCCTCAATAAGGTCATGC
>JACXTT010004853.1_pt1 | contig 19828 bp, 10 predicted proteins | sample 9270951 | NCBI WGS metagenome assembly JACXTT01 (sample SAMN15532306, study PRJNA645909) | rock metagenome | isolation source: weathered quartz diorite | place: Puerto Rico | collected 2017-06-21 | reverse complement strand
CACTTTCCCTCACAATCGAGTTGCCAGCGTCGCTACGCTCCGATGGTGTTCGGGATCATCCCGGAATGCTGTTCGGATTCCCTTCGGAATGAGCGTTCAGCTTCGCCGGAATCCCCAGAACATGGCTTCGAGATCGAACTCCAGGAAAGATTGGCGCGAAAGGGCCTGGTTGTCGCGCAGGATACGAAAGCGCAGGCCGTTGGAGATTATTGCCCAGACGTGAGCGGTACTGCTGCGATTCAGAAATTCCTGTACCAGTCCGTGAGGGTTGGCTGCAGCGGCCCCGCGCACGCCGGCGGCGCGGTGATCGAGGCTCAGGCCGCAGCCCACGAGGTGCACGGGCACAGGGCCGAAAAACCGGCTGATGGCATAGGTGCGGCCGCTAATCACGGGACCGGCGGTCGTAGGCAGCAAGCCGAAGCCGAGTTCGCGTAGCAGCGGCAAGCTCCACTTGTCATTGGTGAGGCCGGTGCCCGCTTCACCCTCGGGAAGCTTTGAAGCACCCGCTCGGAACTCCGCCCAGTGCTTGCGCAAGCGGTTCCATGACTGGGTGATGACTTCGTTCAGGCGCTCGTCCTGCGGCAGGCCGTAGTCTTCGGGCCGGGTGCCGTCGAGCTTCTCTTTCGGATCGAGGATGCGCCGCAGCAGGTCGGGCGGGAGAAGGCCGCCTTCGGAACGGATGGTTTGAAATTCGCTGGCGCGTCGAACCATCGCTAGGCTAACCTCGGCAAAAGGACGTAGGCTCCGAGGATATCTACCGGAAAAACGGGTTGGATTGTCACTCTGCCCTTGGTCCGCGCGGCCTCTCGCACGCGCTCGTGGGCGGCGAGCTGAGCGCCGGCGCGCTCACTGGCGATCGGTTTAAGTGCCTTCTCGAACTGCGGTAAGGCGTCGAGCAAGAGGCCGATCTGTTGCTCGATAGCGGTCGCCACAAGATTGCGGTCAGGCCGCGCGGAAAGCAGGCGCTCGCCTTCTTCGGGAGTGAGCCATTGCGGCTTGTCTGCGGGACCTATGCAGGCCAGCGGTACGATTTCCTCGGCCAGGATGGTTTCCGCGTTCGTTTTCGCGATCTGCAGATGGTAGCGGAACCGCGACAGAAGGAGCGTAGTTCTCATCGTGACGAAAGAAGTTGAGACAACGCCGCAGCGGGCAGCCACTGGCCGGACGTCACGGGCTACGGGATCGAGCGCCTGATCAAGGGTCCAACTGGCAAGACCTTCGACGACGGGGCTGGTGCGGCCGAGATAGACATCTCCTTCTTGTAACGGCTGATCAAAGCGGCCAGTGAAAGGTTCGTCGCGGCCGATGGCCTGACGCAGCGCGCGCGGCACTTCGTTGCTGAGATGAACCGTAACTGTCTTCTCCTTGGTCTGAACCGGAACCGTGGCCGCCTGCAGCACCGAGTGAAAGAAACGGGAAACGTCCTCGCCGCCGCCTATGGCTGTGCGGACGCACTGCAATTCAGCCGCGACTGCTTCGGGATTCAACGTATGCTGGGCGAAGCGCGAGCGGGTGGCCTTCTCACGGTCGCGTGCGTTCTCCCACTCGGCATGTATAGCCTGTTTCTTCGGCCCAAGGTCGTCGATAAAGTTCAGCGACAACTGGATTGAACCGGATTTGCTTTTCTCACGAAATAGTGCGCCTTCAAACAGGACCTCCGCGATTTGCTCGCTGGAGCCGGGCACAGCGACTGCGACGCCGAGATCGCTCTTAATACTTTTGTGCTTCCGGATGAGGACATCAAGGATGACGCCGTCGATCGGATTGTCCGTACCGTAATAAGTGACGACGCGAACCTGGGACTTCTGTTGCCCAAAGCGGTCCACTCGACCTTCGCGTTGTTCGTGGCGCGTAGGGTTCCAGGCCAGATCGTAATGCAGAATCGCATTGAAATGTTGCTGGAGGTTGATTCCTTCCGATAGGCAGTCGGTGCAGGCCAGGACATACTCTCCCGGCTCAACCACCAGACTGGCGATGCGGGCTTCTCGCTCCGCGGGCGGCAGCAGACCCGTCACCGACTCAACCCGCACCTTTGCGGGCAATGCTTCGCGGAGTTTGCTGGCCACGTAGTCGGCAGTATCCACGAAGCGGCAGAAAACAACAGGCTGGAATCCCTCCTTAAGCAGCGCCTTGATCTCGTGGATTGCGCCCTGGAGTTTGTGGTCTGCATCGGCGGACAGTCCTTCGGCACGGCGCGCGAACTCAAGCAGTTTGCGACGCGTGCTCTCCGCGCCGCTCTCGGTGTCGGAGCCGGGACTGAAGTCCAGGGAGACAACATCATCGGCGTCATCCTGGTCCAGCACAGTGCGACGTCCCACCTCGTCAACTTCCTCATCAGCAGCCTCGTCCACAGCGGCTCGACTGCGCAAGGTGGCGGCGGCGGCGGCCGGGCTGGAGGAGACGCAACGCAACAAAGCCAAGGCTGACCAGTAGCGCACGCGACGCCGGCGCGCGCCGTCTTCCCCTGAAACATAGTCGCGGGCGAAGGCGAGGATATCGTCGAAGAGCGCGCGGTGGTCCTTGCTGAAGGCGTAGGTAGCCTCTTTGTCCTTTCGTTCGGGGAAAGCTGTGTCGGTTTCCAGGTAGTGGCGAATGTCGGAGCGCCGTCGCTGTACAAGGTGTCGAGCGAGCTTGCGGCGGACCCCTTCCCGCTCTGCCCGGTCCAGATCGTTGGGAAGGTTGGCGAAATCTTCGTCAAGAAGGCTGAGAAGCGAGCGGAATGCGTCCTCATTCCCGCTGTGCGGAGTGGCGGTGACGAGCACCAAATGCCGGGCGTTGTCCTCCGCGATACGCCGCAGGAGTTCAAACCGTTGCTGACGGCCCTTGCCGACACCGCCAGCAAGCGTGCAGCCATGGGCCTCGTCCACAATCACGAACTCGGGACACTTAAGGAGAAAGTCCTCAGCACGTCGAGCCGTCTTGATGAAGTCGGTGGAAACAATCGTGAAGCGATATCGGTCGAAGACCGACACGCCCACGGGCAGGTCCCGCTCTAGGCGCTGGATCGTGCTGCTCAGGACGAGTTCCGCCTCGATATGAAACTTCTCGGCCAGTTCCTCTTGCCACTGCTCCGCCAGGTGCGGCGGACAAAGCACGGCCAGTCGCCGGATCTCGCCACGATCTAGCAATTCGCGGGCGATGACCGCCGCTTCGATAGTCTTGCCGATGCCAACGTCGTCAGCGATCAGGAGCCGCACGGGATCAAGCTTGAGGGCCATCATCAGTGGCACGAGCTGATAAGGCCGTGGCTCAACAGCAATACGACCGAAGCTGCGAAACGGGCCTGCGGCGGAACGGGTGGACAGCCGGGCAGCTTCGCGCAGCAGTTGCCCCGATGCAAAATCCCCGAGACCGTCGCGGCTCGGTAATTGGAAAGTCGTGGACTTGACCGCTTCAACCGCCGGCAAGATGCCGGTGACCTCCTCGTCGAGACCACCCACCGGCCTCGCTATCAACAGATCGTCGGTGGATTCAGGCAGCACCACCCAATCGCGTCCTCGCGCGTGGATGAGCGTGCCGGGATTTGAAAGCGTCGCGGTACTCATGTGCGTGGCGCGCCGAAGATGTCCGGATGACGGCGGATGATCTCGTTCCAATCTGCTTTATGGTGGAAGCGGATTACGATGTACCCCATCTCCATCAGCCGTTTCGTGATGACTTCGTCGTCGCGCATCTGGTCCGCCTCGTCGTGCGGCGGACCGTCGACGTAGATGGCGGCATTGTGCTCGCGGTAGTAGAAGTCGGGTTTGGTTGAGCATGCCTCGATCAGAAACTGGCCGTCACTCGGCGGGCGCAATATGAATTTGTCCACGAGGTCGAGCCATCTTTTCTCAAGCTGGCTGTCGCAACGTTTGCGCAGAGCTGCCATTCGTTCCGCCCGCGAACCGATACCGCCGGCGGGACGGCACTCGGACCGCGACAAGCCGGCAAGCAGGTCCCGGATGAGATAGCGGTCCAGATCCTTATGGTCGGGTTGGTTGGTGTAATCAAGGAGGCACTGATAACATGCTTTGCCGCATGTTCGAACGCCCTTGTCTTCCAGAGTGTCCGGGTCGAAGTGACAGATTTCCAGGGCGCGCCGGGCCAGCAGCGGTAGCACCGATGGGTCTTCGGCGATCTGGCGCAACACCCCGGCGCCACCCTCGGACGCTTCATAGAAGAGAATCTCCTGACGGTCGTGAGCAGTCGGCATTGGCTCGGCCGAAAGCTCGCGTGGTTCGAGCTGGAAGTGTTTCTGAATGGCCTCCTTAAATGCAGCCTGAAGGCTCGCCATTTCCGCAGCCGGGCGGGGTGGCTCGAAGCGCATTACCAAGGCATTCTTGGTGTCCTTGACATACGGCACGACTCGCTGGAGCCGGGCCTGGGACGTCGCTTCGTCGTCGTCATCCTGGTCCGCCGGATTGCGCGACCAGTAACCGCGCTCCAGGTCGAGGTTGAACCCCGGAGGCTGATTGCCACTCTGGTGCGCCCAGCCCAGATTAATGCGATAGAGATCCGTCGCGTCGCCGTAGCTGAGCCGCATGGCACGCGTACCGCCGCAGTATATCTCCGCGTCCTTCCGATCCAGCTTGCCGCCTACTTCGGGGAAACGGTAGGAGCTGACGAGCTTGTAACCGAAACGCTGCCGCTCCTCCTCATCGCAGGTGATGCGCTTTGCCAGTTTAAGGCTGACGTTCTGCAACTGCACCAGGTTATCGATCCGGGCAGGACCGTCGAGAGCTGAGCCACAGCGATCACATACCTCGGCAAGGTTATCCCCCTGCTCGAGGTGCGCGTAGCCACATTCTGGACAGCGCTTCATCGTAGCTGTCGTCAGTTCGTGAGTCGCTTCGATGTCTTCGGAGCCGAAATCGAGATTGACCTTGTAGACCCGGTAGCGGGCACCCTCATGGTAAATAAGGGCACCAGGGCCGAACTCTGAGATTGCCAAGAAGCGCGGTCGCGAGACGAATTCGTCACGACCTTTTCTTAGGCGTCGGCCTGGTATATATGCTGAGAGCGGCAGGCGCGGAAAATTGTAGCCGGGCAGGAAGCCCTCGGCCGCGAAGTAGCGGTAGGAGTAAAAATCTCCTTCGTAAATGCCTTCGGCTTCGGTGAGCAAGCGAATTTGGCTTTCAGCCTGTGCACGCAAGCGGCGGGAATGATTGCGCTCAGCCTCGGGACGCGATTGATCGCCGATAATCCTGTGGTGTAACTCCCGCTGGCGGACGGCCGACCGATAAAGACTGCGCCAGCGTTCACAGGATGTGTCGAAAGCGCGCTCGATTTGGTCGAACACCTCCCTAGTCCAGTTGTCGTGGAACCACGCCGCCGTAGACAATTCTTCGCGAATACTCGCAACAAGCTGATTGGCCCTTGCCAAAGCGGTGGCCCGATGCACCGGATTCTTTAGTTCCCCGGTCAGGGCTGCCTTCACAAAGAGCGGGAACTTTCCATCGGCGGGGGAGACGTCAAGCACCATGGTGAGCGTCTTACCAAGATCTGGTTTGGCCATCTCCATCCAGGCGGCATGGACGTGTGCGCGCACCAAATCGCGATTGCGGATGTCGATGCGCGGTGGCGTCACCGATCCCGCGACCATCTGGTTTGGTTCGCGGAAGTAATACTGATCATGCGGGCTGCGTCCCGCACAATAGGTGTAGACAAGGGCTGGCTGCCCGCCGCGTCCGGCACGGCCGCTGCGCTGAGCGTAGTTAGCGGGGGTCGGCGGGACATTACGCAAATTGACGAGGTTCAACTGCGCGATGTCCACGCCCAACTCCATGGTCGGCGAACAGAATAAGAGAGGCAGATCGCCGCTGCGGAACCTGTTTTCACGCTCCTCGCGGTCTTCAGACGTAACCTGGGCGGTATGCTCGCGCGCTTCAAGCACGCATTTCAAATCCACAAAACGGCGATAGCACTCGACGAAGTAGCGGTTGACCTCGGGCGGTATTTCGCCTGCGGCCAACAGCCGTGTCCGGTCCAACGGGCGAATCTCGCCCTCTGCGGGCAGCCAACGGAGGGCGTCCGCGTTGATCTGATAGCCGGGGATGTCGCCGCTGCGAACCTGCTCTACGATACCGTAGCGCTTAAGCGCGAGAAACAGAAAGCGGATAGTCTGATCAACCTCAGCACGGCCAAAATTGTGTCCCTGGGGTACATAGGGGGCGAGAGAGCGTTTCAGATAGCGGCCGTAACCGCCGTAGGATGAGACGAAGAACCCCGAGAACCCTGCCCGCTCGTCCTGTTGCTTGGGCCGAGGGAAGGCGACCACGAATTTCGAGAGTTCGCGCACATCCTCCAGATACCAGACGGTGTCCTCCAGCAGGCGCGGTTTTGTCTGTTCGACGAGGTCGAGTTGCTTCTGCGGATCAAGCACATCGACCTTGACTGCGAGGGACCGACGCAGAACGTCGAGGAGAGTGCGGAGCAGTTCCTCACGCAACTCCGGTGAACAGGAACGCAAGGATGCCGGGGCCTCGATAAATTGCTCGCCGGCGCCGTCCGTGCGAATCGAAAAGCCCGTCTCCCAAACTGCTGCCTCGCGCAGCAGGCCGTCTTCACCGTGCAGTCCTTCATAGTCGAAGGTAAGCAGGCCGCAATCTTCGAGGTTAGGTGCGGTGACTCGCCACCCGCGCTGCAAGTCGCGATAGAGGTAGTAGTCCATGACACGGCGCAGCGCGTCGTGCGTGGCGCTCTTTGCTGGTCCTCGCACTTCCGGGTCTGCGGCGTATTCGTCGAACCGAAGTTGCATGGAATCGAAAACACTGCGCGAAAGTTCGCCGTGGCTCAGTCCCTTTGCCCCCTTCTCCTTCGTCGCCTTGTGTAGAGCCGAGCGCAACAGCGCCACCTGGGCAAAGTCGTTGAAATGCCCGGCCTGCAGCGAGGCGTCCTGCCGGTTATCCGTGAAGCTCAGGAGCTTGCGGGCGTCTGATTTAAGGTCGCGATCGCCCTGCAACTCGATGAGAGATCGTACCGCGAGAATTGTGGTCGCCGTGCTGCGGTTGTCCACGCCCAGGGTCGCCAGCTTGGTACGTTCGGAGCGTTGGTTCTTTGTATAGGCGACACCGCAGGCGGGTTCGAGACAGAATAGGAAGTTCCCTCGGATGAGCGCCGCCGGAAGGCCTTGTCCCTCGGACACGAGTCGGCCTCCTGCATCTACGAAGACGGGCTCGGGAAGATCATTTCGCGCATCGGGCCGGATGCGCTCGACGCCTTGCGGCGTCGTTTCCTTCATGAATGCAGGCAGGCGCTCCAGTAGCCCCGTACCCTCTGCTCTCGGCCAGGGAGCAGATTCGGAGACGTAAAGGTAGGCATCGCCGCTGCCGTCATCGTTTTCCTCGCGACGGTCTTCCCGTGGGAGCAGTGCTCTCCCGCGGTTTACGGAGACTTCTTTGACTCGGTAGTAGGCAGTTCCGCACTGGCGGCAGAAGACAATAGGGAAGAGTGTTTTATGGGAATCGCCCGGCTTGGAGCCCTTTTTCGACATCTCCAGATGCCGCGTCGCCTCCGGCTCGATGGTTGCCCACACGGTGTCGCCGCGCGTGAAGAACTGGTGGAGCCGGAAGGCAAAGATCGGGAATCGGCTCGATTCGTCGCGCCGCAGTTCCGAACCCTTAAGCAAAAAACTGCGCAGCACTTCCGCGCACCGCGATGGATCGGTCGAGGTCAGGAGAGCGAGTTCTCCGGCTGCGCTGTCGTCCCCTTGCATACGTCGTGGGACCTGCCTCACAAGTCGCCCGCTTTCCTCCTCGGCACGCACGCCAAAAGTGGACTCGATCCAGGAAGCCAGCGGATGAAGGCGGAACGCCTCGTAGCTCTCGGGCGGGCTTGCGTTCGTTTCGATTGTTGTGCGAATCGCCTGGATCACTTCTTGATTGTCGAAATCTATCTCCGGCGTGGCTCGCTCCAACGTTTCCCCGATGACCTGCTGAGAATCGAACGGAACGCCGAAGAGCGTCTGGGCGACTTTAGCCACTTGACGTTTTTGCTCCGAGGAAGATCCTCCGCTGGCCATCGTGGCCGATGTGCCGATGCAGATCATGTCATTCCCGCCGAAAGCAAGCCGGCACCGCCGGATGAGCAGCGCCACATCGGCTCCCTGTCGTCCACGATAGGTATGGAACTCGTCGAAGACGAGAAAGCGCAATCCTTGCGCTGCCCGTACCAGCTCGCGGTCTTCGGTGCGGGTGAGCAGCAGTTCCAGCATCATGTAGTTGGTCAGCAGGACGTCTGGCGGGTTGCTCCGGATCGCTTCTCGCTCAGCGCCCTTCTCCTGTCCCGTGTAGCGGGCGAAGCGAACAGGCGGCTTTCCTTCCGGATAACCTTTCTTAAGGAACTTGTTGAGTTCCTCAGCCTGGCTGTTTGCCAAAGCGTTCATCGGATAGACCACGATGGCCTGTATGCCGCGGCCCGATCCGCTCCGCAAGACGTGGTCAACTATTGGCACGATATAGGTCAGGCTCTTGCCTGAACCTGTGCCGCTGGTTAGCACGTAAGACTTCTGTTCTTTTTTTGCTTTGAGAATCGCTTCCTGCTGGTGAGTGTGGAGTAACAACGGCTTGCCGGTCAGATCGGTGTCGGACTTGTCTATCCTGAAGACCTTGGAGCACTCGGTATCAAGCGTGCCGTCCGCAACGAGTTCGTCGATCGTACCCCCAGGCAGAAACGTCGGATTGAGCTGTAGTTGCGGCTCTGGCCAGAAAGCCCCAGCATTCAACGCGGACTCCACCGTATCTGAAATCCGTTGGTCCGCAATTTTGATGAAGCTGCGGGTGTAACTGGCGTAATCGCCAACGAGACGATCGCGGAGGTCAAAAACGTTCATAGATGTCTGCCTCCGCCCTGTTTAGCTTCGCTCGCGACGTACTTCTCCGCTGCGTCACGCACCACCCAAGCTAGCGATACCTTCTTTTGCTTTGCAAGATCTTCGAGATTTTCGTAAAGGGCAGGCGGAAAGCTGATAGATGCCCGAACCGCCGGCGTGCTTCGCATCTTCATACTCTTCCCGCTTCCCCTCGTTTTCGTCATTGGATAAGCCTTTGGTAATTCACCACGTTACACCATATCGGTGAAGCTGCAAGTGGGCTCTGGACCGCGCGGAATGCGGGGACCGCTAGACTATACATGCCCATTTCTACTAGAACCGAGCACTTCCATTTCGGACAGGAAACGTGATGGTCTTTTTGCCCACCCGAAATACTGAGACGCGAAGGTCAAGGTAAGGGACTTTCGCGCTCTCGTAATCGCGACGAAACAGTTGCGGCGTTCCTCCTGCATCTCCCGACTGGCTTCTCCCTTTTTGATGCTTTGGAACGAAGGAAGCTGGTCCTCTGCGAGGCCGACTATATATACGTGGTCCCACTCAAGTCCCTTGGCGCTATGAATCGTCAGACAACGGACTGCGTCGGGAGGTATCGGAGGGGACTTCTCGACAAGATCCAGTTCCTGGAGGAATATGTTTAGCGTCACTTCCTCTGATCCGAACTTTTTTATGACATCTTGTTGAATCTGCTCCCATGCCTGGCGCTCTTCCTTGTAGTCCGTAAATCCTTCGCTTGCCTGACCGGCGAGAGCCTTCTCCTTGATGTCAAACCACTGAAATGCCTGCTTGATGAATAGCGTGAAGTCTAGTTTTTCTCCCAGCGTCTTCTCCATTTTCTGAAGGAAAACACGGGTTTCTGCCTCAAGTTCCTCTCTGCCAAACGCCCCTTGGACAAACGCCTTGAGATAGTCGCCCCCGTATGCCTGACCAAGGGCCGTGAGGTCGCGCACGTCGAGAGACAGGCCTTCGAGTTCGAAGAAGCCCTTGCACATCCTTCTAAGTTGTTCACGATCGCTCCGCGCATTGGCGAGTCGAAGTGATGCGTGCAGCCAGCCTATGGGTCCTCGTGAATCGAATTCGCTCTTTCTGACTGCAAGCGATGCGTTGATTCCGTGCTCGGCAAGGCCTTTTGCTATGACCTCCAGCAGCTTCTTGCCCCTCGCTAGAACTACGCAAGTTCCGGTTTCTGCAGAATGATGCTCGGCTATGTCGGAAGCGACCCAATTTGCTTCGCCCTCTTCGTCATCGAAGTGTTCAACACGAACAATATCGGCCAGACCAGAAGAGGATTGGACAGCGTGGATGGGCTGTTTCCCCGGTGAACGATCCAGGTTGTGTTCGATAAGTTTGTTCGCGCAGGCAATCACCTCCGGCGGGCAGCGATAGTTTGCGGGCAACTGAACGACGGTCATGTGAAAGTCGTTTTGCAGCGCTTTCAGACGCTCCGGGCTTGCACCGTTCCACTGGTAGATAATCTGGTCGTCATCGGCGACAACAAACAGCTGTTTTGGATTTTCCCCAACCAGAGCGCGAAGGATTCGATACTGGGCGAGGCTGGTGTCCTGGAACTCATCTACACAGATGTGTGGGTAAATCGTTTGAATCTGCTTCACAACGGCTGGACGAGCTGCAAGAAGCGCATGGGTCTCAAGAAGGAGCGACGCGAAGTCGAGGCGGTTTCCAGCAATCATCGCGTTACGGTATTCGGTATAGAGTGCTTGCACCCGCTGGCCTACTTCTGGGTCCCGAAAGAACTGAGCAGCCTTCTCGACGGGTACACATTCCGATAGGAGACGATCAATCGCGGGCAAGAGCTTAATGTCCTCCGAAGAGAAGTCCTCGCCTCGATCGGCAAGAGTCGAGATGGCATCAGAAAGAACCCCTTCGCGGTCGCCGTCTTGGGTCAGAATGACGAAATCCGGCCGAAGGCCTACATGGTTTCCGTGTTGGCGAAGGATGTCCGCGCTAAACGAGTGAAAAGTGGTGAGCAGCGCTCGATCTGTCTGGTCACCGGCGAGTTGCTCTACGCGAGTTCGCATCTCTGCTGCGGCCTTGTTCGTGAAGGTGAGACCAAGGACACGGAAGCGCTTTCCAGCGGTTTCCGACAATATGCGTGCAATTCGCAGAGTGAGGACGCGGGTTTTTCCCGAGCCTGGCCCTGCGAGGACGAGTAATGGCCCCTCGCCCCACATAACCGCGGTGCGCTGATTGTCGTTCAATGAATCAAGCTCTATTGGCATTCTGTCAAGCCCCGGCCAATTTCAGTGATCTATCTAGCACGTCGATGAGCTTCTGAGGAGGCTTTGTTCCCTTGCTGATCTCATGGACAATCTCCTGGATAACTGCGGGCTTTGACGTATCGTCACGAGCCTTTAAGACTTGTTCCCAATATGGAGGCGTCCCCTTAGCTGCGGTTACCAGTTGGCTCTTTTGTGGCGAGATGTGTTTTTCAAATACAGAGCCAAGCCCATTAGCACAGAGATGAAGTTCGATGGTGTCCTCCGGAATCTGGAGAATCCGATCCGCCTCCTTTGCCCCATTCAGATAGGCCTTGCTGCCGGCCACGGTTGCCTTCCCCTGAGCATCGCCGTCGGCAAGAAGAAACCATGGTATTCCCCAAGCGTTTGCTGCCTTAAGTAAACATTCGTGTCCGGAGTTTCGATAGGGCACCATTCGAACCCCCCACTTGTCCAATTCTTTGCCCGCTACGCGCGCGACCCCGTCAAGTATCCAATGCTCCGATTCTCCCTCATATAGGAGCCAGCAGCGAGCGAAGAGAAGCTCTCCTCGGCTTCCTGTGACGTGAAACTGAATTTTGCGTTCCTCATCAGCATTGAGAAATTTCTCAGGAATAAAGCCGACTCTTGCGTCGCCATTTGACGTGTACATCCGCCTAATCGACGATAGAGGCGCATTGGCAACAAGATCTCCAGAGTGGCTGGCAACGATTTTCTGGCCGGGGATGGCATCCAGGGTGGCCCAGAGACTTCGGGTCGCGAAGGGGTGAAGATGAGCCTCCGGCTCTTCTAGTGCCAAGAGCGGACTACTTAGATCGCTGAACTGCTCTTTCAGCATCGCGGATAAGTAAGCTTGGAAGAGAAAGAGAACGGAGAGACTCTGCGTTCCGGCACCGTGCCGCACAAGAGGTATAGAAGCCCCGCTAGAAGCACTCACATTGACCTGCGTTCCCGTCAGAAGATCGGAGATTCGACCTGGGAGCGCCTCTATATCGACGACACCTGTTTTACCCAACGGCACCAACTCCTGAATCTTCGCCAGATGAGTCTTCACGCTTTTCAGAGAACCGTGGGCGTCGAGAACGGCATTATTTAGGTCATTTATCTGATCCTGAAGTTCTTGCTTGAGTTTGGGATCAATGGCCAGATTCTTGAGAAACGGCGTCCAGAAACTTCCGGTGCGGAATTCTCGAACGGCGTCACGGAGAGCGGAAAGGTAGAAGACAGGGAACAGGCGCTGGAAGTCCTGAAGGATAGATGGTTTCTTCGACTTTGGTCCGAGCGGGTTGCCGGAGGCATCCAGAAAACTCCAGTCAGAGACGAAATCCTTTAGAGTGGGATCGAACCCACTTGTGACGCGAAAAATCAGGATGCTCTTGCCCGCAGCATCAGTCACAAGAACATCACCCAAGGTTTGGGTGAACTCTTCCGGGAGAGTCTCGCCGTCCTCGGTCTTGAGTGTAAGTGTGATGGTAATTGGATCTGCGTTTTGTGCTTCAGCGTCGTGGGTGCCAAGATGGTAATCATAACCATCGAAGGTCCCTGTCTTTCGGCCGGCTGATCGGGACATGACGAGACGAATCGCTTCGAGAAAGCTCGTCTTTCCGCAATTGTTTTCTCCAATAAGTAACGTAGTCGAGGCGAGGTCGACTTGGACGTCCCGGAGGCCACGGAAATTCTTGATCTGAACTGAGCTCAGGTGCATTCGCTGGACAAAACCTTTGAATTCACCACTCTACACCATAACGGTGAACTCGCAAGTGGCCTCTGCCGCTGGAACGACGTTATGGCGTGAGGGACTGTCACCGGATGGCCGAGACTACAGGCTCCCTTTGGCTGGACGGGAGCCGCTCGCAAAGCGAAGGTTCTGGGTGTCGGCCTCCCAGTCCAAACGCACGGAGTGGTAGACTTGCGTCGGGAGGACGCAGCGCAAGGCTGACCGGAAGTTTGACGCGTGGCTGACGTCCCTCATGGGATTGCCACAGATCCTCAAACCTCCAGAACGTGTCGGCCAAAGCTCCTGCGCCTCCCGCCCATGCTCTCTGGACCCAGCGTCAAATGGTGGTCTACGGACAGCCGCCACCCGGCGGGCTGATCTGGCTCGCCATCGTTTCCCCAAGAAATAAATCAGACCACTTCGGCTGCGATCAAACTGTTTAGGAGTGTTGAGCGGTGAAGAAGCTCAGCGAATTCCTGGTGAGCCGGTTCGTTGCCGGCTTGCTCATTATCACTCCGATTTACCTTGCCGCCCTGCTGCTGCTGAAAGCGATGAAATCGCTGGCCCGCTTGGTGCGGCCTCTCGCCGCGCTGCTCCCGAAATGGCTACCCGCCGACCACATCCTTTCTCTGCTCCTCGTGTTGGTAGTCTGTTTCCTGATTGGGCTCGCGGTCCGAACTCCAATCGGGCGAACTGGCTGGGAACGAATCGAGAACTCTCTATTTCGGAGGATCCCCGGCTATGAACTCTTTCGAGCTTTTACTCAACGACTGGGTGGCGAGGCTCGAGACCAAACGTGGAAGCCGGCGTTGGCCGAAATTGAGGAGGCCCTCGTTCCCGCCTTTATCGTTGAAGAACTCAAAAACGGGCGCTTCGCGGTTTTCGTTCCCGCGGTACCCACTCCTCTCACTGGAGCCATCTATATTCTCACCCCAGAACGTGTGCATCTGCTGAACATCCCCTTGGCCCACGCCATCAAGGTCGTTTCCCAGTGGGGATTGGGCTGCAGAGATCTGATCGCTGCCATGGAAACAAGCAAAATGCCATCGAGCGGTACAAGTGGCGATGGCGTGCAGACCGTGCGGTGAGCACCGTTGTCCTTCCCGAGAGCGCTCAGAACGCCAGTTTCAGCGCAACCTGCCCGATCCGGGGGTCTCTCGCATCCGTGACGAAGCCGAAACTCCCGTTGTTGATGTTCCCCGTCGGGCTCCTGAACTGCGTGTGGTTGAAGACGTTGAAAAATTCGAAGCGGAACTGGAGCAGTACCCTCTCGGTGATGCGCGTGTCCTTCAAAAGCGCCATATCCCAGTTGTTGAGGCCCGGGCCGTGGAAGAAGCGCTTGCTTGCCGTCCCCAATAGCCCGATCGCCTCCTTGCTGAACAGGTCGATGTTGAAGTACGGCTTTCCAGTGCGTGGGTCGTTGAACTGTAGATCGCCCGGGGTGTAGTTCGGCGTATCCACACCATTGCCGTTCGGGCCGGTGAATCGCGTACCGAGCAGTGAGTTGTCATCGCGCTCGCGTAAGAAGATTGGCAAGCCGGAGGAGAATCGGGTAATGCCCGTGATCACCCATCCATCGCTTAAACGGTGACGCCCGAACCAATGGCCGAATGGCAGTTCGTAGTGATAGCTGGCCAAGAAGTTGTGGGTGACATCGAACGCCGAAAGGGAGCGGCTCAACCGCTGGTTCAGCGGATTAATCTGATCGCCCCACCCCGAAGAGTCGTCGATCGACTTGCTGAAGGTATAGGCGCCGAGTAGTTCGAGCGGGCCGCTGCGATGCCGGAAGCTGGTCTGCAAGGAGTGGTAATTGGAGTTCCCGATAGTCATGAAGTAACCATTGCTGCCGAGCGCGTTGCTGTATGGAAACCGCGTGCCGTTGATCACGGTGCCGTCCGCCCGCGTATAGACGCCGTTCTCGCCGTTCGGCCCGCATGTCCCGCTGCCCGGCGCCACCTGGCTCGGTTGGCTGATGCTCAAACAGAGCGCGGGACTGCCGACATTTGATTCCAGGTCGCTGAGTAGTCTGTGGCCCTGCGTGCCCACGTAGCTCACGCTGAGCACGCTGGCGGTACCAAACTCCCGCTGAATCGAGAAGCTGTAATGCTCGGCGTAGGGCACTCGGTTCTTGTACCAGAAACCCGGGGAGCTGGAGATCGGCTCGAAAAACGACCAGTCGATGGAATTATCGGGGTTGCTGGCGGAGACATTGGACGGCGGAAAATGCACTGGAAAACGTTGCTTCTCCACGAAACCGGTTTGCCGGTCCACGTAAGGAGTGAGAAACAGCGGAGCAGTCGGGCTAGCCCAGAAGTAACCAAAGGGCGCGTCGCCGACTTCGTTGAAGCCGGTGGCGTCCTCGAACGCTGTGTAAAACATGCCGAACGAGGCACGAATGCTGGTCTTGCCGGGCCCGCCAAAGAGCTTGCCGCTCGGCGACCACGCCAAGCCCACGCGGGGGGCGAGGTTGTTGTGCCTCACCGGCGCCAGGCTCTTGGGGATACCCGGATCGCCGGGGAAGACCCACCCTGTTGGCGAGCCCGGAAAGACCTTGGATTGCAGGCCCGGCACGAGAGTCTCGAGCTGCCCCTGCGCCTCGTACCACGGCGAAGTTACTTCCCAGCGCAAACCGTAGTTCAAAGTTAGGCTGGGCTTAGCGCGCCAGCTATCCTGCGCATACAGGCCGTAGTAATAGGTACGCGTGTGAAGCGGCAACTGGACACCTTGCTGGAAGGAGTCCGGCGCGCCAAGCAGGAAATCGGCCCAATCGCTTCCGGTTTCGGTGCCGCTGAACGAGAATGTGCCGTTGTTGGCTCCAAACTCGTGTTCGGTGATCTGATCGTAGTGGGCGCTCCCGCCAAACTTCATCGTGTGCGTGCCCTTTACTTTCGAGAAGTTGTCGAGGATTTGATACATGTTGTTGTAGTTCCCTCCGAAATACGCGGGAACGCCAATACTGAAATTGTTGAAGCCGATCCCTGGTACACCCTCTGCTGCCTTGTTCTGCACAACCAGGCCCAGCGTGTCGGGGCCGGTGACAAAGCCCAGCGAGTCGAGGGTGACGCCCAGGCCGCCGCTGGGAAAGCCGCCCAGGTTCACGGTGCGCATATAGTGCAGTCGCAGTTCATTGACCGCCGTGGGACCGAATGTTTTGGTGTCCGCGATATTGGCCATTTGCGCGCGTCCCAGCGTTGTGACCGCAAAGCCGGGTACGCTGGATGCGCCATAGGGGTCGTCGAAGGTGAAATCGTCGATGAAGTAATATCCGGAGATCAGACCAAAGCGGCTGTTGTAGTCCACTCGGAAACTGCCCTTGTTGTCGTGCAGTGTCTGGTTGAATTGTGAAGTCGAAAAGAACGGCCCCGAGTTGGCCAGCGGTATGTACTTCATGAGGTTCTGCGAAGGCGTGGTCATCACCGATTGCGGAACCAGCGCATTCGGGAAGACGCAGGTGGTGTTTAGAGTGCAGCCGGGCGTGTAGTATGGCTCCCCCTGCGTTACGGTGTAGCCCAGCTTCTGGGAAAGCTGGTTGGCCCAATATCCGCCTGTTACGGAGCCCGTGAATTGATCGGCAATGTCTGCCAGGTTGCCTTGGCGGTCGGCTGGTGTCGGCACTAGGATATTACCCGTGCTCGCCCCAACAATCTTCCGCGACCCCTGATAGTCGGTGAAAAAAAACAGCTTGTCGCGGACGATTCGCCCGCCGAAGGTTCCGCCGAACTGATTCTGGATGAACTTGCCCTTATCGGGACTGTAGAAGTTGCGTGCATCCAGGTCGGTGTTGCGGAGAAACTCGAAGACGTTTCCGTGAAATTCATTGGTGCCGCTTTTGGTGATGGCGTTGATCTGGCCGCCCGAGTAGTTGCCATATTCCGCGTCCGCGTTATTGGTCAGGATGCGGAACTCGGCGATGGAGTCGAGGTTGGGGATGATCGCCGTGCCCATGTAGCCCCCTTCCACTACGTTGCCACCGTTCACCATAAACCCGTTGGTGGATTCCCGTTGTCCGGCGACCGAGAGACTTCCAGGGTTCAGGTCACCGGATACGGACATAGCGCCATATTGACCGGACGATGTTGGCGTGACGCCTGGCTGCAGCGCCAGCAGGTCCGTGTAACTGCGGCCGTTCAGGGGCACGGTGGTCATCTTGACGTCACTGATGACCTCGCCCATATGGGTATTCGTGGTTTCGACCTGTACGGCAGCGGCGTTGACGGTCACCTCCTGGCTCGCCTCGCCGATTTGCAGCGGGACATCGATCAGCAGGGCGGTATTCACATCCAGGATCAGCCCAGTCTGTTTGTAATCCTTGAAGCCGCTCGAGCGCACTTCGAGATCGTAGTGGCCGACCGGAAGCGACGGAAACGAATAGAAGCCCTGCAAGTCGGTCTTGGTCGTGGTCTTAATTCCGGTTTGCGTCTCCAGAGCTGTGACATCCGCACCGGGCACGACCGCACCGGTCGGATCTTTCACTGTTCCCGAAATGCGGCCCGTAACCGCACCAAACAATGCCTGCGCGCAGACACAAGCCAGGAGCGCGACAACGACACCAAGATAACACTGTCTTTGACCAAACATCGCTTTAAGCCCCTTTCCCGTGGGCTTTCCGGCACACCACGGAGCTTCGCCCAACGGTCTAAAGAATCTGGCACCTAAGGATTGAAAGGGAAGATATCACATTTCTTGCCATCGTGCTCAGCGGTTGCCGGGAATCCCGCAACAGCAAGCTACCCCGCAACCATCCGGCTCGGCCCAAAAGCCAAAGCCCCGCACAAAGACCCGCGCCACCAAGGCGCGGCACAAGGCCACCAAGGCCAACAAACGCGCCAAGGTCCATAAACCCGCCGGTAGCCCCCGCCCAGGCAGCAAAACGGCCAGGGTCCTGCACCTGCTCCAGCGGCCCGGCGGCGCCACCCTGAACGACCTCATGAAAGCCACCGACTGGCAGGCTCACTCGGTGCGCGGCTTCCTCTCCGGCACCCTGCGCAAGAAGATGGGCCTGACCGTTACCTCGACCAAGCGCGAGGACGGCGCACGCAGTTACGGTCTCAAAGCCTGACTTTCCACCAGATTGAATCCCTTGTGCCGCCGGGGTCCCATCTCGGCGGCTTTCCTTTGTCATACTTTGGCTCCCATCCGCTCCCGCGCAAGGAGGCCCCGTACGAGTAGCACATTGAGGCTTTCCGGAACGCCTGACTTCGCCGGCTTTCCATAACCGGATTTCGCCATATAGCCATAGAATGTCTTAGAATCTTGAGGATCTCGCCCCCGATTCGTATTTTGAGGGTTTCTCTCCTGGCAAAAAGCCAAAGCCGTGAAGCTCACAAGCAGGAGTGTCGAAGATTTTGTTGACGTTTTCATTCTTTTCACTTCGATACGTTAATGTCTGACCCATTACTTACTGAGCCAGAGCTTTGCGGTATAGTGCGAATGCCTGCCCGCCACCGCACTCAGGACGACTCAAGCGATAGATGCCAGATGAGATTGAAGCTCGGTAAGTGCAGTACAATGCTATTTCTTACTCTCGCTCAGATCTTTTGCGACTTGGCGGTGTTGTTGCACCGTCGGTAAGGCCTTGGCCGCAAAGTTCTTGACCTCCGCCACCGAACCATATTGCGCTTCCTCCTGAAACTCCTTCACATTCTGTTGGTGATATTTCAGTTGGTCCTTGATGTAGGCCTTGTCGAACTCGGTACCAGATAACTTGGCAAGTTTCTCCGCCCGCGACTGGTGCTTGGAGTCAAGGGCATCCGGAACACTCACTTTTCCGCTTGCGGCGAGTTGCTTCAGCTCATCGTTAACCTTGGTGTGATCGTCGATCATTTTCTGGCCGAACTGTTTGACGGCGTCGCTTGAACCCTTCTCGACGGCCAGCTTGCCAAGTGCGACCTCGGTCAATCCGCCCATGGCAGCGTCCTTCAGAAATTTCTTGTCATCGACGCTTCGGGCCTCAGGTTGGTTCACGTCCGGGCGGGAAGTTGGGTTGTTTACTTCGGGCCGTGGCATAGGGGTTGCCGCTCCGCCACCCCCGGCGCGTTGAGCCAGGGCCGATACAGGGTACATGGAAAGGCTGGCGGCTGTGAACGCTAAAACAAAAAGGGAATATCGTCGCATATGCATCTCCTCTCAATTATTTTCGCGCTAGACGCTGCCAAGCGAAAGCGAGATTCCGTACAATACCGCCTGGAAGGCGTTTTCAAAAAGATCGAGATTGGCCGCAGAACCCGGCAGTTCGAACCCTTAGCCGGTTCGTATCGAGCTGGGTTTCGTGTGGTCGATATTTCTCTTGCCTTAGTTTCATTTTGCATACCCTGCAGGTTCGAGACATAGAAACCTTGACTCGCTGCTTCAGCCTCCGCCGTTGTATAGAAAAGAATTCGGAGAGGGCAAAACCGCCGACCGTGAAGCCGAATTCATTGCGCTTGAAGGGAGGGATGCGGCCGCCGTTGGCGATGGACCGCCGGTCGAAAAAGTCGCGGGCATCGAAGACGGCGTTGCGCAGGAATTCGAGGACCGGCCCCATGCAACTGGTCCGACCCCGACTTGGTGATTACGTCTAAGAGGATCTGTTGCAACAAGGTTGGAGGAGTAGACGTTTGCTTCCGTTTTTACCGGCGGGCGGTTCGTCAGCGCGGTGGCCTGGGAAAATACGAAGGCTGAGGCGTGCTCGAAACGATAACAAAATATTCAGCGTCAACCGGCCCAGGGAATTCGTCGTATTGAGCTCCTGAGGAGCTACACCGTCCTGGCTCACCCAGGGAGGCCACCCCGAACGGCTCACATCTGTCCGAACCGTTCGTTGAGTGTCTGCGGCAATCCGCGCTCGCCTTCTGATCACATCCCCAACGAATCCGCATCCACAGGCATGTCACCGTTACATAAAGTCGTTAAGTCGTTCCACGCTGGGATCTGGATCTGGCTACCTACAAACGATAAAGCGTGCGGAAGCACCTGCACGCCAAACTTGCTGATGTCAACGGTGCGGGCAGGCACCTGGCGCTGTCCGGCACGCACGTCGTGCCAATGCAGTTGCAACCGGGCATTGGCGGGCATCCTGGAATGAAGTCT
>JACXTT010004852.1_pt1 | contig 19828 bp, 20 predicted proteins | sample 9270951 | NCBI WGS metagenome assembly JACXTT01 (sample SAMN15532306, study PRJNA645909) | rock metagenome | isolation source: weathered quartz diorite | place: Puerto Rico | collected 2017-06-21 | reverse complement strand
ATCGTCGGACAAAGAAAACAAGAACCGCTGGTGCGATACCGAACAAAAATAGGACGCGCCAAGCGGTTGCTGCAGGCAATGAGGCGAAAACCACTCCATACAGTATCGTTGACATCGCCCAGCCGATGGCCCAACCCGCCTGCATGATGCCGAGCGCCTTGCCGCGGTGTTCGGCACGAATGGATTCGCCCAACAGAACTGCGCCGGCGGCCCATTCACCACCAAATCCGAGGCCGAGCAGGGCACGTGCCGCAAACAACTGTTCATAACTTTGGGCAAGCCCGGACATGAACGTAAAAACAGCGAACCATAGGATCGCAATTTGCAAAGTCCGGACACGTCCAAAACGATCCGCAATCCATCCGGCGAGCCAGCCGCCAACGGCGGATGCGAGTAGCGCCGCTGTGCCCAGTACTCCGGCTTGACCGCGGGTAATACCCCACGTGGCAATCAGGGCCGGTATGACGAAGCTGTACATCTGAACATCCATTGCGTCCAGTGCCCAGCCACCTACACATGCGCCAAATGCTCGCCGCTCTCGCGATCCAAGATCGGAGACCCACCCGGATAAGCCTTTGTTTGTGGCGACGGCGGGATTGGCGGTGGTTACGCGCATTCTAATATTTTCCGGAAAGCAGACTACCTGCGTTCGGTACGTATGTCTTCAGACCGAGTCGCTGGAGCATTTGATGTGTTGTACAAATTGAAGCGGAGACCACGGGAACACCACATTCTTTCTCTACGATGGGAACAGCGGCTAGAGACTGCATCTGAACGCAAGACGATAGAACCAGCGCGTCGATGCCGTCTCGTTTCAAATCGCGATAAATGTGAATGAGCTTCATAGGATCATGACATCCGACTTCGAGATTGTCCGGAATTTCCAGTGCGATGTAATCGATCACTTGAATACCTTCTGCTTGAATGTAATCGACCACGAGCTTCGTCAGCGGCTTCATATACGGCGCAACGAGCGAGATTTTTTTTGCGTTCAAAGCCTTGAGGCCGGCAATCAATGCACCCGCGCTTGTTACAACCGGAGTCGGGTACCCTTCTTGAATACCGACGCTGTGCAGTTTCTCTTCGGATTGTCGATGGTAGCCCTTCCCCATGCTCATGATGGCGACCAGGCACGCGTAGCCCATGACATCGACATGCGCGTCCACCAACTCTGCGGCGCACCGCGTGGAGTCGGCATCCATGGCCTCCAGTTCCTCTTGGGTGACTTTCTTCATTCGCATCCGGCTGGAATGGAACGTAAACCGTTCGGGTTCGACGCCCTCGCGCGCCCGCAGCATCGCAGGAATCTCGGTCTCCATCGTGGTATTGGAACTGGGGACGATTTGGCCTATCCGGTAAAGCTGTTTCTTTCCTGGCATAAACGGGATTGTGACGTATTCACGCGATATGCTGGGTCTTCGGCGTGGACTCAATCCACCTGCCGTCTTTTTCGTAATAGATTTTGATCGGTTCGTCCGGGATCATTTTGCTTGTGCCGCATTGGGGGCAATCGACGGTGAACATCGCGCCTGTTCGCGTCGGCTCAGTGATGAATTCAATCTTTAAGCGGGCATTACAGCCCTGACACACACATTGGAATAAGACGTTACGTTTCAATGAACCTCCAATGCTAGTGTGTCATAGCATAGATCATGAAATTCAGCCCCATGCGGATTGCGTAGCCGGAATACTTTTCGGGATAGCACTTCAAATCCATGTATTCCCACGAATCGCCGAGATCCGTGTTGTAGGTGATTGCAACCATCAACCGGCCCGCATCATTGAAGATTCCGTAAACCCTGGGTTGCGTGTCATCCGGCTGCTCCCACGTTCGTCCGCCGTAGCAGCCTTGGTATTGATTGGGAGTCTGAATGATTTCGTCGATATCGAAGAATGAATGAAAAATTGGATGTGTCAGCGGGATCGGTTGAATTGGATACTCAGGAAATACTTTCGCGAGCTCCGTCTCGAGGTTTTGTTTTTGGAGCAATCCCCAAAAGTCATCGAGGTGAAGAAATCCCCCACGTAAAAGGTACTCGCGAAGACGTTTGCCTTCTTGCGCGCTGAAGTACATCTGGCCCGGTTCGACGATATACGCGTAGGGATACTTGAAAAGATCCGGATCCATGATCTCGATGTAATTCGGATTCGGGTAGACGTGCTGCCCGGTGAGGCGATGAATTGCTCCCATCAGCTTACAGTCGGCTCCAGGAGTATCGGTAGCCCAGCCCCAGCCTTGAGGAGGGAAGAAGTTTTTCCCGCCGAATTCCGGGCAATGATAGGGTCCGGGGTTCGGCATTGTGAAAGATCGGAAGTAACCGTGGAGAATTCTGTTTTGCTGGTAAATCAGACGCGTGAAGTAGAACTCGGGAGCTTGCTCGTCAGGCGAATCGGCCCGAAGCGCGGACGCGGCAATGAAACTCAGCGCGGCACAAACAATTGTCCATCGTTTCATTCGCGAACACACTTACGGCGGGATAATTCGTGGTGAACCACCCCGCCGCTGGTAGCTTTCTAATGCTTACGGATTCTTTGCAGCTGGGCCGCCGTCTTCGTTGTTTCCTGCGAAAACCTTCTTGCCGTCCGGCAATACCCAGGTCCTTGCATTGACGGTATTGGAACCATCCTTTGCAAGAAAGCCGTCGATGCCGATGTTATCCCCGACTTTCAACGTATCCTTTCGCCAGCCCTGCCGATAAAGGCCGTTTGGCGCGCCACCTTCGACCGCGTAATTGACGATCTTGCCTTTGTCGTCCTTCGCGTCGATGTAGACGTAGATGTGGGGATTCATCCACTCGACTTTAGTGACCTTGCCGCTGAATTTGATGGGTTTGTTGTTGTCGTATTCCGCCGCAAAAGAGTGATGCGCTGCGACAGGAATGGTGGACAACAGTAGGCCAAGGCATGCACCCGCGATCGCTAGCAAATAACCTCTCATTTATTCTTCTCCAGGAGACTCGCGTTATCGAAAATGTACTCCGAATTATTGAAGCATGCGCGCCATAAGTCAAGCTTTCAGGTGTACAGATTCAAGTTCGGACCTGAAACGGTTTCATTGCTTGGCGGCACCCTCCGGCATATACTCCCTGACCATTGAAAATGACACGTCCCCGGGGGTGATGAAATGCGCTTTGCATTTAAACGAACGATCCTGGCTGCGATTGGAATAGCCACGTTAGGTCTGCTGATGACCGCGACGAAAGAAAGCGGACAAGCGGCGCAAGAACCGAAACCACAATTGGCGGAAGAGGTATTCAAAAACGTCCAGGTTCTGAAAGGACTTCCCATCGATGAATTCATGGATACGATGGGCATGATTTCAGCCGCGCTTGGTCTGAATTGTTTGGATTGTCATACCTCGGATGCGGACAAAAGCTGGGAACGCTTCGGAGCCGACACAACGATGAAACAGACCGCGCGCAGGATGATCCAGATGGTGAATACGATCAATAAGGATAATTTTCGCGGAGTAAAATCGGTAACCTGCTACACGTGCCACCGTGGCGACCTCCGCCCGAAAGTTGTTCCGAGTCTGGTTCTCCAGTACAGCGCGCCAATTGAAGATCCAAATGAGGTCGAGATTCCGCCCAACTCGCAAGGCTCGCCTGATTCCGTATTTAACAAATATATCGGCGCTCTGGGAGGAGCGCAGGCGTTGAGCCGTTTCACCAGCTATACAGCCAAGGGCACTTATGTCGGGTTCGACACGCATCACAGCAAAGTGCCAGTAGAGATTTTTGCGAAGGCTCCCAATCAAAAAACCTTCATCATTCATGGCGCCTTCGGCGACAAGACGTGGACTTTCGACGGCAAGTCCGCTTGGGCCGCATCCGTGGACAAGCCATTGCCATTGATGCCGCTGACCGCTGGAAACGTCGAGGGACTCAAGGTCGAAGCTTTGGTGTCGTTTCCAACTGGTCTGAAACAAAACTTCGCTCAATGGCGGGCCGGCACGGCTGCCATCGACGATAAAGATGTCATCGTCCTCCAGGGTACGAATCCAAGGCAGCCGCCTGTCAATTTGTACTTCGATAGTACGGGCCTGCTAGTACGCCTATTGCGGTTTACCGATACCGCGATCGGGCGGATCCCGATGCAGATCGATTACTCCGATTACCGTCAAGTGGCCGGGATCAAGCTGCCGTTCAAGATCACGTCAACGTGGACCGATGGTCAGGCCACAGTAGAGTTGACCGACGTACAGCCCAACGTCGCCATTGATCCGGCACGCCTCAGCAAACCTGCCCCGGCGAAATCCAAATAAACGGCTCTTCTCGGGAAGGGGCGACGCGCGACAGCCGGCGGGCTGACGCGCGCTCCCCCTAAACCGAGGGAGACGGAATTTCGTGATATATTCCGCACCGCTATGAAACAACCGATTGATATTTCGGAAGTCATCGATCAAAGCAATTTCAGCACATTTCAAATAGGCCTCTGCATACTTTGCGGGTTGTGCCTCATGATCGATGGATTCGACGTACAGGCGATGGGCTATGTCGCGCCCGCGCTCATCAAAGATTGGCACCTTTCCGGTCCCGCACTAGGACCGGTTTTCAGCGCGGCTCTCTTTGGTGTGCTTGTCGGCTCGCTGTTGTTCAGCATGTTGGCCGACAAGATCGGCCGGCGGCCCGTGTTGGTCGGCGCGACGCTGTTTTTCGGGTTGATGACGCTTTGGACGGGGCGCGCCGATTCGATGAATGAGCTGCTCGCTGCCCGCTTCGTTGCAGGAATGGGACTGGGTGGCATCATGCCCAACGCGGTAGCGCTCATCGGGGAATTCAGTCCATTGAAATCGCGCGTTGCAGTCGTCATGATCGTAGCCAACGGATTCAATATTGGCGCCGCATTCGGAGGATTTCTCGCGGCCTGGCTCATCCCATCATACGGCTGGCGGTCCGTGTTCTACCTCGGGGCCGCCGTACCGACAGCGATTGCGATACTGATGGTGTTCCTGCTTCCGGAATCACTGCAGTTCCTGGTTCTGCAGGGCAAGAAATCTTACGTGACGAAATGGCTGAAGCGCATCGACCCCGCTGCCGTAACGGACGATTCCAGCCGGTATATCGTCCGCGAGCAAAAGAAAGAAGGCGTCCCCGCAGTGCACCTGTTCTCCCAGGGGCGAGCGGCCGTCACCTCGTTACTTTGGGCGATTTTTTTCATAAATCTTCTTAACCTCTATCTGCTGGCGAGTTGGTTGCCCACGGTTGTGAGCGCGGCCGGATATGCCACCTCGACAGCTGTGCTCGTTGGCACCTCACTACAGGTCGGTGGCCTCTTGGCATCCTTCGTGATGGCAGGATTCGTCCGACGGCTCGGCATCATTCCCGTACTTCTTTTGGGCTTCCTAATTGGGTCTATCAGTATTGCGATGATCGGCGTTGTCGCGGGCACACTTTCCGTCCTGGTTACTGCCGTGTTCATGGCGGGATGGGGTGTCGTCGGAAATCAGGGCACTCTCAACGCCCTGGCCTCGACCTACTACCCAACCTATCTTCGTTCAACAGGTGTGGGTTGGTGTTTGGGGATTGGCCGTATTGGCGCCATCGTCGGTCCGCTGTTCGCGGGCGAACTCATGCGGCGTAATTTGCCCACTCACCAGCTGTTTTTCACCGTGGCCGGGCTCGCATTGATCGCAACAGCGCTGATGTTTACACTGAAGTGGTTGATCAAGCCGGAAGCCGCAGCAATGGCGAAAGCCCAGGTTCTGGCACATTAATCGCCGCGGTCATTCCCCCATCGCAAAAGTCGCAAAAAATACCTCGCATTCTGCTGAGCTAAGGCAAGTGTGTTGCAGTACGTACCTGTGGGTCTCGATCCGTCGAGATGTCCACAGGAGTCATACAATGGATTATTTGTTCGTGATCTTTGCACTTGCTTCGATGGGCCTGCTCTTCGCCGCTGTAAAGAAGCTGAGGTCTGGGACAAAAGACTTCACGCGATTGGAACTCTTAGTCACGGAGGATGACCGCCTCTTCCGCAGCGAAGCCAGGCTGTGTCTCAATCACGCTACGGGAGGACCGGCGTGCCCTCGGACGAAATGGACGATCAGCGCAATGATTGCCAGTATAAGCAAAAGATGAATGGCGGCACCGGCCACGTGCATTGCTGTGAATCCGAACAGCCATAAAGCCAGCAGAATAACGAACAACGCTATAAACATAGGCTACCTCTTCAAATTGGTCTCAAATATAGTGACTGCCGGTGGCGGACTTCGTTACTCTACGTGCATCCAAAATGCTCGCCGATGCCGCCAAAATCGAGGTTAAGCGCTATGTTGTCAATGCGTCCTTCACCGAGGCGGTTCTGTACTTCAATGATGGCAGCCACTTGCAGTTTGAACATTCCAGCCGAGCCAATCGGTGGGCAAGAGCTTCTGCAGCCGAAACTATGGCCGACAAGGTCTGCAGATCCCTTTACCAATTCCGCCTGAATGCAAAGCACTTGCAGCTCTTTTTTGAAGATGGAAGCGACGCCGAGTTCTTCGCGGTCGTCTAAATAAACGAGGCCATCTCTGATGAAGACGGCGCGAGTGTGGAAGCTTGTCGTCGGAAGCGTAGGCGCTTGGACAAGCGAGAATGCCCTGGAATGGGGCGCAGCCTTGGCGTACTACACTGCCTTCTCTATTGCTCCGTTATTGATCATCGCCCTGGGTATCGTGGGGCTTTTTTATAAAGGCGACAGCCTTTCTTATATCCATGCGGAAATGGCAAGCCTCGTTGGAGAGAATGCAGCGAACGCAATAACGAGCGCGATACATTCGGTTCGCACCTCCGAGCATGGTTTTGCAGCAAACATCGTCGGCGTTGTGCTCTTGCTGGTCGGCGCATCGAGTGTCTTCGGCGAATTGCAAACCGCACTGAATCGGGTTTGGGGTGTGCAACCAAAGCCGGGCCGCTTCTGGCAATACTTTTTTAAGCAGCGTGTCATTTCATTCGCGATGATTCTCGGAATCAGCTTCCTCATGCTCGTATCGTTGTTGATTAGCGCCTTTCTGGCGGCGCTCACGGGTTATTTCGAATATTTGATACCCGGAGCCACCATTTTCTGGCACCTGCTGGATGCTTTCGTCTCGTTTGGTATTGTGGTCGTTCTTTTTGCGTCGATTTACAAAATCATTCCTGATGTTCACATCGACTGGCAGGACGTCTGGACGGGCGCTACCGTTACGGCAGTTCTCTTCACAGCAGGTAAAGCAGCTATCAGTTTTTATATCGGACGAGCCGGGGTTGGTTCGACCTATGGCGCAGCGGGATCTGTGTTGATCGTTTTGGCGTGGGTCTATTATTCATCCCAAATTTTGTTTTTGGGCGCCGAGTTCACGAAGTTGTATGCGGAGCAGCGGCGCTTCGCGGTGCGGCCCTTGAAAGGCGCGGAGCCCGTTACCGAAGAAGCCAAAGAACGCGCTCGAGGGGAGATCCCTCCCTCGCGGGACCTCGGTAAAGTTGCGTAAACGATCGTAAGGGGACTCCATGTATCGCGAAAAACGGTCGTAGTCGCCCTGCCATCCATATGTTGCGCAGATCTGACTTGACGTTTTCGATCTCATGCTCCCTTGCGACAGCGTACATGCTTATCCTCCTTACCTCCACCGCCCGACGGCAAATCCGAGCCTGCTAGGCCTTCGTTGCATTTGGCTTGATGTTTTGATTCACCGAAAACAAATTGTTGGGATCGTATTTCGCCTTGATTCGGGCCAGACGCTCGTAGTTGCCACGGTACGTCGCCTTCACGCGATCTTCTCCCTCATCCATCATGAAATTGATATATGCCCCGCCCGCCGAGTACGGATGCAGAGCTTCCCAGTAGTTTCGTGCCCAGGAAGTGATGCGTTCCTTGTTGGCTGGATCGGGATCTACCCCCACAATCACCGCAGCCCAGGTTGAATCGCGGTACGCCCACGGCGTGTCGTCTTTTCCCACGCGGCCTGCCGCTCCGTTGATTGGATACAGGTGCATGGTCGACTGCATTGTCGGCAGCGCCCGGCCGTATTTCATGTGTTGCTCAATCACCGCATCGCTCAATTCATTGAAAAAGTCGGCCTTCCAATACCACTGAAGGCCTGGCGGATAAATCGGGTCGAACATGGATTGCAGCGCGGGATGCGGTATCGGTCCAACAAAGTCCAACGCGGGTTTTAAAAAACCGCGGATCGGTTTGAAGACTTCTTCCGCTTGATCCAATAGTCCGGTGTAGCACCAAACGATTCCACACATTTTTTTGTTATGCAGATGATCGGGAAACGGGGGTCCCGGAGGTACGGTCAGAAAAGCGAAGAACCCATTGATGTCGTCTGGGGCTTCCACAATAAACTTGCGGTACCAGCGCATCACCTCGGGCGCCTGTTCCAGTTCCCAGAGCATCGGTCCAGCATAGTCGGTGTGGATTCGGTGAGTCTTAAACAGAAACGACGTTACGATCCCGAAGTTCCCCCCCCCACCCCGGATCGCCCAAAATAGATCTTCGTGGCGCCATTCGCTGGCAGTGATGAAGCTTCCATCGGCAAGCACGAGATCCGCGGAAATCAGGTTGTCGATGGTGAGTCCACACTTGCGTGTAAGGTGACCCATGCCGCCGCCCAACGTTAGCCCGCCCACCCCGGTTGTCGAAATGATTCCGGTTGGCACCGCCAAATCAAAAACGTTTGTGGCATGATCGACATCGCCCCAGGTGCTGCCGCCTCCCACCCTAACGGTTCCGGCCTCGGGATCGACGTGCGTATAACGTATTAGCGACAGATCAATAACAAGACCTCCGTCACACACACCCAGACCGGCGGCGTTGTGTCCGCCGCCTCGGATTGCGAGCACGACTCCGTTTTCACGCGCAAAATTGACGCACGCGACCACGTCCGCAACATCGGCGCATCGCGCAATCCAGCGCGGGCGCCGCTGGATCATGGCGTTGTAGACCTGCCGGGTCTTTTCATACGGTGCGTCGTCCGGTTGGATCAATTCTCCTCTCAATTTGGATTTGAGCTCTGTTGCTGCAGCTTCCTTCGACATAATTGCCTCCTCTGGCGACACAATAGTAAATCCGCCGTTCTTCAACCGTTCTAAGGGCGTTCTGAGGGAAAAATTTTTAGGGATTCCTAAAAAACTCCCCTCCTAACTAAGTAGGGGAGTTTTAAGAAGCACTATTGCCGTTTTTGTTGTTCTGCAACGGAGGCTGCGCGCCGGCGGTTTGAATTTGCTCCGCGGATGTCGCCTTTTTTTCGCAGCAGCGTGCTTCTGAGTTGGTGAATGAGCGGGTCCGACCAGGATTCGCCGCTCTTTTCTCGCACATGGAGGGCTTCGGAAAGGCAGTTCAATGCCATTTCGATTTCGCCTGCTCGCGCAAAAGCCTGTGCCAGCAGCGTCTGATAATAGGGCGCGCGCAGCGCTGCTCCCTGCTGCCGCAGGCTGGCGAGTCCTTGCTGGATCTGTTCGATGCCATCCTCAGCGGCTCCAGTCTCGGCGAGTGACCACCCTCGGATAATGGACGTCCATGCAAGGTAATAACTGAATCCATACTGACGGCAGAGTGTTGCGCATTCCGCTGCCTGCTCAGAGGCGGCGGACGGTTCACCGCGGAATTGGTGAAGCATTGACGAATAGTCCAGCGCAAGCGCGACGCTGAATGGGTGACCCAGCCGTTCCGCGCGATCGAGAGCGAGCCGGCTGTATTCCGCCGACTGGTCGCAGTCCCCGATCAACCAAGAGACATGGCCCATATATGAAAGGCAAAACACACCAATTTCGGGACCGAAAACTGTTAGATCGGATGAGTCATTCCGCTCGAGCGCTTCTTGAAAGTGCCGGCGCGCTTGAGCCAGCTCTCCGAGATGAAACAGGCTCGAACCCGTCGCAAGGTGCGCGCCCGTCACGATGGCAGGGTTATCCAGCTCGGTCGCAATCTGAAAAAGCCGGCCAGCCATTTCGCGTCCCACCTGTAAGTCGCCTCGGACGTGGTGAAAAACCCATGAGAGCCACAGGACCGTACAGTAGTCCTCTTTCTTTCCGACATTGGACTCGCACAACATTCGCGCTCTCGCATAGACACGGCCACCTTCTGGAGCTGCGTACCCTTGCGTCGCGCTGAGCGAAAGCCCCAAGGGTACAAGCAACTCCAGTTCGGTCCGATCGCGCTCCGCGCCTTGTGGGAAGGATTCCATGAGCTGAAGCGCTCGATTGAAATAGCCAATTGCCTCGCCGTCGGCATATCTTCGCTGGCTCACTTTGGCCGCCTGGTAATAAAGCGGAACGGCCTTCGCCGGCAGCGCCGCCAGTTCATAGTGGCGCGCCAATTCTGCACTGACCGCGTCAGTGTCGATTGCCGAAAGCTCTGCGATCGCTTCTGCGCTTCGGCGGTGATACAGCTGCCGCCTCGCCGGACTCAACTCGGCGTATGCGACCTCACGCAGCTTGTCATGAGAGAAGTCGTAGGATTCATCACCTTGGACCTTAATGATCCGGCGTTGCCAGAGCTCGTCGAGCAAAGAAACCAACGCATCTTCGTCCGCACGAGCGGCTCTTGCAAGGAGTCCCGCCGTAAAAGCTGTACCGATGCATGCTGCCAACGATGTCAGGTCTTGTGCCTTTGGAGAGATTTGGGCCAGGCGCGCTCTCAATACAGCGTGGACTTTTGGAGGCAGAGGAATCGCTTTTTGAGCAGAATCTCCGGATGCAATCTGCGCAGCCCGTACGCTTTCAATGACGAAGAGAGGGTTGCCTTCGGTTTGATGGTAGAGTTCCACAACGAATTCCGGATCGAGTTGCCGCTCCGAAACCTGAGCAGCGAGGAATGCGGTTTCTTTCGAGCTGAGTAACTCCAATGCGATCTCTGTTGAACAACCTTCGCGATTCAACTCTCGAAGCAGTGAACTCAACGGATGATGGTCGTTGAAGTCTTCGCTTCGAGCCGTGCCTGCGACCAGCAATGGGGTATTCGGCTTCAGCCTCAACAAGTAGTGCAGCCACTCAACGGTTTCCTGGTCACACCATTGCAAGTCGTCGATGAGCAGCAGCATTGGTTGAGGACCGCCAAGTATTGCGCGAGCCATTGCCTCAAAGAAGTGGTGCCTTTGCCAACCCTCGCTGAGAGGCGGCGGAACAGGCAGCTCCGGATGTTCGACCAACAACTCAGGCAATACGCGGACAAGCTCGGAAAGCTGCGATGCGGGGAGGACCGAAAGTACGGGACGTAATGCAGGGCTCCGTATCCAGTCCGCGACGGGCGCATAAGCCAGGCGGCCTTCGGCTGCGTAGCACCTCGCAAATGCGGTCGACACCCCGCGACGAGAAGCCCATGTCCGAAGCTCCTCCAGCAAACGAGTTTTTCCGATGCCCGACTCTCCCTTGACCAATGCGAAAGAAGCGCGTCCTCGTTCCGCAGCTTTCCAGGCTTCGAGCAGCTGACTGAGCTCATGTTGTCGGCCGATAAGCGTCAGATGCGTTGCGCCTGTTCCACTCGGCAAATTCGGCTGATTCGCTGGAACGACATCCTGTCTAGTCAGCTCGTCGCGTAATTTGCGCGTCGCAGGACCCGGTTCCGTGTCGAGCTCGCGCCGAAGGACTGTGTCGCAGTGATGGTAAACGAGCAACGCTGCGGCGCGGTCTCCTTTGGCCGCGTGGAGGTGCATCAACGTCTGATAACTTGTTTCGCAGATCGGATCGAGCGAGAGCAGATGTTCGGCATATTGAATGGCGGAAGAGAATTCGCCTCCTCGTTCAAGTACTGCTATGAGCTGGCCGAGAACATCTGAATACTTCTGCCGTAGACGTTTTCTCTCTTCCTCCACCCACTCGTCGTAGAGACCCGGCATGAAATCGCCGCCGTACAAGGCTGCGGCTTTCTCGAGTTCCTCTCTTGACGTAACGAAGTCGCTTGCTTTTCGAGCTGTCTCGGCCCGTGCGGCGGCGTGCTCAAAATCAGCAACATCGATCGCGATTTCCGCCGTGGAACGCCAGACAATGTTCTGACTGTCGGCAGTGATGAATTGGCCGCCCTCTGGAAGGGCGGATCGCAGATGGTGGAGCAACTGCCTAAGGTTTGTCCGCGCTTGAGTCTCCGTGGAATCGGGCCAAAAAAGAAACGCCACGCGCTCGCGAGATTGAACGAGGCCAGCGTGCACAGCCAGATATGCAAATAAAGCCTGCAGCCGGTTGGTGTTGAGAGCCGCCACCGCCCCTCCGCGGTAACTGACACGCAGCCCCCCAAGCATTCGAATACCCCAAACGACCAACTGTCTTGCCCTCGCGGGCCACATTATACGTGATCCATTAGGCTTGCCTTCACGCGCGGCCCGCCCTGAAGGGCCATTGCACCACCTAACGCATTCAGGTATATTGGCGCGGCTTTAACATCTTCGCCACGAAGTACGAAATGAGGCACAAGTTATGATGGATTTACTCATGCGGCTCGAGGAGAGCGGCTTTAGCACCTGGGTACGTGAATCGAATTCATTGCTGGCGTATCCGCTGATTCTTTTCCTTCACACCGTCGGCATGGGAGTATTAGCAGGTGTTAGCGGTCTTATCGACTTGCGAATTCTGGGCTTGGCCCCCGAGATCCAGATGGATTCCATGGAAAAACTTCTCCCGATTATGTGGGGAGGTTTTTGGCTCAATGCGATAACCGGCGTGATCTTATTTTGTCCTGATGCGACAACGAAAGCCATCAGCGCGGTTTTCTACACAAAACTGGTCTTCGTCGCCATCGCGATGGTTCTTGCCGTTTCGATTAAAAACAACATTTTTAAGGATCCGCTTGCCAGCAAACGGCCCGCTTCGATGAACACCAAAGCTGTGGCGCTGGCATCCATCATTTGCTGGCTCGGTGCAATCACGGCCGGCAGATTACTCGCGTACGTCGGACCTTCCGCGACTGGGAAATAGCTGAAGAGGGTGTTCTAGAGGAAAACTCCCCTTCTAAGTTAGGAGAGGAGGTTTTTGTCTTTATTCCTTCGGGGGTCCTGCGGGCGTGTTCCGCTCGCGAGCTGCGCGGCCTTCGGGATTGCCGCCTGCCTGATTCGACCATCCAAGTATGACTTTTCCATCCGTCCGCTGGATGTATTGAATAACGCTTTCGGGCGTCCCCAATTTCGACGCATACACGCTCATCTTCACTTCGTCGCCGGGCTTCAGTGAGTCCTTGGTCAGGCCGGAACCCATAACTGTGGTTATCGACGCCAACTCACCGCGCCATCGGACAATCTTGCCGTTTTGATCCTTGGAGTCCCACACGACGGTTACGTGGGGATTTCTCCATCGGTACTCCACGACCGTCCCGTCCATAACTGTTAATTTATTCGTGTATTCTGCATTGCTGTGGTGAGCGGAAACAATGCCGCTGGACAGCGTCAGTACGGCTATGGAAGCTGGAAGGGCGACGGCGAATAGTTTGCGCGATTTCATAAGGTCCTCCCAAATAGGAAACGATTTCGAGCAAATTATCCTGCCCCCATTTTCTTAGGTCAATCCAAATCCTTGAAATTGAAATCCGTTCTAGCTAAGAATCGGTTCCACATAGGAGGAATAAATCGATGCTAAGAGCCAGCCTTCGAATCCCATTGTCAGCAGCATTGATCTTTATCTGCTCTCTCGCTGCTGCGACTCAGGTCCATGCTCAGGCCGTACCGCGTTACAAGGTCGATGCATCCTGGCCCAAGGAGCTGCCGAACAACTGGATTCTCTGGAACAACACCGGGCTTGTGGTCGATAAAGCAGATCACATTTGGGTACTGAATCGGCCCCGTCAAACCGCCGCGGGCGAATCGGGCGCAGCGTTTAATCCTCCGACCAGTGAGTGCTGTATTCCGGCGCCCTCGCTCGTTCAATTCGATTCTCAGGGCAACCTTCTGAAGTCATGGGGAGGGCCGGGATATTTGCCCGACTGGCCGATCCTGGAGCATGGCCTGTTCATCGACAAAGACGGAAACTTCTGGCTCGGCGGCAATTTTCAGGGAGGGAATCTGAATGGTCTGACGGCTCCCATTCCGAAGCCGAAAGAGCTGATGGCAGACCGTCAGGTACTGAAACTCTCTCCGGACGGAAAACTGCTGCTCGAGATCGGTCATCCTTCGAACGCACCAACCAACAATCAGGATACGAGCATCCTGGGCGCGCCCTCGGAGTTTGTTGTCGATGAAGCCGCTCATGAGGTGTACATCGCAGACGGGTATCAGAACCGCCGGGTCGTTGTGTACGACTCCAACACCGGCGCTTTCAAACGCGGATGGGGAGCTTACGGTATACCGCTGAGTGAAATCGACAATGGCAGGCTTCCGCCGTACGACCCCACAAAACCGGATAAACAGTTCAGAGGTGTCATGTCGAGCATTGACCTCTCTAGCGATGGTTTGCTCTATGTAGGCGATCGCGGTGGCGACAGAATTCAGATCTTCACGAAGGACGGGAAATTCGTGAAGGAATATCCGATTCATCCCAAAACACTGGGCCAGGGATCGGTGTGGTCAACGATGTTCTCGCGCGACCCGCAGGAAAAGTTCTTGTACGTGGCCGACGGCCAGGACGGCAAGATTTGGATTCTCGATCGGAAGACGGGCATGGAAGTCGGCTCGATCGGGCACAAGGGCCATCAAGCCGGTCAATTCAATAACGTTGAGAGAATGGCCCTGGATTCCAAAGGGAACCTTTACGTCACCGAAGTAGGTCCGCCAAACACCCGGTTGCAGAAGTTCGTGCCGGTAAAGTAGGTAAGGGGGTGTGGCAGACCCTAACCTCTCCCTCTGGGAGAGGTTAGGGTGAGCGTCTCAGGATTTGCACGGCGGAGGCCCTCGCCCGACGCGCTTTGCGCGTCGGCCTCTCCCAGAGTGAGAGGCTTTCATCTTCTGACCCCTTGACATTGCCTTTCCCGAAGGAACAGAATGCCGCTACGCATTACGGGCGAAGTGTTTCCTCAGCCTGTAGCGCCTCAAAGGCAGAAAAGAGGACTTATGTTCAGTTTGCCCAATCTGGTCCACTACCATCTTTTGTTGAACCACTTCCCGACCGTCGGCACTCTCGTGGCGCTGGTGCTTTTCATCATAGCGCTCGCCGGCAAGAAGCACGATCTGATCAAGATCAGTCTTGGAATTTTTCTGATAATCGCAATCATAACGTTGCCCGTCTACATGAGTGGCAAATCTGCAGAGAAATTGGCGAAAGGCCAGCAAGGCGTTTCCGAGGTGATGATCCAGGCACATCAAGACGCCGCGTTCTTCGCCTTCATTTTTATGCAGCTCACCGGCGCGGCAGCGTGGCTGGCTCTCTGGCAGTATCGGAGAAACTCGGCTCCGGGGCGCGGCATACTGCCTGTGGTGTTGGTTCTCTCCTTACTCACTTTTGCGGTCATGACAAGGGCCGCCGATATGGGCGGTGGAATCCGCCATTCGGAGATCGCTCCCACGCCGGTAAGCGCAGACTCGGAATGGATCAAGACCGCAGATATCGCCAACTTCATATCTGCTAAGGTTTGGGCATGGCCTGCTCTTGAAGCTCTCCATTTTGTAGGGCTGTCGCTAATGTTCGGCGTCATTGTCGTTGTGGATTTGAGAATTTTGGGCTTGATGAAAAACGTCAATTACGCTGCAATGCACCGGCTGTTGCCATGGGGCGTGCTGGGATTCGGCATTAACCTTGTCAGCGGAATGCTGTTCTTTATTACGCAGCCCGAACAATACATTGAAAACATCGCTTTGCAGTGGAAAGTCGTCTTAATCGTGCTCGGTGGAATTAACGTGCTCTACTTTACGATATTCGACCACGCGTGGACTTTAGAGCCCGGAGAGGAAGCACCTCTGTCAGGCAAAGTTGTAGCGGCGTTTACGATAGCCGTGTGGCTCGGCGTTATTTATTTGGGCCGCATGATGCCTTTCATCGGTGGATCTTTCTAACGGGGCGTGTCATGACTATGAACCACGTCCGAGGTGCAAAATGCTTACATCCATAGCCGTAAGTGTCATTGTGGTGAGCGTTGCCGTAGTAGTCGGCGCGGTCGGTTATCTCGTCGAGAAAAGCGGCGGCCCCCACTATCGGCGTGAAGATCAGTAGCGCCTACAGTTCAAGTTTCAATTAGAGTTGACCTAAGAAAAACGCTACGGGATAATTTGCTCGCAATCCATTCAAGTACGAGATACGAGTAGGAGTTACAGGCATGCGACACACGATTCTCATGACGTTAGTTTTGGCGTTGATTATCGCGGCTACCGCGCCGCAGGCATCCGCCCAACTTGTGATCGGGAAAGAACCAGGCATCGAGGTTCCGGAAGTCACTGCGGGACCGGGATGGAAAACCTGCCCGCGATGCCAGAACAACGGACACATCGCGGCAGCAAGAGTGAAGTACAAGGTCGATGGACACGCTTTTAATCCAAAGGATCTTGCGGGAGTTTGGGGCAACAACGGAATCAACCTCGACTCCAAGGCGATTCCGGCCATGACAGCAGAGGGAAAGAAACTATGGGAAGCCACGCAGGCCGTGCAGACCAACCCGCTCATCCCTCCGATGAATGGTGGTGTGGGTTCGAAAGATCCGATGCTGCACTGCGATCCGCTAGGATGGCCCCGTTCCTTTACCTACCACTACGGAATGGAATTCCTCATGTTGCCCGACCGTGTGCTGCAGATGTTCGAATGGGGGGGATACCATCGCACGATCTGGACCGACGGGCGCAAAATACCCGATGATCCGCCGCAGCCACGTTGGTACGTGTCCGCCGTCGGACATTGTGAAGGGGATGTCTTCGTTGTCGAGTCGAACGGTTACGAAGACCGGTCATGGCTGGATCAGGACCGTCGGAATATGCAGCGCGGTCTACCGCACAGCGATCAAATGAAGGTCGTTGAACGCTGGCACCGGACCTCGTATGAGAACCTCGAGGTTGAGCTGACGGTCATTGACCCGAAGGTCTACACGCAGCCTTTTGTTACGAAAGGCAAAGAGACGCTGCGTCCCGGGGCCGAGCTTTCGGAATATTATTGCGTGCCGAGCGATTCCGAGCAGTACAACGACGAGTTGACAGCCGGCAAGCATGACGAGAAGAAGTAGCTAAAAATACGCAGGATCCCAGGAGGACTTATGAGGTCGCACAAAGTTTTAGGAATTGCCGTTCTAGCTTTACTGGTTGTATCCATGTTGCCGGTTATCGTTTCCGCACATCACAGCAATGCGGAATACACGAACAAACTGGCAAAAATGGAAGGAACCGTCGTGGAGTATCGATGGAGAAATCCGCACGTGACGGTTGTGTGGGACTCCAAGGATGAAACCGGCAAGCTCGTCCGTTGGCGCGGTGAGCTGGCCTCCATTACAACCGTTATGGGCTCGGGCCTGACCAAGGATTCACTGAAGCCCGGACAGCACGTCAGAATGAGCGTTTATCCATCGAAGCTGGGAACGCCGGAGAGTGTGATCCAGTACATCGAACGGATGGACGGCACCGTCGTACTCGGATGGTCCAACCAGGCCGGTGGAAATGAAGAACGACGCACCGCCCGGGACCGCAATCGTCCGGCTGAGGCGCCGCAGCAGTAAGAGTTTTGAGTTATGAGTTTTGAGCAAGCGTTTTACTCAAAACTCATAGCTCAAAACTGACAACTCATAGCTCATAACGCCGTCCTACTCCCGCTCCATCGCCGCTCTCAACGGCTCGATCGCCCTCTCCGATCCCATAAATAAGCCCGTTGGAAAACGGCGGTGCGCGAGCAGCGACCGGTAGATCTGCTCCGACGCCTCGGAGTTGATTTCGAATCCCGCCAGATATTGAAGCCGCAGGTTCTTATCCAAATTGATTTGCGCTCCGGCAAGCCACGGCTGCAGGTCCAAACCGCGGCCGAAATACGTCATCAGCACATCCGTTGCAGACCCAAATCCGACAGGCCGCAATGAAGCGATAACGTTGGAATAATCCGGACGATCCAGCCGTTGTTGGATCGCGTCCACGTTGATTGTTTTCGAACCGGTTTGACCAAGAAGCACCAGGTCATATCCGCGGTCCTCGGTGTGATTACTCCAAACCGTGCCGTCCGGAAAAACAGTGAAGAATGTCGCCATGACGCTCTTCATTGTTTCAACGTCGCCGTCGTAAAGCGGAAGCCACTGAGCAATCACTCCTCCCGGTTTCAGATGCCTGCGGACCAATTCGAAGTACTCTTTCGAATACAGTGCAGACACGCCCCTCACCCACAGATGAACGGGATCGGATGTGATGATATCGAAGGTATCCGTTGTAGTCTGGAGGTAGTGCCTCCCATCATCGTGAATCAGATGAGTTCGTGCATCTCGCAACACGCCGTAATTCTGCCGAAAGAAAAACTCTGTCGACGCCGGAGGGATGAGAGCTTCCAGCTCGGCAATCACAATTTTTTTTACTTCGGGATACGTGGCAAATGAACCCGCGGTGGCTCCGGCACCGAAACCAACGATCAGCACATCGTGAGGTTCCGAATGGATGAGAGCCGGGAGGTGGCCCGCCATTCTTTGCAAGCGCATGTCGTCGGGCGCATTGGAGGCCTCCGCATTTCCATTCACGTAAATGATGCGCAGTCCGGCCTGCTCGGTAATCACCAGCGAGGAGTCCAGACCCTCGCCTCGATACAAAACATGAATCGGATCGGTCTTGGCGCTTTCACGGTCGTTATGCATCATCAGCGCGATACGCCGTCCATATGCGATCAACTGCCAGGGAATTTCGGATGCTGTTGCGGTGAAACCAACAGCAAGGACGACCAAAACTCCAATCACCGCTGCGCTCCGCCACGTGGGCGCGGGCTCTTGTGAACTTTTGGCGGAAGTTTGCCAAAAAAGAGGTGTAAGCACACCCAGGCCTGCAATGCCGGCCACGCCGATCAACAACTGCTCGGAGCGCATTGTGCCAATGCGAGGAATCGCAAAAAAACTAAACACGAGAGCACCGGCAATGGCTCCCAGGGTGTTTGCTCCATAGACTTCCCCGGCAAGAGAACCCGGATCCTCTGTGGATGCAGCAAGCGAAGCAAGTGCGAGAGGAAAACTGGCGCCCCAAAGCAAGGTTGCAGGCAGGATTGTCCAAAGTGCCCGCAGCAAGTCCAATTCAAAGTTGAACCACGGGCTCAGCGCCAGCGACGGATCGATCGGCCAGAAAGGTAAAGATGTAGCGATCATCCATGCGGTCCATGCGATACACAGCATCAAACTGACCTGACAAACGGCAAGGGCGAATCGAGGCCGTTCCGCCCATCGCGCCATGAATGATCCGACGCCGCTGCCGAGTCCCAATCCGACGAGAAAAACCGCAAGAATGATTGAAAACGTATAAACGGTTGTACCGAACAACACCGACAACAGCCGCGTCCACACAATCTGCGCGCCGAGAGCGCAAAGACCGGAAAGGCCGATCGCAATGTAAATGGATAGCCCTCTCCATTTGGGAGAGGGCTGGGTGAGGGTTTCAGGACTCGACGAAGCGATGGTCGGCTCACCAACATTGATCCGTTTCGACAAAGCATAAGCGATCAGACCGACTGCCGCATTGATAGCAACAGCCACGTAAGTTGCGGTCGCGAGGTCATAAACTCTCAGCAAATAAAATCCGGCGAGCAAGCAACCGAGAACTGCTCCAACGATATTCGCGCCGTAGATGAAACCCATCCGCGAAGCTCCAACCTTCGTTGAGCCCACCGTCCGCGCAACGATCGGGAAAGTCGCGCCCATGAGTATCGTCGTCGGCAGCAGGAGCGCCGCGCTTATAATTCCGCGAAACAGGACATTGAAAAATCCCTGCGTCGCGCTACTGATGTAAAGGGAGCCAAGGAGGGGCAGACTGAACAGGATCAGCAAGGCCAATGCTCCGATGCCAAACTCGATCAAGGCG
>JACXTT010004851.1_pt1 | contig 19830 bp, 18 predicted proteins | sample 9270951 | NCBI WGS metagenome assembly JACXTT01 (sample SAMN15532306, study PRJNA645909) | rock metagenome | isolation source: weathered quartz diorite | place: Puerto Rico | collected 2017-06-21 | reverse complement strand
CCCCAAAGTCACTGAGTCGCTGGCAAGTTACCCCGATGAGTTAGCACTAAGCCACGTAAACGATTTCCTCTTTCGGCATCCGCTCTGAACGATACCAATGCTTTCCCGAAGGGACTGTGAGGCGGTCGGCGTTTGTCGCGAAGAATACACGCGTTACAAGATTGATGACGATATCTATGCCACTTACCACATCCTGGCTCAGTTGGGCCATCAAAGGATCGTCTACTTGCCCGATGTGGTCTTCGAGCATCGCAATTTCGAGAACTTACATCGTGCACACTTGAAGACTGATGCGGCTCGCTACATAACAGATGATCGACGTGTCTATGAACCCAAACCAGAATTGTACGAATGCGATCTGCGCGTGTTTGAGGAGATGCTCGAGCAGCGAAAGCAGGATGCGCTCAAATTAGCGACCATCATCGATCGTGATCGCGATGATCAAACAAGGCGAGAATACGCGTGGCATCTGCTTCGAGTCCGCGATCCTTATGACTATCGCCGCGAGCGCTCAGTTACCGCCATATCAAGCGACCAGAAAAGCCATAGCACAACTCAAATTGCCGTGTCTGTTATCACTCCAGACAAGCATCGCCGTCAGGCAAAGAGATGTATCGCGGCGATCAAAAAACACACACGCGGGGTCGTTTTGCAAATTTCCGAGTCCCGTTCGCGGGGTTTTTCGGAGGCCACAGCGCCAAACTCACTGCTGACGTCTGCGGCCACGAGGTTCCTCGCGATAGTTGACGACAACATCCTGGTAACTCCTGGCTGGTTAGACGGACTGCTAAAGGTTATCGACGATCAAACTGCTCTGGTGGCTCCGATCATCCAGAACCAGCGCGGCGCAACTGTTTCCTCGGGCGTATATTTCGTGGGCGACGATTGGGGTTCCTACTCTGAATTAGCCACTCTGCCGGTTGAAACGATTGAGCGTCAGGCGCTTCGCAGAGGCCTCTTATTAGTGGATGTTCAAAAATGCCGGGGCAACCGGTTTGACGAGCATTATCGGGAGTCGTTACAAGTCGCTTTCTGCCTCAAAGTTTGGGAAACCGGTTATAAAGTCAAGTGTACCCCGAGCGTGAAGGTGACGAGATTGAAAGACAGTAACCACCAGTTGCCGGAAGTCCTCAATGATGATCTGATTGTTTTCTCGGAAGAGTGGATAAGAACGGGAAGACTCAACCGCCTAACCGAGCGCATTTGGTCAAAGCAGCCCTCGCTCAGAGAGGTTGTCGATCTAGCGGCGTGGATCGAGCGGCTTTTTGCACGAAAGCGATCCGGTGAACCCGAGGCATTTCAGGATGAACTCTTCGATCTGATTGGAAAGAGCAAACCATATTCGATGTTTCAGGCATTGATTACTCGTCATCTGCGTGAGTTTGCCGAATCGCCCACGACGACTGTGCAAGAGCGATCGATGTGTGAGGCCGCGCAGCAGCAGTTAAATACATACGCATTCATTTTTGGTCCGCAGCCGATTAGTGAAGAGTTCTACAAAGGCTACAACCTGGTTGCTTATCTTGATCGAGAATACGCGGTTCCAGTCACCATCAATTATCGAGGGATCGTCTATTCGAATGAACGTAGCCGTCCTGAGATATTGACTGCAAAGACCAATCTGGTGTTGAAAGATCGCGTTGATGAGGCCGTTAACGCCAGCGGACTCCCGGGCGGCAGTTTCACTCGGCTTCGATGGGAGTTGATCAGAGTCGATTCCTGGTTGCGCAGGGATCGGCGAACTCGTTGGTTGGAGTTTCTTACCCGAGCATACGTTCAAATCCCGGGAAGAGTCTTTGTGGCTCTATCTATTCGGTTGAACAGATACGCCATGAGATAGCGGATACTGCGGACGACTTGCCCGGCTAATCACACCATGCCCCAAAGTCTGACTCGGCTTCGAGAAGCATTCTGGTATCGCTATCACCGTTTTCCCGGTTATGTCCAGGCAAAACATGAACGGCTTGCATTAAAGCTGCGCGCGGCTCGATGGCAGATTGAAGATGCATGGCGGAAATTGCTGCGACCGTTGCCGCCTTTGAAAGGAAAGACACGAGCCGAAATAACGAGCGCATTGTTTCAGTTCGGCGCCGAAGCGACCGACACGGACTCGCCTGAGAGTTTTGCCGGTAAAGTCGAGGAATATCTGGGCTTCAACATTTTCTTTCTTGAGGGGCGTTATTTTGGATTGCAGTCTAGTCAGGGCGATCTGAATTTGCAGTCCTTGAGAGCGCACGAATATGAGCCATGTTTCGTGGGCCACTCAGTGCCCGATATCAAGCAGGAGATCGAACTGTTCGACGGAAAGGCCGGTTCATCGTCGGCGCAAACTGTCAGCGGAAGACAACAGGCCTTGTTTATAACGAACGTTTCGCATGAACGCGCCCGCGCCTTCCTCGAGAGGCTAAAGGAATATGACATAACGGTGCTGGCGACGGATGGATCGGACTCGCTGGATGACTACCCCACGATTCAATATTCGGATCGTAGCAACAGTCAGAGTACGACGATCGATCCAGATAACACATCGCGGGAAATGCTTGAACGTCTCCAGGTCAAAAACTTCGACCTGGTTATCGCGCCCTTTGAAGGACGCGGCTACTGGAAGGCCGTGAATCTGGAGATGTTCGCATCCTCAATCGCAAATCAGTTTGTGGCGATGTTTGAGGATGGAAGGACACGTAGTTACAAAGGCGAAGATCTCAACCGGGTCATCTACAACAAAGCCTACCTTCGGGACATGTTTCGTTTCATCCCTCCCCTGACGGGTAAACGAGTGCTGGAAGTAGGCTGTAGCGACGGCCTCGCTTGTGACCTTCTTCTGTCTGATGATCCAGACTTTATTGCCGGCGTAGACAGCATGGTAGCCGTCGGGTGCGGCTATCCAAACGCGCAGATCAATTATTTTAGAATGGATGCAACTCATCTCCTATTCAAAGATGACGTGTTCGATCTTGGTTATTCGTTGGCCACCCTGGAACATGTCAAGGATCCATTCGCAGTCATGCAGGAAATCAAGAGGGTCACCAGGCCGGGCGGATACTGCAAAGTGAACGCCGGCCCTCTCTATCATGCGCCTTTCGGCCACCACATGTTCGGCTACTTTGACTACTATCCTTGGATTCACCTGCGACTCTCGAAAGAGGAAATAATTGCTTACGCGGGGAGTAACAACGTCGGAGAGCGCATCCAGGCAGAGCGCGGCACAGACGCCCGGACCTACATCGATGGCTGCCTGACCCGAGAACACTTGAATGGTCTCAAGTTGTCCGAATATCGGCTCGATGAATTCATTTCCCAGTCGGATATAAAGGTGCTCAGTTTCATTAAGACGTATGAGGGCGAAGAGTTGCTTAATGAGAATATTCTCAAAGAGCTGTCTCACTTAGACAAGGAAGATTTGATTGTCAGCGGCTTCGAAGTGGTATTCAAAGTTTTGTGAGCCGCGACCGTGATAAGCGATTCAGACTTTTAGAAAATCCGTGTTACAGTCCCAAACTTTACATTGCTACATTAAGACAACCAAAGATGACTAAACATGTTCTGGTGACCGGCGCGGCCGGCTATTTGGGATCGATTCTTTGTGAACATCTGCTCGCAAAAGAATACCAGGTGACTGCCGTTGATAACTTGATGTATGGGCAGAACAGCTTGTTTCATTTTTGCGCCAACTCAAATTTTAATTTTGTGTTTGGCGACTCGCGCAACGAAAAACTGATGCGCGAGTTGTTGCCGAAAGCGGACGTGATTGTTCCGCTGGCCGCGATTGTCGGCGCGACGGCTTGCGATCGTGATCCGTTGACGGCGCGGTCAACCAATCTCGATGCGATCCAAATGCTGAATGAACTCCGTTCTCCTAATCAGTTGGTCGTTTATCCGACAACCAACAGCGGCTATGGGACTAAGTCCGGCGAGACATTCTGTACCGAGGAGACGCCACTGGAACCAATTTCCCTCTATGGACAAACGAAGGCTGAGGCGGAAGGCGTCCTGCTGGACGCTCCGAACGCGATCAGCCTGCGACTGGCGACTGTGTTTGGCATGTCACCGCGCATGCGGCTCGATCTGCTTGTGAATCATTTTGTGTACGCGGCGGTCAGCGACGGCTACCTCGTGATCTTCGAAAAGGACTTCAAGCGAAATTACATCCACATCCGCGATATTGCCGATTGCTTTATTCACTGCATCGAGAATGCCGACAAGATGGCCGGCCGCGTTTACAACGTAGGACTTGATGCGGCCAATCTTTCAAAAGAAGAGTTGGCGCTGAAGGTGAAGGACCACGTTCCTAACTTCTATATTCACTTTGCTCCGATCGGCAGTGATCCGGACAAGCGCAATTACATCGTATCGAATCAGCGGCTGCGCGAAGCCGGGTTCGAGGCGCGCCGCTCGATCGACGATGGCATCACTGAGTTGCTTAAGGGCTACCGGATGCTTGGGCGCGGCCGGCACAAGAATGTCTAAAGGCAAGGCACAGGGGCGGCACGGTCGGCTCCCGCTCCTTGAGTCCCATACAGTTTTAGTGTTGAATGGCCTTTAGAGCGGTACCCGCCCCTTCACGAAGTTGAGCATTGCGGGGAGATGAGGCCTTCTTCGAGCCGCTAATATAGAATGAGTGTTCGGCGTTTTGTGGCGCTCGATCGCGATGGCACGGTGATCGTTGAGCGCCATTATCTTTCAGAGCCTCGCGAAGTCGAGTTGATCGAGGGCGCAGCGAGTGGCTTGCAACGTCTGCGAGATCTGGGACTGGGCCTGATATTGGTGACGAACCAGTCAGCGGTTGGGCGCGGCATGTTCGATCACGAGCGGCTGGCATCGATCCACGAGCGGCTGCAAGAGCTGCTGGCGGAACATGGAGTTACTTTTGACGGAATATTCTACTGTCCGCACACTCCGTCTGATGGTTGCGCGTGCCGCAAACCAGGAACGGCGATGTTGCGCACGGCGGCGAATGCGCTGGGGTTTGATCCGGAGTGCTGCTTTGTAATCGGCGACAAGCAATGCGACGTCGAGTTGGGTAAAAATCTTGGCGCTACGAGTCTATTGGTGCGGACTGGTTACGGTCGTGAAGCAGAAGCGGCGGGAGTCGCCGCGGATTACGTGGTAAGCGATTTGAACGAAGCGGCAGCGGTCATCGAAGGATTACTCTAACGGTGGTTACGGAACAGCATCAGCGGGACGGAATCGAGACGGTGGCGCGCGAATACTTGCGCACCAGCGCCGATCTCAAACGGAAGGTCGCCGATGAGTGCCTGCAACAGATTCTCGATGCGGCCAGTCTGATTACCGAAACGTTTCGCGGCGGCGGCAAGATTTTGTTATGCGGAAATGGCGGCAGCGCCGCCGACTGTCAGCATATGGCGACGGAGTTTGTCAGCGTGCTGAACCAGAGCTTCACGCGCCGCGCCTTGCCTGCCGTCGCATTAACGACGGATAGCTCGTTCCTAACTGCGTATTCGAACGATTTTGGTTACGATGGTGTGTTTGAGCGGCAGGTCGAAGCGCTCGGTCGGCCCAGGGATCTTCTTTTAGGGATCAGCACGAGCGGGAATTCGAGAAACGTCGTGCGCGCGATTGAAGCATCGCGGACGGCGGAGATGTCGTCCATCGTGTTAACGGGGCGCGGCGGCGGACGGCTCGCGGAGCTGGCGACGATTGCGATCTCGGTTCCATGTACGGAGACTCAACACATTCAGGAAGCGCATCTGACGATTGAACACTTAATTTGTGAACTGGTCGAGCGGCAGCTGTTTGCGGGCAGAGCGTCAACCGACTAAGGCATGATTATCAGCAGGACTCCATATCGAATCTCGTTCTTTGGCGGCGGGACTGATTATCCAGCGTGGTACCGAAAGAACGGTGGCGCCGTTTTGGCGACCGCGATCGACAAGTATTGTTATCTGACTTGCAGATATCTCCCGCCTTTTTTCGAACACCGTTTCCGGCTGGTATATTCAAAGATCGAGGCGTGTCATACAGTCGATCAAATCAAACATCCGTCTGCGCGCGAGATTTTGAAATACCTGAAGATCGATCGCGGTGTTGAAATCCATCACGACGGCGATTTGCCTGCGCGCAGTGGCATGGGATCAAGTTCATCGTTTACAGTGGGCCTTCTGCACGCACTGCACGGTTTGAAAGGTTACATGCCGAACAAGCGGCAGCTCGCGGATGAAGGGATTCACATTGAGCAGGAACGATTGAAAGAGAACGTCGGATCGCAGGACCAGGTAACGGCCGCTTACGGCGGCTTCAATCAGATCAGCTTTCTCGAGAACGGTGAGATTTCAATTCGTCCGATCACTGTCTCGCAGGATCGAATCGCTGAATTGAATTCTCATTTGATGCTCTTTTACACGGGAATCATTCGGACCGCGTCGGACATCGCGGGCACGTTCGTCCAAAAGATCGGCGAGCGCGAGCAGCAATTGCGGCTGTTGCACGGCATGGTTGAAGAGAGCATCGGCATCCTGAATAGCAATGACGACATCACGCGCTTTGGTTTGTTGCTGCACGAAGCCTGGAAGGCGAAGCGCAGCCTCAGCGCGCATATCACCAATTCCGATGTCGAAGAAATTTACCGCGAGGCCATGACAGCGGGCGCCGTCGGCGGAAAGCTGGCGGGCGCGGGTGGTGGTGGATTCATGCTCCTGTTTGTCCATCCCGCGGATCAACAGAAGGTGATCGAACGGCTGAATAAGTTGATACACGTGCCGTTCGAATTCGATTTTTCGGGGAGCCAGATAATTTTTTACGATGCGGAAGCCGATTACTCGGCAGCGGAACAGGCCCGCGCGTCGCAATCATTAAAGGCGTTCCAGGAGCTGACTCCGGTTTTAGCTAAGGCAGGTTCGTAGTTGCGTAAGACCAGCAGGATTTTTGTTGCCGGGACCGATACGATGATCGGTCAGGCGTTGATCCGTGAACTGCGCGTTCAGGGATACGCCGGCATCATCGATCAGCAGCCTGACTTGACGAACGCCGATGACGTTGACAGTTTTTTCGCCGGTGCGCGGCCCGAGTACGTGTTTATGGCGGCGGGAAAATCCGGCGGCATCGCGGCCAATCAAAAGTATCCGGCCGACCTGATGCTCGACAATCTGATCGTGCAGAGCAACGTCACCGCGGCGGCCCACCGGCACGCGGCGACGAAGATGTTGTTCCTGGCAAGCTCGTGTAGTTATCCGCGGGCAGCGCCCCAGCCCATGAGGGTCGAGTCATTGTTCAGTGGACCGCTCGAGCCGACGAATGAAGCTTATGCCGTCGCGAAACTTGCTGGAATAACTTTGTGCCAGGCGTTTCGCCGGCAGCACGGCGATAGATTCATCGCGGGCATTCCGGCAAACGCGTTTGGTCCCGGCGACGATTTTGATGCCGAGGATTCACACGTGGTCGCCGCCTTGATCCTGAAGATGCACGAGGCGAAGATTTCAGCACAGCCGGCGGTTCATGTCTGGGGAACTGGAAACGCGCGGCGCGAATTTGTCTTCGTCGACGATTTGGCGAACGCCTGCGTGTTCGTGATGAATGAATACGAAGGAGAAGAGCCAATCAACCTCGGTGGCCAGGAGGATGTCTCGATTGGCCAATTGGCCGTGACCATCAAAGAAGTCGTCGGTTATCCCGGGGAACTATTGTTCGACACGACCAAGCCGGACGGGATGCCTTTGAAGGCCCTGGATTCGTCGCCGCTTCGCGCCCTGGGTTGGCAACCGCGAACGTCTTTGCGCGACGGCTTAACCGCGACATACGAATGGTTTTTGAATAATAAAGACGAGAGGAAACCTGCTTTAGAACTTGCTCATGTACGATAAGTTTTTTCGCGCTCTATATCGGATCCGTCGCGTCGAAGAAGAAGTCGCGCGGATCTATCCGACGGATAAAATCAAGAGTCCCGTCCACCTTTCGATCGGTCAGGAAGCGGTGGCCGTCGGTGTTTGCGAAGCGCTGCGCCGCGATGACGTTGTCTTTGGCACCTATCGCGGGCATGCGATCTATCTGGCTAAAGGTGGCGACCTAAAGAAGATGGTCGCTGAACTTTATGGCAAGGTCACCGGCTGCGCGAAAGGCAAGGGCGGCTCGATGCACTTAATCGATGCCGAAGCCGGCGTGATGGGCGCTTCCGCCGTCGTGGGAACGACCATCCCGCAGGCGGCCGGTTATGCGTACGCGCTCAAGCTGCAAAAGAAAGACAACATCGTCGTGAATTTCTTCGGCGACGGCGCGGCCGATGAAGGCGCCTTTCACGAGAGCTTGAACTTTGCCGCGCTGAAGCGTGTGCCGGTGATTTTTATCTGCGAGAACAATTACTATTCGATTCACTCGCATCAGCGCACTCGTCATCCGGTCGAAGACATCTGCTTGCGCGCGCGCGCGTACGGGATTCCTACTGAACGAATCGAGAACAACGACACCATGCGGATTTATGAGAAAGTCAGCGCGGCCGCCAAAGAGTTACGCGGCACTGACGCCGGCCCCAGGTTCTTTGAGTGCATGACTTATCGCTGGAAAGAACACGTGGGACCTAATGACGACTATGACGCCGGCTATCGCACGCGCGAAGAGCTGCGCCCGTGGCTGGAGCAGGATCAAGTGAAAGTAATCGGCAGCAAATTGGAGCCTTCCGTTCGCGAGCGGATCGAAGCGGAAGTCGAGGAAGAGATTAGGGAAGCTTTTGAGTTCGCCGAACAGAGCCCGTTCCCTCCGGCTGAAGAACTCTATACGGACATGTATGCGTGAGGAGAAACGAATGGGGCGAATGTTAACGTATGGCGAAGCACTTCGCGAAGCTACTGAGCAAGAGATGGAGCGCGATCCATCGGTGATCGTGCTCGGCATTGGCGTCGATGACTTCAAAGCAGTGTGGGGCACAACGAAGGGACTCACAGAGAAATTCGGCGCCGACCGCTGCTTTGATACGCCGTTAGCCGAAGACGGGATGACCGGGGTGGCGATTGGAGCGGCGCTTGCGGGCCTGCGTCCGATCCACGTGCACATTCGCATGGACTTCGTGCTGTTGGCGATGAATCAGATCATCAACATCGCGTCAAAAGCCAGGTACATGTACGGCGGTCAGGTGAAGGTGCCGATGGTCGTGCGTTCGGTGATCGGTCGAAGCTGGGGACAAGGCGCGCAACACTCGCAAGGTCTCCACTCATATTTCATGCACGTGCCGGGTTTGAGAGTGGTCGCGCCGAGCACGCCCTACGACGCCAAGGGTTGTTTAGTGGAAAGCATTCGCGATGATAATCCGGTGATGTTCATTGAACATCGCATGGTGCACTATCAAAAAGGCCCGGTGCCTGAAGAACTCTATACCGTGCCGTTTGGCAAAGCGCGAGTGTTGGCGGAAGGCAAGGACGTAACGCTCGTTGGGGTTTCGTACATGGCGGTGGAATGCATGCGCGCGCAAAAACATCTGGCGGAGGTCGGCATCGACGCTGAAGTAATCGACCCGGTTACGTTGAACCCGCTCGATATCGACACGATTCTTGCTTCGGTGAAGAAGACCGGCCGCCTGATCGTGGTGGACTCAGGTTGGACCAACTGCGGCGTCAGTGCCGAGATCGCATGCCAAGTCGCAGAACGCCTCCAAGGTAACCGCGACGTCAGAATTCAGCGGATGGGATACGAACCCGTAACCTGTCCGACTACCAAGAACCTCGAAAATCTTTTTTATCCGAATCCGCAGGGCATCGCGTCGGCTGCTTACGCGATGTTTCATGGCAATGGAAAGTCATGGGCGCCGGCGCTGGTTGAAGCTCCGGAAATCGTCGAGTTCAAAGGGCCGTTTTGATGAACAACGAATCTACAGCGGTGCTGGACAATTACGAAACGCCCGAAAGCTCGGGGTCGGAGTCACTCGACTGGCCGCTGATGCGGAACAATATTGTCCTTATCGATCTGGAATCGGTTATCGACTTTCTGCGGAGCACTCCGGTCCTCACGCAGTCGAGCCAGGTGCGTGCCTTCGAATCGGAATGGTCTGAATGGCTGGGAGTCAAGCATAGCGTGTTCGTCAATTCCGGCGCGTCGGCCAATTTGTTGACGATGTCGGCGCTGAAGGAAATCTACGGGCCGGGCGAGGTCCTGGTGCCGACGCTGACGTGGGTTTCGGATATCGCATCGACGATCCAGTGCGGATTCAAACCGGTCTTCGTGGACATCGATCCGCGCACGCTGGGGATGAACACGGATCAGATTCTCGAGAAAGTTACCAGCCAGACTCGCGCGGTCTTTCTCACGCACGTGCTCGGGTACAACGCGCTGAACCAGCGATTGCTGGATGAGCTGGCTAACCGGAAGATTCCTTTGATCGAAGACGTGTGCGAATCGTACGGCGCGACGTTCGCGGGCCGGAAGCTGGGGACCTACGGATTCGTCTCGAATTTCTCGTTCTACTACGCCCACCACATGAGTACGATCGAAGGCGGAATGATCTCGACGAATGATCGTGACTTCTACGAATTCATTCGAATGTTTCGCTCGCACGGCATGGTGCGTGAGTCGACTTCTAATGAAATCAAGGAGCGATACCGGACGAACCATTCCGATTTGAATCCCGACTTTATCTTTGCGTTTCCGGCTTACAATGTTCGCAGCACGGAAATCAACGCAGTCATCGGCCGCTCACAATTGCGGCGGTTAGATGACAACAACAAGATTCGCGTCGAAAACTTGAACTTGTTCCTGAGGAACCTGGACACAGATAAGTACCGCACTGATTTCGAGACGGCAGGCAGTTGCAACTATGCGTTTACGCTCGTTTTGAAAGAAGCTGATCCGGAACTGCGCGAGCGAGTAATGAGCGCGATGCGTGAGCACGGCGTCGAGTTTCGCCGCGGCACCGCCGGCGGGGGCAATCAGTTGCGACAACCGTATTTGCGAAAGATTCTCGGCCCGATCGATTACGGGCAGTTTCCTGAAGTCGATCATGTGCACTTTTACGGTTTCTATATCGGTAACTATCCGGAGCTGGAACAGGAAAAAATAAAGAAGCTTTGCGCGATCCTGAATTCGCTGTAGCAGGCGGGCAATGGTCCCGTGTCAGAGCCGCGAGCGGTAGCGACCGGATCAAGAGGCCCCGCTCGGTTTCTAAGGTTCCTCCTGATCCGGTCGCTACCGCTCGCGGTTCTGACACGATGTCTGTATTTTGATTAGTCAAGTATGTTATTGCCTTTGGGAGAGGGCCGGGGTGAGGGTTTAGCGCGAGAGCCGCCGAGTTTCGTGAAGAGAGATTTTTCGAGGTGTAGTGATGGGGAAAGAGAATCAGATCGATTTGTTATTGGTTAACCCGGGTGCGCGGAAACAAGTTTATCAATCGTTGAGCACCAACCTGGCCGCGATTGAGCCGCCGGTTTGGGCGGGTCTCATGGCAACCTTCGTGCGTCGCAAGGGATGTTCAGTTGCGATCCTCGACGGCGATGCCGAGAACCTGTCGCCCGCCGAAGTTGCCGAGCGCGTCGAAGAGATCTCTCCGCTGCTGACGGCCGTGGTGGTTTACGGCCATCAACCTTCCGCTTCAACGCAGAACATGCCGGCCGCGGGAGCAATCTGCACCGCGATCAAAGAACGAACGCCGCGGCAAAGAATCCTGCTCGTAGGCGGACACGTCGCGGCTTTGCCCGAACGCACTCTGCAAGAAGAAGACGTCGATTTTGTCAGCGGCGGCGAAGGTCTCTACACAATGGTTGATCTGATCGCAGCGCTGAAATCCGATCGCACGTATGAATATTCAAAAGTTCCAAATCTTTACTACTCAGACAACGGGGTTATCAAAGGAACGCTTGCCGCGCCGCTCGTCAATGATCTTGACAATGAAATGCCGGGAATCAGTTGGGATTTATTGCCCATGGACAAGTACCGCGCGCACAACTGGCATTGTTTCGGGCACCTGCAACGCGAGCCGTACGCGGCGATGTACACGACCTTAGGCTGTCCCTATCACTGTACTTTTTGCTGCATTCAGGCTCCGTTTAAGAGCGGCGAGCAGGCGCTCGGTTATCGCGAAACTTTGAATAGTTACCGGTACTGGAGCCCGCAAGCGGTGATTGCGGAACTCGATATTCTGGTTAACAAGTATGGCGTCCGCAACGTAAAGATGGCCGACGAGATGTTCGTGCTGAATCCCAAACATGTGTCGGGGATCTGTGACTTGATCATCGAACGCGGCTACGACTTGAACATCTGGGCGTACGCGCGCGTCGATACCGTGAAGGACGGAATGGTCGATAAACTAAAACGCGCCGGTTTCAATTGGTTGGCGTTTGGGATTGAGGCTGCCAGCGAGCGAGTCCGGGACGAAGTGCAAAAAGGCTTCGATCAGGACGACGTTTACACGACGATTCAAAAAGTTCGCGACGCCGGCATCAACGTAATCGGCAATTACATTTTTGGTCTGCCCGAAGACGATCTCGAGACGATGCAATCAACCCTGGATTTGGCGCTGGAACTGAATTGCGAGTTTGCGAATTTTTACAGCACGATGGCTTATCCAGGTTCGCCGCTATATCGCACTGCCGTTCAATCAGGTTTGCAATTGCCGGAGAAGTGGAGCGGTTATTCGCAGCATTCATACGATACGCTGCCCTTGCCGACCAAGTATCTGAAGCCCGCTGAAGTGCTTCGCTTTCGCGACCAGGCGTTTCAGGTTTATTTCAATAGTCCTCAATACCTCGAATTGGTAGCCCGGAAGTTTGGCCCGGATACGGCAGAGCACGTCCGTCAGATGAATGCTCACCAGCTCGAGCGGGCCTTGCTCAACTAGGCCGTAAGATCGCGCGATTGAATTTTGAGTATCTCAGCGACCGCCGGCGCACTTCTCTCAGCACCGATACCAAACTCCGGTGAGGCCATCCCGTAGCGTATGCTGGTCACAGTTGTAATTTGTACTCGGAACCACTGCGAGAGCCTGCGAAAGACGCTGCGGACTTTCAAGAGCGTTGTAGTTCCCGAGGACTGTAAATGCGAACTGCTGATTGTCGACAACGGATCGACTGACGCTACCGCCAGAGTCGCTCAAGAGGATGCCCCTCCCGCATTCGAGACACGTTATCTATTCGAACCTCAACCCGGAAAAGGTCACGCCTACAACGCGGCCATCGCCGCCGCTCGGGGTGAGATCATTCTCTTTACCGACGATGATGTCCACGTGCCCGAGAATTGGATCGCCGGAATGTGCGAACCTATCATTGCCGGACGTGGTTATGCAGTCGCCGGCGGCGTCAGACTTGCGCCGCACTTGCAACGCCCGTGGATGACCTGGTTGCACAAATCGTGGCTCGCTTCTACTGAGTACCTGCGGGCTGACGAACCGGAAAGCATTGTCGGCGCCAGCATGGGTTATGCGCGCGAGGTGTTCGCTAAGGTACCCGGTTTCGATACTGAACTTGGTCCGGGCGCAAGAGGCTTTCACGATGAATCGCTGCTCGCCGCGCAATTGCGACTGGCGGGCTACCGGATAGCCAGCGCGTTTCACGTGGTCGCAGAGCATCACTTCGACCAATCACGATTGCAGCGCTCGAGCTTCATCGACACAGCTCGAAGGATGGGCGCATCGAGCGCCTATTGGAGTCACCATTGGGAGCACGAAGAGATCAAGGATGCGCGCTGGCGGACGGTCCTGTGGGCCGCGCGTTTACGGAAATGGCGTTGGACACGGCGTGGTGAGTGGAAGTATTCCGAGGGAATGCCTGAATGGGAAATGTGGATGCTTTGGCAGTACTATAAGAACCGGTACTATTTGACGGAGCGTAAGCAACCGCGTAATTACGAACGACACGGCCTGGTACAGCTTCGTCGCCCCACGGCATCTTTTTAGTCCAAATGAGTTCGGCGCTTATCACCGGCATTACGGGCCAGGACGGGAGCTACCTGGCCGAGCACCTGCTCGACCTGGGCTATGAAGTTCATGGCCTGGTCAGGAGAGTTGCCTTCGAAGATCCCGCGCGTCGATTTACACGGATTCAGCATTTGACGGATCGGCTGAAGCTGCACGCCGCGAGCCTCGAAAGTTATCCCAGTATCTTCAGCGTCATCAGCCGGAACGAATTCGATGAGTGCTATCACCTGGCCGCGCAGAGCTTTGTGGCCGAGAGTTTCGCGGATGGCTTCTCGACGATGAACACGAACATCAACGGCACGCATTACATGCTCGCGGCATTGCGGGAGCTTCAGCCGAAATGTCGCTTTTACTTTGCCGGCTCTTCCGAAATGTTCGGTAAGGTACGGGAAGTGCCGCAGCGCGAAACTACTCCGTTTTATCCGCGCTCACCGTATGGCATTAGTAAAGTCGCCGGGTTCGAGCTAACGAGGAATTATCGCGAAGCCTACGGCATGTTTTGTGTCAACGGGATCTTATTCAACCACGAAGGACCACGTCGCGGATTTGAATTCGTGACGCGGAAAATTACCTCAACCGTGGCCCGTATCAAGCTCGGCCAGGCGGATGAGCTACGTTTGGGAAACCTTGAAGCGAAACGCGACTGGGGACACGCTGCGGATTACGTGCGCGCGATGCGCCTGATGTTGCAACAACCTGCGCCTGACGATTTTGTAGTGGCGACCGGCGAAACTCACAGCGTCCGCGATTTTTGTGAAGCGGCGTTTGCGGTGGTGGATTTGGATTATGAGCAGTACGTAAAAGTCGACGAACTTTATTACCGCCCAGCCGAAGTTGACTTGCTGGTGGGCGACGCGGCCAAGGCGCGAGAAGTATTGAAGTGGATACCGCAGCACACATTTAAAGATTTGGTTCGCGAGATGGTCGAGTTTGATTTGGAAAGCGCAACTCGAGGCTATCGCAATCCGAATGTCACCAGCGCCGCGGGTGTGGTCTAATCGCGTAAAGGTGAATTAAAGGAATAAGAAATGGCTGAGACGCTCGGTTCGCTGTGTGACAAGCTGGCTACGGTAAAGTTGAAGCTCTGGCACACCGACGATCCGGATCGATTAGAGAGCCTGACGAAGCAGGAGACACAGCTTCATCAGGAAATTGATGAGTTCATTGCGTTAGCGGTTGCTGGAGACATCCCAATTGAACGCCTGACGTTTGCGTCGAACAAGGTCTACCGCAAGGATGGCAACACCATACCGGACTTCTCCGGCACGCTCGGAGAGATGTTCTCGCAACTCGCGCACACCAACTGCAAACTTTGGCACGTGCAGGAGAAGGTCTACGAGTTTGAAGCCGTGCCGATCGAACAAAAGGATGCGGTCATCAAGGAACTAGCCATCGTAAACCTTGAGCGCAACCAATCTATCGACAAGCTTGATCAGGAGTTTCAACGGCTGGTCGAAAAAATCCAGGCTAACAGCGCGGCTGGCTAGCCGTCAGTGTGCAGCGATGTCACCCACGATCAGCGTCGTCATGCCGGCATTTAATGCTGCTCAATATATCCGGGAAGCGATTCAGTCTGTCCTTGATCAGACTTTGGGAGATTGGGAGTTGCTCATCGTTGACGATGGATCGACGGACGGCACTCCAGACACCGTTGCCAAATTCGCCGACGACCGGATTAGGTTATTCATTCAGAAGAATCGTGGGCCGGCTGCCGCGCGGAACGCGGCGTTAAGCAGAGCACGTGGGAAACTAATCGCGTTTCTGGATGCCGACGATACATGGTTGCCAGAAAAATTGCAGTTGCAACTGCAATGTCTTGAAGAGGCGAAGACTGACTTAGTCTATTGTGATGGTTATGTCTTTTTCGAGAATGACGAACCTCAACGGTCAGATTTTTTCGCCGTAGTGCCGGGTGAGATATGCGGAACCAAGATGTTCAAGTTGCTATATACTTACAATCGAATTGCCACGCAGTCGGTGATCGTAAATCGAAAAGCGGTAGAGCGCGCTGGCGCATTTGACACCAGATTTCGTGTCTGCGAGGACTATGACTTATGGCTTAGACTCGCACGCAGTGGGGGTGCGTTTTATGGTATGCCGGAAAAGTTATTCCGATATCGGCGGCGCGAAGGTTCCAGCACGGACCGCGAGAGCAAGCTGCTGCGTCCCATGATCGAAGTAATTAAGAAACACAGTGACGCCGTCGATTCGCGGACGGCACAGACCCGCATACGAGGTCTGTATCGCGATCTAGTCGCGGCTCTAATAGCCGAGAAAGATATTGCCGCAGCCCGAGAGGCGATGCGTGAATTCGCCGCGTGGGATAGGTCGGGCATGATTACGTTGTGCCAGCGAATTATCCTTCGCTTGTTCCCGAACCGGTTCACCAAAATCAGCCGCCGCTGCCTCTATCCCATTGAATGGCGTCTCAGCCGTTTGCTTTAGGATTCAAGAGCGCTTAACTTCCTGCCTGCTAATGTTGTCCGCATCCCAGCCGCTCGTCAGCGTAATTATTCCGACGTACAACTATGCGCACTTCATCGCCGAGGCCGTCGGCAGCATTCGCGCACAGACATATCCAAACTGGGAAATCGTCATAGTTGATGATGGATCTACCGACAACACCAAAGAAGTCGTTGAAGAGTTGATTCGCAAAGAGCCGCGCATCGCGTACGTCGCACAACAGAATGCGCGCCAGGCGGCGGCGCGAAACAACGGGATTCGACATGCCACGGGAATCTGCTTTCAGTTTCTCGACGCTGATGACTTGATTGAGCCGCAGAAACTTGAGCAGCAGGTAGCGTTCCTCGAACAGAATCCGGACGTCGATGTGGTTTACAGCGGCGTGCGATACTTTTCCGGAAGCTCCAGCGAGCTGCTGCTTTCACGTCAGTATTCGAGCTGGGAGGACGCGGGCGCATGGATGCCGGAGATTTCCGGCAAAGGGAAAGATCTTCTGCTCACGCTATTGCGTAACAACATCATGGTCGTTAACGCGCCGTTGCTCCGCCGCCGCCTGATCGATCAAGTTGGACTCTTCGACGTCGATCTGACGCCGGTGGAAGATTGGGAATTCCTGATTCGGTGCGCCGTGAGTGGCGCAACGTTCAGCTATCAAGACAATGATGGCGCGCGCGCGCTTGTCAGAGCACATGAGATGAGCTCTAGTTTCAATCAGCCGCGCTTTCTGCGATCCGTTTTGCGGATGAGAAAGAAGATCGGAAACATGACATTGGATGCCCAGGCTCTCGAATTAAACCGGCGCAAGACGGCCGAGACTGAAGGGCATCTTGGCGTTGAAGAGGTAGCGCGAGGAAATCTGGGAAAGGGAATTTCTCAGATGTTGAAGGCGGTGCTCACCGACCCTCGCGCAAGATTTCGGGCAAAGTGGTTGGTGTGCGCGGCCAGCGCGCCGTTTGTAAGCGCCGAGCGACTGAAAGGAATGGTCACGTCATCTTTGACTGGATCGATAAAGCGAGTCGGCGCGCCACAAGTGTAAGCCTCGGTTGATTCTGATTGAATGCGCGTTGTTGTCGTTGATACTACCTTCACAACGCCGCCTACGGGCGGTGCGCACACATTTCTCGTTGACTTAAGTGCGGCACTGGCCCGCCGCGGATGGGCCGTGTCAGTCGTTTCGCAGCCGGGGCCGGATCGAGCTATTGGCCGAGCCCTGGAAGCAGGCGGGGCAGAAGTCGCGATGAACCTCTGGCAGCCGTATCATCTCCCGGAAGAGAAGGCGACCCGTCTTGCTGACTGGATGAAAGATCGAACGCCGGATGCCTATGTAGTGTCGGCCTCTCCTGACGTTGGATGGCTGGCGTTACCACTGCTCGATGCTGACATTGCCACATTCTCGATTGCGCACAACGATGTCGGCGCGTTCTATGAACCGCTGAGGCATTATCATCCGTTCGTTGATTGCGCCATCGGCGTCAGCGAAACGATTCATCAGAAAATAATTCGCGAGTGCAGCGTACGAGCTGAATCCGCGCGCTACATTCCTTACGGTGTTCAGCCGATTTCGAGCGCACAAATTGCCGAAAAGAGCAGCGGCTCCGCGCATCCACTCGCAATCGGTTATGTCGGGCGAGTCGTTCAGGAACAGAAGCGTGTCTTGGATTTCATTCCGCTCGTGCGTGAATTGAAGCGCCGCGCGATTTCTTTCAACTTAACCATCGTTGGTGACGGGCCGCAAAGAACTGAGCTGGAATCGCAATTCGCTGGCGAAGGGCTCAACAAGTACGTTAACTTCACCGGCTGGTTGATGGCTGAACAAGTGAAAGTAATGCTGACGAGCCTCGACTTGTTTGTGCTCCTTTCTGATTACGAGGGATTACCGGTCGCGCTCCTGGAAGCGATGGCCCATGGCGTGGTTCCGCTGGTGACCAACATTGAAAGCGGCAACACTCAACTGGTGCGCGACGGCGCGAATGGATTTGTGTTGCCGGTTGGCGACGTGACAGGTTTCGCTGAGCGAATAGAATCGCTAGCCAATGATCGCAACGCGTTAGCGGAGGTTGGGCGGGCCGCTTGGGAGACCAGTAAGCAATACTCGATCGACCAGATGACTGATGAGTACGTTGGTGTGTTTACGGACTTTGCCCAGCGAGTTTCGACGCGGCGCGAACGCGAAGGCTTTGGCGCAGATTATCCAGTAATGGACTCATGCCGATCGAAATATCCGAGCTGGCTGCGAAAGATCAAGCAACGGGTGGTAACACTCGGTTCATAACTAAATCACGAGCATGTCTATTCTGCGATCTATTGTAAAAGCGCCTCTCAACGCCGTCGGTCTCGATCTCGTCCGGTATCATCCACAGTATTCAATTGGTCAGTACGCTTACATTGCGACGCTCGGCATCCAAACTGTGATCGACGTAGGCGCGCACACCGGGGAGTTTGCGAAGATGATCGCCGAGATGATGCCCGGTATCAGCATCCTTTCATTCGAACCGCAGCAAGCTGAATTCACCGAACTCGAAACTACTCTCAGCGCACTTCCGGATGCGCGAGCATTCAAATTCGCGCTGGGCGATCGTGGCGAAACGTTGGAACTGCACCGCAGCGACTTCTCCCAAAGCTCATCGCTTCGCGTGATGACGGACCTCCACAAAGAAGCGTTTCCGGAATCAGCAGGAGAAACTATCGAGCAGGTTGAAGTGCGGAGATTAGACGATGTGCTGGAGACCCTTGAAATAAAACCTGAGATTCTGCTGAAAATCGATGCGCAGGGTTATGAGGACAAGGTGATCGCAGGGGCGCCGCGGACGCTCGCACAATCGAAGGCAGCCATCATCGAAGTTAGCTTTCGCGAATTATACGCGGGTCAGCCGTTGTTCGATTCGATTTATCGGACAATGCACGAAGTCGGGTTTAGTTATATGGGAAGTCTTTATCAGCTCACTCATCCAACCGATCGCAGCGTTCTGCAAGCTGATGCTTTGTTCGTGAAGCTCTAGGCGGGTTGCGCCAGGCGGTGCTGAAGCGCGTCGACGATCTCACTTAAAATTCCTTTGATGTCGTATTTGTATTTCCACGCGGGAAAATCGCGCTGAAATTTGCGCACGTCACTGATCCACCAGATGTGATCGCCCGAGCGCGCATCGTCAGACATCGTGTAGTTCAAACGCCTACCAGTCAGTTCTTCCGTGTAAGCGATCGCTTCCAGCATCGAGCAATTGCTGTGGCGCGAGCCGCCCATGTTGTAGACCTCGCCGGGCGCTGGTTGCTGAAAGAATTGCCAGAACGCCGTCACGAGATCGTATGAGTGTATGTTGTCGCGGACCTGCTTGCCTTTGTAGCCGTAGATTGTGTAGGGCTTGCCGGTGAGCGCGCATTTCACGAGATAAGCGAGAAAGCCGTGCAGCTCAGAGCCTGAGTTCGCCGGGCCCGTCAAGCACCCCACACGAAACGTCCCAGTCTTCAATTCGAAATGACGGCCATCATCCTGAGTCAAAACCACATCCGCCAATTTACCTGCCCCC